>Ga0302314_10001442_pt1 | contig 44601 bp, 33 predicted proteins | sample III_Palsa_N2_3_FD_200533 | JGI IMG/M metagenome (GOLD analysis project Ga0302314, IMG submission 200533) | Peat permafrost microbial communities from Stordalen Mire near Abisko, Sweden - III_Palsa_N2_3 | ecosystem: Environmental > Terrestrial > Soil > Palsa > Peat permafrost | place: Sweden...
GCGGTGGTCATAGCGGTCGGGAAACGCCCGGTCCCATCCCGAACCCGGAAGCTAAGCCGACCAGCGCCGATGGTACTGCGAGGGAGACCTCGTGGGAGAGTAGGACACCGCCGCACAACACCGTAAAAGCAAAGCCCACCTCTTTGAGGTGGGCTTTGCCGCGTTCGGTTCACCTCGCTGTAATTCACTTGGGCAATACTGTAGACCTGATCTGTGTGCTGAACGGCTACGTGGAGCGTGAGTGATGGAACGGCAACAAGAATTTGTGCTCAGGACCCTCGAGGAGCGGGATATCCGTTTCGTCCGCCTGTGGTTCACCGATGTGCTCGGCTTCTTGAAGTCAGTCGCAGTGGCTCCGGCCGAGCTGGAGCAGGCCTTCACCGAGGGCATCGGCTTCGACGGCTCCGCCATCGAGGGTTTTGCCCGCATCCACGAGTCGGACATGCTGGTCAAGCCGGATCCGACCACGTTCCAGATCCTGCCGTGGCGGGCCGAGTCCCCCGGCACCGGCAGGATGTTCTGCGACATCCTCACCCCTGACGGCGCCCCCTCCTACGCCGACCCCCGCTTCGTTCTCAAGCGTGCCCTAGCCCGTGCGGCCGAGCGTGGTTTCACCTTCTACACGCACCCGGAAGTCGAGTTCTTCCTCTTCAAGGACCAGCCCACCGAGGGCCATGAGCCGACGCCCGTCGACGCCTCCGGCTACTTCGACCTGACCCCGCACGGGGTCGGGCACGACTTCCGGCGCCAGGCGATCACCCATTTGGAGTCGATGGGGATCTCCGTCGAGTTCTCTCACCACGAGGCCGCCCCGGGGCAGCAGGAGATCGATCTGCGCTACGCGGACGCGCTCTCCACCGCCGACAACATCATGACCTTCCGGCTCGTCGTGAAGGAAGTCGCGCTCGAACAGGGCGTGTACGCCTCCTTCATGCCCAAGCCGCTCAACAACCACCCGGGCTCGGGTATGCACACCCACTTGTCCCTCTTCGAGGGCGACCGCAACGCCTTCAACGAGCCCGGCGCCGATTACCAGCTCTCCAAGGTCGGCCGGTCGTTCATCGCCGGCCTGCTCAAGCACGCCGCCGAGATCAGCGCGGTCACGAACCAGTGGGTGAACTCGTACAAGAGACTGTCCGGTGGCGGTGAGGCACCCGCATACGTGTGCTGGGGGCACAACAACCGCTCCGCGCTCGTCCGGGTGCCGATGTACAAGCCCGGCAAGAGCCAGTCGACCCGTATCGAGGTGCGTTCCCTGGACAGCGCCACCAACCCGTACCTCGCCTACGCAGTCTTGCTGGCCGCGGGGATGAAGGGTGTGGAGGAAGGGTACGAGCTGCCCCCGGGAGCCGACGACGACGTGTGGAGCCTGACGCGGTCCGAGCGTCGCGCCATGGGGATCGAGCCGCTGCCGGCCTCCCTGGACGAGGCGATCGGCGCCATGGAACGCAGCGAGCTGGTGGCCGAAACGCTCGGCGAGCATGTGTTCGAATTTTTTCTGCGTAACAAACGAGCAGAGTGGGACGAGTACCAGAGGCAAGTCACGCCGTTCGAGCTTAAGAAGTACCTTCCGGTCTTGTAAGCCATAGCCCCGGCCTACCTGCCCAACCCACCTACCCCACCCAATTTACCCAAATTACCCATCCGCCCGCACCCCACCTGCACCCACCCACCACTACGTACCCGCTTGTCGATCCGTTGGCTGGCCCATCCACCACTGGATGGCTGCCCTGAGTCCATCTGGTCGGCTGGCTGGCTGGTCGGCCGCCCGGCCACCGCTCTGGTTCTCAAGCTCTCAGCCAGCCGTGCGCTCCGGTTCCGTGGGATCGATCAGCAGTTGGGTGCTCAACGACGCGGCATAGTGGAAGAAGCCCTCCGGAGTGCCGTCCTCGGGAATCAGTCCTGGGGCGGCCCGCCGGAGGAGTTGCAGGCCCAGCCAGGCGGAATACGAGTGGATGACAGCCTGCTGGGACTCTTGCGCGGTGGCCCCGCCGTCCCGGCGCATGCGCAGTGAGAAGGCCATCCGCTTCGTCAGGATCCGTTCGATCACCGGCCCGATCGCCGGGTGGTCGGAGTGCCAGAGCAAGACCAGGAAGATACGGGTGTTGTGCTCCGAGCCGGTCAGCCAGCGCACCGTGGCCGTGTAGCGCTCCTGCGGATCGGTGATCGCGCCCAGCTGCGCCAGCGGTACATCGGTGCCTGTATGCTCCCAGTCGGCCGCCGCCGCCTCGATGAGGGCATTGCGGTCCCGGAAGTGCCAGTAGAACGAACCCTTGGTGGCGCCGAGACGCTCCGCGAGGGGCTCCACCGCGACCGCCCGCAGGCCGTCCCGGGCCATCGCCTCCAGGGCGGTGCCGATCCAGTCCGCGCGAGTGAGGGTTTTGCGTTCCCGGGTCGGCGCGCGGCCCGCGGGGCCGGTGATCGAGGGCTGAGGGAAGCCGGGGTGTGGCGACGGGGAATTGTTGGCAGCAGGGCTTAAAGTGAGGATTACATCGGGCATGGCGTCACCGTAGCGTAGCGAAGCGTGAGCGCGAAGGGTATGACTCTTTTGAGCGAACTCCGAGGAAAGTTGCATCATGGCGTTGCTTCACTCTTACGAGTGAAAGGCTAGGCTTTGTCGGATGGCGCTGGAACGTACACGTGAATCTCTGCGCAGCCGACTGGTCCGGACCGGGTTCGACGACCCGGACCGCGCTGCCGCCTTTCTGAACGGACCGGAACTCGGCGAACTCGGCCGTGATCCGCTCTTCCTGGCCGCCCTGGGAGCATGCCCCGATCCCGATCTGGCGCTCAGCGCGGTGGCCGCTCTGCTGGCGGCCAGCCCCGACCCGATCGCCCTGCGGATCGGCCTCGCCTCGATCAAGCCGCTGCGAGACCGGCTGCTCTCCGTCCTCGGCATCAGCACGGCCTTCGGTGACTTCCTGATCCGCCATCCGGAAGCACTCGACCGGCTGCTGGAATTCGACGTGGCAGATCTTCCCGAAGAGGCGGAGCACTTTCACACGCATCTTCGGGCCGCGGTCGAAGGCAAGGTGGGGGTCGAGGCGGCCGACGCCCTCCGCGTTGCCTACCGCACCACGCTCCTGACCATCACCGCCCGGGATCTCGCCTCCGGTGCCGAGATGAGCATGATCGGCGCAGCGCTCGCGGACCTGGCCGGCGCCACCCTGGCCGCCGCCCTCGACGTGGCCAGGGCCGAGGAACCCGAGGGCGCCACGCCCTGCCGACTCGCCGTGATCAGCCTGGGAAAGTGCGGCGCACGCGAACTCAACTACGTGAGCGACGTCGACGTGGTCTTCGTCGCCGAACCGGCGCCCGGACCCGATGGCTCGGACACGCCCCAGGACTCCGGCCCGGCGCTGGCCAGCGCGACCAGGCTGGCCGCGCGGATGATGCGGATCTGCTCCGAAACCACTGCGGAGGGCAGCATCTGGCAGGTGGACGCCGGACTGCGCCCCGAAGGCAATGCGGGCCCACTGGTGCGCACCCTGGCCAGCCATGAGGCCTACTACGACCGATGGGCGAAGACCTGGGAGTTCCAGGCACTGCTCAAAGCACGGCCGATTGCTGGGGATGAAGCCCTGGGCGCGGACTACGTCGCCGCCACGGAGCCCAGAGTGTGGCAGGCCGCCGCCCGTGAGCATTTCGTCACCGAAGTCCAAGCCATGCGCCGACGAGTGACCGAGCACGCCAGCGCCAGCCTGCGCTCCGCGCCGGGAGCAGTCCCGGTCGAACGTGAACTGAAACTCGGTCCGGGCGGGCTGCGCGACATCGAGTTCGCCGTGCAACTGCTCCAACTCGTCCACGGACGCATCGACGAGAGCCTGCACAAGAAGGCGACCCTCGACGCACTCAGCGCCCTGGCCGAAGGCGGCTACGTCGGCCGAGCCGACGCGGCGGCGCTCGCGACCGCGTACGAATTCCTGCGGACCCTGGAACACCGGATCCAGTTGCTGCGGCTGGAGCGGACTCACACCATGCCCACCGACCCGGTCCTGCTCCGTCGGATCGGCCGGTCCATGGGGTACCGCACAGATCCGGCGCGGCAACTGGAGGCAGCCTGGCGGGAGCACTCCCACGCGGTCCGCAGGTTGCACGAGAAGCTCTTCTACCAGCCCCTCCTCGCCGCGGTCGCCCGCCTGGAAACAGCCGACACCGCCGTCCCGGCGGCCCGTCTCAGCGCCTCGGCGGCGCAGGCCCGGCTCGCCGCGCTCGGCTACGCTGACCCCGCCGGAGCGCTGGCCAACATCCAGGCACTGACGGCAGGACTCTCCCGGCGGGCCGCAATCCAACGTACCCTGCTTCCAGTATTCCTTGACTGGTTCTCTGAAACCCCCGATCCAGACAGCGGACTGCTAGCCTTCCGCCGCCTGTCCGACGCCCTCGGCCGGACCCCGTGGTACCTGCGCTCCCTCCGAGACGAGGGACAGGCCGCCCGGCGGCTGGCCCGAGTCCTGTCCAGCGGCCACTACGCCGTCGATCTGATCCTGCGCGCGCCCGAAGCCGTCACCATGCTTAGCGACGACCAGGCGCTCGAACTGCGCAGCCGTATCGCCGTGGAGACGGAGATGCTCGCCCTCGTCTACCGCGCGCAGAACGCCGAACAAGCGGTGGCAGCCGTCCGCGGGCTCCGACGGCGCGAACTGTTCCGGATCGTGGCCGCGGACGTGCTGGGCCTGACCGGTCCGGACCCGGTCGGCCAGGTCGGCCGGGCGCTGACCGACCTCACCGCAGCGACCATAGAGGCCACCCTGGCCGCAGTGAGCGCCTTCCGGCCGACCGGCCCGCCGATCGCCCGGCTGGCAATAATCGGCATGGGCCGATTCGGAGGCGGGGAACTGGGTTACGGTTCCGACGCCGACGTGCAGTTCGTCTACGACGCGGGCGAAAACGAGGACGCCTCAGCCACCGAGGTGGCCGAGAGCGCCTTCGAACTCGCCAACGAGCTACGCCGACTCCTCCAACAGCCGAGCGCGGACCCGCCCCTGCTCATCGACGCAGACCTGCGCCCGGAAGGCCGGCAGGGCCCGCTGGTGCGCTCGTTCGCCTCCTACGCCGAGTACTACAAGCGCTGGTCACGTCCGTGGGAAGCACAGGCCCTGCTGCGCGCCGCACCGGTCGCCGGCTCACCGATGCTCGGCCAGCAGTTCGTCGAACTGATCGCCCCGATCCGGTACCCGCCAGGAGGACTGCCCGAAGCCGACCTGCGCGAGATCCGCCGACTCAAGGCCCGGATGGAGGCCGAACGCCTGCCGCGCGGAGCTGACCGCGCATTGCACACCAAACTCGGCCCCGGCGGCCTGTCGGACATCGAGTGGGTAGCCCAACTCAACCAACTCCGACACGGCGACGCACTGCCCGCACTCCGGACCACCGAAACACGGGCCGCATTACAAGCCGCAGTCGCCGAAGGCCTGCTGGCCAAAGCCGACCAGCAAGTCCTGGACCAGGCCTGGTGCCAGACCTCGCACATCCGCAACGCCATCACCGTGGTCCGAGGCCAGCCGAGCGACCAGGTACCCCCGGCCGGCCGAGCCCTGGCCGGCGTGGCGCACTACCTCGCCGTCTCCAGCGGCCAGCCGGTCCTGGGCACCGAGGAACTCCTCGATGCCCAGCGCCGCAACGTCCGCCGAGCCCGAGCCATCTTCGAACGACTTTTCATCGACGATTAGACCTCCCCCTCACCGCCCCCGCCACCCCCCATCCCCATCACTCAACCTGGTCGAGTCTGCGCCCCGTGTCGTCCACGAGGCGCTGCCTCACCGCCTCAGCCCGTACAGCACTCACCGAGCGTTCGTGGCGCCGGCTGACCTCCGACCAAGACAAGTCCCCGAGCACCTCGGAGCGAAGCTGCTCGCGCTCCTCCTCGCTCCAACTCGTCCCGGCGTTGCGGTGGGAACTGCTGACCGGTTGGGCCCGAGTCAGGGCCGTGCGCCACGTCAACGCGGCGACATTGCTCAACGGCACCGTCCGGACCACGCTGCCCGCAGCAAGGAATTGCAGTTGTGCGCCATCGAATCGGACCATCTCCGCGGCGAACGAAACCGTCAGCGGCGCACCCTGCTTCGCCAGCCATTCGGGCTCGGCCAGACCGGCCAATTCCAGCTCGATGACAGCTCCGGTGTTGCGATTCATCGTCGTACCCCCTAGAAATACCACCCGTTGTGAGCGCCCATTGACGCCTGGTAACTACTATGACACTCGCCACCGACAACGTCAGCACTCAGCACAACGAACAAGGCGGCCGCATCGTCCTTCGGCTCCCGGACAATGCGACCGCCCTGCTAGTCAAACCCCCACACTGACCCATCGCGATGAGCAGCCACCCCATGCCGTCCGCCTCAGCGGCGGACTTGACTGCGGGCCGATCGTACGATGGTTCTCCTCACAACCGGCCCGGATACGCTGGAAGACCCGCTCAGGCGGCGTACTTCTGGATGAGGGCGCCCAGGCGCGGCAGAGCGGCCTCGATGCTCTTCACACCGCTGCTGCGAATGGTGTTGTACGCCTTCTTGATGACGGCGCGGTCGGACTTCTCGGCGCGGGCGTCGGTGACCGAGAGCAGCGCCGTCGAGACCTGCTCGCCCCGGGCGTCGAGGAACTTGCCGAAGTCGGTCTCGTCAGTGCCGTTGAAGTCGACCCAGAACGGCTCGAGCTGGGCGACGAAATCCGGGAGCAGGTCGTTGACCGCGTCCGGGATGATGCTGGAAGCCAGCGTCTTGACGGTCTTATACGCCATCTTGGTCGCGGTACCGGAGATGCCGGACTTGTCGGCAACCTCCTCCTCGATCAGGGTCTGGCAGTCGGCGACGACGCTTGGCCGGACCTCAGGTGCCAGCAGGCTTTCTTGCAGAGTGCGCATGATGTCGCTCATTTCCTTGTGGGGTAAAGGTTTGGAAAGGCTATCGCATACTAGTTGAACTTCGATCGCCTTGCTGGGGAACAGTTATACGGTGACCCAGAGCTTGAACGACTCGGCCGGCCGCAATGGCGACCAGAGGAAGCAGGATGATTTCGTAGCGCATCCCGACCGAGACCCCGATCGGCACGGTGACAAGGTAGACGGCGGCCGTACCGGCGATTAGCAGCCCGGTTTCCTCGGTGCGCGGCCGTAGCACGGCGAAGATAGCCGCGAGGCCGAAGAGCATGAAGAGAATCCGGTCCTTGTTTTGCATGAAGTGCACATCGGCGATCGTGAGCGACCACACCGTCCCCGGCACGGACGCGAGGGTGCTGGCCAACCCTGTCGTGCCGGCATGATCGGACACAAGAGTCTGGACGTTCACCGGCGAGATGATCTCACTCACCACAACGATCACGATGGTGAGCGGCGCAATCAGTAGCGCGGGCGTGATCCACGGCGTGCGCCAGGAGCGAGCGGAGAGCGCGCTCCAGAGCCAGCCTCCGCAGAGCAAAGCCAAGGGATAGACACCGATCTGCCGAGTGATCGCGATGAGAATGACGGCCACACATAGCATGACGTTATTTCCGGTGGAATTCCGCCGATGCAACGGCAAGCTATCCACGAACAGCGCCACAAAGGCCAATGCAAGCAGGTCGGTCGTGGCAAAAAACAGCTCTTCGGTCAACACGAAGCTGAACGAAACAGCGAATGTGACAATGAGCGCGACAACCGGCCCATAGAGCCGCTGCAAAGTGCGCCCGGTCAAAAACAAGAACGCGATAACCGAGATTCCTGGCACCGCCAGCATGCCGAATTTCAGGCCAAGGATAGCAACGAATGGAGCAGAAAGCAGCGGGTACAGCACGCGGGAGCGAACCAGGAGCCACGTCGGATTGGCGTCGGTGAAGGTCGCCGGAGTCATCTGGAGGCCCGTGTAGTCGTGCGCCTTGGTCACCGCGTGCGGTATGGAATACCCAAGGTCACGGAGCGTCATCACAGTGTAATAAGCACTGTCCGGCGGGAACAATACCGACGGCCCATTGAGATGCAGGTGCACATAAAGCAAATACGCAGTAAATGGCAGAACAGCGAAAAGTATCGCAAAACTAACGCCGAAAAGGCTCCGCTGAAGCTGCCGATTCAACCAGAGCTCCAACCGATGCGGGGACCTCGAAGGTTGACGCGCCGGCACAGGCTCGGCGGACGGATCATTGTCGATATTTCGACGCGCATGAAGCAAATGTATCAATGGAATGATCCTAAGTGGCTGCTGCAGGTCACCCGATGCTACACGAATGAGCCATCCGGCCACGTGGGTGGTGCCGTGGCAAGAGCAGGCGCGCAACCACAGCCAGACCACCCGGCCGCCAACCAAAACACCGAGCCCGCATGATCCCAATTATCCAAGAAACCCAGATATACGCCAAATTGCGTATAGACGCAAAAAACGCCCCCATGCGATGCTTACTCCATCGGCCGCTGGCTCCGGATTTACCTAGGACAGCGCCGAGACCAGCAAGGACACCTGCGCAATGGCAAGCGCAGAGGCACCTGCTGAAACCGTGAGCGCCCATGGGGCTCACAAACTGGGGACGAATTTCGCGGGGACAGGACGGCCGCCTGCCTTTGGGGGAGAAGTTCTCACAGCGCGTCAGCCGGAGCGATCCGGTACGGAGGCCGGAGGGTCGGCCTCCACCCTCCCCTACGGGGGGAAACGGGAAGGCGCAGGTTGCGGAACCTGCGCCAACCCACCGGGAGGACCCGGTGGAGAGGCAGAAGGAGAAGAAGAAAGGCGGAACCATCCGCCCCGACTCCCTCCCAAGCCACCCCACCAAACGCCGGATCACCCCGGCTGACGCGCACCACTACTGGATTCGGCGACCCCACTAACGGATCAACTCCTGCGGCACGCGCAATTCCTCGCGGCCGTACAGTTCCACGACGGCACTGGAATCATCCTCGGCACACACAGCAGCAACCGTGTCGAGGAATTCGTCGTACTCAGCGCCAGTCTCACCTACATACGACGCATGCATACGCCCCCACTCATCCCACGGCAGCATCTCAACCTTGTTGAGAGCAGCCAGGTCCCTGATAGCGTTGCCCCGAATCTCAGCCGGCCCCCAGTTGGCAGTTCCATACACGCCATACTGCGCAGCATCGATCTGCCCGCCCCGAAACGCGGCCCACGCCTCACCACCAGTAAGAAACTGCCCAACAACCAGATCCTCCGGCCGCTGCAGAACCTGCAGCCCCAAAATCTCAGAATCCACCCGCACCCACCGTTTCTCACCCGCATGCCAGTACTCGGTGATCCAATGATCCACGCTCCGACCAGGCTGAAAGTAAGTGGCGAACCCACAACGAGCACGAGCCGCGATCCCGCGATAACGCAACAATGCACACGTGAGCACGGCAAAATGGCGACACGTGCCAATCACCCTGCGCTCAGGCACTCGCGGCCTACCCAACGGCGCCGAATCCATGACCAGCAACGCCGCGACCAGATCGCCAGCCGCACGCACCTGATTCTCGCCAAACCGATTGGCAGGCACCCCCAACGCTTCGGCATCCCGAGGCTGGATAACCAGGTCGCTGGCAAGACGGCAGATCTCAACGGCCTCGCGAGGCAAGTCATCGAGCGCCGCCGAACGTACCCCACCAAGCTCTGTCAGCGGCCCCGGCTCGGCATAGTCAATCGCATTCGTCATATTGGCGATCGTAAACACGGGATCCGACACCGACCCCGGCACCGACTCTAGCCACCCCAAGCCAAGCTGCCCGCAGCGCCCAGGCACGCTCACCCGGACCAGCACCATGCCATCGCACGCCCCTGCCAGCGATCTCGTTGCGCTCAAACGGATTGCTCTGTACACGTTGACCAATGAGACTCGGAAAGTGCCCCACACCGCTGAGCAGTTTCCGCGCGCCGAGCGGCTCGACGCCGAAGTCCTCGCCCGCGCCCTGTTCGAGCAAACCGGCACCCACCTGACGGTGGAGGGTTCATGCGCCGGCGGACAGGTCGGAACCGCCTATGTCCGGTGGCCCGACGGCCACAGAGCCGTACTCAAGTGGCGCCCGCACTTCACTGTTGGCGAACTCAGAGCCGGGCCACTCGCTGTGGCCGACCGGCTACGAGCCCTCGGGTACCCGGCCCCTGCCACGGAACTGACTGCGCAGATCGGCCACGCCGTCGCCATAGTTCAGGAACTGCTACCCGGCAGGAAGATCGACCACCTGGACCGCCACCACCTGGACCGTACACTTGCACTGCACCACATCCAGGCCGACGCCCTGGCCGACCGCCTCGACATCCCCGCGTACAACCTCTACCTGCGCAGCGACGGCCCCGGATACTGCCTGCACGAGCCGCTACGCCGGTTCAGCCGCCGCACCGCCGCCCTAGAGCATCGGATCGCCGCCATCGGGGCCGAGCATCCCGAGTGCCTGCCTGGCTGCGACGCGGTACACGGCGACCTCCATCCCGGCAACATCCTCGCAGCCGGCGGCAATATCACCGGCGTCGTCGACTGGGACGGCACCGCACGTGGAGACCACCGATTCGACCTGGTCGTCCTGCGCTTCGGCATCCACCCGAACAAAGCCGATCACGAGGTCGCCAGGCACCTCGACAAGCTGCTCGACGACATCCCCGAGGCGATCCTGCGCCCAGCCTGGGCCCATATGAGCCTGCGGATGACCGACTGGGCAATTCGCCACTTCCCACCATATGAAGTAAACCTCGCCCTCGCCGAACAGCGGCTACCCGTACTTCGCAGGTAGCGAGATCGGGTGAACTGATGTCTGATCTGATGTTTTGATCTTGCGTTGGCTGTTGAATGGGGCCGTGTCGTCGATATCTCGTTCGCCGCGGCCCCGGGCGGTCCGTCCCCGTTTCACGGTGGAGTTCGCGCCCGTGGTGGAGAGGCGTCTGGGCGCTCTGCCCGCCTCTGCCGAGTTTCTGCGCCGGCTGGACGTGGCCGGGATCATCGACGGGCTCTGTCCGGTCCGCGAGATCGCGGATCTGACCCACGGGCAGGTGGTGGAGGTGTTGGTGGCCAACCGGCTGTCTGCGCCGGCACCGCTGGTGCGGGTGGGCGACTGGGCGCGGGCGTGGGCGGTGCAGGAGGTGTTCGGCGTCGAGCCTTCTCTGCTCAACGACGACCGCCTCGCGCGAACGCTCGATGCGATCGCCACGGAACTGGAGCGGATCGTGGGCACGGTCGGCGCGAAGGCGATCGGTGAGTTCGGGATCGACGTCTCGCGCTGCCACTGGGATATGACCAGCATGTCCCTGCACGGCGCGTTCGAGGACTAGGACGGGGAGTTCGCCCAGGTCAAGTACGGCCACCCGAAGGACCGCCGGACCGACTTGAAACAGGTCCAGGCCGGCCTGGCGGTGACCGGGGACGGGGGGATACCGGTGTTCAGCCGGGTGTATGACGGTGGGGCCTGGGAGGTGGCCCAGGTGGTCGGGGCGATGAGCGCGCTCGAGGCGATGGCCGGGCGCCGGGATTTCCTGCTGGTCGCCGACTCGAAACTGGTGCTCGTCCTACCCAACATCACAGCCCTGATCAACGCCGAGGTGACGTTCGTCGCCCCGGCCCCGGCGGCCAAGATCCCCGACACACTGTACGCGGGCCTGGACCCGGCCACCGCGCAGTTCGTGGACTACACCGCCGACCGTGACACGGGCAAGGCCCCTGACCAGCGCGAGGTGTACCGGGTCCTGGAAGACGCCCATGCGCTGGCCGGGCCGCGTAAGAGCGACCCGGTGATCGAACTGCGCCGGGTCCTGGTGCACTCTAGTGGCAACGCCGCCGGCCAGCGCTCGGCCCGCGACAAACGCCTGCACAAGGCCGCCGAGGAACTCGAGAAGGTCCGGGCCGGGGCCGGCGGGAGGTACTACAACACTCCTGACAAGATCGCCGCCCGCATCGGCGTGATCACCACGACCCGCCGGGTCGCCACCTGCCTGCGCACCACCATCGCCACCGACCCCGACGGCAAACCCACCCTGCACTGGCACTTCGACCAAGACATCCTGGCCGCCGAGGCCGCCGCAGACGGCTGGTACGCCCTGCTGACCAACCTGCCCGAGGCCATCAACGCCGAGCAGGTCTTCCTGCGCTACAAAGGCCAAAGCGTGGTCGAACGACGCTACAGCGAGTTCAAAGGCCCCCTGGCCGTGACCCCGATCTTCCTCCAGCACAACCGCCGCATCCAGGCGCTGATCAATGTGATCTGCCTGGCCCTGCTGGTGTACTGCCTCATCGAACGCCAGGTACGCCAAGCCCTGGAGTCGGAGCAGACCATGCGCGGCCTCTACCCCGACAACCGCGCCGTCCGCCCCACCGGCCACCTCATCCTCTACCACCTGGCCACCCTCACCCTACGACCCGGCACCGCCACCGACCCGCCCACCATCCTGATCAGCCGAGGAATCCAAACACACCTCCTCGAACTCCTCGGCATCGACGAAACACGACCCCGCTAGCTAGAGACCTGAAACTCCCACATGCGAAGTACGGGTCTAGTTGTACTGTCCCGTCATTAGGGACGCGGCTGGCCGGTGGTTGGCCTCCGAGCGTGGTCGTCCAGTCTGGATTGGGCGCGAGACGCTGCGGTTGCTGCTACGCCGGCGCGGCTTGACGTTTTTTTGTTTAGAAGTAATCACACTGTGGCAAGCCGGTGGCACCGCAATCAAAATCAAAATCGTCGGAGCTGCCCGTAACGGTAACGATGCTGCCACTAACCTTGTCCGTGCTCGTGTCCACGTTGGCAAGCCGAAAAGCCTGGTCATACGCACTGGCCTGAGAGGGGGTCTGGAACACTAGCACCAATTCAACGTTCTGATCCGCGTCCAGCCCGGCAGCTGTGGACACGGGCGCAGCAGTATCAAGTGGCGGACCGACGAGATGTATGTCCAGACGCACCGCAATATTCGTTGATAGAAGCCCGGGATTCGCCGTGTAACCGTCTGACTGAAGGATGGATGTGGCACTAGGCGACCCGCCGCCTGAGCCGCTGCTCTCTGTAAGCGCGCCAATGATGCTGAGAGCGACTATGACGGCGAGAACTGATCCCGCGATAATGAGAACGATCTTCATCGCCCGGCCCTTGGCGGTCGGGGCGGCCACCCACAATTGCCAACCCGGCGGCGGAGGCGGCCAGGAAGGGTCGGGCTGCCATCCTGGCGGCGGCGTCCAGCCGACCGGCGCGGGCGGCCATCCAGGCGGCGGGTTGAACTGTATCGCCATGAAGTCCCCTCCAATAGGGCCTGGCCTGGCCGGCAAACCGGCTTACCCCAGTCCCACCCTCAGCACATTTCTCGAATGGACGGCTCGTTAGATAGTTTCAGCTGTTTCCCGACTACTGACGGACGGCTGTATTTGACGACCGCCGTGTGATCTGTGCAGTACGGAGCTTGTCGGCCACGCGATCACTATGGCGCACTGTGCCGGACTGGTGGCTGGAAACACGATCATGCACACCAACTGCGACTTGCGACCTCATTGGCAACAGAAACCCGCCCTGTGAAACCGACAAGGCGGGTTTCCCCGTTCCTCGCGAAAGCATGTCGTGCCCTGGGCGGGGCGGTCCCTAGGATAGCTCGGGGAGAGAAGTGCTGGGGAACTGCACCGTCCTTCCCTCTGGGGAAACCCAACGCCGCCCACACGCAGGGCAGGGCACGATGTGTTGCGTGCAGACGGAAGACCGTGAGTGGATTGTCGTGTTGGGGTACGAGAACGTCCCCGGTTGCCCACATTCCCACAGTGCTGTCTGCGGTTGACTACTCGATCACGGAATCGACTGGCTGCCCTTTGCAGCTGAGGACGTACGGATCGACCTAGCCTGCGGAAGACGCAAGGATGGCAGCTGGCATGGCTGGTTCTGCATTCAGATCCGGTCGGCGACGTTACGGCGACTGGGCATGCACCCGGATCAGCCAACATCGCGCATCGTCGGTCCAGCCCAACCCAATTGGTGGCGTGCCGACGCAATGCGTCGGCTCGGGTGCCGCCGTTGATGGTCAGCTGAGCGCCGGCCAGTTGCCTCGGCGCATCGGAGGATCTTGGGCAAAGTCCGGGACGTAGGGTTTGTTTGCGCCATGTGTGCTACATGCGCCACAAGATTGCCGGCACAGCTTACTTGTTCACATCGCCGCAGTAAGTGCGGGAGCAGTTGTTAGGTGAGTGATTCACGAGGTGGTTCCAGTCGCCCGTAACCATTCGTGGAGGGCGGTGAAGTCCTTGTCACCGAGGCCGCGGGATGAGTCGACGTGATGGAGAAGGGCTTGGCTTGGATGGTTCGCTGACACCCAGATTTGGTCGGCGCGGGTGATCTCGTCATCGACCCAGGCGAACGGGCGCCCGGCGGCCCACTCCACGAGGGTACGGGTCTTCCAGTGCAGTCCGAGCCAATCGTCCACACGCTCTCGCTCATCGGATGAGGCCGGCCAGTTCACTACAGGGAGTTGCGGCAGCCCGATTCGCGGTGCTATCTCGATATTCGCCTCGTCTTCCCACGCGGTGGCCCACACCAGATCGCACGGCAGTGCAGCCAGTCGAAGCCCCACCGACCGGTCGAGTCTCGATAGATGCGCGTCCGCGGCGGCATCCGAGAGCTCGTGTGACTTATTCCCGCCGAACGGAAGCAGCGGCCCATCGACATCGAGGAAGAGCAGAGGGCGGTTTGCGCGGTCGGTCACGATCGCACGTTAGCAGGCCCCCGCGCAGAGCTGGGCCGAAGCCGATCCTCGGGGTCGTCCGCTGGCCTAGGACAGCCCCGGTCTGTTCGCGTGCGGCCAGGATGTCGTGCTCGAACTACGCTGCGATGTTTATCTGGGCGACCAGGAACGCGGTTCATTGACCGCGCCAGCGCCTCAGCAGATCGGGCTGGACAGCTGGCAGATTCTCTGGAGCGCGGTGGCGCAGGCACGATCGGATGGCTGTTGCGCCGGCCCTGTTCACGAGGACCGGCGCCGAACGCTGCGCCTGACGTCGGCTTAGCGGGAAGACGGTACCTGGGTCAGGCCCAAGGAGCGGGCCAGCAGGAGCCGCTGGACCTCGCTGGTTCCTTCGCCGATTTCCAGGATCTTGGCGTCGCGGTAGAAGCGGGCCACGGGGAATTCGTTCATGAATCCGTATCCGCCGAAGATCTGGGTGGCCTCACGGGCGTTGACCATGGCGGCCTCGCTTGCGGCGAGCTTCGCGATGGAGGCCTGGCGCTTGAACGGCTTGCCTGCGAGGAGGAGTGCGGCGGCTTCTCGATAGGCCAAACGGGCGGTATGGGCTCGAACTTCCATATCGGCGATCTTGAATTGGATAGCCTGGTATTCACCGATTCGGTGGCCGAACGCGGACCTTTCGGAGGCGTAGCGGATTGATTCGTCGATGCATCCCTGGGCCAGGCCTACGGAGAGTGCGGCGATGGCGATTCGGCCTTCGTCGAGGATTCGCAGGAACTGTGCGTAGCCGCGGCCGCGCTCGCCGAGGAGGTTCTCTTCCGGGACCTGGCAGTCGTCGAATGCGAGGCCGTGGGTGTCGGAGGCGCACCAGCCGACCTTCGAGTATCCGGGTTCGACGGTGAATCCGGGGGTTCCGGACGGGACGATGATGGTGGAGATGTCCGGCTTTCCGTCGACGGGGGGGCCGGTGACTGCGGCGACGGTGACGAGGGAGGTGATGTCAGTTCCGGCATTGGTGATGAAGGATTTCGAGCCGTTGATGACCCATTGGCCGTCGACCAGGCGGGCGGTGGTCTTCGTCGCTCCTGCGTCGGAGCCGCCATCGGGCTCGGTCAGGCCGAAAGCTCCGAGTTGCTCGCCGCGGCACAGGGCCGGTAGTAGCTGTTGCTTCTGCTCGCTGCTGCCGAAGCGGTATAGCGGCATCGCGCCGAGGGATACTCCGGCCTCGAGCGTGATGGCGACGGATGAGTCGACGCGCGCGAGTTCCTCAAGTGCCAGGCATAGTGCGAAGTAGTCGCCGCCCATGCCGTCGTACTCTTCGGGGAACGGCAGGCCGAACAGGCCCATCCTGGCCATGGTGGCGACGAGGGGGTACGGGAAGGCGTGCCGTTCGTAGTAGTCGCCGATGACCGGGGCGACTTCGGTGTGGGCGAACTCTTCCACGGTTTTACGAAGTTCTTCGTATTCCGCGGGCAATTCGGCGGTGAGCATGGTTAGCCCTTCGTGAGTGCTTGGACTGCTCGGGAAGTGACTGGGCGCCCTAGGTGGCGGGCGATCCAGCTTGAGGTTTCCGCCAGGGCGCGGAGATCGACTCCGGTCTCGATGCCCAGGCCGGAGAGCTGCCAGACGAGGTCTTCGGTGGCCAGGTTTCCGGTGGCGGATTTTGCAAAGGGGCAGCCGCCGAGGCCTCCGGCGGAGGCATCGATGGTCGTGATGCCTGCTTGGAGGGCGGTGAAAGAGTTGGTCAGGGCCTGTCCGTAGGTGTCGTGGAAGTGCACGGCGAGGCTGTCGGGTCCGATGCCTCGCTGTGCCAGTGCGTCGATCAGGGCGTGGACGTGGCCGGGTGTGGCGGTGCCGATGGTGTCGCCGAGGCTGATTTCCGCACAGCCGAGTTCGTGGAGGCGGGCTACTACGGCAACGACTTGGTCGATCTCGACCGGGCCTTCCCAGGGGTCGCCGAAGCACATGGAGACGTACCCGCGGATCCAGAGGTTGTCCGCTGTTGCGCGTTCCATGACGGCAGCGATGTCCGTGAGGGCACCGTCGACTGTGGTGTTGAGGTTTTTCTGGGCGAAGGTCTCGGTAGCGGAGGCGAAGACCGCGATCTCGCTGACACCGCAACTGCTTGCCCGGTCGTAGCCGCGGAGGTTCGGCACCAGGACCGGGTAGCGCACGCCGGCCCGCGGGTGGTGGCTGGCGAGCAGTAGTTCGGCGTCGGCGAGCTGCGGCACCAGTTTCGGGTGGACGAAGCTCGTCGCTTCGATCATGCTGAGGCCGGTGGCGGTCAGTCGGTCCAGGAACTCGGCTTTGACCGGGGTCGGCAGGATTCCCGACTCGTTCTGCAGGCCGTCGCGTGCGCCCACTTCGTAGATGGTGACCCGGTCGGGCAGTCCGGACAACGGAAAGCGCTGCGGTAGCTGGTTCATTGCGCCACGACCTTGAAGAGGACTGCGGACAGGGGGATCTGGTCACCGACGCTCACGTCGATGGTGGTCACTTCGCCGTCGTGCGGGGCTGTGAGGGTGTGTTCCATCTTCATCGCTTCGAGCACGCCGAGTGCTTCACCGGCTTTTACCTGCTGGCCCACGGCGACTTTGATGGCGAGGACTGTGCCGGGCATGGGTGCACGGACGAGCCCGTCGGAGCTTTCCGCTGCTGCGCCGCGGACTACGCCCTCATCGAGGTCGGCGGGTCGGCTCAGGGCGGGAGGTCCGCCGAGGCGCCAACCGTCGCGCAGGTCGAAGGGGGAGTTGCCGTCGGGGCTCAGGCGGGGGTGGAAGGGGAGATCAGGGTGTTGGTCGAGCCAGCTTGTGTGGATCTTGACCGAGCCGAATTCGTAGGATGATAAGACTGTGTGAAGGAATCCGAGGTTGGTGGTGAGGGTGTCGATCCTGGTTTCGGCCACAGCCTTGGCGAGGGACGCTGCGGCCTGCTCGCGAGTGGGTTCGTGGACGGTCAGCTTGGCGATCATCGGGTCGTAGCTGGCTGAGACGGTGTCGAAGCTCCGCAGCGCGGTGTCGACCCGGACTGGGTGTCCTGGCCAGCGGACCACGCCGGTGGGGCCGGGTTGCGGCAGGAATCCGTGTTCGGCGTCCTCGGCGTAGACCCGGGCCTCGATGGCGTGGCCGTTCAGGTGCACGTCGGCCTGGTCGAAGGGCAGCGGGCGGCCGTCGGCGATCGAGATCTGCAGCGCGACCAGATCGAGGCCGGTGACAGCCTCGGTCACCGAGTGCTCCACCTGGAGGCGGGTGTTCATCTCCAGGAAGAAGAACTCCTCGCCGGCGACCAGGAATTCGACTGTCCCGGCGTTGACGTAGCCGACTTTGGCAGCGAGGCGGACGGCTGCGTCGAGGAGTCCGGAGCGCAGGGCCGGGGGGAGTTCGGGGGCCGGGCTCTCTTCGATGATCTTCTGGTGGCGGCGCTGGACCGAGCAGTCCCGTTCGCCGAGGTGCACCACCGTGCCGTGGGTGTCGGCGAGAATCTGCACCTCCACGTGGCGGCCGTGCTCGACGAAGCGCTCGATCAGCATGGTGTCGTCGCCGAAGGCGGACGTGGCCTCGCGGCGCGCTGAGGCGAGGGCTTCGGCGAGGTCGGCTGTTTCGCGGACGATCCGCATGCCTTTGCCGCCGCCGCCTGCTGCGGCCTTCACCAGGACCGGGAAGACCAGGTCGGTGGCGTCCACGTGGTAATCGGGGATCACTGGCACCTCGGCGGCGAGTGCGATCTCGCGCGCCGCGTCCTTGCGGCCCAGCGCCGAGATGACCTCGGCGGGCGGCCCGATGAAGGTGATTCCTGCACTGCGGCAGGCGGCGGCGAACTCGGCTCGTTCGGACAGGAATCCATAGCCGGGGTGGATCGCGTCGGCGCCGGTGCTCTGGGCGGCTTCGATCAAGGCGGGGATGTTGAGGTAGGAGTCGACTTCACACGTTTGGTCCGCTGCGAGCGTGTGTGCGGCGCCCTGGTCGATCGGGGTGAACACGGAGACGGTGGAAAGGCCCAGGTCGCGCGCCGTACGGATGACGCGCAGCGAGATCTCGCCCCGGTTGGCAATCAGGATCTTCTTCATGGCGCTCACATCCGGAAGATGCCGTAGCCGGTGGGCTGCGGCGGGGCGTAGGAGACGGCTGCCAGGCCCAGGCCCAGCACACGGCGGGTGTCGAGGGGATCGATGATGCCGTCGTCCCACAGGCGGGCGGTCGAGTAGTACGGCGAACCCTGCTCCTCGTACTGGTCGCGCAGAGGCTTCTTGAAGGCTTCCTCGTCAGCCGCGGACCACTCCTGGCCGCGGCGTTCGAACTGCTCGCGTTGGATCGTGGCCAGCACGGTCGCGGCTTGTTCGCCGCCCATGACGGAGATCCGGGCGTTCGGCCACATCCACAGGAACCGCGGGTCGTATCCCCGGCCGCACATCCCGTAGTTGCCGGCGCCGAACGAGCCGCCGATGATGACGGTGAATTTCGGCACGCTCGCGCACGAGACCGCGGTGACCAGCTTCGCGCCGTCCTTGGCGATTCCGCGGTTCTCGTAGTCCTTGCCGACCATGAAGCCGGTGATGTTCTGCAGGAAGAGAAGCGGGATCTTGCGTTGCTCGCACAGTTCGATGAAGTGCGCGCCCTTGAGCGCCGACTCGCTGAACAGGATGCCGTTGTTGGCCAGGATGCCGACCTGATAGCCGTGGATCCGGGCGAAGCCGCAGACCAGGGTTTCGCCATAGCGGGCCTTGAACTCGGTCAATTCTGAGCGGTCGACGATCCGGCGGATGACTTCCCGCACGTCGTAGGGCTGGCGGGGGTCGGTGGGCACCAGGTCGTAGAGGTCGGCCGGGTTGAGCGTTGGGTCAGCTGGGTTTTGGGGGATCAGCCAGGGCTGCGGCTGGGGGAGTGTCGCGATGCTGGCGCGTACCAAGTCCAGGGCGTGTTCGTCGTTCTCGGCCATTTGGTCGGCCACGCCGGACAGCCTGGTGTGCACGTCGGCTCCGCCGAGTTCCTCGGCCGTGACCACTTCGCCGGTTGCCGCGCGCACCAGCGGCGGGCCGCCGAGGAAGATCGTGCCCTGGCCGTGCACGATGACGGTCTCGTCGCTCATCGCCGGTACGTATGCGCCGCCGGCGGTGCACGAACCCATCACGGCCGCCAATTGGGCGATGCCGGCGGCTGAGAGGCGGGCCTGGTTGTAGAAGATGTGCCCGAAATGGTCACGGTCCGGGAAGACCTGGTCTTGGAGGGGGAGGTAGGCGCCGCCGGAGTCGACCAGGTAGACGCACGGGAGCCGGTTCGCCGCGGCGATCTCCTGGGCCCGCAGGTGCTTTTTCACGGTCAGGGGGTAGTACGTCCCACCCTTGACCGTGGCGTCGTTCGCGGCGACCACGCACAGCCGGCCATGGATCCGGCCGATGCCGGCGATGATCCCGGCGGACGGGATCGGGCCGCCTTCGTCCGCGTAGCAGCCGTGAGCCGCCAGAGGGGCGATCTCGAGGAACGGCGAGCCGGGGTCCAGGAGCCGGTCGATCCGGTCCCGCGGCAGCAGTTTGCCGCGCGCGGTGTGCTTGGCGCGGGCCTGTTCGGACCCGCCGAGGCGCACCTCGGCCAGGTGTTCGGTGAGCTGCGTGGACAGCTGTGACCAGGACGGCACCGTTGCCGCCTTTCTGTGGGATGACGAGCGCTTGTGGCGCGATGGCATCTTCTTCAAGCGAACCGTCGGCTGTGACCGTGCGCTCGCTTGTCTACCCATGCCTAGCATGATCGAAGCATTATAGGAAGTTTGGCCCGTGGTGGGCCGCCATAGCAAACAAGGGCGCAAACGGGTGAGTGAGATGGTGTGGCTGGCGCTTATGGACGGGCACTGTTCGTAACATCAGGGGACGGATGGATCGTACTTCACAGCCGGAGGGAGCTCGCGTGGCCACCCGCACTGGCCTGGCGATTTCGCCGATTCGCTGGCCCCGCCCGCCACGCAGCCTGCGGACCGCGAGCCGGCTGCTGTTCGGCCTGGCCGCTTTTCTGGTGCTGGCCGCCTCGGGGACCGGCTGGTATCTGCACACCGCGGTCCTTGGCGGCTTGGCCAGTTCGAACGCGCTGGCGGGCCTGGGGGGCTCGGACCAGGCGGGGGCTGACGAGAACATCCTGCTGATGGGCCTCGACTCGCGCCGGGACCTCGACGGCAACGACCTGCCGCCTGCGGTGTTGGCACAGTTGCACGCTGGGAGTTCAAGCGAGGTCGGCGGCTACAACACCAACACGCTCATCTTGCTCCACGTGCCTGCTGACGGCAGCCGCGCGGTGGCGCTGTCGATCCCGCGTGACGACTATGTCGATCTGCCGGACGGCCTGGGCAAACACAAGATCAAAGAGGCCTACGGGCGGTCCAAGGAAATCGCCGAGGCCGCCGCGCGGGCCGCCGGCACCACCGATCCGGCGCAGTTGGAGCACATCGGCCGGGAAGCCGGGCGGCACACGGCGATCGAGGCGGTCGAGCAGTTCCTGAACGTGCAGGTGGACCACTTCGTCGAGATCAACCTGGCTGGGTTCGCCGACCTGGCTGGCGCGCTCGGGGGAGTCGATGTGTGTCTGCGCGCTCCGGTGCACGACTGGTATTCCGGGGCCGACTTCAGCGCGGGCGTGCACACGCTCGACGGACCTCAGGCCCTCGCGTTCGTCCGGCAGCGGCACGGACTGCCCAACGGCGATCTGGACCGGACCCGGCGCCAGCAGGCCTTCCTGTCAGGTGCGGTTGCGAAACTGCGCAGTGCCGGCACCTTCGACGACCTCGGCAAGATCGACGGCCTGCTCGCGGTGGCCGCGAAGGACGTGGTGGCCGACTCGGGCTTCGACATTCTGCCTTTCCTACACCAGGCCGGCGCGGTGACCAGCGGTGACATCCAGTTCTACACGCTCCCGATCACGGGCTACGCCACGGAGGACGGCGAGTCGGTCAACCTGGTTGATCAAGCGCAGCTGCGGCTGATTACGCAGCGGCTGCTTGCCGGTCTGCCCGCAGTGGCCCCGGCGCCGTCGCCGAGTGGGACGATGGCCGGTCGTCTGCCCACGGCCGCCCCCAGCGCTGCGAGCATCATCGCTCCTGCTGCTTTGTACCGGCCGCGCCATACGACCGAGCCGACTGCCGCAGCGGCAGTGTCCGTGTCCCCATCCGCGCCCGCGCCCGACTTCAACCCGCCGCCGGGCGTTCCCTGCGTGAATTGACCGTCAGTTTCGCCGCGGTGGCTGGCCCGTCCGTGAACGCCCGCAGGAGAATGGGGCGGCGCAGCGTATCGTTGTGGTCGACGGGTAGGGGCGGGCGCTGGCTGGGTCTGGTGCACATGCGGGATGTGGTGCTGGCCGGGTCGCCGGAGGGTGGGAGCGTCAAGTGTACGAAATCGCGTCATTCCGGTCCTGAAATAGGCCGGGCGGGTAGGGGCGATTTATGTGGTGCCATTTGTGACCCGGCCCACAAGCGCAGTGTTCGCCGGTAGTGGTACAACAAAGGACGTACGCAATGGAAATCTGCCGTTGCGGTGGAGGAGTGCACGCTTGTGGCTATCGATGAGTCACCTATCGGCAGCATTGGGGCTCTCAGTGCGGCTACACGTGGGATCGCGGGGCCTGGGGAAGTGGTTTTGAAGATCCGCGGGGGCACCGAGACATACATCGCCTGGTCAGCGCGGCCGCTGGCCCGCGGGACGATCGTGTTGGTGACCGCCGACCGCGGTTTCCGGTCGGTCGAGGTGGAAACCCTCGACCCGCTCGACTTTCTCGTCACCGACCTGACACCGACGGACCCGCCGGCCTGATTTCTCCCGAATTGACCGAGGAGTATTACTATGTTGTTTTACAAGGTTCCCGCGCCGGACCAGGCGATGTTGATCTCGGGCGGCCGGCACGGCCAGAGCGGCGCGCCGTTCCGGGTGGTGTTCGGGCACGGCAAGTTCATCCTTCCGGTCATCCGCAAGGCGCGGTTCCTGACCCTTTCCATGCGGGAGGCCGAGGTCATCGAGGTCTGCGTGACCAAGCAGGCCATCCCGCTGACGGTCAAGGCCATCATCGCCTTCAAGGTGGCCAACGACATGGAGAGCGTGGTCAACGCCGGCCAGCGCTTCCTGTCCGACCAGGACCAGATGGCGGTGCTCACCGGGCGGATCTTCGCCGGGCACCTGCGCTCCATCATTGGCGCGATGACCGTGGAGGAGATCATCAGCGAGCGGCAGAAGCTCGCCGACGAGGTGCTCGACGGCTCCAAGCAGGAGATGGCCAAGCTCGGCCTGACCATCGACGCCCTGCAGATCCTGTCGATCGACGACATGAACAGCGGTTACATCCAGGCCCTCGCGGCGCCCCACTCGGCGGCGATCCAGCGGCAGGCCCAGGTCGCGCAGGCGCAGGCGATCCGGATCTCGGTCGAGGCGCAGCAGGAATCGGCGCGGCACCAGGCCGAGTACGTCCGGCAGACCGCCGTCGTCGAGGCCCAGTACAAGGCCGAGGTCGACCGCGCCCAGGCCGCCGCGGCGCAGGCCGGACCGCTGGCCGCGGCCACGGCCCAGCGCGAGGTGATCACGGCCCGGACCGAGCTGGCCGAGCGCGAGGCGCAGCTGCGCCAGCAGCAGCTGGTGGCCGAGATCGTCCGCCCGGCCGAGGCGGAGGCCGAGCGGATCCGGATCCTGGCCAAGGCCGAGGCCGAGCGGATCCAGATCCAGGCCGAGGCTTCCTCCTCGCACAACCGGGTGGCGCTGGACCGGATGCTGATCGACCAGCTGCCGCTGATCGTCAAGGAGGCGGCGGCGGGCCTGGCCGGGGCGAACATCAACGTCCTCAACGGGGCCGACGGGCTCAGCGAGATCGCCGCCGGGCTGGTGGGCCAGGGCCTGACCATTCTCGAATCGGTCAAGAAGGGCCTGGGCAGCAACAACAGCAACAATGGCAACGACAATTCGGGCGGCAGCAAAGAGCTGGAGAAGTAAACAGGGCTTGGCACCGCATGAATGACGCGGCCCCACAGCGGACGAGATTGCTCAGACGTCCGTGCGGGGCCGCGTCATTCGTTATTTAAGTCGTACAGTACGACCGGTCGAGCGGGATCAGACCTGGCCGGCCGCTTCGAGCGCCGAGCAGCAGGTGTTGACGATCAAGCGGGTGACCACGTACGGGTCGACATTGGCGTTCGGGCGGCGGTCTTCGATGTAGCCCTTCTTGTCCACCTCGACCTGCCACGGGATCCGGACCGAGGCGCCACGGTTCGAGACGCCGTAGCTGTATTCGTTCCACGGGGCGGTCTCGTGCAGACCGGTCAGCCGGGACTCGATGCCGAAGCCGTACTCCTTGACGTGCTCAAGCGGCTTGCCCTCGGCGCCGAGCGCCTCGCACGCGGTGATGATCGGGTCGTAGCCCTCGCGCATGGCCTTGGTGGAGAAGTTGGTGTGCGCACCGGCGCCGTTCCAGTCTCCCGACACCGGCTTGGGCGAGAGCGTCGCGGAGACGTTGAAGTCCTCGGCGGTGCGGTAGAGCAGCCAGCGGGCCACCCACATGTGGTCGGAGACGTCCAGCGGGCTGAGCGGGCCGACCTGGAACTCCCACTGGCCGGGCATGACCTCGGCGTTGATACCGGAGATGCCCAGGCCTGCGGCCAGGCAGTTGTCCAGGTGCTTCTCGACGATCTCGCGGCCGAAGATCTCGTCCGCGCCGACGCCGCAGTAGTAGCCGCCCTGCGGGGCCGGGAAGCCGCTCTGCGGGAAGCCGAGCGGGCGGGAGCCGGTGAAGAAGGTGTACTCCTGCTCGATGCCGAACCAGGACTCCTGGCCGGCGAACTGCTCGGCGATCGGGCGCAGCAGCGCGCGGGTGTTGCTCTCGTGCGGGGTCATGTCGATGTTCAGCACCTCGCACAGGACCAGGAGGTTCGCGCCGCCGCGGATCGGGTCCGGACAGGAGAACACCGGCTGCAGGACCCGGTCGGAGGCGTGGCCCTCGGCCTGGTTGGTGCTGGACCCGTCGAAGCCCCAGATCGGCAGCTCGGCGCCGTCGGCCAGGATCCGGGTCTTGGAGCGGAGCTTCGCGGTCGGTTCTGTTCCGTCGATCCAGATGTACTCGGCCTTGTACGTCATCTGCTTTGTCCCTTAGGCGGTTAACTTAGCGCGGCCAGGTTGTTGGCGGCGCTTGATCGGTCGGCGATCGGCTGGTTCGCGCCTGATCGGTGTGGCTCGCTGTACTTCGCTGCGTGCCAGTTCATTGTCCGACGATCACATCTCCCGCTTGTTGCGCGTTTGTTTTCACCACGTTAACTGACGATGTGACTATCTGTGGGATGCGTCACAGTAGGCGGTGATGGAAAGGGCAAGGATGTCTATCCCTACACCTTCCAGACATTCACTCCATTGTAGATGGTCGGCTGCCCGAGGAGTGCGATGAGCTCCTGGTTCAGCGCGCCGTAGTTGGTCGAGCCCTGAATGAGCACGACACATCCGGCGCTCCAGAACTGGAAGTCGCTGGCCGCGGCAGTCCGTAACTCGGGCGTGATCGGGACTACGGTTCCTGAGTTCTCCACCTGGGTCAGCAGTGACGCGATGGTCCGGCCGGACGTGCCGAAGACCGCGCCCTTGTCCGGGCCGCCGTCGGGGTAGACGAACGGAGCCTGGGCCATGGGGACGTCGTTGGTGAGCGAAGCCGTCCAGAGCAGCGGCTGCCAGTTGTCCGTGGGTACGGTCAGGAGTGAGCGACCCCCACTGATGCAGCTCTGGTAGGCGCCCTGGGTGATGAAGTCGGGCGTGGGGGGACTGGCCACGGCGACGATGGGCCTCGGGGTGAGCGGGATCAGGGCAGCGGCGATGAGCGCGTAGCAGGGTAGCCGCCACGGTTTGGACGCTCGGCCCGCCTGTTCGACGATGATCACCAGGGCGTAGCCGACGAACGGGGTGATCGCCAGGGCCATCCGAACCGGCAGGGAATCCTCGAACACGGGCAGGTTTTGCAGGTGCGTCCACAGGCCCGGAATCGAGGACGGCTTGCCGCCGCTGTGCACGCTGGGCCCGAGCGACAGCGCGACGAGCACGACTACAGTTACCAGGCCGGCACGGACAGCAGTCCGGTAAGCGAAAGTGATGCAGATCGCGAGGAAGAGGATGACCAGCGGGCCGCCGAAGAGCGCCGCCTGTTCCGTCGCGCCCGCCGCGTAGACGTTCGCCGTGAGGCTGCCGCCGAGCGACTGGTTCGGGAACTGGAGATAGCCGGCCAGATCCTGGGAGAAGTACGGCACGCTGAACGGCACGCCGTGGAAAGACATCGGGCCGTCGAACTGGAAGTAGATCGGGTAGGCCAGCAGTACTCCCGCCGTGGCCACCATGGTCAGGCCGCCGGTGAGCATTCCGCGCCAGTGGATCGCGACCAGCCCGGGGGAGAAGACGGCGCAGCCGAGCAGGAACACGGCCAGCGAGATGCCCAGCAGCAGCAGGGGCTCCTCGGCGATGAAGAACTGGATGAAGACCAGGCCGCCGAGGATCATCCCGTCGCGCACCCGGTGTTCGCTGCGGTAGAGCCGGAAGATCAGGTGCAGCATGATCGGGATCAGCCACTGCGCGGTCAGGTTCGGGTGGCCGAGCGCGTGGCTCATCATCGCCGGGGAGAACCCGAGGAAGAGTCCGCCGACGAAGGCGGCCGGTTCGGAGGTGGTGACGTGCCCGCGGAAGAACCAGCGCCAGGCCAGGGCCGTGGCCACGAAGTTTCCGGTGATGATGATCAGGTAGGACAGTCCGGCCCCGAACAGCAGGGTGACCGGGGCGAACAGGTAGCCGAAGAAGAGGATCGAGGTGTTGGCGATCAGGTTGGTGCCGCCGCCGGTGCCCAGGACGCTGGAGAAGAGCGGGTTGTGCGGGTGCAGGAAGCTGCGGGCCGCCTCGCCGAGCATCCATTCGAATTTGATCTGGTCGCCGGGGTTCGCCTGGTTGAGCAGGTTGGCCGGGTGCGGCCACAGGTGCCGGGTGACGATGAGCGCGCCGGCCAGGTAGACGACCGCCGCCGCGAGCGCGCTCTGGTGAGCCCCGGCCCAGGTGGCTGTCTGGCCCGGCAGGTCCCGCCAGGTCTGCGCATGCCGCCAGCTCAGCCGGGCGGAGCCGGGCGGGACCTCGTCGTCGTCCGGCTCGTCGGCTTCGAGAAGGGCAGGGGTATTGGGGGCGTCGGGAGTCGCGAAAGTTTCAGGATCGCCGAGCTGCTCGGGGTCGGCCGCGTCGTCGTCGAGGGCGCCGCGGACGACTGCGGTCTGTGCCGTTGGATTCTCACCGGTGTCGATGGCCCATGCTCCTTGTCGCGAGTCACCACGAATCATCCATGATCATCGCGACGCGCGCCCGTCCGCTTTGGTTCCGGATACCCGTGATTATGGTGCGGATTGTGCTGTTCGGCAAAACCCTGGTTCACCTGCGGGACGCGCAAGGCCGCGAGGGTCTGGTTTCCGAATAGAACTATGTGACATAGTACTAGAGTGAGTTCAGTCGGGACTGGAGACGCCGAGTGCGATGTCGCCGTCGTCGGCGCGGGCCTGCTCGGCGTGGCCTGCGCGCTCGCCCTGGCCAGGGCCGGGCTGACGGTGGCGGTACTGGATCGCGGGCCGGTGGGCGGCGGTACGACCGGAGCCGGCGAGGGGAACCTGCTGGTGTCCGACAAGGAGCTGGGGCCCGAACTGGCCTTGGCTCTGCGCTCGCTGGCTCTGTGGCGTGACCTGGCTGCGGAGTTCGGGGACGTGTTCGAGTACGAACCCAAAGGCGGCCTGGTCGTCGCGCGGGACGGCGCCGAGCTCGACGTGCTGCGGAAGCTGGCCGCAGCGCAGCGCGAGTCCGGTGTGCTGGCCGAGGACGTCGACCCGGCCGGAACGTACGCGCTCGAACCGCACCTTGCTGGGGGCTTGGCCGGTGGTGCCTACTATCCGCAGGATGCCCAGATCATGCCCAGCTTGGCCGCGGCACACCTGATGCGTGCCGCGCAGCGGTTGGGTGCGCGTTTGTACACACATAGTCCGGTAACCGCGATCGTGCGGGGCGGCGATGGCGGCGGGATCTGTGCGGTGCAGACTCCTGTGGCGAGGATCAATACTCCGTGTGTAATCAACGCGGCTGGTGTCTGGGCCGGAGAGGTCGCGGCGCTCGCGGGCAGTGCGATGCCGGTGCAGCCGCGTCGAGGGTTCATTCTCGTCACGGCGCCACAGCCACCACTGGTTCGGCACAAGGTGTACTTGGCCGCGTATGTCTCGGACGTGGCCAGCAGTGATGCGGAGTTGCAGACCTCGGCTGTGGTCGAGAGCACCAAGGCGGGGACCGTGTTGATCGGGGCGAGCCGCGAGCGGGTCGGCCTCGATCGGAGATTGTCCGTGCCTGCTCTGCATCGCCTTGCCGCGCAGGCAGTGGACCTATTCCCCGCGCTCGCCCAGGCGGAGCTGATTCGTGCCTACTGTGGGTTCCGGCCGTATTTGCCCGATCATCTGCCCGCGATCGGGCCGGATCCGCATGTGCCGGGCCTCTATCACGCGTGCGGGCACGAGGGCGCCGGAATCGAGCGACGGCGGTTCTGGACGTAGACGGTGAGCAGCGCACCGGAGTGGCCGGGGTCTGGGCTGCGGGCGAGGTGACGGGTGTGGCGGGGGCGGCAGCGGCCTTGGTGGCTGGCGAGATTGCCGGGCGGTCCATGGCTCGGCACTTAGTTGCGAACGTGCCGCCTGTGCCTGGGCGCCTGATGCGTGAGCGGGATCGTGCCAGCGCTTTTGCGGACTTGTTGCTGGCCTGCCACCCGGTGCCACGCGGGTGGGTGGATCGTCTGACGCCGGACACCTTGGTATGCCGGTGCGAGCAGATTCCGGCCTGGCTGGTGGCCGAGTCCTTGGACGGGGTGGGTGCCTGTGACGTGCGCACGGTGAAGTTGTTGACGCGGGCCGGGATGGGCTGGTGCCAGGGCCGGATGTGCGGACCCGCGCTGGTCGGCCTCGCTGAGCGGAGCCGGATTTCCGCTGCCGGAGCGGCTACTGATGCGGAGGCCGAGGTGGCTCGGGACCAGTTTGCCGTGGCCCGGCGGCCCGTAGCTCGGCCGGTCACACTCGGAGTGCTCGCAGAAAGGTATAAGGAGTATGACAATAATGGAAAATGCTAGAGGGGCTCGCCACGCCTGGCACGGGGTGGTGGTCGCGACCGCGCTTCCGCTGCGGCCCGACCTCACCATCGACCTGGACGCCTACGCCGACCACGTGCGTTGGCTGTTCGCCTCAGGCTGCGACGGGGTCTGCCCCAACGGCTCGCTGGGCGAGTACCAGGCGCTGACCTCGGCGGAGCGTGCACAGGTGGTACGGGTGGCGGTCGAGGCGGCCGGGCCGGGCCGGGTGGTGGTCGGCTGTTCCGCGTATGGAGCGGCTGAGGCCAGGGGCTGGGCCGAGCAGGCGGCCGAGGCCGGAGCGGCGGCCGTGCTGCTGTTGCCGCCGAACGGCTACCGGGCGCCGGACCGGGCGGTGATCGGGCATTTCGCCGAGGTGGCGAAGGTGGGGCTGCCGATCGTCGCCTACAACAACCCGATCGACACGAAGGTTGACCTGACCCCGGAACTGCTGGCCCGGCTGCACGGCGAGGGGCTGATCGTGGCGGTGAAGGAGTTCAGCGGGGACGTGCGGCGCGCCTGGCAGATCGCCGAGGCCGCGCCCGGTCTCGACCTGCTGATCGGCGCGGACGACGTGGCGCTGGAACTGGCCATGGCCGGGGCGGTCGGTTGGATCGCCGGGTATGCCAACGCCCTGCCGCGTGCCTCGGTGGCGCTCTACCGGGCCGCGGTGGCCGGGGACCTCCCGGCCGCCGCAGAGCTCTACCGAGCCCTGCATCCGCTGCTGCGCTGGGACTCGCGGACCGAGTTCGTCCAGGCGATCAAGCTGTCGATGGACTTGGCCGGGCGCCCCGGCGGGCCGTGCCGCGAGCCGCGGGTCGCGCTGGACGGGGAGCAGGCGGCCGAGGTGCGCCGGGCCACTGAGGCCGCGCTCTGGTGGGAGTCGGGACAGCTGCCTGGCCGCACTCCGGTCGGAGGCTCGGCCTGATGCGGGCGCGACACGTCTACCGGGCCGTCGACTCGCACACCGAGGGCATGCCGACCAGGGTGATCACCGACGGGGTCGGCACGCTCCCCGGCGAGACCATGGCCGAGCGCCGCAAGTACCTGATGACCGAGCTGGACTGGCTCAGAACTCTGTTGATGTTCGAGCCGCGCGGGCACGCCGCGATGAGCGGGGCGATCCTGCAGCCGCCGACCCGGCCGGACGCCGACTGGGGAGTGCTGTTCATCGAGGTCTCCGGCTGCCTGCCGATGTGCGGTCACGGCTCCATCGGAGTGGCGACGGTTCTGGTGGAGACGGGGATGGTGCCGGTCACCGAACCGGTCACGACGGTGCGGCTCGATACCCCCGCCGGCCTGGTACAGGCCGAGGTACAGGTCGTCGACGGAGCGGCGGTCGCGGTAACGATCCACAACGTCCCGTCGTATCTGGCCGCCCGGGACGCGCAGGTGAAGGTGCCCGGGTTCGGCCCGATCCGGTACGACCTGGCTTACGGCGGCAACTTTTACGCGATCGTGGAACTGGCCGACTACGGCCTGCCCTTCGACCGGGCCGCCAAGGACGCGATCCTGGCCGCTGGCCTGGCCACGATGGCCGCGGTCAACCAGGCGGCCGAACCGGTGCACCCGCTCGACGAGACGATCCGGGGGTGCCACCACGTACAGTTCCTGGCACCGGGCTCGGACGCGCGGCTCTCCCGTCACGCGATGGCGATCCATCCGGGTTGGTTCGACCGCTCGCCCTGCGGCACCGGGACCAGCGCGCGGATGGCGCAGCTGCACGCGCGCGGCGAACTGCCGCTCGGTGTGGACTTCGTCAACGAGTCGTTCATCGGAACCAGGTTCACCGGGCGGCTGCTGGAGGAGACCCTGGTCGCCGGATTGGCGGCCGTGCGCCCGTCGATCACCGGGCGGGCCTGGCTGACCGGGACCGCCGAGTACTTCCTTGATCCGGCAGATCCGTTCCCCGCCGGGTTCCTCCTTTGACAAGGTAGTCTTCGGCCAGGAGATCGTGCGCGGACGGCGAGGAGGCTTCAGTGGCGAGCACCGAAACCCGGCTGTCTGCGGTGGCCGGCCACCAGTCGCTGCGGGAACAGGTCGGTCACGCGCTGCGGGCCGCGCTGGTGACCGGGCAGCTCGCACCCGGCGAGGTGTACTCGGCGCCGACGCTGGCCGCCCAGTTCGGCGTGTCGGCGACCCCGGTCCGCGAGGCGATGCTCGACCTGGCCAAGGAAGGTCTGGTGGAGGTCGCCCGGAACAAGGGCTTCCGGGTGGTCGCGGTGGGGGAGCGGGAGCTGGACGAGTACACCGACCTGCGCCGGCTGATCGAGGTCCCGACCGTGCGCTCGCTGGCCGGCCGGATCGACGGGGCCGCGCTCGTGCGGCTGCGCTCGCAGGCCGAGGCGATCGTGACGGCGGCCGTGGCGGGCGATCTGATCGGCTATATAGAGGCGGACCGGTCCTTCCACCTGGATCTGCTGGCCCTGGCCGGAAACCGGCACCTGGTCAGCATGATCGCCGAGCTGCGGGACCGGTCCCGGCTCTACGGGCTCGGCGCGCTGGCCGAGGCGGGCGGCCTGACCGGGTCGGCGCAGGAGCACCTGGTGCTGCTCGACCACCTGGCCGCCGGGTCCGCGGACGCGGCCGAGCAGCTGATCAGCCATCATCTCGGACATGTCAGGACATTGTGGTCGGCGGCCTCGCGGAAGACCGCAGCCGGATAACGTCATTTCGCTGGAGAGCCATGACGGGAACATTCGCCGTCTGGCGCGGGAAGCGGGCCTGAACGCTCGGCTGCCGCGTTCCGGTTCCCGAGGTCAGACAGGGCGCGCGGGGTGTGCAATACGGCAAAGACTCTGTTTCCGGCCTGGTCGGCCTCCTGTGCGCCCTTTCCGAGCGCCCCGGCGCATGTTACTCATGAGTTACAAGGTGCGCGCCACACGAGCGCCTTGGCTCCACCCACTCGGAATCCCCACTTCTGGGTGACCCCTGCCCGTATTCCGCATCAGCCAATGGAGGTTGTTGTGCGTCCAACCCGCCTTCTCGCCGTCCTAGCCGTCGGTTCCCTCGCCGTCGCCACGCCCCTGCTCACCGCCGGAGCCGCGAACGCTTCCAGCGCCGTGAACTACGTCGCGCTCGGCGACTCCTACTCCTCGGGAGTCGGAGCCGGGGACTACACCAGCTCCAGCGGTGACTGTGACCGCAGCACCAATGCCTACTCCCAACTGTGGACCAACGCCAACGGTCCCAACTCGTTCACCTTCGACGCGTGTTCGGGCGCGACGACGGCCGATGTGATCGACAGTCAGGTGGATGTGCTCAGCTCGTCCACCACGCTCGTCTCGATCACCATCGGCGGAAACGACGTCGGCTTCAGCAGCGTGATGGAGACCTGTGTCCTCGACTCGACCAGCAGCTGCGTGAGCGCGGTCGACTCGGCCGAGAGCGAGGCGACGACCACGCTGCCGGGCGAGCTCGACAACGCGCTCGACGCGATCGCCGCACACGCGCCGAATGCCCGGGTCGTCGTCATGGACTACCCGGAGCTGTACGACCTGTCGAAGTCCTCCAGCTGCATCGGCCTGAGCACCACCGACCGCACCGACCTCAACCAGGCCGCGGACGAGCTCGACACCGTGATCCAGGCCGCTGCCCAGCGGCACGACGACGTCTTCGGCGATGTGCGCGGATACTTCTCCGGGCACGAGATCTGCGACAGCAGCAGCTGGCTGCACTCGGTCAACATCCTGGACATAGACGAGTCCTACCACCCCACGGCTTCCGGCCAGTCCGGCGCCTACTACCCGCTGTTCAGCTCGATCGCCTGAACAACCTCTTGGTGAGTCAGCCGAGAACACCAGCAGGGCGCTCCCGAATCGGGAGCGCCCTGCGTCGTTCTGCAGATGGATTCACCGGCGGATTCACCGGCGGATCTGCCGGCGGATCAGCCGACGTGCACCAGCCGGGGGGCCTCTTCGGCGCCGGCCGCGGCCAGGTCCTCGGGCCGGTCCCTGCGGATGAACGTGAAGATGATGATCGTCGCGACGGCCAGCAGGCCCGCGCTGACCATGAAGGACACGTTGTAGCCGTGCACCGCGCCGAGCACCGGGCCGTGCGTGACACTGTAGGACCGGGCCGCGTTGGTGAAGAAGGTGTTGAGCAGCGCGACGCCGAGGGAGCCGCCGATCTGCTGCGTGGTGTTCACCATCGCGCTGGCCACGCCCGCGTCGTGGTTCCCGACCCCGGTCAGCGCCGTGTTGCTGAGTGGGACGAAGACCGCGCCCATGCCAACCGCCAGGATGAGGAACGCCGGCAGGATCATCGCCGGGTACGAGGAGTCGACCTTCAGTTGGGTCAGCCAGAGCATCCCGCCGGTGGCCAGCAGGCCGCCGACCGTCATGACCACCCGGGAGCCGACCTTCGGCAGCAGGCTGCTCGCCAGGATCGCGGTCACGATCAGTGCGCCGGAGAAGGGCAGGTAGGAGATGCCGGTCTTCAGCGGCGAGTACCCGAGGGTCTGCTGGAAGTAGTAGGTCATGAACAGGAACATGCCCATGATGCCCGCACCCAGGATGATCGAGGTGAGGTAGGAGCCGCCGCGGTTGCGGTGCAGGATGACCCGCATCGGGAGCAGCGGGTTCGCCGTCCGGGACTCGTAGATGAAGAACCCGACCAGCAGCACGGCCGCGATGGCGAAGTAGACCAGGGTGGAGGTCGCGGTCCAGCTGTTGCTCGCCGCGTTGGTGAAGGCGTAGACCAGCGAGACCAGGCCGCCGGTGGCCAGCACGGTGCCGGGGATGTCGTACTTGGTGTTGCCCTCGGCCTTGCTCTCCTTCACGATCGGCACGGCCATGACGAAGGCGATCGCCGCGATGAAGATGTTGACGAACAGGCACCAGCGCCAGTTCGCGTACTGGGTCAGCAGTCCGCCCATGACCAGGCCGATGGCCGCGCCGACGCCGGCGATCGCGCCGAACACGCCGAAGGCCTTGGCGCGGTCCTTGACGTCGGTGAAGGTGACCGTGATCAGGGACAGCGCGGCCGGGGCGAGCAGCGCTCCGAACGCGCCCTGCAGGCCGCGCGCCGCGAACAGCATCTGCGCGTTCTGCGCCGCGCCGCCCAGCGCGGAGGCGCCGGCGAAGCCGACCAGGCCGATCAGGAAGATCTTCTTGCGGCCCACGTAGTCGGCGATCCGTCCGCCGAGCAGCAACAGTCCGCCGAACGCCAGGGTGTAGGCGGTGAGGATCCACTGCCGGTCGGGGGTGGAGATGTGCAGGGCGATCTGGGCGGACGGCATCGCGATGTTCACGATGGTCGCGTCGAGCACCACCATGAGCTGGGCCAAAGCCAGCACGGTGAGCGCGAGCCAGCGCTTCGGATCAGGTGCTTCATGTTCTGGGACGCCGATTGTGGCGCCATTGGTCTGAGACGAATTTGACATGGCTGTCCCCTCCCGAGGGGTGGTTCACTTGCCGGCTGCACCCCGTGTGGTGGAGGGCCGGAGGGCGTAGTGCATCGTCACCGGGCCTCACGCTATTGGCCGGTGCTGACAAAGCAGGGTGATTAGGGTGTCGCTACTGTGACTGGTTGTACGTGAGCAGGGGAATCAGGACATCGTCCACAATGTGATGCGAGAACTCGTCATCGAGCGGCTCGGTGGTCCACAGCTTGCGCATCAGGATCAACGCGTGCGCGACCTCATGCAGTAGCGCGGTGGACTTGACCGAATCGACCTCGCCGCGCTCGACCGCCCTGAGCAGGATGGCCTCGTGCACAGTCTTTTTCGATTCGTACATGCACTCGTAGAGGGTCGTGGCGAGCTGTGGGTTCAGCGTGGCGGCAGTCATCACTCCGGTGATCACGGCGCCGTCCGCGCTGTTGGTGATCGTGCAGGCCTGGCTCATCATGGCCAGCAGGTCGCCGCGCAGCGAGCCGGTGTCGGGGGGCAGAGGGGTGTCGCTGAACTTCTTGATCAGCGCCTCCGTCACCAGTTCCGGCTTGTCCGGCCAGCTCCGGTAGATGGTCGCCTTGCTGGCGTGCGCCCGCGCGGCCACCGCGTCCATCGTCATCCGGTCGTAGCCGACCTCGCCGAGCAGCTCGAACACCGCGGTGCAGATCGCCTCGCGGCGCTGCGTGCCGCGCCTGGTGGGCGCGGCGGTCGTCGTCTCCACGTCGGTCACCGTGTCCTCCCGGTCGGTCGAGTTACTAGTACGAAACCGTTTCGTACAGAAACCATAGCGCTCCCCAGTATGAAACGAAACCGTTTCGTACGTTTCTCGGTGTGATCCAGGTCACATTGTGTCGGCCGACGTTTCGCCCTGCTCACGGGAGGGTCCGCCAGCGTAAGTGTACGGAGCCGGACAGCGGCCAGGAAGGTCCCCGGCGGGGGAACGACGTGCGGGTGAATCTGACGATTCGCCTGACAAGCCCGCGCGCTTGCCTCACACTGGACCCGCACAAGGTTTACCCGGCCTTGAATTGCCGACCGGATTGCCGACGGTTACCTGCCTGGATCAATCACCAATCAATGGGATTGTGTGCAGGTCGACCGGCAGTCAAGGGGCGTTTTCAGCGATTCGGAGTAACGCCTGATGCGCATGTCTCCGCGTATGTTTTAATTTGAACGAGCAGCGCTTGGTCATGTCAAGATCACTACCAGTGATCTCCAGGCGCAAGACGGGATCACCCGTCGGGGAGCTCCCCGCTCAGGCTGATGAGGAGTTCACGATGGACGTTTCCGTCGACACGACGTCGGATCTGGTGACCGGTGTCGCAGATGTGCGCCACACCCAGCTGGGTCGTCTTGCGCAGGTCACCGGGGCCGCCGACGGGCTGAGCCGGGTGCTCGCCGACTCCGGCGCGAAGCGGGCCGCGGTCGCGGCGTTTCAGTCCTCGATCTAAGCCGCCCGTGCTGGGCGGCAATGCCGAAAGCCGGTCGTTGCCCGATGATGCAGGACATCGTGCCGTTCAGACAATTTGTTCTGAAGGTACACAGCCGGTGTGATTTAGCGTGCAATCACTGCTATATCTATGAGCATTCCGACCAGAGTTGGCGCGGCCGTCCCAAAGACGGCATCTCCCCGGAAACGGCCGCGCATTCAGCCCGGCGTATCGCCGAACACGCGGCGGCGCATCATCTCAACGAGGTTCATGTCATCCTGCACGGCGGGGAGCCCCTGCTGCTCGGGGCGAATCGGACCCGGGGGGTCCTGGAGACACTGCGCCGGGAGATCGCCCCGGTCACCCGCCTGGTCTTGCGGATGCACACCAACGGGGTCCTGCTCGACGACCAGTTCCTCGACATGCTGGCCGAATACGACGTCAAAATCGGGGTCTCCCTGGACGGCGGCCGCGCGGCCAACGACCTGCACCGCCTCGACCGCCGGGGGCAGAGCAGCTACGAACGGGTGATCGCCGCGCTCGCGCTCCTGCGCCGGCCCGACTACCGGCACCTCTACTCCGGCCTGCTGTGCACGATCGACCTGCAGAATGACCCCGTCGAGGCGTATCAGGCCCTGGTCGGGCAGGAGCCGCCGCGGATCGACTTCCTGCTGCCGCACTCCACCTGGGAGCACCAGCCGCCGGGACTGACCGAGCGGCGCGACCCCGCGCACCCCACGAACGGACCGGCGCCCTACGCGCAGTGGATGGGCGAGATTTTCACCCGCTGGGACCAGACCGGCAGGCCGGTCCCGATCCGGACCTTCGACTCGGTCCTGGCCGCCTTGCACGGACGCCCCAGCGGTACCGAATCCCTCGGCCTGGTGCCCGCTGACCTGCTCGTGATCGAGACCGACGGCACCCTGGAACAAGCAGACTCCCTCAAGACCGCGTTCGACGGGGCCCCGGAGACCGGGTTCGACGTAGTCCACAACAGCCTCGACGAAGCCGCCGCACACGCCGGGATCACCGCGCGGCAACAGGGCCTCGAAGGACTCTGCGAGACCTGCCGGGCCTGCCCGGTGGCCGAGGTATGCGGCGGCGGCCTCTACGCCCACCGCTACAGCCCGGGAACGGGATTCGACAATCCGTCGGTATTCTGCGCGGATCTCCTGGGTTTGATCACGAGTATCCGTGTCGTCGAACTCGGCGATGCTGGAAACACGACTGTAGCTGCAGCCTCCTCTGCTCCGGCCGAAGGGTCCGCCGCTGTCGCGCACACGCTCAGCCGGGCCGACTTCGATGCCCTCGCCGCCGGTTATGGCGCGCCCAGCGCGATCGGCGCGCTCGCCGAGACCCAGCGGTCGATCCGGCGCGACCTGCTGGCCAGGCTCGCCGGGGCCGGACCCCAGGACAACCGGCTGTTCACCGCGGCCTGGGACCGGCTCGCCGCCCTGGACACCGACCATCCCGACCTGGTCGACCGGGCGCTGTCGCATCCCTATGTCCGCGCTTGGGCAGTGCGGTGCCTGGAGAACCCCGGCGGTCGAGTGGACGCCGACGACTCCGCGCATCTTGCCTCCGTCACGGCAAGTGCCTACCTCTGGGGTGGGGAGCCGGTCAGTCTCGCCGTGCCCGTGCGCGGTGGCCTCGTGCACCTGCCGGGGATCGGTGCGCTGCGAGTGTCGGCCGGGGTCACGGAGGCGACGGTCGAAATCCGGTCCGCGCATCAGATCGCCGTTTCTTACAGCGGACAGACCCTGGAGATCGATCTTTCGAGCCAGGACCCTGACGGCCCGGACGCGCTCTGGCAGCCGGTGCGCAAGCTCGAAGCCGAAGGGCTCGTCGTCACCCTCGACGATCTCGACCCGTACCGGGACTGCCACGGCCATCCGGCGCCGCGCCTGTCGGCCGCCGACTTCGGCCGCTGGCAGTCCGCGTTCCTGGCGGCGATCGCCTTCGTGGACGAACAGCTTCCGCGCCATGCCCCGGGACTGCGGGCCGGATTGGCGACCATCGTGCCGATGGCCGCGCCCGAGGGCGCAGGCAGCCGCGCGGCCGCGGCCAGGCACGCCTTCGGCGCCGTCGGCGCGGCCCTGCCGGAGGATCCCGCCCTGCTCGGCCTGCTGCTGGTCCGTGAATTCCAGCAGGTGAAGATCGGTGCGCTGCTCGATCTCTACGATCTGTGCGAGGCCGTCGAGGGCGGACCGAGCCAGGCCGCACCCGACAGCCCCGAGGTGTTCCTCCCGACTGGACTGCTGCGCGAGACGTATGCGCAGCTCGCAGTGACCGAGTACTGGCGCGCTATCCGATCGCACGGATCAGATGCGCAGGCCGTCGCTGCCGACGCGCAGTTCGCCCGCCTGCGTACCGACACCGCCGACGCGATCAGCCGGCTTCTCGGCTCCGGAGCGCTCACCGCGTTGGGCGGCCAGTTCGTACGTGCGATGGCGGAGACGATCGCGCCATGGCTCGACGAGCCGGTGCACGATAGTGTCCTCGTGGCCCCGCGACGGTCTTCCGCGGACTACCGGGCCGGTCTCGGAGACCGGCGCGGAGCCGAGCTGTGACGGAGACAAGCACAGAGACGAAAACGGGGACGAACGCGGGGACGAGCACTGAGACGAATACCGGGGCGGGGGACGGGACGGGGGCTGGAAGCATGGCTGAACCGGAGGCCGAGGCCGGATACGGGCGGGACCGGCTGCGCGCGGATCTGCGCGAGCTCGGCGTGCGCAGGGGCTCGGTCCTGCTCGTCCAGGCCTCGATGAAGGCCGTCGAACCGGCCGACGGCGGGGCCGCGCTGATCACCGAGGTGCTGCTGGAGCTGCTGGGGCCGGCCGGAACCCTGGTCGTGCCGACATACACCGCGCTGAACTCGGTCACCTCGCGCGGCCACAAGCTCGCGGTGAAGGACATGACGCCGGAGCAGGCGGCCGAGTACATAGACGCGCTGCCGGTGTTCGACCCGTTCCTCTCGCCCTCCCAGGAGATGGGCGTGCTGGCCGAACACGTCAGGAACATGTCGGACGCGGTCCGCAGCACGCACCCGCACACCTCCTTCGCCGCGGTCGGCGCCCGTGCCATGGAGCTGATGAAGGTCCACGACATCGACTGCCATCTGGGCCCTGACTCCCCGCTGGGCGCGCTCTACGAGGCCGACGCCGACAACCTCTTCCTCGGGCTGGAGTACAACCGGGGATGCACGATGATTCACCTCGCCGAGTACCATTTCGCGCGGGAACGAGCGGCGGAGGACCTGCCCGTGTACCGTCGTGAGTACAAGGCGCGGATCGCCTCCGCGGATACCTCCGACAAGTGGGTCACGTTCTGGGACCTCGACATCGACGACGGCCACTTCGGCCGGGTCGGCGCCGAGTTCGACGCGGCCATGGAGGGAACCAGGGCTCTTCGCCGGGGAATGGTCGGAGCCGCCCATTCCCGGCTGGTCGGCTCCAGGGCGGTGGTCGACTTCGCGGTGTCGTGGATGTGGCGCAACAAGGGCTGGGCGAGGGGCGCGCACGATGTGAAATGCGCCCCTTCCTCTCTGTAGCCAGTCTTCTTATAGTTAGCCGCAGTGTGGGGCGTGACCTGAGGGGAGCAGTATGGCGGCGGGCTCAACAGATCAAAGCTTCCCGCAGCTCTTCTTCAGCTACGCCCACGCGCACTGGGAGGACCTCACCGAGCAGCAGGACGCGGATCTCTGGATACGTAAATTCTACGGGAATCTGTGTACCGAGATAGAACTGCTCGTGGATCTGCCGCGGGGACAGGATCCGATCTTCATCGACCGCCGGATAACCCTGGGCGCGAACTGGCCCCAGGTACTGTCCGAGAAGCTTTCCCAGTGTGCGGTTTTCGTGCCGCTCTACACCCGCAACTACTTCCAGCATCCGGACTGCGGCCGTGAATGGTCGGTCATCCGCCAGCGCCAGGACATGCACATCGCGGCGACGAAATCGTACCCGGACATCATCGTCCCGGTGTTGTGGGATCCGGTGCGCCCGCAGGATCTGCCGCCGTGGGCCCGTGACATCCAGTACGCGCATGAGGAACTCGGCTACGCCTACCGTACATACGGTCTCGAGGAACTGATCCGGGTCAAGGACCACGAGGCAGAGTATCAGCGGGCCGTGCGGTTTCTGGCCCGCCGGATCGTCGAGGTGGCGAACGCCACGGACAAGTTGCGTTCACTGCGTGAGATCCCGGTTTTCCGCAGCCTGCCGAACGAGTTCGCCAATCTGACCCAGGACGGCGAGTCGGGCAAGGTGCGGATCACGGTCGTCGCGCTGGACACCAGTTCGCCGATGCCGCCCGGCCGTAGCAAGCGGTGGTACGGCAGCACCGCCCAGGAGTGGACCCCGTACCTGGACCCGCAGGACGGCCCCGGCCACGACACCCCCGTGGCGTGGCGCGCCTCCGATGTGGCCGGGCAGCGCGACTTCGTCACCGAGGTCACCGAGCTGACCTCGCGCTCGGAGGAGCTGAAGGTCAACGGCATTCCCACCGCGCCGACCATCCTCCTGGTGGACCCGTGGGCGACGCTCGACCCCGCGCACTGGACGCTGCTGGACCGGCTCGACAAGATCACCCAGCACAAGCCCTGGATAAGGATCATCCTGCCGTGGAACTCCCGCGACCCGGAGACGATCGCCAACGCGAACGTGCTGCACGCCGGGATCGAGACGCACCTGGGCCATACCAGATCGCAGGGCCGGATCCCCTCCCGGCGGCGGGGCGAGCCCGGCCCGATCGACAGCTCGGCGCTCGGCCTGGAGGTCAGCGAGGCGCTGCGGGCCGCGCTGATGGAGTTCCTGCGGCAGTCGAAGAAGTATCTTCCGGCCGGGGCGCGGTCGGCCAAGCCGCGCCTGCGCGGACCGATCGGGATGGGTGCGCCGCTCGGGCACGACGACAACGAGGATCCGGCGGCACCGCGCGAGGACAAATCATGATTGGGAAGGGTCCATGAGCGATAGCGAGAACGGCCAAGTCGTCACCTTCTACTCGTACAAGGGTGGCACCGGACGGACCATGGCACTGGCGAACACCGCCTGGATCCTGGCCGCGAGCGGCAAACGCGTCCTGGTCGCCGACTGGGACCTGGAGTCCCCCGGCCTGCACCGGTTCTTCCGGCCCTTCCTCGACCCCTCGGCGATCAACGCCACGCCCGGGGTGATCGACCTGATCCGCGAGTACCAGTGGGCGACCCTGAGCAAGGAGCCGCGCTCGCTGGAATACCACCTCGACTACGCACGGGTGCAGAAATACGCGATCTCGCTGGACTGGGAGTTCCCGCGCGGCGGACGGCTGGACTTCCTCTCGGCCGGGCGGCAGAACCGCGACTACTCCCAGAACGTGGCCTCGATCAACTGGGACGAGTTCTACGGTGAGCACGGCGGCGGACTGTTCTTCGACGCGCTGCGCGAGGACATGCGCCGCAACTACGACTACACCCTGATCGACAGCCGGACGGGCCTGAGCGACGTCGCGGACATCTGCACCGTGCATCTGCCGGACATCCTGGTGGACTGCTTCACCCTGAGCGACCAGGGCATCGAGGGCGCCGCGGCGATCGCGCGCAGCATCGCCGAGAGCTACCCGGACCGCAACATCAGGATCCTGCCGGTCCCGATGCGGATCGACGAGGGCGAGAAGGAGAAGGCGGACGCCGGCCGGGCCCTGGCCCGCGCCCGGTTCGAGGGCTTCCCGAGCGGGCTCGGCCCGGCGGAGACCGCCCGGTACTGGGGCAGCACCGAGATACCCTACCGGCCGTTCTACGCCTACGAGGAGACCCTGGCCACGTTCGGCGACCCGCCGGGGCTGACCAGTTCCATCCTGTCCGCGATGGAGCGGCTGACCGGGTGGATCACCGACGGCGCGGTCACGGCGATGCCCACGCTCAACGAGGCCGAGCGGTTGCGGATCCTGGGCGCGTTCACCCGCAAGCGTCCGCCGAGCCCGTCCGACCTGCTGCTGGCCTACGCGCCGGAGGACCGGATGTGGGCCGACTGGATCAGCGCGGTGCTGAGCGCGGCCTCGTTCACGGTGGTCCCGGTGGACGTGACCGGGACGCTTCCGGCGGACCTGTCCGAGCCGACCAGGCACCGCACGGTGGCCGTGGTCTCGCCCGCGTTCGTGCGTTCGCGCTCGGCGGTGGACTTCGCGCGCGCGGTGGCCGGTACCGACCCCTCCGGCAGCCGCCGCCAGCTGGTGCCGGTGATCGTGGGGGAGGTGCGCCCGGTCAGTTCGCTGACCGACCGGGCCGCGGCGGACCTGACCAGCGGCGACGAGACGATCGCGATCGAGACCCTGCTGCGTGCCCTGGACCACCCGGGGCCGCTCGGCGTCCACGTCGGCACGGTGCGGTTCCCCGGTTCGATTCCGCCGGTGTGGAACGTCCAGCCGCGCAACGCCAGTTTCACCGGCCGCAACTCCGTGCTCGAACACCTGCGTGACCAGCTGGCCACCAGGGCGGTGTCCGTCGTGCTGCCGGTGGCGCTGCACGGCCTCGGCGGTGTCGGTAAAACCCAGGTCGCTCTGGAGTATGCGCACCGGTTCAAGGCGGACTATGACCTGGTGTGGTGGGTCGACGCCGAGCAGCCGGACCAGATCAACCGTTCACTGGCGGAACTGGCCCCACGGCTGAGTATCCGAGTAGGTGAGAGCTACGCCGACGCGGCGCGCGAGGTGCGGGAGAAGCTGCGGTTGGGCGAGCCCTACAACCGCTGGCTGCTGATCTTCGACAACGCCGACGACCCGGCGGACCTGCGCGCGTTCCTGCCCGGCGGGCCGGGGCACGTGCTGATCACCTCTCGGAATCAGTCCTGGACCCAGGTGGCCGATCCGCTTGAGGTCGACGTGTTCGCCCGGACCGAGAGCACCGACCTGCTGCTGCGCCGAGTGCCGTCGTTGACCGCGGCCGAGGCCCAGGATCTGGCCGAGGTGCTCGGCGACCTGCCCCTGGCGGTGGAGGTGGCCAGCGCGTGGCTGGCCGACTCCGGGCAGCCGGTGGGTGAGTACATTGCCTCCCTGAAGGCCGAAGGCAGCACCGGGGTGCTCTCCCAGTCCCAGCCCACGGACTATCCGCGCAGCCTGGAGGCGACGTGGAAGATCTCCCTGGACCGGCTGGCGGGGCGCTCGCAAGCGGCGCTGCGGCTGCTGGAGCTGTGCGCGTTCTTCGCCCCGGAGATCTCCATCGACCTGATCTACGGGCCGCAGACGATCGAGGCGCTCAAGCCCCTGGACGGCTCGCTGCGCGTGCCGATGATGTTCGGCCGGGTGATCCAGGAGATCAGCCGGCTGGCGCTGGCGAAGGTGGACCGGCAGGGCAACTCGATCCAGGTGCACCGCCTGGTGCAGGCGTATCTGCGCGACCAGATGGATCTGGAGAAGGCCGACACGCTGGTGCACGAAGTACACCGGATCCTGACCGCGGCCCGGCCGCAGCGCGGCGACACCGACGACCCGAAGAACTGGCCGCAGTACCAGCTGATCTGGCCGCACCTGAGCCCGTCCAACGCGGCCGGCTGCGACGAGGAACCGGTGCGCCAACTACTGATCGACCGCGTCCGCTATCTGTGGAAGATCGGCGACTTCAGCCGCGGGCTCACCCTGGCCCTGCAACTGGAGGACACCTGGAAGGCGGCGCTGTCCGGCGAGACGAAGACGATGACGGCCGAGGACAGCGACCTGCTCCGCCGCCAGCTGTTGCACCTCCAGTCGCAGCGGGCGAACATCTACCGCTCCCAGGGCGAGATCGCCCAGGCCGCCGCGCTGGACCGGGACGTGCTGGCGGAACAGCGCGACGTCCTGCCGCCCGACGACCTGCACACCCTGATCACGGCCGGCGGCATGGCCGCCGACCTGCGCTCACTCGGGCAGTTCTCCGAGGCACTGGAGATGGACAAGACTACCTACGACCGGCTCAAGCAGATCTTCGGCGAGGACGACGGGCGGACTCTGGTCGCGGCCAACAACCTGGCCGTCGACTACCGGCTGAACGGCGACTGCTTCACCGCGCTCGACTTCGACCAGGACACCCTGGAGCGGCGCCGCGCGGTCCTGGGCTCGGCCCACCCCTACACGCTCACCTCGGCCCAGAACGTGGCCCGAGACCTGCGCGAGAGCGGAGACTTCCCCCAGTCCATCTCCCTGCTGCAGTCGACCTATTCCGAGTTCATCGAGGTCCTCGACGAGAACTACGTCGAGACGCTGCGCACGGCCACCTCGCTGGGCACCTCGCTGCGTTACGCCGGGCAGCACGACAAGGCCAAGGCGCTGACCGAGGAGACCTACGCCCGGTACGAGGAGGAGTTCAACGCCGACACCCCCGACGCCTACGCCTGCCGGCTGAACCTGGCCGCGGACCGCGCGGCCACCGGCGAGCTCACGACGGCCGTCGACCTGATCCGCACCGTGCACGCGGACTACAACCGGCGGCTCGGCGCCCAGCATCCGTTCACCCTGGCCGCGCTCAACAACCTCGCGGTCTACCTCGGGCGTGACGGGCGCGGCTCGGAGGCGGTGGCCACCGCGCGGCAGTGCGTGGAGGAGTTCACCAGGGTCCTGGGCCCGGAGCACCGCTACACGATCACCGCTCAGAGCACGCTCGCTAACAGTCATGCGCTGCTGCACGAGTACCGCGAGGCGGTGGCGCTCGACGAGTACGTCCACCCCAAGTTCATCGACCTGCTCAAGGAGGACCACCCGACCTCCTTGGCGGCGGGCCTGAACCTGGCCAACTCGCTGGAATCGGTCGGCGCCGCCGACCGCGCGCACGCGCTGCGCCGGCACCTGATGCCGATGTGCGTGCACAGACTCGGCGAGGACCACCCGACGACCAGGGCCGGGGCCGAGGGCGGCCGGGTCGACCGCGAGCTCGAGCCCCAGCCGATGTAGCGCGCTGTGGCGCGGGCAGTGCCCGCGCCACAGCGGTGTCGCGGTTGCGCTAAGCGGCCATCATCGGCGGATGCGCGTCGGCGACCAGCCAGCGCAGCACCTCCAGCAGCACCGCGATCGAGCCGAAGTGGGCTGCGCCCGGCTCGATCGCCACGTCCGCGTGCCTGATCTGCTCGGCC
>Ga0302314_10001443_pt1 | contig 44591 bp, 43 predicted proteins | sample III_Palsa_N2_3_FD_200533 | JGI IMG/M metagenome (GOLD analysis project Ga0302314, IMG submission 200533) | Peat permafrost microbial communities from Stordalen Mire near Abisko, Sweden - III_Palsa_N2_3 | ecosystem: Environmental > Terrestrial > Soil > Palsa > Peat permafrost | place: Sweden...
TGCTGCTGCTGGGGCAGCGCGGCAGGGCCAGGGAGGCCTGACCGTGGCAAGACGTTCGCTCCTCAAAGAGACGCTTCCGCTGACGGTTCTGCAATTCGCGGTGGCGATTCTGGTGTTGTTCCCGTTCTTCTGGATGTTGAGTGTATCTCTGAAGCCGGCCACCGAGCCCTTTGCGATTCCGGCACGGCTATGGCCCGACCATCCGACACTCGAAAACTATATCCTCGCTTTCCGGCCCGAGTTCCGACGCTATTTTCTCAACAGCATCATCGTCTCGGGCGCAACCGTCCTCATCACCGTGCCGCTGGCGCTGCTGGCCGCCTATAGCCTGACCCGCTATCAGTTCCGGGCGCTGTCGATCTTCCTCGCAGCCGTGATCCTTGCACAGTTCTTTCCGGCGGGGGCCATGATCATCCCAATCTACAAGATGGTGAAGGCGGCAGACCTGCTGGACACTTATGCATCCCTCATCATCGCGTACATCACTGTGACGCTGCCGGTCGCAATCTGGATGTTGCGCGGCTTCCTCGCACGGGTGCCGAGGACCATCGAGGAAGCCGCTGCGATCGACGGCGCGAGGCCACTGCGGGCCTTTTTCGACATCGTCGTGCCACTCGCGCGGCCCGGCATCGTCGCGACCACGGTCTTCGTTCTCATCGTGACATGGCAGGAATTCCTGTTCGCGCTGTCGTTCACTTCGACGAAGGAGATGCGCACCTTGCCCGTCGGCATGAACGACTATATCGGCCAGTACGGCATTCGCTATGGCGAGCTGATGGCGAGTTCGGTCATGGTTTCGCTGCCTGTCATCGCAATCTTCTTCTTTCTCCAGCGCCACTTCGTCGACGGCCTCACCGCCGGCGCCGTCAAGGGCTGATCCGGAAACCCGCCACCATGGCGACCGAACTCGTCCTGCTGGAGCGGCCCGAAGCGGGCATCGCCGTGCTGACCCTCAATCGGCCGGAGAAGCTCAACGCCCTGTCCACCGCGTTGCTTGGGGAGTTCGCGGCTGCGCTCGACATTGTGGAGGCCGATCGGGACACGCGCGTTGTCATCCTCAAAGGCGCGGGAGAGAGGGCCTTCGCCGCCGGCGCCGACATTGCCGAATACCAGGGGCGGCGCGAGGCGGCGTTCATCGCGTTCCAGTTCGCCGGCCGCAAGATCAACGATCGGCTGGAAGCTTTTCGCAAACCAACCATCGCGGCGGTCAATGGCTACGCACTCGGCGGTGGGTTCGAGATTGCGCTCTGCTGTGACATCATCGTCGTCTCGACGAGCGCGCTTCTTGGTTTGCCGGAAGGGTTGCTCGGTCTCTCGCCGGGTGGCGGCGGAACGCAGCGCCTGATCCGCTCGCTCGGCCGCCACGTCGCCGCCGACCTGCTGCTCACGGGCGGCCGCATGAAGGGGGAGCGTGCCTACCAACTTGGCCTCGCGGCCGCGCTCTGCGAGCCGGATGCGCTGCTGCGGACGGCGCTCGACAGGGCGCGGGCGATGCTGAAGCTCGGACCGCTGGCGCTCGCAGAAATGAAGCGCCTCGTCCGTATCGGTGCCGATGCGGCGTTGCCGACGGCACTCGCGTTGGAGCAGGAAGTCCTGTTCCGCTTGTATTCCTCAGCCGACGGGCAGGAGGGCATCGACGCCTTCCTGCAGAAACGGCCAGCCAACTTCAAAGGTACATGATATGCCGGACCTCGATCATCGCGTCGCGATCGTCACCGGGGCCGGCATGGGTATCGGCCGCGCCAGCGCGTTGGCGCTCGCCCGCGCCGGTGCAGCGGTGACGATCGCGGACATCGATGCGGACGCCGGGCAAAAGACCTGTGCGGACATTGAAGCCGGTGGCGGCCGTGCGCTGTTCGTCCGCACGGATGTCCGCTCCTTCGCCGATGCCGAAGCGGCGACGGAGGCCACGCTCAAGGCATGGTCGCGCATCGACATCCTTGTCAACAACGCCGCCCGTGCCATCGGCGGTGTGGTTGACGAGATCGACGAGGCGATGTGGAACGAGGTCCTCTCGAACAACCTGACTTCAGTCTGGCGTTTCATGAAGTGCGTGGTGCCGCAGATGCGGCGGCAGGGTGGCGGCTCGATCGTCAATATCAGTTCCGTGCAGTCGCTGCGCGGCTTCCGGGGCTGGGCCGCGTATGCGGCGGCGAAAGGGGCGATCAACGCGCTGACCCAGCAGACCGCCGTCGATCTCGCGGCAGCAAAGATCCGCGTGAATGCGATAGCGCCCGGGACGATCATGACGCCGCTCAACGAGAAAGTATTCCGCGAGGCGGCCGATCCGCAGGAACTTGTCGATCGCTGGAACGCGGCCCATCCGCTCGGCCGCTTCGGCGAGGCGGAAGAGGTGGCCGAGGCAGTGCTGTTCCTGGCGAGCGAACGCGCGTCCTTCATCACCGGCGAGATCCTCCGCGTCGATGGCGGCCTGGCGATTAAGGGGGATTGAGATGCACGATTTTGCAGTCGACGGCATTTCGGTCACCTTCAATCCCATCGGCGGCCTGTTCGACGATGTGGTGATCGCGTCGGCGGGTTCGCAGATCCGGCCACTGCACCGGGCACCGTGGATCGACGCGCCGAAGGATGTTCCCGCCGATGCCGCCCCGCATCTGCGCAATCTGGCCGGCGACTTTTTCTGTGCTCCGTTTGCGACGTCGGACATCGAGCCGGCACCTGCGCATGGCTGGGCAGCGAACGGGACCTGGTCGCTGCGTGCGTCGTTGCCGGCTGCTGACGGTGCGCTGACGGCGACGTTCGATCTGGAGGACAGGATCCTCGGCGCACGGTTGCGCAAGGAGATCGGGCTGCGCCCTGGTCATCCCGTTGTTTACCAGCGCCACATCTTCGCGGGAGGACGCGGCGCGCTGCCAATTGCACATCACGCGATGATCCACGCGCCGGGTGGCGCGCGCCTTTCGTTCTCCCGCAAGGATTTTTGTGCGACGCCAACGACGCCTCCGGAGTCGGACCCCGCGCGCGGCCGGTCGATCCTCGCTTATCCGCAACGCGTTGCGGATCTTGCCGCGTTGGGACTTGCGGATGGCCGTAGTGTCGACGCCCGCAGCTATCCGTTTGCCGACGGGCACGAGGATTTTCTCAGCCTGTTCGATCCGCCGGACCAACACATCGGCTGGTCGGCCGCGTTCGCCAAGGCGGACGGGTTCCTGTTCTTTGCGATCAAGGATGCGCGCGTGCTGTGCCAGACCTCGCTATGGATGAGCAATGGCGGCCGCCACTATGCGCCGTGGCTGTCACGGCATCGCGCCGTCCTCGGCATCGAAGAGTCCTGCACGCATTTCGGCGACGGCCATCGCGTGTCCGCCGCGCCGAACGATCTGACAGCCTCTGGCTACAAGACGGCGCTGGCACTCGATCCGCACGGTGAGACCGTCGTCCGCTACGCGCTCGGCGCCATTCCCGCGCCTGCGTCGTGGACGGAGGTTGCCGACATTGCCGTCGGGGAGGGGCGTCTGACGATCACCGATATCGGCGGCGGCAACGCGGCCGTGCCGTTCGACACCGATTTTTTCGACAGGGACGGCTAATCGTCATGGCCTCGGTCACCCTCAAAACCGTCTCCAAGCGCTGGGGAGGCATTGTCGCCGTCGATGCGATCTCGCTCGATATCGCCGACGGCGAATTCGTGGTCCTGCTTGGGCCGTCGGGCTGTGGCAAGACGACGACGATGCGCATGGTCGCGGGCCTGGAAGACCCGACCGGCGGCGAGATCCGCATCGGCGACCGCATCGTCAACGATGTTCCGCCCGGCGAGCGAGATCTCGCCATGGTGTTTCAGAACTACGGCCTCTATCCGCACATGACGGTCGCCGAGAATATCGGCTACCCGCTCAAGGTCGCACGCGTGCCGAAGCCGGAGCGGGAGCAGCGGGTTCGTGCCGCCGCCGCCCGCGTCGATCTCGAAGCGTTCCTGCACCGCAAGCCGCAGGCGCTCTCCGGCGGCCAGCGGCAGCGTGTCGCGCTGGCACGGGCGATCGTGCGCACGCCAAAACTCTTCCTGATGGACGAGCCGCTGTCGAATCTCGACGCAAAACTGCGCGTCTCGATGCGCGCGCAGCTTCGGCATCTGCAACACGAGCTGGCGACCACGACCATCTACGTCACACACGATCAGGTCGAGGCGATGACGCTGGCCGATCGTGTCGCCGTGCTGTCGCAGGGCAAGTTGCAGCAGGTCGGCGCGCCGCTGGAGATCTACAATCATCCGGTCAACGTCTTCGTCGCCGGATTCCTTGGCAGCCCATCGATGAACCTGATCGCTGCCACCATGGATGCGGGCCGCATCGAGCATCCGGCGTTTTCGTTCGCACTCGACCGTGTCCGGCCTGGCAATATTACAATCGGCCAGCGTCCGGAGGACATGCGCATCGTGCATCCGGAACGGGGGGACTTTCGAGCCGAGGTGTTTTCGGCCGAGCTGCTTGGCGATGCCGCGCTGATCACCGTTCGGCTCGGCCGGGACTTCATCGCTGTGAAGGCAGAGAAGGATTGCCCTGCTCGCATGGGCGAGGTGGTGGGTATCGCGTTCGATCGGGCCGCGCTGCATCTGTTCGACCACGCGACCGGCGAGCGACTTTTCGACGCGTCGCGCGTGCTTCCGATCCGCAGCGGGGCCCAGGCGCAATGACCCGGCGGCTGCGCGGCATGACCTGGGATCACCCGCGCGGATACGATCCGCTGGCGAACACTGCGCCGCTGTTCACCGCGCTGCATCCGGACATCGAGGTCGACTGGACCCGCCGCAGTCTGCGCGACTTCGGCGTGCAGCCCGTCGAAGTTCTCGCCGATCGCTTCGACGTGATCATCATCGACCATCCGTTCTGCGGCCGAGCCCGTGCGACCGGATGCCTGCGCGACTTGCGGCAGCTGTTCCCGCCGGAGTTCTTCGCGATGCTCGGCCGCGAAAGCGTCGGCCCCTCTGCCCGCTCCTACGACTACGGCGGGGTCTGGGCGCTGCCGACCGATGCCGCATCGCAAGTTGCGAGCTACCGGCCGGATCTTCTCGCGGCCCTCGGATTTGCGGCCCCTCCACGAACGTTTGTCGACGTCATCGCCCTCGGCACTGCCGCGCGCGCGGCCGGCAAATGGCTGGCCTTGCCATCGTGCCAGAGCGACTCGGCCTGCCTCGTCGCCAGTCTATCGGCCAACCTTGGCAAACCGATCGCGCCGGACAGCGATGTCCTGCTGCCGCCGGACGTGTTCGGCATCGTGCTCGACCATCTCGCGCAACTCCGGGCCCTGAGTCATCCGGAGTCGACGGCGTGGAACCCGATCAATACGTACAACGCCATGTCGTCGGGTGCCGACATTGTCTATGTGCCATTCGGCTTCGGCTACACGAACTATTCGCGCGTCGGCGTCGCCACGCCGATCCACTTCACCACCATCGCCGGCCCTGGCCCCGATCCGGCCGCCGGGGCGATCCTCGGTGGCGCCGGCTGCGCCATTTCGGCGAAGTGTGCCGACGTTGCAGCGGCCGTTACGTATGTGTCGTGGCTGCATCAGCCGTCCATTCAGGCGGGCGCTTATTTCGACAATGGTGGCCAGCCCGGCCTGCGTGCCGCCTGGACCGACGTGGATGCCGATCGTAAAGCCGGCGGTTTCTTCTCCGGCACGCTGGAGACGCTCGACAAGGCGTATCTGCGCCCGCGCTTCGACGGCTTCATCCACGCGTTCGAACACATGGGCCTGCTCGTGCATCGCTGGCTCGCCGGCGATGGCGACCGCGCCGCGCTGATCCGCTCCGCCAACGAGGCCTACGCCCGCGCCCGTGACGCGGCCTGACATTTTTTCGAGGGTTCCGCCAATGCCGAAAGCTCTCCAGGACGTCACCATCCTCGACTTCAGCCATCTGCTGCAAGGGCCGTTCGCCACGCAGCTTCTCGGCGACATGGGCGCCAATGTCATCAAGGTCGAGCGGCCGGGGCAAGGCGATCTGTTCCGCACCATGACGTTCAAGAACCGCTGGGTCGGCGGCACCGAGAGTCCGAACTTTCTTGCGTGGAACCGCAACAAGCGGTCGCTGGCGATCGACCTGAAGGCGCCGGAGGCCAAAGCGATCCTGTATAAGATCGCCGAGACGGCTGATGTCGTGGTGCAGAATTTTCGCCCCGGTGTGCTCGACAAGCTTGGCTTCGGCTATGCGGACTTCAAGAAAGTGAACCCGCGGATCATCTACTGCTCGGGGTCCGGTTTCGGCGACAGCGGCCCGTATGTGACCCGGCCGGGACAGGACATGCTGATCCAGGGCCTGACGGGTCTCGCGGCCGCGACCGGCCGCGCCGACGGGCCACCCACGCCGGTCGGCGCCGGCTTCGCCGACCAGATCGGTGCGATGAACATGGTCTACGGCATTCTCTCTGCCTTGTACTGGCGTGAACGGTCGGGGGAGGGGCAGGAGGTCAAGGTCGACCTGATGTCCGCACTGTTGCAGCACCAGAACCAGGAAATGGTCTGGGTGATGAACTTCGGCGAGAATCTGGAGCGGCCGAACTCCTCGATCGGCCATCCCGGCATGGATGCGCCGTTCGGCGTGTATCCGACGTCGGACGGCTGGGTGACGATCGCGATGAGCCCGTACAAGAAGCTCGTCGGCGTGCTCGGCAATCCGGCGCTGTTGGTCTACGACGATCCGCGCACGCTGTTCCACCAGCGTGACGAGGTCTGGGAAAAGCTTGCCGTCGAAACACGCAAATTCACCACGCAGGATTTGCTGAAGGCGATGCTCGCGGTGGATATCTGGTGCGGCGAGGTCAAGCGGCACCTCGATGTTCCCAACGATCCGCAGGTGCGGCACATGGGCACCATCACGTCCTACGAGCATGCCACCGCCGGCACGGTGAAGGTTGTCGGCCCAGCCGTCCGCATGAGCGCGACGCCGGCCACGATCGACCGTCCGGCCCCGCTAGTCGGCCAGCATTCCGCCGAGATTCTGCGCGAGTTCGGTGTCGACGAGACGACGATCGCCGATCTTGCGGCGCGCCAGGTCATCGCGCAGGCCGCGACGTAGCAGAGCCGCTACAGCAACCCCGCAACTGCGCCGATGCAGCCGGCGATGCTCACCGCCGCCGACGTGGCGGCGACCAGCCACAGATACCAGCCGCGCAGACGGCGGGCCGGCGGCAGATGCGCTGCCGTCAGCACGATAAGCAGCCCGACGACCAGCGGCATCAGCAGCGCGTTGACCACCTGGGCCGAGATGGTGAGCCAGATCAGGTTTGGCGCCAGCAACACCAGCGCCGCGCCGCCGATGACGCAGGCGGCGTAGACCGCGACGAACCAGCGTCGCCGCAACGTGGCGTTGGGCTGCGCGCGGCCGGCGCCGACAAGTTCGCCCACGCCCCAGGCGAAGGCGAGCGAACAGACAATCGCCGCCACCATCGCCGCGCCGATGGCCCCCGCACCGAATGCCAGCCGGCCGAACGTGCCGCCCAAAAACGGTGTCAGCGCTTCGCTGATCTCGCCCACGCCGTCGAGCGACGCGTTCGATCCTGTCGCGCCCAGTGTGGCCGCGGCAGCGACCAGGACGGCTGCCGTCAGCACCTGCGTCAACGCGGCACCGATGGCCGTGTCCCACCGCGCTGCGCGCAAGTGTTGCGCTCCCAGCTTCTTCTCGGCCAGTGCCGAAGGCTGGTAGAAGATCATCCATGGATTGAAGGTCGCGCCGATCAGGGCCGCGCCGAGATACAGGTAGCCGTGATCCGACAACGGCTGTTGCGCCACGTCGCGCGCGACGTCCGCAAGCCGCGGATGCGCGGCGCAGGCAACCACGAGGAAGCTCAGCTCGAATGCGCCGATCAGCACGGCGATGCGTTCGACGCGCCGATATTCGCCCGACAGCATCAGCAGAATCAGGGATAGCGCGGCCAGCGGCAGCAGCGCCCACCGTGTCGCGCCATACATCTCGCCGACGCCGGCAATGCCGACGAATTCCGTGACCATCGAACTGAGCGTGGCGAGCGCCAATGCGCCGGCGGCCAGCCATGCCCAGGTGGTGCCGCAACGCGAGCGGAGCAGCGCGCCAAACCCCTGCCCGCCAAACAGACCGATCCGCACGGTGAGTTCCTGGATCATGTAAAGCAGCGGAATCAGCAGCAGCGGCAACGGCAGCAGCCGGTAGCCCCATCGCGTGCCGCTCTGCGCTGCGGTGACGATGTTGCCCACGTCGGTGTCGGCCAGCATTACCAACAGGCCGGGGCCCCAGACCGCGACCAGCAACGCCAGGCCGGAGAGGCGATGCGCGGGCGCCGTCGCGGGGGCCGGATCGCAGTGCGGCGGCGCGGTCATGCGGGACTGCTTCGCGCTCGCCGGACCGCCGCTTGCCAGCCCTGCAGCAGTGGGCCTCGTCGGGTTTCGGGCATGCTCGGGTGCCACGTGCGGTCCGGCCGGTACAACGCCGCCACCTCGTCGAGCGAGCCGCACAGTCCCGCCTGCAAAGCGGCCAGCGAGGCGACGCCGAGCGCCGTCGTCTCCGCCACCGCCGCCCGCGCGACGGGCAGCGCGGTGATGTCGGCAAGGCATTGCATGAGCCACGCGTTGGCCGTCATGCCGCCGTCGACGCGCAGCACCGCGCCGTCGGCGATGCCGTCGCCGCGCATTGCGCCGATCAGGTCGTGCGTCTGGAACGCCACCGCCTCCAGCGTGGCGCGTACCAGATGCGCCGCCGTCGCCTGCCGGTCGAGGCCGCAGATCAGGCCGCGCGCGTCGCTGTCCCAGTGCGGCGCGCCGAGCCCGGTCAGCGCCGGCACCATGTAGACGCCGCCGCTGTCCGGCACGCTCGCCGCCAGCGCCGCGGTCTCCGCCGCGTCGCGGAACAACCCCAGCCCGTCGCGCAGCCACTGCACCGCGGCGCCGGTGACGAAGATGCTGCCCTCCAGCGCATAGGTGATCCTGCCGGCGAGGCGGTAGCCGATCGTCGTCAGCAGCCGGTTGGCGGAGGCGACCGGCGTGTCGCCAGTATTGGCGATCATGAAGGCGCCGGTGCCGTAGGTGCATTTCAGGTCGCCCGGTGCGAAGCAGGCGTGGCCCACCAGCGCCGCCTGCTGGTCGCCGGCCATCGCGCGCACCGCGATCGGCCGGCCCAGGATGGCCGCGTCCGTGGTGCCGAACGCGGCGGTGTTGTCCCGCACTTCTGGTAGCAATGCCGCCGGCACGCCGAACAGCCGCAGCAGGTCGGGGTCCCATCGGTTGGCGTGGATGTTGAACAGCGCCGTGCGCGCCGCGTTCGTCGCGTCCGTCGCGTGAACGCGCCCACCCGTCAGCCGCCACAGCAAAAAACTGTCGATCGTGCCGGCCGCCAGTTCGCCCCGCTCGGCGCGGGCGCGCGTGCCGGTGTGGTCGAGTAGCCAGCCGAGCTTCGTGGCGGAGAAATACGGGTCGAGCCTGAGGCCGGTGCGGGCCGCGACCTCAGGTTCGTTGCCAGCCGCGAACATGGCCTGGCAGCGTTCCGCGGTGCGCCTGTCCTGCCAGACGATGGCGTTGTGGATCGGGCGCCCGGTCGCCCGGTCCCAGATGACCGCAGTCTCGCGCTGGTTGGTGATGCCAATGCCGGCCACCGGGCCGGCGAGCCACGCCAGCACCTCGCGGCAGACGACGACCGTGGCGGACCAGATCGCCTCCGGGTCGTGCTCGACCCAGCCGTGCGCCGGATACACCTGCGGCAGCGCCCGTTGTGCCATCGCCACAGGCCGCAGCCGCGCGTCGAACAGGATCGCGCGCGTGGAGGTGGTTCCCTGGTCGATCGCCAGGATATGGGCGGCCGATTCCGGCAAAATCTGTCCCCCCCTCAGGCGAAGTCGGTATCGGTCATGTTGCCACTGTCAACACTGCCGCCCGCCGTTCGGCGCTAGGCCGCGGCATCCGCCGCGTGGTCGCGGCACCAACCTGCCACCTCGGCGTGGGTGGCGAACCAGCATTGGCCACGGGCCTGCATGTGCGCGATCAGCCGTTCCAGCAGCGCGATGCGGCTGCGATGGCCGATGACGTGCGGGTGCATCGTCAGCAGGAACATCCCGCCCTCCTGCCACGCGCCGTCGAACTCGGCGCGAAAGATCTCCTCGACCGCCGAGGGCGGCGTGTAAGGGCGCAGCGCCGAGAAGCGCAGCATGTTGAAATACACCGCGTCGTCGCGGATCCATTCCGGCGGCAATTCGACGATGCCGGTCGGCTCGCCGGCGTCGGTCAGTTCGTACGGGTCGTCGTCGGCCATCAGGCTGCTGTCGTACAGCAGCTTCATCTCGCGGATGACCTGCAACGTGTTGACGGAAAAGTCCCAGCTTGCCGTCCGCACCCCCACCGGGTCGCGCCCCGCCAGCCGCGCCAGCACCTCGGCGGCGCGCAGGCTCAGGTCGCGCTCCGTCTCGTAGGTCAGCGACGTGTTGACCTCGTGGATCCAGGAGTGGATACCGATTTCGTGCCCATCGCCGGCGACGCCGCGGACTTCGTCCGGGTGCAGCAGCGCCGAGACCGCGGGGTAGAAGAACGTCGCCGGCACCGCCGCGCGCTGCAGCAGGGCACGGATGCGCGGCACGCCCTGGCGGGCGCCGTACTGGCCCTGGCTGATCCGCATCGGGCTTTCGTCGGTATCGCGCAACGGGATGGTCTCATGGTCGGCGTCGAACGAGAGCGTCACCGCGCAGCGCGCGCCCTCAGGCCAGTGCGTCGGCCGCAGGCTGCGCCCGGCGCGCGCGCGCCCGACGATGCGCCGCCATGTCGGCTCCGGCCACTGCCAGGGTTCTCCGTCCGGATGGGTCTTGGTCATTGGTGCGGTCCTTCCGTGCGGTAGCGGCTTGTCCTGGAGCGGCGGCGCAGGCACCTTGCCGCCCGGCAACGCCAACTTGGTTCCAACACAATGTCTCACATGGGGGTCCAGATGAAGGGGATGCTTCTTGCCTGCGCCGCAGTCGCCGGACTGCTGCTCGGCGCCGGCGCGGCCCGCGCCGACACCACGCTGATCATCGGCATCGCCGCCGACCCCACCGGGCTCGACCCGGAGGCGGTGGAGAACAACACCTCGGGCTTCATCATGGCGACGATCTATGACAGCCTAGTGCACTACAAGCCCGGCACCACCGAGGTGATCCCCGGGGTGGCGGAGAAATGGGATGTCTCGGCCGACGGGCTGACCTACACGTTCCATCTCAAGTCCGGCCTGAAGTTCTCCGACGGCACGCCGCTGGATGCCAAGGCGGTGGTGTGGAACGTGGATCGCGAGCTCAACAAGGCGAACCCGCAATACATCTACAACACCGGCCCGGTCGAAGGGTACGAGGACTTCACGTTTGGCGACCTCGCCGGCTACAAGGCGATCGACGACCTGACGGTGGAATTCACCTTCAAGCAGCCGTCGGCGCCGTTCCTCAACAGCATTGCCATGGTATGGAACGGGCTGGTGAGCCCCGCCGCCGCGGCGAAATGGGGCAAGGATTACCGCAACCACCCGGTCGGCAGCGGCCCGTTCGTCTTCCGCGAGTTGCGCCAGCGTGATCAGGTGATCCTTGATGCCAACCCGACGTACTGGGCCGGCAAGCCGAAGGTCGACCACCTGATCTTCAAGGAACTGCCGGACGCGCAGGCGGCGGTGCTGGCGCTGAAGCGCGGCGAGATCCAGATCCTGGCCGACGTCAGCAGCCAGACCATTGCCGCGATCAAGGCCGACCCGGGCCTGGAGATCCTGACCCAGCCGGGCCTCGCGGTGGACGGCGTCGCCCTGCCGACCGACGTCGCGCCATTCAACGACAAGCGCGTGCGGCAGGCGTTGAACTACGCGGTGGACAAGGGCGCCATCAACAAGGCGCTGTTCAACGGCCTCGCTGTGCCGATGACCTCGCCGCTGCCGCAGGCGCAATGGGGGTTCGACGCCTCGCTGAAGGGCTACCCGTACGACCCGGAAAAGGCCAAGGCGCTGCTGAAGGAAGCGGGCGTCGCACCGGGGTTGCAGGTCGAGTTCCTGACCTACAACTCGCCGCGCGGCTACAACCCGGCCGGCCCCAACCTTGCCGTCGCGATCCAGGGCTATCTGAAGAAGGTCGGCATCGAGGCCAACGTGCGCCAGCTTGAGATCGGCGCGTATCTCTCCACCGTCCGCGCCGGCAACTACAAGGGCATCGCGATGGAAGGCTGGACCGGCGACAACGGCGATCCGGACAACTTCATTGGCGAGATGTGGGGTGCCAAGAACATCCCGATCGTGGACTGGGCGCGCTACAACAACCCGGCGTTCGAGAAATTGCTCTCGGACGCCTTGAAGGTCGCCGACCAGGGCAAACGCACCGCGATCTACGCCGAAGCGCAGAAGATCGTGGTGGACGACGCGCCGTGGATCTTCATCAACTCGACGCTGCAGGTCCGCGCGATCAGCAAGAAGGTGAAGGGCTACCAGCTCAACCCGACGCAGATGTTCTTCGACATGGAGAAGGTGTCGCTGGAGTAGCCTGCGGCAGTAACAGTGCGATGACATCCTGAGTTGCCATCGTCACCCCCGCGAAAGCGGGGGTCCAGGCGGCCGCGGCCGGTCACGGTCGCCTGGATGCCCGCCTTCGCGGGCATGACGAGGTGCCGGTCCTACAACTCCGCCGCCCGGATGCACGCCGACACGTGGCCTTCGCCCATCGTGCGAAACGCCGGCACCGCGGTGGCACACTCGGAAATTGCGTACCGGCAGCGCGTCCGAAAAACGCAGCCGGAGGGTGGGTCGATCGGGCTCGGCAACTCGCCTTGCAGGACCTCGCGCACCCGCTTGCGCTCCGGGTCAGGCTCCAGCACCGCCGACAGCAGCGCCTGCGTGTAGGGGTGTTTTGGCGTGCGCACGATCTGGCGCGCCGGCGCCACTTCCATGACGCGGCCGAGATACAGCACGGCCACACGGTCGGAGACGTATTCGACAACGGCCAGGTCGTGCGCGATGAAAATCATCGCCAACCCCAGGCGGCGTTGCAGGTCGCGGAGCAGATTCACGATCTGCGCCTGGATCGAGACATCGAGGGCGGACACTGCTTCGTCCGCGACGATCATGTCCGGGGACATTGCCAGCGCCCGCGCGATGCCGATTCGCTGCCGCTGCCCGCCGGAGAACTGGTGCGGATAGCGCGTCAGTTGCCCGGCGTTCAGGCCGACCGTTTCCATCAACTCGGCAACCCGCGCCCGCCGCGCTGCCCGGCCGCGCGCCAGCCCGTGCACCACCAGCGGCTCGGCGATGATCTGCTCCACCGTCATGCGCGGGTCGAGCGACCCGAACGGGTCCTGGAAGATCGGCTGTACCCGCCGGCGAAATTTTTGGAGGCCCCGCTCCGACGCACGCGTGATGTCCTGGCCGTCAAAACGGATTGTTCCGGCCGTCGGCTCGTCGAGTCGCAGAACAAGGTTGCCGATCGTGCTCTTGCCGGAACCTGACTCGCCGACCAGCCCAAGCACCTCACCCGGCGCCACGCTGAACGAGACATCTTCCACGGCGCGCACCGGGCGCCCGCGCGCGAACAGGCCGCCCGGCGTGGCAAAGTGCCTGACCAGCCCTTCGACTTCCAGCAGCGCGGTCATGCGGCAATCTCGCGCCAGCGGGCACAGCGTACCGCGTGCTCCGGCCCGCACGGCTCCAGATCCGGCCGGCGCGCTTCGCATGGTGTTGGCCGAACGTGCGCGCAGCGCGGCGCAAACGCGCAGCCGGGCGGAAGGTCGGAGAAACTCGGCACGTTGCCGGGAATCGCCTGCAACGGCGCCGCGTCGCGATCCATCCCGAGCCGCGGCACCGAGGCCAGCAGGCCGGTGGTGTACGGCATCCGCGTCTCGCGGAAAATTGCCTGCGTCGGCCCGGTTTCCACCGCCTGTCCCGCGTACATCACCAGGATGCGGTCGGCGATTTCCGCTGCGACGCCAAGATTGTGGGTGATGAAGATCACCGCCATCCCGAGCTCTTTCTGCAACCGCCGGATCAGATCGAGGATCTGCGCCTGCACGGTCACATCGAGCGCCGTTGTCGGTTCGTCGGCGATCAGCAGCGAGGGGCGGCAGCTCAGTGCCATCGCGATCATCGCGCGCTGCCGCATGCCGCCGGAAAGCTGGTGCGGATAGGCGTCGAACCGCCGCGCCGGCTCCGGGATGCCAAGCAGGGTCAGCATCTCGATCGACCGCGCCCGTGCGGCGCGTTTGCCGAGTCGTTCGTGCAACAGCAGCGTCTCGGTGATCTGCTCGCCGATCGTGTAGACCGGATTGAGTGCGCTCATCGGCTCCTGGAAGATCATCGCGATTTCGGCGCCGCGCAGCCGTTGCATCTCCGCGGCATTGGTCTGCGCCAGATCGCGCACGCGGCCGTCGCGTGTTCGGAACAGCATTTCGCCGCCGGCGATGCGGCCGGGTGGGCGCGGCACCAGCCCCATGATCGCGAGGCTGGTGACGGATTTTCCCGACCCGGATTCGCCGACGATCACCAGCGTCTCGCCCGCGTCGATGGCGAAGGACAGGCCGGCGACTGCCGGCACCACGCCGGTATCGGTGGCGAACTCCACGCGCAGGTCGCGCACGTCGAGCAGCTTCGCGCTCATCGTATGGTGCGCCGTGGGTCGGCGAAGTCGCGCAGCGCGTCGCCGAGCAGGTTGAAGCCCACGACCACGACGAAGATCGCCAACCCCGGAAACGTCGCGATCCACCATGCGGTGAGGAAGTAGCTTTGGCCGTCCGCGAGCAAAGCGCCCCAGTCGGGCGACGGCGGCTGCGCGCCAAGCCCCAGGAAACTGAGCCCCGCCGTTTCGACGATGACCGAACCGGCCTGCAACGTCGCCATGACCAGAATGGGCGTAAAACTGTTCGGCAGCACGTGGCGCAGCATGATGCGCGTTCGTGCCGCGCCCAGCGCGCGGGCGGCGCGCACATAGTCGGCGTTGCGCACCGCCAGCACCTGACCGCGGATCAGCCGCGCGTATTGCGGCGTGTAGACGATGCCGATGGCGATCATCGAGTTGGTCAGCCCCGGCCCGAGCGCGGCGACGATGATCAGCGCCAGCAGCAAATAGGGAAACGCCAGCAGCACATCGACCAGCCGCATCACCACGGCATCGACGCGCCCGCCGAAGAACCCGGCGACCAGCCCCATGGCGCAGCCGGCCACCAGCGCGATGCCGTCGGCCACCACCACCGCGAGCAGCGCCGTGCGGGTGCCATGCATCACCCGGCTCAGCATGTCGCGACCGTACTGGTCGGCGCCGAACCAGTGATCGGCGGACGGCGGCGAGAGTGCGGCCGACAGGTCCTGGTCGTACGGGTCGTACGGCGCGAGCCACCCGGCCGCCACCGTCAGCACCAGGAAGACGATCGTGATGGCGAGCCCGATGCGGGCCGGCGTCCGGCGCAGCACCCGCGCAATTCCGGGCGGCCGCCGAGCCGGCGCCGCGGCTTCGGTTGCGGCGTTGCTCATGCGCGCCTGATCCGCGGGTCGAGCAGGGCGTAGCTGAGATCGACCAGCAGGTTCACCAGAACGAACACGAAGGCGATGAACAGCGCCCCCGCCTGCACCACCGGATAATCGCGCGACAGGATGCTGTCCACCATCAGCCGCCCGAGCCCCGGCAGCGCGAAAATCGTCTCGGTCAGCACGGCGCCGGAGAGCAGCAGGCCGAGTTGCAGGCCGATCACCGTGACCACCGGGATCAGCGCGTTGCGCAGGATGTGGCGGACGATCACGCGCCGCTCCGGCATGCCTTTCGCGCGCGCGGTGCGGACATGGTCCAGCCCCGCGGTCGCCAGCATTTCCGACCGCGTGATGCGGGTGATCATCGCCAGCGGAATGGTCGCGAGCGTGATCGCCGGCAGCGCCAGATATTGCAGGCTGACCCACAACAGGTCGGGGCGGAGGGCGATCAGGCTGTCGAGCACCGTCATGCCGGTCACGCGCGGCACATCCAGCCCGGTCGGCATCAGCCCGCCGATCGGCAGCCAGCCGAGCCAGGCGCCGAACAGCAGCAGCAGCATCAGGCCGAGCCAGAAGATCGGCATCGACACGCCGAACAGCGTCAGCGTCAGCACCGCGTTGTCGAGCCAGCCGCCCGGCCGCGTGCCGGCGAGCACGCCGAGCGGCACGCCGATCACGACGGCAATGACCAACGAGGTCAGCGCCAGTTGGAACGTGACAGGAAACGCATTCCACACGTCGTCGAGCGCCGGATGGTTGCTGCGCAGCGAGGTGCCGAGGTCGCCACGCACGGCCTGCGCAGCGAAGTCGAGGTATTGCATCCATATCGGCTGATCGAGCCCGAGCTGATGGCGCAGGTCGGCGAGCTGGGCGGCGGTCGCGCGCTCCCCCAGCAGCAGCGTCGCGACGTCGCCCGGCAGCACGTGCATGGTGAAGAACACCACGATGCTGACGCCGATCAGCACCAGCACGAGTTGGCCGAGCCGGCTGATGGTGTAGCGGCTCATGGCAAGGTTTCGTCAGGCTGGGCCAGGGGAGGGGACTCCGGTTGGGTGGCGGGCGACTTGTCGGGCAATCCGGGGCAGGAATCCAGGGGGGCGACGGGGCCGAATGCGCATGGAATTGGAACTGCGGCGGCTGGCAGTCCTATATATCTCGTTCCGCCGCGACCATGCCTTGTGCAACGTGAAGCCATGTCCCCGCCCAAAAAACCTCGACTGACCGAGCGGCAATTCGCCCTGATCGCCAAGGCGCTGGCCGAGCCGCGGCGCTACCAGATCCTCAGGCAGATCGGTGGCTGCGCTGCCCCGATGCCGTGCAGCAGCCTGGTCGAGACCCATCCGGTCAGCGCCGCGACGGTCTCGCACCACCTGAAGGAACTGGAGACGGCAGGGCTCGTGCAGATCGTGCGCGAGGGCAAGTTCGCCAACATCGTCCTGCAACGCGACGTGCTGGACGCCTACCTGGAACAACTCGCGGAGATCTGACCCGGCGCGGGGCCGCCACCTTGCGGATAACGATTAGACGATCATATGACCGTCTAACTGACAACCGCAGGACCGGAGACACGCGATGAGCAAGCTGGCAGGCAAGGTGGCCGTGGTGACGGGGGCGTCGAAAGGGATCGGCGCAGGGATTGCGAAGGCGCTCGCGGCCGCGGGCGCCGCGGTCGTGGTCAACTACGCGTCGAGCAAGGACGGCGCGGAGCGGGTCGTCGCCGCGATCCAGGAGAACGGCGGCAAAGCGATCGCCGTCCAGGGCGACGTCTCGAAGGCGGCGGACGTGCAGCGCCTGTTCGCCGAGACCAAGGCGGCGTTCGGCACGCTGGACGTGCTGGTCAACAACGCCGGCGTCTACCAGTTCGCGCCGCTGGAAGCGGTGACCGAGGCCGAGTTCCATCGTGAGTTCAACACCAACGTGCTCGGGGTACTGTTGGCGACGCAGGAGGCGCTGAAGTACTTCGGCCCCGAGGGCGGCAGCGTGATCAACATCGGCTCGACCGCAAGCCGGATAACGCCGCCGATGTCGTCGGTCTACACCGCGACCAAGGGTGCCGTGGACGCGATCACGCAGGTGCTCGCCAAGGAGCTCGGCCCGAGGAAGATCCGCGTGAACGCGATCAATCCGGGTGGCGTGGAGACCGAAGGCACACACACCGCCGGCATCATCGGCAGCGACTTCGCCAACCAGATGGTGGCACAGACGCCGCTCGGCCGGCTGGGCCAGCCGGAGGACATCGCGCCGATCGCGGTGTTCCTGGCCTCGGCGGATTCGGGCTGGCTGACCGGCGAACTGCTGCTCGCATCCGGCGGCATGAAGTAGCAGCCGAGGGCGCGGCGCTGATGAGGCCCGCGCCCTCCCCCCGTGGACATCCGGCCGCGCCCGCATAACACTCCGCGCCCGACGGCAGCCCCCCCAAGTACTGCCGCGGTCAGGAGCATGTCTGATGTCCGACTGGCGTTTCGACCTCGTGCCCGCGCCGCTGCCGGGGACGAAAACCCATGGGCTCGTGGACTGGCGCGACCGCGTCGTCACCGGCTGGGATTTTCCCTACGTCGCCATCCACGGCGCGCATCCCGGCCCGGCGGTGCTGGTGATCGCCGGGGTGCACGGCTCCGAATACGTCTCCATCGACGCGGCCGTCCGACTCGGGGCCACGCTTGACCCCAAGGAACTGCACGGCCAGGTGCTGTGCCTGCCGCTGCTGAACCCCGCCGCGTTCTGGGAACGCACGCCGTACGTCTCGCCGATCGACAATCTGAACCCGAATCGCGCGTTTCCCGGCAAGCCTCACGGCAGTTTTACCGAACGCCTTGCGCATCATTTGACCGAGCGCGCCATCCGCAAAGCGGATGCGCTGATGGACCTGCACGGCGGCGACATCCCGGAAGCGCTCGTTGCCTTCACCATCTATGAGGAAACCGGCGACGCCGCACTGGACGCACGCAGCCGCGCGATGGCCGAGGCGTTCGGCCTGCCGGCCATGTTGGCGCAGCCGCGCGGCAACTCGCCGATCGCCGGCACCACCTACGCGACCGCCGCGCGCCTCGGTGTGCCGGCGATCATCGCCGAAGACGGCGGCGCCGGCATCTACGACGCGAAGGCCGCCGACGGCATGCTGGCGGGGGCGGAAAATGTGTTGCGCCTGCTCGGCGTGCTGCCAGGCGGCGCGCGCGCGGTGCCGAAGCCGCATCGCTATGGCCGCTTCGTCTGGGTCCGCTCGCGCGACGCCGGGTTCTTCAGGGCGGCGGTGCAGGTTGGCGACGAGGTGGCGGCGGGCGCCACGCTCGGCACCATCAACGATTTCTATGGCCGTACGCTGGAGACGGTGACGGCGCAGGCTGCCGGCCGCGTGCTGTTCCTCGTGGTCAGCGCCGCGATCAAGGCCTCCGGGCTGATCTGCGGCATCGGTGCGGACTGAATTTTTGCGGGCGATCGGAAGGGACTTGCGATGCGTGTGAGTGAGATGAACTGGATGCAGGTGGAAGACTACCTGCGCCACGACGACCGTTGCGTGGTGCCGCTCGGCAGCACTGAACAGCATGGCTACCTGAGCCTGTCGGTGGACAGCATCCTGTCCGAGCGGGTTGCGGTGGATGCGGCGGCACCGCTCGGCGTGCCGGTGTTTCCGGTGCTGGCCTACGGCATCACGCCTTACTTCAAGGCGTATCCTGGCTCGATGACGCTACGTGTGGATACGTATCTCGCCGTCGTGCGCGACCTGCTGGACGGGCTGGCGCAGTCCGGCTTCCGCCGCATCCTGCTGTGCAACGGCCATGGCGGCAATTCGCCCGCCGCGGGGCTCGCGGTCGAATGGATTTCCGATCATCCCGACTGCCGCGTGCGCTTCCATAACTGGTGGAACGCGCCACGCACCTGGGCCAAGGTGATGGAGATCGACAAGATCGGCTCGCACGCGTCCTGGATGGAAAACTTCCCCTGGACACGTCTCGGCAACATCGCCTCGCCGCCGGGCGGCAAGCCGATGACCAACCTCGACACGCTGCGCCTGTTGCCGCCCGCCGGGGTCCGGGACCTGCTCGGCGACGGCAATTTCGGCGGCCTATATCAGCGGCCCGACGAGGAGATGCTGGCGTTGTGGGATGTCGCAGTCACCGAAACCCGTGAGCTGATCGAAGGGCCGTGGGCATGAGCGACCCGTTGCTCATCTGGGGCGCCGGCGCCATCGGCGGCACCATCGGCGCGCATCTGGCACGCGCCGGCCACGACGTGTTGCTGGTCGACAGCGCGCCCGAGCACGTTGCGGCGATGCGCGAGCGCGGACTGATCATCGAAGGCCCGCTCACCAACTTCACCCAGAAAGTCGCTGCGGCGACGCCGGAAGAGGTCAAGGGCCGGTTCAACCGCATCGTGCTCAGCGTCAAGGCGCACCACACCGAAACCGCCGCGCGGCAACTCGCACCGCATCTGGCGGAGGGCGGCTATGTCGCCTCGTTCCAGAACGGCCTCAATGAGTTCGTCATCGGCCGCGTCGTCGGCTTACCGAACGTCGTCGGCGCCTTCATCAACTTTGGCGCCGACTACATGGAACCCGGTCGCATCCTGTTCGGCGGCCGCGGTGCCTGCGTGCTCGGCGAACTGGATGGCAGCATCACGCCGCGCCTCACCGCGCTGCACACGCTGTTGCAGACCGATTTCGAACCCGGCGCCATCACGACCGACAACATCCTCGGCTATCTGTGGGGCAAGCTCGGCTATGGCGCGCTGCTGTTCGCGACCGCGCTGACCGATGATTCGATCGCCGACGTGTTGGACGACGCGGCCAGCCGCGACGTGCTGACGCGCATCGCTCGCGAGGTGATGACCGTCGCTGCTGCCAAGCGCATCGCACCGCAAGGTTTCAACGGGTTCGAACCTGCCGCCTTCGCGCCTGGCGGCAGCGACGCGGCCATCGCCGAATCAATGGCAGTCATGGTCGCGCACAACCGGAAGTCCGCAAAATCGCACAGCGGCATCTGGCGCGACCTCGCGGTGCGGAAACGTCGGACCGAGGTCGATGCGCAGCTTGGTCCGGTGGTGGAGGAAGGTGCCGCAGTCGGCGTACCGACACCCTGCAACGCACGGCTGATCGCGATGATCCACGAGATAGAGGACGGCACACGCCAACTCGATCGGGCCAACCTCACCGAACTCGCAAAGGTGCGCTGATGGACGTTCGTTTCCCGGGCCGCACTGTTCTCGTCACCGGCGCCGGCCACGGCATCGGCCGCGGCCTCGCGCACGCGTTTTCCGGCCTCGGCGCCCGCACGATCGCCGCCGATGTCAACGTTGCCGGTCTCGCAGAAACCCGCGCGGCGGCGCCCGAAATTCTGGAGACGCTGCCGTTCGACGTCGCCGACCGCGCCGCGGTGCAGAAGTCCGTCGCGTCCATCGGGCCGGTCGACATTCTGGTGCACAGCGCCGGCGGCGTGCGCGGGCAGGTGGGACGGCCGGTCGAGGACATCTCCGAGGCCGACTGGCACAGCATCCTTGCCGCCAACCTGACCGGTGCGTTCCTCGTGGCGCAGGCGGTCGTCCCGGGCATGAAATCCGCCGGCCGCGGCCGCATCGTCACCATCTCGTCCGGTGCCGGCATCGGTGTCAGCCTGACCGGCATCCAGGCCTACGCCGCGGCCAAAGCAGGGGAGATCGGGCTGACGCGGCAGCTTGCGCACGAACTCGGCGCGTTCGGCATCACCGTCAACAGCGTCGCCCCCGGCTTCGTCCGATCCAACCCGACGACCGAGCGACAATGGGAAGCCTATGGGCCGGAGGGCCAGCAGCGCCTGTTGCAGAACATCGCGCTGCGCCGCCTCGGCACCGTCGCCGATATCGTTAATGCCGTGCTGTTCTTCGCCAGCGACTTCGCCGGCTGGATCACCGGCCAGACACTGTCCGTGGACGGTGGCAAATGAGCGAAGCTGCAGCCCTCGCCTGGGTGGCTGCGCGGCGCGACGCCGTGCTGCAACACCTGATCGACTTTGTCGCAATCCCCAGCGTCAGCACCGATCCGGCCTATTCGGAGGGCATCGCCAAGGCCGCCGCGTTCCTCGCGGGCCGGCTGACGGAGGCCGGCCTCGAACACGCCGCGGTGCGGCCGACCGAGGGCCACCCAGTGGTCACCGCCGACTGGCTGCACGCGCCCGGCGCGCCGACGCTGCTGGTGTACGGCCACTACGACGTGCAGCCGCCCGACCCGGCAGAGGCGTGGACGAGCCCGCCGTTCACCGCGACGATCCGCAATGAGCGCCTGTATGCGCGGGGCGTCTCCGACGACAAAGGTCCGTTGATGGTCGCGATCACCGCGATCGAGGCGCTGCTTGCCACCGCCGGCAAACTGCCCGTCAACATCAAGATCCTCGTCGAAGGCGAGGAGGAAATGGGCAGTGCCAACCTCGAACCTTTCGTCGCGGCGCACGCCGACGCGTTGCGCGCCGACTTCGTGCTCTCGGCCGACGGCGCGATGTGGCGCGCCGATCTGCCGACGGTCACGGTCGCCAGCCGCGGCATGTGCGCGCTCGATGTCACGGTGCGCGGGGCTGCGAAAGACCTGCACTCCGGCCGCCACGGTGGCGCGGTCGCCAACCCGATCCAGGCCCTCGCCCGCTTGCTCGCCTCGCTGCACCGCGACGATGGCGCGATCGCGGTGGAGGGATTCTATGACGGTGTGCACACGCTCTCGAACTCGGCACGCGCCGAAATCGCGGCGATCCCGTTCGACGAGTCGGCCTATCTCGCCTCGATCGGTGGCATGCCGGGGTCGGGCGAGGCCGGTTGGTCGCTGCTGGAGCGCAATTGGATCCGCCCGACGCTGGAGTTCAACGGCATCGCCGGTGGCTATGCCGGCGCCGGCCGCAAGACCGTGATTCCCGCGACGGCAACGGCCAAGATCAGTTGCCGTCTCGTGCCCGGGCAGGACCCGCGCGAAATTCTCGGTCTGATCGAGCGCCACCTGGAACGGCATCGTCCGCCCGGTGTGACGCTCGACATCTATCGCCACAAGGGCGTTTCCTACCCCTCCGTCATCGCCGAGGACCATCCCGGGCTCCGCCTTGCGATGCAGGTGCTGGCGGAATTGTACGGCCAGCCGGCGCGGCCGGTGCGCATGGGCGCCTCGATCCCAATCGGCGAGATTTTTTCGCGCTGCCTCGGAATCGATACGGTATTCTTCTCGTTCTCGACCGCCGACGAGGACTACCACGCGCCCAACGAGTTCTTCCGCCTCGCCCGCTTGTGGGAGGGGGTGCGGGCGTGGATCACGTATCTGGGGCGGGTGAAGCACGACACAGCCTGAGGTGCAGCATGAGCCTGGCCGAATCCTGTTCTGATCGGCTGGGCCAGCATTGGGCGCCTCACGGATCGTAGTAGACGCCTGGGCGAACGATATTCTGTTCCCACGCTGCGGCGGCGCCCGGGTCTATGCCCGCGCTGGCGAACTGGCGAGAGTCAGACTCTGAACACGCCGAGATGCTGACCGCGGTGGCGACCAGAATAGCCTTGCAGATGGCGGCTGGGATCAAACGACGACAAAACATCACGGCACTCCTTTTGTAGAATAAACAAGTCGGTTCGTCTTGGTGTGGCGCGGCCGCCTCAAGACGCCGCGCGGGAAAGCACGCCGCCGGCGGAATATTGCAGCGCGGTCGCCGATAATTCTGCGAGGTAGGCGGTGCCGAGCCGGATCGCTGCCGGCGTCAGCCCGCGGTCGATCAGTTGCGTCGCCCGCGCATCGATCCCGAGATCGCCGAGTGCGCGCACGGCATCGCCGAGCCGATGGTCGCGCCCCGGATCGTCGAAGACATGCCCGACGATGCGGATTTTCACCCGCCGGTTCGCCGGCGGCACGGCGGCCGGCACCTCCGGCAGCGCGTCATAGGCCAGGACCCCGGCGCATGGCGGCGTTGCGTTCAACCCAAATGACAGCGCCAGCCTGGCGCCGCGGCCGGCACCCACCAGCAGCAGCCTGTCGGGCGGCAGCCGGGCCACGGCGAGGGCGTTGGAGATGCGGACGCCGAGATTGTCGTGCCGGTCAAACACGACGAAATCGCTGCGTGGGAACAGGTTTGTCCAGGCGGAGGCAGTGTCCGCCAGCACCCGGGCGGACGGACCGCAATCGGTCAGGATCGCAACCAGAAGTTCCGCCGGCGCCTCGCCAGTCTGCCGGATTTTCCAATCGTCCTGTGTCTTGCGCCACCGCATTGCCAACCTCCGTGAGTCGCCACTGGAACATGCGGGCGCCCGGTGGGGGCTTCCAATGCGGATTGTGCACTGCAATATGTCGGTTGGGCATAATGGACGTTTGGCGTGAACCTGCGCTCGCTGGATCTCAATCTGCTCGTGGTGTTCGACGCGGTCATGCAGGACCGCAGCGTGACCAAGGCGGCGGGCCGCCTGAACATGGCGCAGCCGGCGCTGAGCCATGCGCTGACCCGGTTGCGCCAGGCGTTGCAGGACGAATTGTTCGTGCGCACGCCGGAGGGCATGGTGCCGACGCCGAAAGCCGAAGACTTGGCCGATGGCATACGCGCGGCGCTCGACAGCATCCGCACCGTGCTCGACGCGGCGGAGCCATTCGTTCCGGCCACCGCGGAGCGCCACTTTGCCATCGCCGTCAACAACTATGCGGCCCTGGTGCTGGCGCCGCCGCTTGCCGCCGCGGCCGGCGCCGAAGCGCCCGGCGTGCTGCTCGATTTCCGCCCGAGCGGCACGCTGGACCTCTCCGATCAGCTGGATCGCGGCGAGTTCGACCTCGCGCTCGGCGGCACCGCCGCGCCGGGCGACCGTTTCGCCGATCTGCGGCTGCTGCATGATCGTTTCGTGGTGCTGATGCGACGCGGGCATCCGGCCGCCGCGCCGGGCGCGCTGACGCTGGCCACTCTCGCCGACTTCCCGCATTTAATCGTCTCGTCATCGGGCGAGGCGGTCGAATTCGTCGACGAGAAACTGGCAGAGGCGAACCTGTCGCGGTGCATCACTTTGCGCGCGCCGTTGCTGGCTACCTCGGCGGCGCTGCTGCAATCCGACATGATCGCGGTGATCAGCGAACGCAGCGCACGGGAGTTTTCCCGTCTCGCATCGCTGGCGGTCCAGCCGCTGCCGTTTGCCTCGCCGCATATGACGACGGCGATGCTGTGGCATCGCCGCGTCGGCAACGTGCCCGCGCATCGCTGGTTGCGCGATCTCGTCGTCCGCGTCGCCCGCGCCGGCGGATGAGCGCCGGCGGGCAGCTTGGTCCTGTCGCGCGGCGCCGGGCTTGAAAACGCGCGTTTTCCACAAGACAGCGTCGTTTGGGAGCTAAACTATCGCGGCGACCTCCTGTTTCGCCAGCAGGCGTGCTGGCAGGCTGAGGCCCGGACGCTCCGCATCGTTGATGGCTGGACCGAGGCCGGTCCCCCTGGCGCAATCATGTGCGAATAGGCAATGCTTCGTTGTCGTCCTAACCCGCAGGCCCCCGCATGCAGAACATCCTCGAAGTCGTCCGCAATGCGCGCGCCGACCTGCGCCGGTCCGACCGCAAGGTGGCGGACATCGTGCTTACGGATCCGCAACGGATTCTCAACGCCACCGTCGCCGAGACCGCTGACCTCGCGCAGGTCAGCCAGCCGACGGTGATCCGGTTTTGTATCGCGGTCGGCTGCTCGGGCTTTCAGGACTTCAAGCTGCGGCTGGCCCACAGCCTCGCCCTCGGCACTCCGGCGACGCACTCGGTGCTGCTGGACACCGACGAGCCGGCCGCGATCGTGGAGAAGATCTTCGAATACACGATCACCAGTCTCGACTGGGCGCGCCATCACCTGGACCACGCGGCGCTCGGACGGGCGATCGCCATTCTGGAGCAGGCGCGGCGCATTGAGTTCATGGGGTGCGGCGCCTCGGGCATCGTCGCCAGCGACGCACAGCAGAAGTTCCCGCAATTCGGCGTGCCGTGCGGCGCGCAGCAGGACAGCCACCAGCAGATCACGGTTGCCGCGATGCTGCAGCCCGGCGATGTGGTGGTGGCGATCTCTCAGGGCGGCGCGACGCGGCCGGTGATCGAGGCCGCCCGCACGGCGCGCGAATCAGGCGCCCGGGTGATCGGCATCACCGGCGGTGATACGCCGCTGACCCACCATTGCGATGTCTCGCTCATCGTGGCGACGCTGGACAATGCCAGTCCGCTCACGCCGATCATCTCGCGCATCGGCGCTCTGGCGGTCGTGGACATCCTCGCCATTGCCGTCGCGCTGCGCCGGGACGCGGCGTACCAGGAGCGCTTTGTGCGGATGAAGCGCCGCATCAACGAGCTGCGTGCAAGCCAGCAGCTCTGAGGTACCGTTCACGGCTTTACCGTTCGGCGTGGCGCACCGATAGTTGCCGCATGACCGAAGCCGATCTGGCGCGCCAAGCCCGCGCCGACCTCGCTATGCTGTCCTATCCGAATCAATCCTGGGTCGCGCCGAGGCGGGCCGCGGACGGCACGCCCGTCCACGCCGCGCTGGTTGTCGGCGGCGGCCAGTCCGGCCTTGCCATCAGCGCCGCCCTGCGCCGCAGCGGTGTCGAGGGCGTCGTCGTGCTCGACCGCGCGCCGCTGGGCGGCGAGGGGGTTTGGGGCACGTTCGCGCGCATGCGCGAACTGCGCACCCCCAAGGTGATCAACGGCATGGATTTCGGCTGCGCCAGTCTTTCGGTGCAGCGCTGGTACCAGGTGGTGTTCGGCGAGGCCGCGTGGGATGCGCTGGTGAACATCCCACGCCTGCATTGGGCGGCGTATCTGCGCTGGTATCGCGAGACGCTCGATCTGCCGATCGTGAACGACACCGAGGTGCAGGACATCCGTCCGGTGCAGGGCGTGATCGGCGTGCAGGTGCAAAGCCCCGCCGGCCCGGCGTTGCGGTTGGCCCGTACCGTCGTGCTCGCCACCGGCTACGACGGCGCGGGAAGCTGGGCGGTGCCGGATTTCGTGTCCGCCGCTTTGCCGCCGGAGCGCTATGACCATACCAACGGCCCGGTGGATTTCGCCCGGCTGCGTGGCGCACGCGTCGCGGTGCTGGGGCACGGGGCGTCTGCGTTCGACAATGCCAACGCGGCCCTCGCGGCTGGCGCCGAGCGCGTCGATCTGTGTTTCCGCCGCGCCCGCCTGCCACGCGTCAACCCGCACCGCTTCCTCGAAACCGCCGGCACGCTCACGCATTTCTGCACGCTGCCGGATGCGGTGCGCTGGCGCGTGGCGCGCTATTTCCGCACCAACGACCAGCCGCCGCCGATCCCGACATTCGAGGCGGCAACGGCCAACCCGCGCTTTCACCTGCATCCGGCCTGCCCCTGGCACAGCGTAAGGCTCGATGGCGACGACATCGTCGTGGCAACGCCGAAGGGTGAGCTGCGCGCCGACCATCTGCTGCTTGCCACCGGCGCCAGTGTGGCGCTGGAGGCGCGGCCGGAGCTGCGCACCATCGCGGGCGCGGTCGTGCGCTGGCGTGACCGCTACGTGCCGCCGCCGGGCCTGGAAGATGCGTCGCTCGCCGCGTCGCCCTATCTCGGCCAACACTACGAGTTCGTGCCGGCAACGCCTGCGGACGCCTGGGTCGCCCGCGTGTTCTGCTACAACTTCGCCAGCCGCGTCAGCCACGGCCCGCATTCCACCTCGATCAGCGGCCATCGTTTCTGCGTGCCGCGGCTCGTGCGCGGAATGACCGCGGCGCTGTTCGGCGAACAGGCGGATCGGCTGGCCGATGGGTTGGAGGCGTACGTCGCCCCCGACCTGCCCATCCCGGATGATTTCGAGGCGCAATTCGGCTGAGCGACCAGGAAAGGAGTGCCAGATGGACACCGCAGATCCCGTCACAGTCGAGTTGACGGTGCGCGACCTCACGCCGGCCGCGTTCGCGCCGTTCGGCACGGTGATCCGGCCGGAGGAAGACGGCACGCCGTTCGGCCCAGCCGATGCGCAACTCGATCTGTCCGGCGGCACGCCGCGCTTCTACGCGATGCGCGTGCCGGCGCGCGGGCTGATCGTTGGCCAGATCACCCGGCATCGGCAAACGACGCAGGTGCTCGCCTCGGTCGGCGGCCACACCTGGTTCGTCGCCGTGGCGCCGCCAAACGATCTGGCGGTTGACCCTGCGCTTGCCGACATCGTTGGCTTCCGCGTGCCCGGTGACGTCGCGATCATGCTGTTCAAAGGCACCTGGCACGCCGGCCCGCATTTCGACGGCACCGAGCAGAGCTTCTTCAACCTGGAACTCGCCGACACCAACGCGGTCGATCACGACACGTGCAAACTGGCCGAGCGGTACGGCCGCGCGCTGCGGCTGGTAGGGTAGCGAAGGAGCAACCTACCCCGAAATCCCCGGTGACAACTTCGCGGTTGCCGCCTGCAACACCGGCAAGCACTTCGCCAATGTCTGCTCTGGCGTCGCGGAACTTGCGTGGCAGCTCACGTTGATCGCCGCGATCACCTGCCCCGAGCGTCCGCGCACCGGCACGCTCAGCGAGCGCAGTCCTGTTTCCAGTTCCTCGTCCACCATCGCCCAGCCCTGCGCCGCCACGCGGCGCAGTTCCTGGCGCAATGCCGCCTCGGTCACGATGGTGCGCGGCGTGCGCGGCTTCAGTTCGGCGACGCGGAAGAACGCCGCCAGCTTGTCCGGCGGCAGCGATGCCAGCAACACGCGGCCCATCGAGGCGCAGAACGCGGGCAGCCGGCTGCCGATGCTCAGGCCCACCTGCATGATCCGCCCGGCCGCCACGCGCGCGACATAGACGATGTCGGTGCCGTCCAGCACGGAGGCCGAACAGGATTCCCCCGTCGCCGCCACCACCTCCTGCATGATCGGCTGCGCGACTTCCCACAGGTCCAGCGACGACAGATAGGCGTAGCCCAGATCGAGCACTTTCGGCGTCAGCCGGAAATATTTCCCGTCGGTGCTGACATAGCCGTCGTTGGCGAGCGTGTGCAGGAACCGCCGCGCCACCGCGCGTGAGACCGCGGTGCGGGCCGCGACCTGCGACAGCGTCATGCTCGGCCGTTCCCGATCGAACGCCCGGATGATGGCCAGACCCCGGCTCAGCGACTGCACCAGTTCGGAGCGCGGTGCGGCCTCCGGAGTGCCGATCTCGGCAAGGTCGTGATCCATGGGCCGGTCCTCACGGCGCCAGCATAGCCCGTTCGCATAGAGGATGGAAGTTCGTTTGCCGAACGATCAGGACCCGGCCGCCCCGCGCTTCGGCTCGGCGTCGCGCAGCCGGCGGCGGCCGAACACGCGGATCTCGGCGTCCGGCGCCATCGCCTTGATGCTGCGCTGCATCTCCTCGCGCTTCTCGTGGATCGAGGCGATCACCGGCCCCATCGCGATGCCGACGTCCACCAGCACCGCCTCGGCGAGCTGCAAACTGGCCTCGATCGCCTCCGGCACCGCGTCCGATGCGCCGACATGGTACAGGTGCGCGGCGTGGCGGGCGTCGCGGGCGCGGGCGACGATCAGCAGGTCGGCGCGCTCGGTACGGGCGGCGGCCACCAGTTCGTCGACCGCCTGCGGCGCATCGAGCGTCACGACCAGCGCGCGCGCGGTGGCAAATTCCAGGCGACGCAGCAGCGCCGTCTGCGTCATGTCGCCCCAGAACACCGGATTGCCGGCCTTGCGCTGTCGCGCCACCCGGTCCGGGTCGCGGTCCAGGGCGATATACGGGATTTTGTGCACCTCCAGCAGCGCCGCCACCGTCTGGCCGACGCGGCCGAACCCGGCGATCACCACGCGCGGCTGGTCGGCAGCCGGCACCGGCTCGGCCAGCGCCGGGTCCAGGGCGCGCGCCGCCACGGCGCGCCGGGCGAGCGGCCGGGCGAGCCGCGCCAGCAGCGGAATGCTGGTCATGGTCAGCGCCGCCACGGCCAGCGCCGTCTCCGCGACGTCGCGCGGCAGCAGCCCGCCGGCCACCGCGACCGCGAGGATGACGAAGCTGAACTCGCCCGCCGGCCCGAGCAGCAGCGCCGCTTCCAGCGATGCCGCCCAGTTGGTGCCGAAGGCCCGCGCGAGCGGCGCGATCACCGCCACCTGCAGCAGCACCAGCGCCACCGCGCCACCCAGGATGGTCCCCGGTGCCGCCGCGATGTGCCGCAGGTCCACGCCCATGCCGACCGAGATCAGGAACACGCCGACCAGCAGGCCCTTGAACGGCTCGATGGTCACTTCGACCTGCCGCCGATACTCGGTGCCGGCCAGCAGCAGCCCGCCGATCAGCGCGCCGAGCGCCATTGAGACCCCGGCGGCCTCGGTCGCCAGGGCGCAGGCCAGCACCACCAGCAGGCAGGCGGCCATGAACAGGTCCGGGCTCTGTGTCCGCGCCACGCTCCGCAGCAGCGGCCGCAGCGCCAGCCGCCCGACCGCGACGATGCCGCCGACCGCCATCAGCGCCTGCACCGCCGCGAGCCACAGGCCTGCGGCCCCTTCGCCCGCCATGCCGGAGCCGAACAGGCCGAGCGCGAACAGGATCGGCACCACCGCGAGGTCCTGGAACAACAGAATGGCAAACGCCGTGCGCCCGGCCGGCGCGGCGAGGCGCTTGTCGTCGGCCAGCACCTGGATGACGATCGCGGTGGAGGACATCGTCCCGGCCAGCGCCAGCATGACCGCAGGCGCCGTCGCCATGCCGCCGAGCCGCAGCACCGCCGCCAGCACCGCAGTGCCGCCGAGCACCTGTGCCGGCCCCAGCCCGAACACCAGGCGCCGCATCGTCCACAGCCGTGCGAACGACAGTTCGAGCCCGATCATGAACATCAGGAACACCACGCCGAAGCGTGCGACCGGGGCGATGGCGTCCGGGTCCTGCACGGCGACCGCGGCCAACCACGGCGCATGCCCGGCCAGCCGCCCCAGGCTGTACGGCCCCACCGCGGCGCCCACCAGCATGAAGCCGACCACCTGGCTGATGCGCAGCCGATGGAACAGCGGGATGACCACTCCGGCCGCTGCCAGCACGATCAGCACCACTTTCAGCGTCGAGGCGGGCAGGGCGGCTTCCATGCGGGGCTCCGGACAGCGTCGGCGCGGAGTGTAGCGGGCGTCGGTTCCTCCGCACCCCCCATCGCGGCCTCACCCCATCCACGCCTGCGCCAGCCAGACCAGAAAAATCGCCGCCGCCAGCGCCGGGCCGAACGGCAGCGCGGTGGCGCCGGTCAGCGCGGCACCACGCAGCTTTGCCAGCAGCGCCAATCCGATGCCAAAGACCGCGGCCAGCAGCACCACGTGGTCCAGCGCATCCAGGCCCAGCCACGCGCCCGCCGCCGCCAGCAGCTTGGCGTCGCCCCGGCCCAGTCCCTCCCGCCCCCGCAGCTTGCGGTAGAGCCAGCGCAGCAGCCCGAAGCCGAAAAACCCCAGGATCGCGGCGAGCGCCCGGTCGATCAGCGTCCACGGCCCGGCGAGCCATGCCAGCGCCACGCCGGCCACGATCAGCGGCAGGGTCAGCACGTCGGGGAGGATGAAATGCTCCCAGTCGATCCAGGCGAGCGCCAGCAGCGTCCAGCCCAGCGCGCAGCCGGCCAGCACGTCGAGCCCGCGCACGCCGGTGGCGTCCACCGCCACGGCGACGGTCACCGCCAGCAGCTCGGCGACGAGATGTGCCGGCGCGATGCGGGCGCCGCAGGCGGCACAGCGGCCGCCTTGCGCGACGTAGCTGGCGATCGGCACCAGTTCGAGCGGCCCCAGCGCGTGCCCGCAGCTTTCGCACCGCGACCGGCCCCAAAGCTCCGGTTTCTCGCGCGGCAGCCGGCGGACGAGGGCGAACAGCAGGCTGCCGGCGAACGGCGCGGCAAGCAGGGCGAACCACCATGCGGCCACGTCAGGCGGCTGCCTGGCGGCCGGCTTGTAAAAGTCTGCGCAACTCGTTCGCCCCTATTGCGACGCTGTCACTTGCCACGCGCATGGGCTTTGGAACAATAGTGGACCAGGCGCCGGTGGCGCTGGATGAGGGCCTCGTGGACGCGATTACCGCCGGACGGAGTTCTGAGCAGGCGCTGGATGCGCTCGCCCTGTTGCTGATGGAGCAGGGGCATTGCGACCAGAAGACGGTGGAGCGTGCCCGCCGGGTCGCAACCGAGAGCGGGCAGCGGCTGGACAGCGTGATGATCCAGCTCGGCCTCGTCACCGAGCGCGGGCTGGCGGAGGCGTACGCCTCGCTGCTCGGCACCCGGCTGGTCGCGCCCGACCGCTACCCGGAGGAGCCGCTGTTCGCCGAGCGGCTGACCACGCGCTTCCTGCGCACCGCCCGCGCCATGCCGATCGCGGCGGACGAGGACACGCTGGTGGTCGCCGCCACCGACCCGCTCGACCCATTCCTCCCCGCCGCCATCGCCGCCGCGACCGGCAAGCGGGTGCTGCTGGAAGTGGCGGTGCCAATTGAGATCGAGGCGGCGTTCGACCGCCTCTATCGTGACGAGGCCACCGCCGAGGACGCCGGCGCCGACCCGGAAGGCGGTGCGCCGCTAGAGGAGGATGCGGAGCGCCTGAAGGACCTCGCCAGCGAGGCGCCGGTGATCCGCCTCGTCAACCAGCTTATTTCCCGCGCCGTCGAGACGCATGCCTCCGATATCCATATCGAGCCGTTCGAGGACCGGCTGCGCGTGCGCTATCGCTACGACGGCGTGCTGCACGAGGCGGAGAGCCCGCCGGTGCGGCTGACGGCCGCGATCACATCCCGCGTCAAGATCATGGCCAAGCTCGACATCGCCGAACGCCGGCTGCCGCAGGACGGGCGTATCAAGCTGGCGGTGCGCGGGCAGGAGGTGGATTTCCGCGTCTCCACCATCCCGAGCCTCTGGGGCGAGACGGTGGTGATGCGCGTGCTCGACCGCACCGCCGTCGCGTTCGACTACGGCAAGCTCGGCCTGCCGGCGCCGGTGATCGGCAAACTCACCGAGGCGCTGAACCTGCCGAACGGCATCGTGCTCGTCACCGGCCCGACCGGCTCCGGCAAGACGACGACGCTGTATTCCGGGCTGCTCGCACTGAACTCGATCACCCGCAAGGTGGTGACGGTCGAGGACCCGATCGAATACCAGTTGCGCGGCATCAACCAGATCCAGGTCAAGCCGCAGATCGGCCTGACCTTCGCGACCTTGCTGCGCTCGATTTTGCGGCAGGACCCGGACGTGATCATGGTCGGCGAGATCCGCGACCTGGAAACCGCGCAGATCGCCGTGCAGGCGGCGCTGACCGGGCATCTGGTGCTGAGCACGCTGCACACCAACTCCGCCGCCGCCAGCATCACCCGGCTGCGCGACATGGGGCTGGAGGATTACCTGCTCACCGCCGTGCTGCGCGGCGTGCTGGCGCAGCGGCTGGTGCGCCGGCTGTGCAACGCCTGCAAGCGGGAGGAGGAAGCGCCGCCGGAACTGGTGCAGCGTTTTGAACTCGCCCGCCGCACCACACGCCGGCCGCTGACGCTGTGGCACCCCGTCGGCTGCCCGGCCTGCCGCAGCACCGGCTATCGCGGTCGCCTCGCCATCGCGGAGTTCTTGCAGCCGGATGCGAACATCGAGCATCTGATCTTCGCCCATGCCGAGCACAGCGAGATCGAAAAAGCCGCCGTCGCCGCCGGCATGGAGACGATGTTCGACGCCGGCATGTCAGCCGCGCTGGAGGGCGTGACGACCATCGAGGAAGTCATGCGCAGCATCCGCGCCGTCGAAGCGTAGGGTGCCCAGTTTCCGCACCACCGCCATCACGCCGACCGGCGAGACCGTTCGCGCGGTGATCGAGGCGGCGGACGAGGCCAGCGTCATCGAACTGCTGCGCAAGCAGGGCAATATCCCGGTGCGCGCCGACCCCGCCGCGAGCGGTTTCCTGGCTGGCCTGCTGGCCATGGAATTCGGCGGCGGCGCCAAATTCAGCCGCCAGGAAGTCGCCAACTTCACCCGCGAGCTGTCCATCATGCTCACGGCCGGCCAGGACCTCGATCGCGCGCTGCGCTTCCTCGTCGACACCGCGCCGAACGCGCGCGTGCGTGGCGTCACCGATAGCCTGCGCGCCGCGGTGCGCGATGGAACGTCGTTTGCGGTCGCCCTCTCGCGCCAGCCGAAGAGTTTTCCAAAACTGTATATCGGCCTGGTGCGTGCAGGCGAGGCGGGCGGGGCGCTGGCGGCGACGCTGGACCGGCTGGCGGTGCTGCTGGAACGCGAGCGTAGCCTGTCGGCGACGATCACGTCGGCGATGATCTATCCGGCGTTGCTGGTGGTCGCCGCCATCGGCGCGATCGTGCTGCTGCTGACCGAGGTGCTGCCGCAGTTCGTGCCGCTGTTCGAGCAGAACGGCGCCGCGCTGCCGCGCCCGACGCAGATTCTCATCGACGCCGGCGACATCGTTTCCAGCTACGGGCTGTTCATGCTGGCGGGCGTCGTGCTGCTGGTGCTGATGATCCGGCAGGCGCTGACGCGGCCGGCGGTGCGGCTGGTGTGGGACCGCGTGCTGCTGCGCCTGCCGATCATTGGGCCGCTGGCCAAGGAAGCCCTGGCGGCGCGGTTTTCGCGCACGCTCGGCACGCTGGTGATCAACGGCATGCCGCTGATCGCCGCACTCGACACGGTGCGGGATGCGATCGGCAATCTTGCCGCCGTGAGCGCCGTCGAGACCGCGACGCAGAGCGCCAAGGGCGGCGCCGGGCTGTCGCGCCCGCTCGGCGAGTCCGGGCTGTTTCCGGTGCGCACGATCTATCTGCTGCGGCTCGGCGAGGAGACCGCGCAACTCGGTGCCATGGCGCTGCGCGCGGCCGAGATCCACGAGGAGAACACGCGCCTCGGCGTGCAGCGACTCGTGTCCTTGCTGGTGCCGGCCATCACCATCCTGATCGGCGCCGCAATCGCCGGCATCGTCGCCTCGCTGCTGCTGGCGATGCTGAGCCTCAATGATCTGGCGAGCTGAGCGTGCCTGCCGGGACAAGTCCCTCTCCGCCCCCGGGGGCGGAGAGGGCGCGCGGCCCCAGGCCGGCTTCACGCTTTTGGAGATGATCATCGTCCTGGTGATCCTCGGCCTCGTCGTCGGCATCGCCGCCTCGCGCGGGCCGCAGCGGAGCCATGGGCTGGAGATGCGCGGGCTGGTCGCCTCGGTCGTGGAGGCGCTGCGCGGCGCGCGCGGGCGGGCGATTTCCTCCGATCGGCCGGTGCTGATCGCCGTCAACGGCGAGCGCCGCAGCATCGCGGTCGAGGGCGGGCCGACCATCCAGTTGCCGCCGGAACTCGACCTGACCGGTGCTGCCGGGCCGGCCGGCGCGCCGGGCAAGAAGCTCATCGGCTTCCGCTTCGCGCCGGACGGCAGTTCAACCGGCGGCCGACTGGTGCTCGCCGACGGCAAGCGGCACACCCAGATCGGCGTCGACTGGCTGACCGGCCGGGTCAGCGTCACCGATGTCCCGTGAGGGCGAGCGCGGCTTCACGCTGCTCGAAGTGCTGGTCGCCTTCATCATCGCGGCGCTGGCGCTGGGGGTGATGTTCGACGCCTCGCTGGGCGGCCTGCGCGCCAGCGAGACCGCCAGCCACTACCAGGAGGCGCTGTCGCTCGCCCGCTCGCATCTGGCCAGTGTCAACATGGCCGGCCTCGCCGGGCGCGAAACCTCCGGCGACGACGGGCGGGGATTCCATTGGTCGCTGCGCATTCGCGCGGTCGGCACCGTCACCCTGCCGCGCGGGCCGGACGAGGACCCCTCGCAGGGGCCGCAGGCGCAGACGACGCTGTATGGCATCACCGTCACCGAGACCTGGCAGGCGGACGGCGGCGAACGACAGGTGCGGCTGGACAGCGCCCGCCTCGGCGCCGGGGCGGCGAGGGGCGGATGAGGCGACGTGTCGGCGAAGCAGGGTTCACGCTGCTGGAGATCCTGGTGGCGTTGGTGGTGCTGGGGTTCCTCATCCTCGGGCTGGCCGAGGGCGTGCGCTTCGGCCTGCGCGCCTGGGACACCGAGACCAAGCTGGTGGACCGCCGCGCCGACATGGACGCGATGGAGCGGGTGCTGCGCGGGCTGATCCAGGCCGCCGACCCAGGCGACCTGAATGCGCAGCCGCCGTTCCGCGGCCAGCCGCACGCGCTGTCCTTCGTCAGCCGGCTGCCGATGGCGGCGGGCGGGCTGGTGACACGGAATGCCGACATGGGGCTCGGCGTCGACAGCAAGCACCGGCTGGTGCTGCGCTGGAGCCTGCACCCGCACGCCGAGCGGCTCACCAGTCCGGAGCCGCCGCACGAGACGGTGCTGCTGGAGGGGGTGGACCACATCACGTTCGGCTATCTGCGCCCGGCGGAGCAGGGCGGCGGCTGGGTGGAGACCTGGGATGCACCGATGCTGCCGGCGCTGGTGCGCATCACCGTCGCGTTCCCCAAGGACGACCGCCGCCACTGGCCCGCCATCGAGGCGGCGCCGATGCTGGGGCGGGCCGAGCAGTAGCGGGCTGTGGCGGAAACGACACTTGACGTGCCAACCACGCTTCGCGTCTTACCGCGTTGGACGCGCTATACTGGGCAGCGGCAACGGCGCGTCCGCGCCGCCCGCCTGCCCATCCGTAGAGGAGCAGGCCGTCATGTGACGGCCCGGTGACAAGGTGAGTTCCAGCACGCGATGCTGAACGAGGTCTTCTTCTGGTGGCTCCGGCAGATGCTGGGCCTGGTGCCGGAACGGTGGCGCGCGCGCGATGCGGGCCCCGCCAATGCGATCGTATTGGCCTGGAACGAGGCCGGCGGCAGCGCGGAACTGTTCACCCGGCGCGACCACAAGGAAGCCTCGCTCGGCCGCTTTCCGCTCGACGAGGCAGGATTGCGGCTGGCGCGCGGCCTGCTGGGCAACCGCCGCGCCCCTGTAACCGTGCTGCGGCTGCCGCCCGGCATGCTGCTGGAACGGCAGGTGACGCTGCCGCTCGCCGCCGAGCAGGGGCTCGACCGAGTGGTGCGCTACGAGATGGACCGATTCACCCCGTTCGCCGCCGACGAGGTGTTTTTCGCCGCCACGGTGCTGCGGCGCGACCGGGCGCAGGGGCGGTTGACGCTGGGCATCGCGCTGGTGCCGCGCGTCCGGCTGGCGGCGGTGCTGGAGGCGATGGCGCAGTTGCAGCTCGCGCCGGGCTTGCTGGAGGCGGCGAACTATGGCGCCGAGCCGCGGCGCATCCCGCTCGCGGCCGTGGACCTCGGCCGCGAGCGCTGGCGCCGCCGCGGCCTGGTGGCGGGCGGGGTGGCCTGCGCGGCGCTCGCCCTCGCCGCCGTCGCGCTACCGTTCTGGCTGCAGGCCGGGGCCAGCGACACGGTGGAGGCGCGTATCGCCGCGCTCAAGCCGCGGGTGGCGCAGGCCGAGGCGCTGCGGCAGCGCATGGCCGCTTCCGCCGAGGGCAGCGACGTGATCAGCGGCGAGCACGCGCGCGTCGGCGACGCGCTGCACACGATCGCCACGCTGACCGACATCCTGACCGACGACACCTATCTGACCGGCCTCGTGATGCAGAAGCGGCAGGTGACGCTGGAGGGCCAGTCGGCGGCGGCGGCGAAGCTGCTGACGACGCTCTCGGCCGACCCAACCGTGCGCAACGCGTCGTTCGCCGCGCCGGTGACGCGCAGCGACAGCGGCGCCGACCTGTTCTCCATCAAGGCGGAGATCGCACCGTAATGGCCCTGGCCCTGCCGGAAGGCTCGCGCGGCCGGGCCATGGCGCTCGGGATCAGCGCGATCGTGCTGGCTGCGGCATGGCTCGCCGCCGGGCAGCCGCTGCTGGACGCCTATGCCGACCGTGCCGACGAACTGGACCGGCGCGCGGCGCTGGCCGCCCGGATGGCCGACGTCGCCGCCTCACTGCCGGAACTGCAACGCGAGGCGCAGGCGCAATCGACCGACCTCACTCCCGCCGGCGCCACGCTGGAAGGCGCCTCCGACGCGCTGGCGGGGGCGGGGTTGCAGGGGCTGGTCGAGACCATGTCGAACGGCGCCGGCGGCCACCTGACGAGCACCGAGGCGCTGCCCGCCGAGCAGGTGGGTGCCTACCGGCGCGTCGCGTTGCGGGTGACGGTGGATGCGACGTGGCCGGTGCTGGTGAAGCTGTTGCAGGCGATCGAGCGGGCGACGCCGCGCATGTTCATCGACGACCTGCAGATCCACGCCCAGCCGGCGGCCGACAAGCTGCGCGAGCCGCCGCTCGACATCTCGTTCACGGTGCTGGCGTTCCGCGCGGCGACCTCCGACAACGCGCCGGCAGCCGCGCCGCTGCCACCGGCGGCGCCGGCCGGCGGCCCATGAGCAGCCGCGCGACCTTCCTCGGCCTCGGTTTCCTGGCAAGCGTGCTGGCCGCCGCACTCGCGCTGGAACTGGACGGTATCGGCGAGCCGGCCGAGGACGAGACCGGCATCGTGCCGATCCACCATGTCCCAAAAGCGCAGCCGCGCGTCGCCTCCGAGGACCCGGAGGACCATACCGACAGCTGGGTGGCGACCGGGCTCGCGCGCCCGCTGTTCAGCCGCGACCGGCGGCCGACGCCGGTTTTGGCGAAGGCGGGCGGCGGGCCTGCGATGGTGTCGCTGCCGCGGCTGACCGGGATCGTGGTCGGCCCGTTCGGGCGCACCGCGATCTTCGCCGGCACCGACGGCGCCAAGCCGATCGCCGTCACCGAAGGCAACACCCTCGGCGCCTATACCGTGCAGTCGATCGGGTCCGGCGTCGTCACCGTCACCGGCCCGCAGGGTGAGCAGCAGGTGTCGCTGACCGGCGATGCCGAGACGCGCCGGGCGCTGGCGGCCGAGATCCCGCAGCTGCCGCAGCCCGGCCGGCCACCGGGGCTGCCCGGCGTCGCGGGCCAGCAAGCCGGTATGCCGCCGGGCACGGTGCCGGGCCTGCCGCTCGGCCAGCAGCGGCAGAACCTGCTGAACCTGCGCAACGGCCTGCAGTTCCAACGGCCGCCGCCCGGTATCCGGAGCGGCAATCCCAACCAGGAAGGTTCAGATTAGCCCGTGACCCGTCGTGCTCTGACCCTCGCTCTACCGCTGCTGGCGCTCGGCGCCTGCGCGCATCTCACCAAGACAGCCTTGTCGCCGCTGCCACCGGCCAGCGCGAACACGCAAACGGCGGCGCCGCGGGTGAACGGCTCGGTCGGCGCGCCGGACCAGCAGCCGCCGGCGCAGCTCGCCTACGGCACCGCCCCCGCCGGGCTCGGCCGGGCCGGCGTGACCGAGACGGCCGGCGGCGACGTCTCGCTCGACTTCGTCGATACCGACATCCGCGAGGTGGTGGCGCAGATCCTCGGCAACGCGCTCCACGTGAACTACACGATCGACCCGGCGGTGAAGGGCACCGCGACGTTCCACACCGCGACGCCGCTGCCGCGCTCCCGCCTGCTGCCGACGCTGCAGGTGCTGCTGAGCGAGAACGCGGCGGCGATGGTGGAGGGCGACGGGCTGTACCGGATCGTGCCGGTGACGGAAGCCACGAACGCCGGCATCGCCGGCAGCAGCACCTCGGCCGGCGGCGTCGTGCTGCCGCTGCGCTACGCCTCCGCCGAGCCGCTGGCCAAGCTGCTGACGCCGTTCGCCGGCGCCACCGCCAAGATCGCCGCCGAACCCGGCAGCAACGCGCTGCTGATCAGCGGCGACCCGACCACCCGCAGCACGCTGGTGACGCTCGCGCAGAGCTTCGACGTCGATGCGCTGGCCGGCCAGTCCTACGCGCTGCTGCCGGTGCCGACGGGCGACGCCAAGGATTTCGCCTCGGCGATGCAGGACACGTTCAAGAGTCAGAACGGCGGCGCGCTCGCCGGCCTCGTGCGCGTGGTGCCGCTGGAGCGGCTCGACAGCGTGCTGATCATCGCCAACCAGCCGCGCTACGTCGACGAGGCAAGGCGCGTCTTCAACCTTGTCGAGCGGGCGCGGCACTACACGGAGCGGAGCTGGCACGTCTACTATTTGCAGAACAGCCACGCCGACGACATGGCGTATCTGTTGCAGCAGGCGTTCACGCCGCAGCACGTCACCGCGCAACCGACCAGTGCGGGGCAGGCCTCGCGCGCCGGCACCAGCCAGTTCAGCAGCAGCAGCGGCTTCAGCCAGGGTGGCGCCGCCGGCGGAAGCGGCACCGGTGGGATCGGCGGCAGTTCGATCGGCGGCGGCAGCACGGGTGGCGGCGGCATCGGCAGCAGCTCGATCGGCGGCGGCAGCACCGGCGGCGGGTTGACCATGGGCGGGACCGGAGGCGGTGGTGCGGCTCCGGCGCCCGCGGCGGCCTCCGCCGCTTCCGGCAATCCGCTGCTCGGCGGCCTCGACACCGGCGGCGGCGACACCAACGCCGACCAGAACGCCATGCGCATCATTCCCAACGGCCAGAACAACGCCGTACTGGTCTATGCGACGCCGCAGGAGGCGGGGTCGGTCGAGGCGATGCTGCGCAAGGTCGATATCCTGCCGCTGCAGGTGCGCATCGACGCGGTGATCGCCGAGGTGACGCTGAACGACGCGCTGCAGTTCGGCACGCAGTTCCTGAGCAAGAGCAGCAGCCTCGCCACCGCGTTCTCCGGCGTCAGCAGCGGTGGCATTTCGGCGACGCTGTTCAGCGGCAAGGGCATCAGCGAGACCCTGCAGGCGCTGCAGGCGGTGACCACGGTCGATGTATTGTCCTCGCCCGACCTGCTCGTGCTCGACAACGAGACCGCGCATCTGCAGGTCGGCGCACTGGTGCCGTACCTGTCGCAGACCGCGCAGAGCACGCTGATCTCGACATCGGACGTGGTGAACTCCGTGCAGTACCAACAGACCGGCGTGATCATGGACGTGACGCCGCGCGTCAACAGCGGCGGCCTGGTGACGCTGGACATCTCGCAGGAGGTCAGCGACGTCGCCACCGCCGTCACCACGACGGGCCTCAACTCGCCGACCTTCAACGAGCGGCGGGTGATCTCGCGCGTCGTCGTACAGGATGGGCAGACCGTCGGGCTCGCCGGCCTGATCCAGGACAGCAGCCAGAAATCCAACAGCGGCGTGCCGTGGCTGAAGGATATCCCGATCCTGGGCTTCCTCGCCGGGCAGCAGGACAACCAGCGCAACCGCACGGAACTGCTGGTGCTGATCACCCCGCACGTGATCCACGACCAGCGCGACGCGCGCGCGCTGACCGAGGACCTGCGCGACCAGTTGCCGGGTGCGGCGGCGGTGCCCGACCTGTTCAAGCATATGCCGCTCACCGGCTCGCCCGATCCGTCGGAGCAGGTGCGGCAGCGGTTGAATCTGGGGCCGTGATGGCGGAGGCCCCGAGTACCGGCCTGGGGCGCCTGGCTTGCCCGGACGCTCCGCCGCAAGAGGAGAGGGAGAAGCGGCAGCGGGGTTTTGCGCTGCTGATCGTGCTGTGGAGCATGGCGCTGCTGGCGCTGATCGGCACCCGCATCACCGCGGCGGGGCACGCGGAGACGCGGCTGGCGATCAACCTGCGGGCGAGCGCGGTGGCCGAGGCGGCGGCCGACGGCGCGGTGTTCGAGGCGCTGTTCCATTTCATGGACGGCTCCTCCAACCACTGGCCGGCGGACGGCCGCCCCCGCGTGGTCCGGCTGCCGCAGGCGCAGGCCGAGGTGACGCTGGTCGACGAGGGCCGGAAAGTCACGCTGAACAACTCGGCGCTGCCGCTGCTGTACGGGCTGTTGCACGCGGTCGGCGTGCCGCCGCAGCTCGCGGTGCTGCTGACCGACCAGATCGCCGACTGGCGCAGCCCGGCCCAGTTCCCGCTGAAGCAGGGCGCGAAGGGGCCGCAATACCGGGCGGCGCATCGGGACTGGGGGCCGCCCAACCAGCCGTTCCGCAGTGTCGACGAGCTCGGGCTCGTGCTGTCGATGACGCCGGAGATCCTGGCGCGGCTGCGGCCCTATGTGTCGCCCTATATCGAAAGTTCGCCGAAGACCGACACCGCCGATCCGGTGGTTGCGGCGGCCTTGTCCGAAGCCGCCGCCAACGGCGCGCCGCCGCTGGCGTTCGACGAGCCGCCGACGGTGACGATCACCGCAACCGCCGTCAGCGCCGGCGGCGGCCGCTTCACCCGGCGGGCGGTGATCCGGCTGAACACCGACATCGCGGCCAACCCCGGCCAGCCGCAGTTCTTCGTGCTGGACTGGGACCTGGGCGCGGATTGAGGCGTCCGGACGGTGCTGCCATGCTGGCCGGATGGTACGGGAGGCGGGCGATGCCACTGACGGGACGATGCCAGTGCGGCGGCGCAGCCTACGAGGTCGCGGGCGCGCCACTGGAGGTCTATGTCTGCCACTGCCAGGAATGCCGGCGGCAATCGTCGTCGGCGTTCGGCATTTCCGTGATCGTGCGCGCGGCGGATGTTTCCGTGCTGCGCGGCAACCTGAAGCGCTGGTCGCGACCGACCGACAGCGGCGGCACGCTCGATTGCACGTTCTGCGCCGATTGCGGGTCTCGGCTGTTTCACGCCGCGCCCGGCGAGGACACCGTCTCGGTCAAGGGGGGATCGCTCGACGTGCCGCCCGATCTGGCGGGCGCCGCGCATATCTGGACCAGCCGGAAACTCGCAGGCGTGGTCATCCCGGCCGACGCGCCCCAGTTTCCGGAGGAGCCAGGCTAGACGCTCGGGGCTGCATCGCCTGGATCAAGCCGATCCCGCATCAGTTGTTGCACAGCATCCCCTCGGCGCCGGGGTCGCCGTTGACGGCGTTGGGGCCGCCGGAACACAGGTCGTAGTCGTGGTTCCGCCGGCTCGACGGTGCACGATAGGTGTAGGGGTGGTTCCAGGGATCGAGCTGCACCTTCTCGCCCTTCACATACGGGCCGTTCCACACGCTGGTCCCGGTCGGCCGCTCCACCAATGCCTGCAGGCCCTGCTCGGTGGTCGGGTAGCTGCCGATATCGAGCTTGTACAGGTCGAGCACCGAGCCCAGCCGCTCGATAGACTGCTTGGCGACCGACACTTTCGCGCCGCCGAGCTGGCGCAGCGCCGCCGGCGCAACGAGGCCGATCAGCAGGCCGAGGATGGCGATGACGACGAGGATTTCCAGCAGCGTGAAGCCGGCTTCGGCGCCGCGCCGCCGGGCGCGCTCGGCGGGGCAGGCGGGATCGGTGGCGAGGGGCATGCTGCTTGGTTCTCCGGCGTCGGCGGCCTTCTACAGGATGCCACCGGGCCGGCCAAGCCGAGGGGCGCAACGGTCGGTCACGCGATGGAGCTTGCCGGGCGGCGCGGGATCGGCCTATCGGGGCGGGGCGTGGCGTGCGTGGATGAAGTGAACGACATGGCGATCCCCTTCCTGATCTGCATGGCGCTGGCCGCCAACATCAACCACCTGCCGCCGCGGGTGCTGCCCTCGATCCAGGCGGTGGAGGGCGGTTTCGTCGGCAGCGTCAGCCACAACACCGACGGCTCGGACGACCTCGGCGTGATGCAGGTGAACACGCAGTGGCTGGTGCCGCTCTCGCGCGCCAGCCTGCTGCCGCCGCCGGAAGTGCGGCTGCGGCTGGTGCACGACGGGTGCTTCAACATCCGGGCGGCCGGGCTGATCATGCGCATCTACCTCAACGAGACGCGCGGCGACCTGATGCGCGCCGTCGGCGACTACCATTCGCATACGCCGGCGCTGAATGCGGACTACCAGGCGCGAGTCCTGGCGGCGGCGCAGCGGATGTTCCAAAGGGCGCGCTGACGGCCCCTCACGGTTGCTTAAACCCCGGCCCGCACAGTGCGGCGCCCGGCCCGATCGTCATGTCCGGTCAACTTCGGAAGGTGGACCCCGCATGCGCATGCGGCAGATGTTCCTGGTGTCGATCGCGTTGGGCTCGGTGGTCGGCGCGCTGGTCACGCTGGCGTTCGCGGCGCAGCAATGGTCGGCGCTGCAGGCGGCGCGGCGGGTGGAGCAGGACACGCATCTGCTGGCCGGCGCGCTGCGGCTGCCGGAAATGCTGAATCTGGAGCGCGCCTTCATCAATCCGCGGCTGGCGGCGCCGGATGCTGCCACGCCGGCGCAGGCGGCCGAGGTGCAGCGCCGCACCGGCGCCGTCGATGCGGCACTGGCCGAGGCGCAGCTTCTGGCCGCCACCGCGGCCGACGCCGACGCCCTGCGGCATGTGCAGGAGAGCGTGCTGGCCATCCGCGGCGATGCGCTGGCGGCCGCCGCCAAGCCGTTGGCCGAACGGTCGCAGCCGCTGCTCGGCAGCTACGTGCCAAGGATGTTCGCCGTGCAGGAGCAGGCGGCCGCCTTCGCCACCACCCTCCAGCGGCGCATCAACGACAGCAACCCGGAGGTCGGCAAGGCCGCACGGCTGGCGCAACTGGCCTGGGACCTGCGGGACTGGAGCGGGCGGCAGGCGACCACGCTGATCCGCGACATCGTCCTGCACCTGCCCATGCAGGGCGAGCAGGCGGAAACCCTCGCCGTGTTCAAGGGCCGCATCGACGATCTCTGGCAGGCGGTGCGCGCCGCCGCCGCCGACGTCGACCGCCCGGCCGTCGATGCCGCGCTGGCCGGGGTGCAGCGCGGCTTCTGGGATGGCGGCGGCGAGGCGTACGCGACCTATGTCGTGCCGAACCGCGGCCGGCCGCTCGATATCCAGATCGGCGGCTTCATGACCACGATCCTGCCGATCCTGGACACCATCCTGCCGCTGCGCGATGTGGCGCTCGCCGAGGCGTTGGCGGAGAGCGGCGCGCGGATCGAGGTGCTGCGGGCGCGCTTCCTGCTGGCGGTCGGGCTCGTGCTGCTCACCGCCTGTGCCGCCGCCGCCGGAACCTGGTGGTTCGACCGCCGCGTGGTGCGCCCGGTCGGCACCGTCACCGCGACCATCCTCGCCCTGGCCGGCGGCAATCGCGACCTGCACGTGCCGTTGCAAGACCGCAGCGACGAGGTGGGGCAGATGGCGCAGGCGATCGAAACACTGCGCCGCAATGCCATCGAGGCCGATGCGGCCGCCCGAAAAATGCTGGCCGAACAGCAGGCGCGGGCCGAGCGCGGCCTGGCGCTGGAGACGGCGGCGCACGCCTTCGAGGCCCATGCCAACGCCACGCTGGGTGCCGTGGCAGCGGCGACGGCGCAGCTTGAAAGCGCCGCCGCGACGCTGGCCGGCGCCGCGGAGGGCAGCAACGCGCAGGCCGATGCGGTGGCCGGCGCGGCCTCGGTGGCGGCCGAGAACGTGCGGCTGGTGGCGGAGTCCATCGAGCAGTTGCGCGGCAGTATCGCCGATGTGAATGCGCGCGTCGGCGAG
>Ga0302314_10001444_pt1 | contig 44583 bp, 41 predicted proteins | sample III_Palsa_N2_3_FD_200533 | JGI IMG/M metagenome (GOLD analysis project Ga0302314, IMG submission 200533) | Peat permafrost microbial communities from Stordalen Mire near Abisko, Sweden - III_Palsa_N2_3 | ecosystem: Environmental > Terrestrial > Soil > Palsa > Peat permafrost | place: Sweden...
TCACTGGCCAACTCCTCGATACCTACGATCCGGCCGAGTGCGCCAACTATCTCAAGAACTCAGGCTATGGAGTCGTCTAACCTCAACTCGCTCTAGTCGCGGAACGGCTCCGGGGCCAGGACGGTCGCCCCCTGAGCTCTCAGACGTGCGTCCCGGGCTGCGCCTAGCACGGCGCGCAGTTCCGGATCGTCCTCGACGTCAAAGCCGAGCGCCGCGAGGACGCGGCTTTGCAGGCTCTGCAGGCCGAGCGCGCGCTGCAGGGCTTCCAGCGGCGAGGCGCCAGGGCCGAAGGTCTGTAGGCGCGCCTCGCCGGTGATCCCGGCCAGCGTCTTGGCCCGCTCCACCGCCTCGTAGAAGCCGCCCAGTTGGTCGACCAGGCCAAGGCTCTTGGCCTGGGCCCCGGTCCACACCCGGCCGCGGGCGATCTCGGCCACGCGCGCCACCGGCAGGCGCCGACCCTCGGCCACGCGGGTGACGAAGCCCTGGTAGATGCGGTCCATCCAGGCGGAGAACGCCGCTCGCTGGGTATCGGTCATCGGCTGCGCGCCGCCACCCATGCCGGCGAAAGACCCGCCGACAGAGAGGTCGCGGGCGTCGACGCCGAGTTTGGCCAGCGCCGGGCCGACCACCAGCTTGCCGCCGAACACCCCGATCGAGCCGGTGAGCGTGGAAGGCTCGGCGACGATCTCGTTGGCGTCCGAGGAGATCCAGTAGCCGCCCGAGGCGCCGTAGGTCCCCATGCTGACCACCACCGGCTTGCCGGCGGCGCGCGCCGCCCGCACCGCGGCCAGGATCTGCTCCGAGGCGGTGTCCGACCCACCGGGCGAGTCGAGGCGGAAGACAATGGCCTTCACCCCCTGGTCGTCGATGGCGTCATAGAAGGCCTGGGAGACATCGTCGGAGCGAATCACCTGCTCGCCGCCCAACGGGCTGCCGCCGCCGCGGCCAGTCATGATCGCGCCTTCGGCCGAGATCACCGCCACCTTGGGGCCGAGACCGTCCATGCGGCGATCGCCCGGCTGGGCGTAATCTCCCATATCCACCAGCTTGGCGCCGCCGCCGGCCTTGGCGAGGGCCGCCGCCTCGGCGTCCCTGGTCTGGCCCACGTGATCCACGAGACCCTTGGCGAGCGCCTCCTCGGCCGACCAGGGCCCGGCTTCGATGACGGCCTTGAGCGCCGCGGGAGACTTGCCGCGATCGGCCGCCGCAGCCGCCAGGGCCGTGTCGTAGATCGAGCCCATCCACGACAGCTCCGCCTCGCGGTGGGCCGGGGTGTAGTCGTCGTAGAGGAAGGGATTGACCGCGTTCTTGTACTCGTAGCGCTGCTGGTAGTCGGCGACGACGCCGAAGCGATCGAAGGCGCGCTTGAAGAACAAGTCCTCGCTGGTCAGGCCGGTGACCTGGAACGGCGCGCCAGGTTGCATCCAGACATCGCCCGAGGCGGCCGCGAGCTCATAGGTCGAGGTCACGGGGCCCTGGGCATAAAGGCCCTGGCTGTGGACGGTGACGAACTTGCCGTGGTCGCGGAACTCCTTGAACGCCAGGCGCAGCTCGTCGGCGGCGGCCGGCGAAATGCCGGACTCGGGCAGCCGTACGAAGAGCCCCATGATCCGCGGGTCGGCCTGGGCGCGGCGCAGCGTCTGTTCGATCCCCATCACCGACTGGGTCTTGCCGCTCAGGAAGGCCAGCGGATTTTGCGGCGCCTGGTCGGTGAGTCCGCTGCGCAGGTCCAGCGAGAGGACGGCGCGCGCCGGCGTGGGGGCCGGCTGGCTGGCGCCGGCCAGGAGCCCGAGCAGCAGCAGAGGGGTCAGGACCGCGAAGAGGCAAAGCCCGACCAGCACGCCGGCGACGGTAATCAGGAACTGCTTCATCGATCAGGGCCTTCTCGCGCGCGGCCCCTGGCCACGCCTCGAGCGAGGCATAGCCGATGGTTCGGCGAACGCCATGGGGGGAATGGTCGGAGTGGCAGGATTTGAACCTGCGACCCCCGCGTCCCGAACGCGGTGCTCTACCAGACTGAGCCACACTCCGATCGAAGAGCGGGCCTTATAGAGGAGGCCCCCAGGGCTCGCAAGGACAGGTCTGAAGCGTCTTCGACGATCGCGCTGTTGCGTGCGAAAGGCTCCTGCGCTATCGCACCGCGCTCGCCCGCCAGGCCCACTGCTGGGGAATGGTGTAATGGTAACACAGCGGTTTTTGGTACCGTTATTCTAGGTTCGAGTCCTAGTTCCCCAGCCAGTCCGCCGCCGTCGTCGATCCGCCTCATACGGCCTCGACGCGCCCGCGCGCCGGGAACACCAGCGTCGCCGCTCTGCTCGGCACGCAGCAGCGCTGCGACGAAGGCGAGCCGGATCGGCCCGCTCAGCGCGAGTTTTCCGAAATCACGCTCGAAGGCGGTGTCGGGCGTCATTCCAGATTGCCGCCGCCAGATGAATCAGCGAATCGAACGTCGTCCGTGACTCGTAAGTCCGTCGCGCGCCCGCCTCTCGAACCCGTTCGCTCGGACCGTCCTGCGAAGACTTGGAGAACATCTTGAAGATAGTCGCCACGGTCGCGCTGATCGCCGCGGGGCTGGTATTCGCAGCCCCGCTTGCGACCCAGGCCGAAACCGCGCCGGCGCCGAACTACGTCGTCAGCAAGGTCGTCCTCCTCGGCGCGCCGGATCGCTGGGACTATGTCGTGTTCGACCCGGTTTCGCACAGAGTCTTCGTAGCGCACGGCGACCGGGTCGCCGTCGTCGACGGAAAAGACGGCAAGGTGCTCGGCGAATTGGACGGCATTCCCGGCGGCGCGCACGGCACGGGGATCTCGGCCGCCACCGGCCAGGGCTACACCGATGACGGGAAGGCTGGCGAGGCGGTCGCCTTCGATCTCAAGACTCTCGAGGTCAAAGCCAGAATCGCCGTGGATAAGGACGCCGACGCCATCGCCTTCGACCCCGCCTCGGGACATGTCTTCATCGTCGAAGGCGATCCGCACAAGGTCACCGTCATCGATCCCAAGACCAACGCGGTGGTGGCGAGCATCGACGGCGGCGGCGGCCTGGAATACGCCGTCGCCGACGGCAAGGGGGCGCTGTTTGTCGCCGGAGCGGAGAAGCGCGACGTCGTGCGGATCAACACCTTCACCAACACCGTCGAGGCGCACTGGCCGATCGCCGATTGCGCCTCCCCGCACGGGGTGGCCATCGATGTCCAGTCGCGTCGACTGTTCGTCAGCTGCGTCAATAAGATCCTGGTGGTTGTCGACACCGAGGACGGCCGCGAGGTGGCCCGCGCGCCGATCGGCGGCGGCACCGACGCCGCGGCCTTCGATCCTCGGCGCAAGCTGATCTTCAGCTCCAACGGCATGGATGGAACCCTGTCGGTGATTCACGAGAAAAGCCCGGAGACCTTCGTGCCGGTGGCGACGATCAAGACCGCCGTCAGCGCCCGGACGATGTCCATCGATCCCGAGACGGGCCGCCTCTATATCGCCGCGGCCGATACCGATCCCAGCCCGACGCCGGGCGGGCGAGCGCGCCCTCGACCGGGCACGCTGAAGCTGCTCTTCCTCGACCCCGTCCCTTGAACGCAGCTCAAGATTTTTAGTGTGTCTGACGACTCAAAACACCCGTTGTCCGGGAGCCTTGCGCATGAGGCGCTCAGCAAGGCGCCGCCGGCCATCCTGATGTTCTGGGTGGTGAAGATCTGCGCGACCACCGTTGGCGAAACCGGCGGCGACGCCTTCTCCATGAGCCTGAAACTTGGCTACCTGGTCGCCACCCTAATCTTCCTGGCTTTCTTCGCCGTGACCTTGGCCTGGCAGGTGGCCGCGAAGCGCTACCACCCGCTGACTTATTGGCTGGTGGTGGTCGCCACCACCACGGTCGGAACTACCACTTCGGACTTCATCGACCGCACTCTGCACGCCGGCTACGTGGCGTCCTCCGCCGGGCTCCTGGCCCTGGTGATCGCCGTGCTCGTGGCGTGGAAGCTGATCACCGGCAGGATCGCCGCCGATCGCATCACCACGCGCACCGACGAGGTCTTCTACTGGTTGACCATTCTGGTCTCGAACACCCTCGGCACAGCGCTCGGCGATTTCTCGTCGGACACCCTGCCCGATCTGATGGGCAAGATCGCGAACGCTCCCGCCGGAGGGTGGGACGCGTGGGGGTTCGAACTGGCGGCTATAGTGTTCGCCGGGCTGATCGCCGTCGTCGCCGGGCTGCAACTGCTGAAGGCTTTGCCCCAGACCGTGCTGTTCTGGGCCGCCTATGTGCTGACGCGCCCGCTCGGCGCCGCACTCGGCGACACCCTGACCAAGCCCCACGCCCAGGGCGGGCTGGAATTCGGGCGCTTCCTGGCGACCGGGGTGATCGCGCTGGCGATGGTCGGTCTGATCTTTTTGACGCCCAGGCTGCGACGACCGGCGGAAGCCGCCAGCGAGCGATTTTGACGACAAAAGACCTGGCGCGACGCATGCGGTTTTGAAGGTCGGGCTCGGTGGTCGCCAAGCCCGCCAGGTCACGATCAGTTGAGTGTAAATCCCCGCCGTAAGCATTTGCCAGGCGCGGCCCAGCGGCCTATGTTGCGAGTCGCGCGCAGTCGTCGCGCTCCCGTAACCGTAAGCTTAGAGTGCCGACGCCCGCCATGTCTTTGATGGACGCGGGGTCGGAGCGGATTCGTGATTCCGGGATCAGTCCGCCCAGCTTTTGCGTGTCAATCAGATCGCAGGCGAAAGGCCGACGATGCATAACGCTTACGACGTCGCCGCTGTGGTCAGCGGCGCGCGGCTGGACGACGAGGGGGCGGAGCGCCGCCTGCGTCTGTTCGGCTGCGAGCCCAAGGTGGTGACTCACCAGGATCTGACCGTGTTCGTGAACCGCGAGCGGGCCCTCAACCCGCGCCGCGCCATGGGGGCCTTCATGCGCCACCTCGAGAACGCCCAGGTGAAGTTTGACTACATCACCATCGGCGGCGCCGAGAACGCGTTGACGGACTATGCCCGCGACGTCCTGGGCGACGACACCCCTCCGCCTGCCTTCGCCTGACAATCACACGCCTGAAACATTGACCGCATAGTCCGCTCCGGCGTTCCAGCCGCGAGAGGTTCTCATGCGCATTGTCGCCGCGCTCGTCCTTGTGATGTCCGCTTTCGCCTGTCAGGCCGAGCCGGCCATTCCGCGCTACGCCCACATCTTCGTCATCGTCGAGGAAAACAAGGAATACGACCAGATCCTCGATCCGGCCGCGGCCCCCAACATCGCCGGTCTGGCGGCCAAGTACGGCAACGCCACGAAATTCTACGGCGAGGTTCACCCGAGCGAGGCGAACTATGTGGCCCTGCTCGGCGGCGACACGTTCGGCATCCATGACGACGACGGATTCTCCTGCAAGGCCGGCGACAAGGACCCGTTCTGCGGCGGATCGTCAGCCTCCGGCTATGTGGACCACACCACCCACACGCCGCATCTCGGCATGCAGCTCGAGGCTGAGGGTCTCACCTGGAAGGCCTATCTGGAGAACTTGCCGCAGCCCGGCTCGTTGGCCTTCACAGCCTCGGACCCCGCGGTCGACGACGGCACACGCAAGACCGCCCTCTATGCTTCCAAGCACGCCGGGTTCGTCAATTTCGCCCAGGTGCAGGTCGACCCGCGGCGGGCCGAAAAGCTGGTCGGCTTCGATCAACTCGACAGCGACCTGGCCTCGAACCGTCTGCCCAATTTTGCGCTCATCGTGCCCAACCAGTGCAATGAGATGCATGGCCTCGTCGGCCCCAAGGTCCCGCCGGCCTGTTCGGAAAAGGCGGCCCTCATCCGCCGCGGCGACGAGGAGGTGGGCCAGCTGGTCCGCCGCCTGCAGGCCACGGCCGCCTGGCGGTCGAAAGCGAATGTGGCGATCGTCATTACGTTTGACGAGGGCGCGGGCGGCGATCGTCAGGGCTGTTGCGCGGTGACGCCAGACACGCCTTCCAACTTCGGCGGCGGACACATCCCGACCATCGTGATCACCAACCATGGGCCGCGCGGGGTCGCCGACCCTACGCCCTACAATCATTACTCCTTGCTTCGCACCATGGAGGAGGCGTTCCGCGTCAAGGGTCGCCTTCGCCATGCCGCCGACACCGACAGGGGTGTCGCGACCATGACCCCGCTCTTTGCGGCGCGTTGACAATCCGCCGCTGCGCGGGAAGGTGAATTGTCGGGGCGGGTGTCGAGGTCTGGCCATTGGGCTTTAGGGGCGTCTTCGCCGCTTCCTTCGGGCTGGTCATCCTGCTGGCCATGCTTACCTTGGGCTTCGCCTACAGCGAGCTCGAACTGGAGGCCCAGGCCGACTTCTGGGTCGACCACAGCCACCAGGTCATCGAGCAGAACCAACTGGTTGTGACCCTGATCGAGCGGGCCGAATCCGCCGAGCGGTCCTACCAGTTGTCAGGCGACTACCGTTACGTGCCGATAGTCGAGGCGGCCGTTCAGACACTGCCCACGGCCGAGGCAGATCTCGCCCGCCTGGTCAGAGACAATCCCGACGAATTGGCCAGGGCCTCGGCCCTCAACCGCGTGATCACCTGGCGCGCAACGCGGGTGGAGAGGACGATCGCGCTCTATCGAAACGGCGACGCGTCTGCGGCCAAGGCCGTGAGTCTCGACGCCACCGGCCGGCCTCCGGGGCTCGGAGCGCGGGCCCTTTCCGACGGCATCGACGCCTTCGAGCACGTCCTGCTCGAAGATCGCGTGCGCCTGTCAGCGAACGCCGGCAAGGTCAGCGTCGCCATCGGCCTGACGCTTGCGGTCGTTTCGCTGCTGGCGCTGCTCGGCTTCGTCCTCTACCTCTCACGATCCAACCAGAAACTGGTCCATGCCGTGGCCGAGGCGGCTCGCGCCACTGCCGACCGCGATCGGGCCGAGGAGCGTCTGCGCGCCGCCCAACGCCTCGAGGTGGTGGGCCAGCTCACTGGCGGGGTGGCGCACGACTTCAACAACCTGCTGCAGGTGGTGCGGGGCAACCTTGAACTGCTCGCCCCGGCCTTGGGCGACGACGCCCAGAGTCGCCGACGGCTCGAGAACGCCATCCACGCGTCCGACCGCGCCGCTGAGCTCACGCGCCAGCTCCTGGCTTTCGCCCGACGCCAGCCGCTGCAAGCCCAACCGATCGACCTTGCTCGCATGATCGGCGACATGACCGAGATTCTGCGGCGGACGCTGGGCGGGACTGCGGAAGTGGAGACCGAGATCGCCCCGCACCTCTGGCCGGCGCTGGCCGATCCCAGCCAGATGGAAAGCGCGATCCTCAACCTGGCCATCAACGCCCGCGACGCCATGCCGGACGGCGGCCGTCTCACGATCGCCGCCGCCAATCAGCCCCATGACGGAGACCACCCGGCCGCCGATGGACCGCCAGCCGGCGACTATGTGAAGGTCACGGTGACCGACACCGGCAAGGGCATGACGGCGCAGGTCCGCGAACGCGCCTTTGAGCCCTTCTTCAGCACCAAGGGCGAGGGCAAGGGCAGCGGCCTTGGCCTCTCCATGGTCTATGGTTTCGTGCGCCAGTCCGGCGGGTTCATGCGCCTCGAGTCCGAACCGGGGAAGGGAACGGCCGTCACGCTGCTGTTGCCGCGCGCCAGCCGGGATGCCGAAGAGCCGCCGCCGGCCGCCCCCGTTCCCGCAGCGGTGACGGGCGCAACCATTCTGGTGGTCGAGGATGATGATGCCGTGCGTCTCACGGCTGTGACCCTGCTGACCGCCCTCGGCTACGAATGTCTCGAGGCCGCCGACGCGGCCGCGGCCGTAGAGGTGGTGCGTGGCGGCGCGGCGGTCGACCTGATCTTCTCCGATGTGGTCATGCCCGGGACCCTGCGCGCCCAGGAGATGGCCGAGGCGATCGCCGCGCTGAGGCCCGACCTGCCGATCCTGTTCGCGTCCGGCTATCCGCGCGAAGAGCTGGGCGCCGGCGGGCAACTGGCCCCGGAAGTCAACCTTATCCTCAAGCCCTACGCCCGCGATGATCTCGCCACCCGCGTCGCCCAGCTGCTCTCGGCGCGAACGAGCTAGGCCTGCCGTCCCTTAGTCCTCCGGCAGCTTGAGACCGGCGCCGTCCGGCGGCGCCTCGTCCCCGCGGCCGAGCGCGCGCTGCAGGATGACGATGTCCACCCAGCGGTCCTGCTTGTGGCCGACGCTCCTGGCGACGCCCGCGTCCGCGAAACCCAGGGCCCGGTGCAGGCCGATGGAGGCAGCGTTGCCGCTGTCGCCGATGACCGCGAGCATCTGGCGAAAGCCCATGGCCTCGCAGCGGCCGATCAGCTCGGCCAGGAGCCCCCGGCCAAGGCCGCGCCCCTGGGCCGTCGGCGCCACGTAGACGCTGTCCTCGACCGTGAAGCGATAACCCCAACGCGGTCGGAACAGCGAGGCGTAGGCGTAGGCCAGAACCTCGGCTCCCTCCTCCGCGACGAGCCACGGCAGACCGTGAGCGCGCACGCTCGCCACGCGCCGGGCCATCTCCTCGGCCGCGGGTGGAATCCTGGCGAAGGTCCCAAGCCCCTCCTGAACGGCCCCGCCGTAGATCGCCGTCACGGCCTGCACGTCGGAATCTTCGAGGTCGCGGATGATCATGATGCCGTCACTCCGAGATGGCCGGCGATCAATTCCAGACGCCGGTCGAAGGTATGATGGGCAAGCACGCGCGCCCGTCCAGCCTCGCCCACCTGGTGCGCCGCCTCCGGCGCCGCCAGCAGACGGGCGTAGAGGTCGTTCAATTCATCCACATTGCGCCAAACAAAGGCTTCGGAGCCCGGTTCGAAGCACAGGGACAGGTCGCCCGGATCGTCGGTGACCAGCGGGGCGGCGGTCAGGTAAGGCTGGAAGTTGCGCTGGTTCAAACCGGTCAGGATATTGAACTCGTTGCGCACGTTGAGCGAGGCGAGATGCCTGGCGTAGACGCCCGGAAGGGCCTTGGCGGCCAGGCGGCCGGCATGGATCTCGTGGCTGTTCATGCCCGCCCATCCTGGGCCATAGATCGCCACCGGCCGCCTGATCGCCGCCACCACGGCCCGGCGGCCGGGCGTCGGGTTGGCCACGAACACCATCCGCAACGTCCGTTGGGTCGGCGGGGCGGTGAAGCGTGGATCGACCGCGTGGGGCGCGAACAAGGCCGGCGCGGCGAAACCCAGCTCGGCATGGCGCCGCTCGAGGCCGGTGTCGGTGTAAGCTGCCAGGTCATAGAATGCGGCGAGCGTCCGCGCCTCCGCGGCGAAATTGTCGCCGACCCATGCGGCCATCGGCGGGCGGTCCGGCATGGCGGCGAGCTGCTCCAGCAGTGCAACCGGCACATGGTAGCCGCCGATCGCCAGGATCAGATCCGGCCGGAAAGCCCTGGCCCGCGCGGCGATGCGGTCAACGATCGGCGCCGCCAGGGCGCGCTGCAGCGCCGGATGCAGCCTCGGGTCGCGCACAACGCCCAGCCGCACGTCGTGACCGGCGTCGCGAAAGGCGCTGGCCGCCTCCTCCAGCCAGTGTGTAACGCCGCCGCGCCGACCGAGGAGGAAAAGCTTCATCGCCAGGCGTAGTTGAAACTGACGCTTACGCGCGGCGCCTTCGCCGAGCCGGCCAGCACCTCGTGGCGCAGCCAGCTCTCCCAGATGAAGACATCGCCCTCGGCCGGCTGCAGGGTGACGAACGCCCGGCTTGTTTCCGGGGCGTCGGTGCGCCTTTGCGGCGCCGCCATCATCAGCGGCAGGCGCGGATCCTCCAACTGCAGCGCCCCGGCGCCCGGCGGAATCGTCACATAGACCGTTCCGGAGAGCACGCTGTGGGGATGGATATGCCCCGAATGCGCCACACCGGGCCGCAGGATGCTGACCCACAGGCTGTCCAGCACCAGTCGGCCACCGGCAAGGTCGAGGTCGAAACGCGCCGCAGCCGCAGCCGCGTGGCGGTCGAGCTTGCGCTTCAGCTCGGCGAACACCGTCGCCCGCCGCGGCAGATCGTCGAGCGAGGCGTAGGAGGTGTAGCCGCCGTAACCGTGCGCCCGGCACCAGCGGCGGCCGGCCTGGTCCTCCGCCGCCAGCATGTCGCAGGCGTCGGCCAGCTCCTGGCGGAAGCCGGCGAAGCCCGATCCTGCCAGGCTCGCTTCATAGAGGCGGGTGACAAAGAGATCGCGGACGGCTGCGGACATGCCTGCTTCTTAGAGCACGATCCCTAACTGCGTCATCACGGAGGGCCGCCAGTGGGCCACCCAGGACCCTGGGGTGGCTTCTGCCGGTGCGTGTCACCCCCTGGGTCCCGGCGCTCGGGCTCCGCCCTCGGCCGGGATGACGCAGGGGAGGGAGATTCCTACCGAAACACCGACTCCAGCCGCCCCATGGCCTCGGTGAGGCTGGCCGGCGAGCGGGCCACGCAGATGCGGAAGAAGCTCTCCGAACCCGGGCCGAAGAAGACGCCGGGCGCCAGGCCGACGCTGGTCTTGGCCAGGATATCGACGCACGCGGCCTTCGCGTCCGGCAGGCCGTCGACTTCGAAGAAGACGTACATGCCGGCCTTGGGCCGCGGGCCCATGCGCACGCGCGGCAGTGTCTCCAGGACGTCGCTGGCGATGCGCGCGCCGTCTTCGCAATAGTCGCGGATCTTGGCCACGAACCCTTCGCCCTCGGTCACCGCCGCCACGGCGGCGTGCTGGATGAAGGTCGCGACGCCGCTGACCGAATACTGATTGATCATCGCCAGTGTAGGGCCGAGCGAGGGCGGATGGACCATCCAGCCGACGCGCCAACCGGTCATGGCCCAGGACTTGGAAAAGCTGTTGGTGACGATCAACCGATCCTCGGGTTCGGCGTGATCAAGGATGGTCGGCGCGCACCGCTGGCCGAAGACGATGCGATTGTAGACCTCGTCGGCGATCAGCCACGCCCCGCGGGCGCGGCACAGATCCAGCATGGCCCGCTGGGTTTCGATGGGGACCATCGCGCCGGTGGGATTGCCGGGCGAGGCAAAGAAGACCAGCCGAGTCCTTGCGTCCATGGCCGTGACCAGCTTGTCCAAGTCCAGCGTCCAGCCGCCCGGCCCGTGGTCCATGCGCACCGATCGAACCTCGGCCCCGGCGACCTGCGCCGTACCGGCCATGTTGGGCCACACCGGATCGATGACCACGATATTGTCGCCGGGCCCGGCGGCCGCCAGGACGCTCATCATCAGGGCGTGCATGCCACTGGTGGTGACGGTGATCCGCTCCGGTCCGATCGGCCGGGCGCCCAGGCCGCTGTGGTAGGCGGAAAGCGCCGCTCGCAGCTCCGGAATGCCGTTCTGATGGGTGTAGAAGACGTGGCCGGCGGCGACGGCTCTGGCCATGGCCTCGCCGATGAAGGCCGGCGCGGGCAGGTCGCCCTCGCCGAACCACAGCGGGATGACCGATGGATCGCCCAGCCGATCACGGGCCAGGGTGGCGATGTTCTCCAGCGGGATGCGGGCGATGCTCTCGCGCACGCCCGCTAGGGCGCTCGGTGGCAGGCTGCTGACGTCCATGGATTCGGTCTTAGCGGCGCGTGGGCGGCGCTTCCAGTGCGAGACGCCGTCTGACTTCGCTATTGTCCCGACGCTCCCAAGTTTAGATTGGCGGGATCCAGGCGTCCTCTTCCGTGTCTTCCTTCGCATGGGGCGGAACAGGGTGCTGCGCCAACCAGGCGTCTGCCGCCTTCTGGGCCTCGGCGAGTTGGGCGGGCGTGGCGTCCCCGGCCATGGATTCAGTTAGTTCTTCCAGACTGGCGTTCATCTTCGTCAACGCGTCGGCGAGCTGCCCATGGGCTTGCTGGGACTTTGCCTCCAATCGCACCTTGCTGATGTCGGCCCACATATGCCCCTTGACCGGATCGCCGTGCTGGCCAAACGCCGCTCCATTCAGCATGGCGAGTTGTGTCGCCGCGGACGCGCTGCCGTGTTCGGCGGCCATGACATACCAGCGCGCCGCCTCGACGTGGTCTTCCTTGACGCCCGAGCCGTGGGCGCAGGCGTTGGCGATCTGCTCCATCGCCTGGACGCTGCCGAGGTAAGCGGCCTTGTGCAGCCACTTAAGCGCCTCTTCTGCGTGGGCGGACGAGTCATCTTGCAACCGCAGCTCCATGGCGATCATGAGCATCGCCTGCAGGTCGCCATCCTCAGCCGCCTTGCGCTGCCAGGCTTCGGAGTCGGTCTTGGCGGCCGCCTGAGCCTTGTCGTCGTCACCAGCGGCAACGAAGGCCACGAGACCCATCTCCAGCTCCGCCGGGCCATAGTGCTGATCCGCCGCCTTTCGTATCCACGCCAGGGCCTGGGCATTGTCGCGTGCGACACCGGCGCCTTCCATGTAGCGTTCGCCGAGCGCCTTTTCGGCCGGGGCGAATCCTTGCTCGGCCGACTTTTTGTACCAGGCAAAGGCCTGGGCTTCATCATGCGGCGCGCCCTTGCCGGCATAGTACAGGCCGGCCAAGTCAAACTGCGCCCGCGAGTTTCCTTGGTTTGCCAGCGGCTGGACCAACTGGAAGGCCTTGGCGAAGTCGGTCGCCTTGTAGGCGGCAGTCGCCGCCGTTGCGTCAGCCATAGGTTCGGCTGCTGCAGGGCTGGTCATGACACAAACCAACCCGGCGCTGATCAGGCAGCTTTGAACGTCCATGAACTCCCCCATCCGGCCGACCAAGACTCGACCACCAGCCGAGGCAGCAGCGATTCCGCTGCTGACGGCATACAGCATTTTCTCATTTTCTAGCGCAGCAGCCGCCGTTGGGGCGGCAGACAAAGCTCGATGGCTATGGGGTCAGACGACGGGACTATGACCAGGTCGCCGGCCCTCAGCCTTGCAGCCGTTCGATCAGGTGGTCGCCGACGCGCATGGCGTTGGCGACGGTGGTGAGGGTCGGATTGACCTGAGCGGAGGTGACGAAGAACGAGGTGTCGACCACGTAGAGGTTGTCGAGGTCGTGCGCCTTGCACCACGGATCGAGCACCGAGCTCTTGGGGTCGGCGCCGAAGCGGACAGTGCCCAGCTGGTGGGCGGTGCCGTAGAGCGGCAGCAGGGAGTGGAGCTCCATGCGGTGGTTGGAGAGCACATGGGTGCTGTCGGCGAAGCCTTTCAGCGACTCGCAGAGAGTCGCCACCAACCGTTCATGGCCCTCGAGATTGTTGTGCGCGTAGTCGAGGATGATCCGGCCATCCCCTCCCAGATGAACCCGGTTGTCGGGATCGGGGAGATCCTCGGAGATCACCAGCATGGAGAGCAGACGGTGGGCCACCGCCTCGGAGAGCGCGTTGGGAATGAGGGCCGGCGGCACATACTCGGAAATCTGTCCGTCGAGGGTCTGACCGCTCATGTATTCGAGCAGCTGGATATGCCCCATGGGGTGGTCGAAGCCGCCGCGCGGGTCATTGTAGTAGAAGTCGTTGACGGCGAGTGTCTTGGGGAACTCGACATCGACCTTGTCGGGCGAGAGCGAGACCACGGCGCTCAGAGTGTGGAACATGTAGTTGCGGCCGACCTGGTCGGAGCTGTTGGCCAAGCCGGTCGGATGCGCGGCGTTGTGAGACGCAAGCAGGAGCGCCGCGGTATTGGCCGCCCCAGCCGCCACGACGATGATGTCGCCACTCCACCGCTCCTCTCCGCCCGGAGTCTGGCAGACCACTGTGGTGGCCGTCCGACCGCTGGCGTCGGTCTCAATCCGGACGGACTTGCGTTCGGGCAGGATGGTGACGTTGGGGACGGCAAGCAGCGGCTCGACGGCCAGGGTGCGGGCGTCGCTCTTGGCGCGGAGCAGACAGGGGTAGCCGCCGCAGGTCCGGCACCGGATGCAGGGCGACGTCGGCGGATTGGCTTCGTCGAGCTTCACGCCGAGCGGCAGGTGGAACGGCCGCCAGCCCAAGCCTTGCCAGTGCGCTTCCAGCCGCGCAATGGCCGGGTCGTGGGTGACCGGCGGGTAGGCGTAAGGCGGCTCGTCGCCCTGTTCGGTGGGATCGACGCCGCGCCGGCCATGCACCTGCCACAGCCGCTCGGCCTCGGCGTAGTAAGGGACGAGATCGGCGAGGCCGATGGGCCAGGCGGGCGAGACGCCGCCGGCATGCTGGACTTCTTCGAAGTCGCGCTTGCGCAACCGCATGAGCGCCGCGCCGTAGAAGGTCGTGTTGCCGCCGACGAAATAATAGCTGTTGGGCGTGAAGGGGTGGCCGTTCTTGTCCCACCACTGATCCGTCGTGCGGTAGCGGTGCTCGACGAACACCGAACGCGGATCCCAGTTCGCCGCCTCGCGCGGAAGATGTGGGCCACGCTCCAGGATCAGGATCTTCTTGCCGGTCGGCGCCAGCCGCTGGGCGAGGCTCGCCCCGCCGGCGCCTGAGCCGATGATGACCACGTCGAACTGCTGGTCCATGGTGTCTTCCTCAATCGAGATGATATTTGGCCGAGCCGGCGCGGATCGCCGCCTCCACCAGGGGTTCGGGCAGGTAGCGCAGCAGGGCGGCGGCGACCTGGTTGTGCCAGCCGGGGATGACGATGACGCGACCGGCGTCGTTGGCGCGCAGCGTGGCGGCGACCACCTGCTCTGGGATCTGGAAGAACAGACGCGGCGAGGAGTCCATCACCGCCTGGGTGCCGTTGGCGGCGGCGAACTCGGTGGTGACGAATCCGGGGCAGACGGCCGTCACGCGAATACCCGCCTGGCGGTATTCGGCGTCGAGCGCCTGGGAGAACTTGATCATCAGGCTTTTCGCGCCCGGATAGAGGCTGTGGCCCGCCGCCCCCGGCGCGAAGCCGGCCAGCGAGGCGACGTTGATAATCGCGCCGGTTCCTCGCGCGACCATGCCGGGCAGCACGCCGTGCGCCAGGCCGCAGGGGGTGACCGCCAGGGTCATCAGGAAGTCGCGCTGCGCGGCCCAGGGAACGGCGGCGAAGCTCTGGGGAATCGAAAATCCGGCGTTGTTGACCAGCACGTCCACGCGATCGCCAACCTGGATGGCGGCGTCCAGAACCTCCCGTTCGGCCCCGTACTGCGATAGATCGCAGCGGACCGCCATGGCCGAGACGCCGTAAGTCGCGTTCAGCTCCAGCGCCAGGGCCTCGAGCCGCTCGAGCCGCCGCGCCACCAGCACCAGGTCGCGGCCCCGAGCGGCGAAGGCTCGCGCGAAGGCCGCACCCAATCCTGACGAGGCGCCGGTTACGACAACCACGCCGTCCTGCGCCCCCATAAACCCTTAACCCCCCATGTGAGACATACTGTCAGCTTGTGCGCCGCGGCGCTGGGGGTCAAATGGTAGGCGGTCGATTTCGCCGAGTCGGGAGTTTTGGGCGATGGCGATGGGCATGACCGTGGACCTGATGTCGGCCACGGTTCAATTAGAACAACCCCTCCCTAAGGGAACGCACACGGTCGCCACCGGGTTCCTGATCGCGGATCCGACGCCGGACGGCCGGCCGCGCACCGTGCTGATCACCGCCGACCACGTCTTCGAGGGGATGCCCGGCGATGAGGCGACCATCGGCTGGCGGGTCAAGGCGTCTGACGGAACCTGGACCTACGCGCCGCAGAAAATCCCCATTCGGGTCAAGGGCAAGCCGCTCTGGACCCGCAATCCGACCCGTGACGTGGCTGCGCTGACGATCAGCGCGCCGCCGGAGTTCGCCCGCGCGGCCATACCGCTCACCTGGCTGGCCGGCGACGACGCGCTGGCCAAGAACGAGCTGGCCCCGGGCGAGGAGATGCTGACGCTCGGTTTCCCGCAGGGCCTGTCGTCGAACGCCGCCGGCTTCCCGATCCTGCGCTCGGGGCGCGTCGCCTCCTACCCGATCGGCCCATCGACCGCCTCGCCGACCTTCCTGCTCGACTTTCAGGTCTTCCCCGGCAATTCCGGCGGGCCGGTCTGGCTCGAAGAACCGAGCGAAGACGGTCCGCGGCTCATCGCCGGCATCCTCACCCAGCAGGTGCAGAAGGGCGATCAGTTCCTGGGGATCGGCATCGTCACCCAGGCGCAGTTCGTGCGCGACACCCTGGCCCTGCTCGACGAGCCGGCCGGCGCCGCGCCCAGCCTGGCCCCGGCGGCGTCGGCCTACGCGGCCGACACCGCCTCGAAGAAGTAGGTCAGGCAAACAGCAGGCTGATCGTCTCGGCGACGCACGCCGGCCGCTCCTCGCCTTCGATCTCGATCGTGCACAGGTTCTTGAGCTGCCAGCCGCCGGACTTTTGCTCGACGGCCGCCAGAGTCTGGCGCAGACGCACGCGCTTGCCCACCCGCACCATGTTGGTGAAACGCACCTTGTCCGAGCCGTAGTTGATGCCGCGGCTGACGCCCTTTACGGGCAGCAGGCCGGCCGAGAGGTGCGGGATCAGCGACAAGGTCAGGTAGCCGTGGGCGATCGGACCGCCGATCTCGCGTGTGGCGCGTTCGACGTCGACGTGAATCCACTGGTGGTCGCCGGTGGCTTCAGCGAATTCGTTGACCCGATCCTGGGTGATCTGCAGCCAGTCTGAGACACCGACCTCCTTGCCGACCAGGCTCCCGAGATCCTTCAGCTCCACCGCTTCGGCCATGATGCGTTCCCTCGCTATTGTCGCGAGGCTCACTCACCGCAAAGCGCCGCCGAAGGCAAGCGATCTCAGGCGCTTCGCCAGTTGCCGTGGAAGCCGAAGGGCACGCGCCGCGGTGCTCGGGCCGTGGCGATCGGGCCGGCCGTTATGTCGGCGGCGTCGAATACCGCCAGGTCGCTGGCCTCCGCGGCGCGCCAAATGACCGCCAGCACCCAGCCGTCGCCCTCCGGCGCGTCCGCCGAGCGCGGCACGAACACCGGCTCCCCCGTGGCGTCGCCCTCAGGCAGGACATACTGCACCCGCTTGCCGGTGTGGGTGTCGAAATGGGCGATGGCGTCGAACTTCAGGTCGCCGTCCCGGCCCGAATTGGCCGCAAACCAGCCGTGCCGATAGGCGAGACCCGCCCGCCGCTCGTCGAAGCGCGGGAATTCGCCGGGCAGGTCGTCCAGCGGCTCGCGCTTCACGACGTTGCTGCTCCCGGCCAGATCGAAGGTCCAGCGGGTCAGGGTGGCCGAGGCGTTGGGCAGGCGCGTGCCATCGGCCAGCGGGAAGAGCGGCGCGCGCGGATACTCCATCACGTCGGCGAAGATCTTTGTTCCCTCCTCCCAGGCGTTCATCGGGTGGAAGACGTAGTTGGGCTCGACCTCGAACCAGCGGACGGACTCCACCCCAGCATCGCGCGCCATGACGCCGACGAAGGCGCCCTTCTCAGGCTCCCACGCGAACGGCGGCGCGCCGCGCATGGCCCGCTCCAGGCTGCCGGTCAGCGGCAGGATCGGGAACAACGCGTGGCCGCGGGTGACCAGAAAGTCGTGCACCATGCTGCAGTAAGGCGCTTCGAAATCGTCGCGGCGCGTGACCTCGCCTGCGGCGCTGGTCACGCCATAGGAGACGGTGTTGCTGAAGAACGCCTGCGGGCCGGCGGAATAAGCGAACCAGACCATCTCGCCGGTCTCGGGATCGATCTTCGGATGGGCGGTGACCTTGCCGCGATAACGCTCCGCATAGCCCCGCGTTTCCAGGGTGACGGGATCGAGCTCGGTGGGCATGTGGGCTTCCTCGAGCGCCATCAGCCGGTCGGCGTGCCAGACGATGTTGGTGTTGGCGACGCCGGCGTCCTCGCCGAGCACGGAGGGATCGCTGGTGACCGGATTGCCGAACGTGCCAAACAGAGCCCGCCCGGCGGCGTTTTCACGCTTCCACTTGGGGGTGCGCACGAAACGGTTGCGATAGCGGACCTGGCCGCCCTCGACAAAGAAGCCGTGGATCATGCCGTCGCCGCCGAACCAATGGTAGTCGCCCGGGGGGACGAAGTGCGGATTGGGCCCGTTGCGATAGAGAGCGCCGGCAAGGTCCTTGGGCATCTCACCGCTGACGACGCAGGCCGCGTCGATTTCGTCGCTCACCGGCGCGTAATTGCCGGATAGATAGGCGTTGACTGGCCGCACGTCGTCCATGGCGTCCTCCATCTAGATACGTTGTAAATTTATGTCGTAAGAATTAGAACGGTGCAAGGCAAACTTTTGTGACCGGAGATTCCCTCGCTTGCCGAAGATCCTGACCGACGACGAGGTCGCAACCTTCCGCGACCGCCTCTGCGATGCGGCCGAGCATCTCTTCGCCGAGCATGGCGCCGGAACCGTAACCATGCGCCAGCTGGCCGCCGCGCTCGGCGTCAGCGCCATGACTCCCTACCGCTATTTCGAGGACCGCGACGCCATCCTGGCCGCCGTTCGGGCCCGGGCTTTCGACCGGCACGCCGAGGCCCTGGAGCGCGCCCGCGCCACGCCGGGGCTGGGGCCGCATGGGCGTGAGGAAGCGATCGGCCGCGCCTATGTGCGCTTCGCACTGGAAAACCCTGAGGCCTATCGCCTGATGTTCGACGTGCGCCAGCCAAGCCAGGACGCCTATCCGGACCTGCTGCGGGCCATGGAGCGTTCGCGGGCCACCATGACCGCGCATTTGCTCGACCTGAAGCAGGCCGGACTCTTCGATGGCGACCCTGAGTATGTGGGCCACCTCTACTGGGCGGCGCTGCACGGCCCGATCATGCTGCAGCTCAGCGGCTGCCTGGCCGAACCCTTCGACGCCCCTTCCCTCATCGGCGGACTCACCGAAGCGTTGGGGAAGATGCAGCTGAGAGGCTAGGGGGCGCGGGGACGGGATCATGACCAAACGCCAGCGGCCGCCCAATTTCATCGTCGTCCTTTGCGACGACCTCGGGTACGGCGACGTCAGCATCCATGGCCCCAGCCTGATCCGCACCCCGGTGCTGGAGCAGATGGCGCGCGAGGGCGTCGTGCTCACCGACTACTACGCGCCCGCCAACCTCTGCACGCCGTCGCGCGCGGGCCTGCTCACCGGCCGCTATCCGGTGCGCACCGGCCTCGGCTTCGAAGTGATCATGCAGCAGGACGACCGCGGCCTGCCCCTCAGCGAAGTGACCATCGCCAGGGCCCTGAAGCCCCACTACGCGACCGGGCTGTTCGGCAAGTGGCACCTGGGACACCGCGGCGGGAGCTGGCCGCCGACGCGGCACGGCTTCGACGTCTTCTTCGGTCTCCCCTACAGCCACGACATGCAGCCGCTCTCGCTCTACGAGGCGCGGGCCGGCCGCGACGGCGTCGATGAGTTCCCGGTCGACTTTCCCTGGCTGCAGCAGGCCTTTCTCGCTCACGCTGAGAGCTTTATCGAGGCGCACAGGGACCAGCCGTTCTTCGTCGAGTTGGCGCTGAGCGCGCCGCACCTGCCGAGCTATCCGAACCCGCCCCACGACCTGACCACGCCCGCCGGTCCCTACGGCGCGGTGGTGCAGGAGATCGACGCCATCCTCGGCCGGCTGCTGGGCCAGATTCGCCGGCTGGGCCTGGCCGAAGACACGGTCGTGGTCTTCACTTCCGACAACGGCCCCTGGTTCGAGGGTTCGGCCGGCTGGTTGCGCGAGCGCAAAGGCGGCGCGGCCTACGACGGCGGCTATCGCGTCCCGTTCGTCGCCTGGGGCCCCGGACGCTTGCCGGCAAATGAGCGCGTGAACTCGATCTGCATGGGCATCGACCTGCTGCCGACCTTCCTCAGCCTGGCCGGCCTGCCGCCGCTCGCCGGGCTCGACGGGCGCGACATCTCCGACGTCCTGATCGACGGCGCGCCGTCGCCGCACGAGGCGCTGATCCTGTTCGACAACGAGACGCCGGTGGGCGTGCGCACACAGGACTGGAAGTATCTCGTCACCGCCTACTACCGGGGCCTGAAATTGCCGCTCGCGCCGTGGGGCGACCAGCTCTTCGACATGAAGGCCGATCCTTCCGAGAACTACAGCGTCGCGGCCGTCCACCCCGAGACACTGGCGGAAATGAAGGCCCACATGGAGAAGGCCAAAGCCGAGTTCGCGCCGTTCAAGCACGCGGAGATGCCGCCGGTGTTCAAGCGCATGCGCGACTACGTCCTGCACATGCAGGATTGAGACGGCGAAGAACTCTCTCCCTCGAGGGAGAGGTGAGAGCCCGCTTGACCGCCCCTGCGGCAAGAGGCCAGCGTCGCGGCGCCGATCAGGAGGAGACGCGCCGTGAAACCGTTCAAGGTCGCCTGGACCGAAGCCGAGGTGGAGGCCCAGCTGGCGCGGGTGCGCGCCTATCCCTGGCCGCCGGCCCCGGAGGGTCCCGACGGCTGGATGTACGGCTGCGACGGGGCGTTTCTCAAAAGGCTTTGCGATTATTGGACGAGCGGCTTCGATTGGCGCGCGGCGGTGGCGAACCTCAACCGCTTCCCGCAGTTCACGGCCCGCATCGAGGACTTCGACATCCACTTTCTGCATGTGGTCGGCGAGGCTGCCGGCAAGCGCCCGCTGCTGATCAGTCACGGCTGGCCGGGCAGCCATTTCGAGTTCTGGGGCGTGATCGAGAAACTGGCCTTCCCCTCCCGGTTCGGAGGCAAGGCTTCGGACGCCTTCGACCTCGTCATCCCTTCCCTCCCCGGCTTCGGCTTCTCCTCCAAGCCCATGCGGCCTTTCGGGCAGCGCCAGACGGCGCGGCTCTTCAACACCCTGATGACCGAGGTGCTGGGCTATTCGCGCTATCTCGCCCAGGGCGGCGACTGGGGGGCCTTGGTGACTTCATGCCTCGGCCTCGATCACGCCGCCCACGTGCCGGCCATTCACCTCAACATGTTGGGCCTGCGCGCCCCGGGCGGACCGCAGACGCCGGAGGAAACCGAATGGGCGACGCGCGCCGGCTTGGCCATGGACATGCTGGGCGCCTATTTCCGCCTCCAGGCCTCCAAGCCGCAGTCGCTGGCCTGGCTCGGGGCCGGCAATCCGGTCGGCCAGGCGGCCTGGATCGTCGAGCGGTTCTATGACTGGAGCGACCGGCGCGAGAGGCCGTTCGAGGCGATCTATACGCGCGACCAGCTGCTCACCAACGTGATGATCTACGTCATGACCGGGAGTTTCACGACTGGCGCCTGGTATTATCGCGCTCTGCTGGAAGGCGGTGGCGCGCCGCTGGGTGAAGGCGACCGCTGCGAGACGCCCACCGCCTTCGCCTGTTTCCCGGGCGAGATCCTGATCCCGGCGCCGCCGCGCAGTATCGCCACGCGCGCCTACAACATCACCCGCTGGACAGACATGCCGCGCGGCGGGCATTTCGCGGCCATGGAAGAACCCGAGCTTTTCGTCGACGACGTGCGCGCCTGGGCGCGGGAGATCTGATGGCGCGCTACGACTTCGCCTCCGACAACGTCGCGGGGGCCATGCCGGAGGTGATGGAGGCCCTTGTCCGCTTCAATGGCGGAGCCGCGGCCGGCTATGGTGACGACGAGGTCTCGGCCCAGGCCGCGGACCTGATCCGCGAGCTCTTGGACGCCGACGCCGAGGTGCGCTTCGTCGCCTCCGGCACGGCCGGCAACGCCCTGACGCTGGCGGCCCTCGCCGCGCCGCACGAGGCGATCCTGGCCCATGAAGCCAGCCACGTCGCCACCGACGAGACCGGCGCGCCGGGCTTCTTCGGGGCCGGCGTCGGCATCATCCCGCTGAAGGGCGCGGCCGGGCGGATCGAGCCGGCGGCCCTCGCCGCCGCGCTGGGCCGGCCCGACGAGCCGCACTGGCAGTCGCCGGCGGCGCTCACGCTCACCAACGCCACCGAATTCGGCGCGGTTTACGCGCAGGGCGATCTCAGCGACCTGGCCGGCGCGGCCAAGGCCAGGGGGCTCAAGATACACGTCGACGGCGCGCGTTTCGCCAACGCCGCCGCCCACGGCTTCGACCCGAAGTCTCTCGCGAAGATCGGCGTCGACGTCCTTGTTTTGGGCGGGACCAAGGCCGGCGCGACTCCGACCGAGGCCGTGGTGCTGTTCGACGCGGGTGTGCGCAGGCGCTTCGGCGCGCGCCTCAAGCATGGCGGCCAACTGGTCTCCAAGGCGCGGTTTCTGGCCGCGCCGTGGATCGGCCTGCTCGAGACCGGCGCCTGGGCCGACCGCGCCCGCCACGCCAACGCCATGGCCCGCCAGCTCGCCGCCGCCATGCCCTTCCCTGTCGTCCATCCGGTCGAGGCCAATGCGGTCTTCGTGGAGATGGACGAAGCGGGCCACGCCGCCCTGCGCGGAGCCGGCTGGTCGGTTTACCGCTTCATCGACGGCACGGTGCGCTTCATGTGCTCCTGGGCGACGACGCCAGAGGCGGTGGAGGAACTCGCGGAGGCGCTGCGGGGGATCGTTTAGGACCCAGCTCATCGTGAGAGTCCGCGCGGCCGCCGCGGACCAGTGAGGGGGCTGGCCCAAGGCGAGCGCCCTTGCCGAGAAGCGGCGCCGTTCGCCGGGTAGGGAAATTCCGGCCTTGGCGCCCTAAGGTCGGCGGCATGCCTCGGACCCCTTCACGCGGCCGGCCTCCGTGGTCCGATGTCCTCACGCCCGCCGAGTGGCGGGTGGTGGAGGGCGTGCGTCATGGGATGAGCAACGCCCTGATCGCCAGCCGTCAGGGAGTCAGCGTCGATGCGGTCAAGTTTCACGTCTCCAACGCGCTGACAAAACTCGGCTTCAACAATCGTCGCCAATTGCAGCGCTGGTCCGGCGTTCGTCTCGACAGCGCCCTGAACAAGAGAGTGGAGAACGGCATGATGCCTGAGGAATTGCAGCTGGGCGTGATCGGTCAGATCGGCCGAAGCGTCAAAGACATCGCCGCGGCGGAGCGCTGGCACCGAGACGTGCTCGGTCTTCCGCATCTCTACACGTTCGGCAACCTGGCCTTCTTCGATTGCGGCGGAGTCCGCCTGCTCCTCGAGCAAGGCACGCAACAGCCGTCGCAGTCGGTGATCTATTTCCGCGTGGGCGATATTCACGGCGCGCACGCCACGCTGACGGCGCGCGGCGCAAAGTTCGTCAGTGCGCCGCACATGATCCACCGGCACGGCGATGGCGCGGAAGAGTGGATGGCGTTCTTCGAGGACAATGAGGGCCGGACGCTGGCCATCATGGCGCAAGTGAAGTCCTGAGTTACTCCGCGGCGACCGCCGCGCGCGCCACGACCATCCGCTCCAGCCGGCGCTCGATGAGTTCCTCGGCCTCCGAAACGATGCGGCTGATCAGCTCGGCGCAGGTGGGAATGTCGTGGATCAGGCCCTGGACCATGCCGGCCGACCAGATGCCATGATCCGGATCGCCGGTCTCGTAGACGACCTTGCCGCGGCTGCCGGCCACCAGCTCGCGCACGTCCTCGAACTTGGCCCCGCCGCGCTCGAGCTCGACCACCTGCTGGCTGATGGCGTTTTTCGCCACCCGGGCGGTGTTGCGCATGGTGCGGAAGATCAGGTCGGTGGCGCGCTCGTCGTTCTCGACCATCTGGCGCTTGACGTTCTCGTGGATGGGCGACTCCGCCGTGGCCATGAAGCGGGTGCCCATGTTGACGCCGTCGGCGCCGAGCGCCAGCGCCGCCACCAGGCCCCGGGCGTCGCCGAAGCCGCCGGAAGCAATCATCGGAATCTTCACCTTGTCGGCCGCAGCGGGAATGAGGATCAGGCCTGGCACGTCGTCCTCGCCCGGATGGCCGGCGCATTCGAAGCCATCGATAGAGATGGCGTCGGCGCCCATCCGCTCGGCCGAGAGCGCATGGCGCACCGAGGTGCATTTGTGGATCACCTTGATCCCGTGTTCGTGGAACGCGTCGATGTGTTCCTGCGGCTTGTAGCCGGCGGTCTCGACGATCTTGATCCCCGCCTCGATGATCGCCTGACGATACTCGGCGTAGGGCGGCGGGTTGATCGCCGGCAGGATGGTCAGGTTGACGCCGAACGGTTTGTCGGTGAGGTCGCGGCAGCGGCCGATCTCCTTGGTGAGATCCTCCGGCGTCGGTTGGGTCAGCGCGGTGATGAAGCCGAGCGCCCCGGCGTTGGCCACGGCGGAGACCAGGGTCGCACGTCCGACCCACTGCATGCCGCCCTGGGCGATCGGGTGCTCCACGCCAAAGAGCTCGGTGAACCTGGTCCGCAGCATCGCTCGCTCCCAAACGTCTGTTTGAAAGGATCAAGGCGCATTTCCGAGCGCCGCGCAAGGTTCAGAAGAGCTCCGGACGCGCCTGCGAACTCTCTGGGGCCTCGGGCAGGTGACAGGTGAACGCGGCGCCCGCACCGGGCTCACTCTCCAGCGCCACCCAGCCGCCGTGCAGCTCCACCAGGGCCTTGACCAGGGCCAGGCCGAGGCCGCTGGCCATCCGCTCGGGACCGCCGAAGCGGTCGAAGATCCGCGCCTGGACGTGGAAGGGGATGCCGCGGCCGGTGTCGGCGACGCTGAGCTGGACCTCGCCCTGGGCTCGCTCGGCCGACAGCGTCACCTGGCCGTCGCGGGGCGTGTGGCGGACGGCGTTCTCGATCAGGTGGTCGAGCATTTCCGCCAGGCGCGCCAGGTCGCCGCGCATCAGGCCGACGGGCGCGCCGGCGGCGATGCCGAGCGCGACACCCACCTCGTCCGCGGATGCCCGCCAGCGCTCCACGGCGTCGGCCATCAGTGCGTCCACGTCGACATCGCCCATGTCGGCGGCGACTTCACCGGCGTCGAATTGGGCCATGTCCAGGACATTGTCGATCGAGCGCGCCAAGTGAGTGGAAGCGGCGCGGATGGCGGCGAGATGGCCGCGCGCGTGAGCCTCCAACCCCTTCTCGTTGCGTTCCAGCAGCTCGGCGTAGCCGAGGATAGTGGTGAGCGGCGTCCGCAGTTCATGCGAGACGCTGTCGACGAACTCCCGCTTCAGGCGCTCGGCTTCGTCGAGCGCCGCTTCGCGGTCGGCCAGAGCCTGCTCCAGGCTGCGGGTGTCGGTGACGTCGGCGAAGACGATCAGCGTCGCGCCGTCCGGCAGCGGCCGCGACTGGTGGGCGACGATGCGCCGGTCGGCGGTGGTGATCTCCGCTTGCGATGGAGCCCGGGCGACCGGGTCGGGGTCGGTAATGCGGCCGCGCAGGCCGCGCCAGAACTGCAGGTCATGCAGGCGGGGCCTGGCCAGCTCCACCACCTCATCGAAGTCGAGGCCGGGCGCGAAAGGCGCCGACCAGAAGCGCTCGAAGGCCTCGTTGAACAGCCGCAGCCGGGCGTCGGCGCCGAACACGGCCACGGCGTCGGAGAGCTTGTCGAGTGTCGCCTGCTGCACCTGCAACTGGTGATTGAACTGGGCCCGGAGACGCAGTTCCGGCGTGACGTCGGAAAAGACCATCATCAGGCCGCCGCCAGGGTGGGGCTGGCTGCCGATCTTCAGCGTCCGCTCGCTCGGTAGACGCCAGAGCGCCTCCGGCGAGGGGCCGAGGGCCTCGTGACGGGCGAGTTCAGCGGCTTTGAATGCGGCGAAGTCCGCCTGCTCGGGCAGGCTGCCGCGCCGGCGCAGGCGGTCGAGCAGGTCTGCGTGAGTAGGCCCCTCGGCCAGCCAGGCCGGCTCCAGATCCCACAGGGCGGCGAAGGCCGGATTGTGGAATGAAAGTCGCCGATCGGGCCCGAACACCGCCACCGCGTCGGCCACCCGCTCGAACATGGCCTCCTGGCCGGCGTGGGCCCGGCCGAGCGCCTCGGCGGCGGCTTCTGCCTCGGTGACGTCATCGGACCAGACGCCCACGCCGCCGCCGGCCAACGGCCGGATGTGGAACTTCAACGCCCGGCGCCCCTGACCGGTCCGCACCCAGCGCAAAGCCTCGCGAGGTTCGGCAAGCCGCGCCGCCTCGCGAGCGAGGCGGTCCACTTCCTCGTCGAGGGCGCGAGACCCGCCCGCCGCCTCCCGCCACGTCTGGTTGGCCCAGATGGGCGCGCCGGCGGCGTCGAGGATCGCGCACGGTTGGGGTCGGGCGTCCATCAGCGCCGCCAGCGGCCCGGCCGGATCGGCGGGACGGGCCGGCGTGATGCACAGCAGGGCGAGCGCGCCGGCCGCGCGGCCCTCGACCCGAAAGCCTGGCCCATCGGCCGCGAAAGGCTCGCCGCGAGTCCGCAGCGCCGCCAGGCCACGCTGCATGTCCGCGCCGAGGGCCTCGAGCGCCGCCACGAAGGCCGCCACATCGCCGCTCATGTGGCCCATGTCGGCGGCGAAGGCGGCCAGGCTCTCGGCGCCGGCCAGCGGCCAGACCCGGTCCCCGTCGATTGCGATGAGCGCGATGCCGAAGACGTCAAGACCTGTCTCGGCCTCGGCCGCCGCGCCCCGGCGCCGCCCGAGCCAGGAGGATCCCATGCTCATGGACGTGTTCGAATCATGATTCATGGAGCCTAACAGACCCCGGCCTTGAGGGGCCGCCCGTCGGCCCTTATCGTGCCGGCAAGCAACAACAGGGGGATCGCCCATGGCGGATCATTCATGGACGGCGCTCGTCTCGCTCGCCGCCCTGCTCACCTATTTCTATATGGCCTTGCAGGTCGGCCACGCCCGATCGAAATACGACGTGCAGGCCCCGGCGATCTCGGGGCATCCGGACTTCGAGCGGGTCTTCCGCGTCCAGGCCAACACGCTGGAATGGCTGCCGATCTTCCTGGTCTCCCTGTGGCTGTTCTCGGCCTACGTGAGCGACGCCTGGGCGGCCGCGCTGGGCGTTGTCTGGATCGCCGGCCGTGTCCTGTACCTCGTCGGCTATTCGAAGGAGGCCAAGGCCCGCAGCAGCGGTTTCCTGGTCCAGGCGGCGGCCACCGGCATCCTGTTGTTCGGATCCCTCGGCGTCATCATCTGGCGGCTCGGACAGGGGCTGTTGGGTCACGGATAAAGCCTTTGCGATCAGGGGCGGCGCATGACACCTTCGGCATCGAGGGCGGACCAGTCGTCGCCTGTCCGGGGCGGCGTGTAGGGGTGTGAAGACGATGAAGATGAAACTTGCAGTGTTTGCGGCGGTCGTCGGGCTGGCTACAGGCCTCGCCGGCTGCGAGACGGCGACGCCCTATCAGCCCCTGGCGCCAGGCACGGCGCAGTCGGGCGGCTTCACCGACCAGCGGCTGGACGACAACCACTTTCGGGTGACCTTCCAAGGCAACACTGAGACCTCGCGCGAGACGGTGGAGACCTACCTCCTCTACCGCGCCGCCGAGGTCACCGTGAACTCGGGCTATGACTGGTTCCAGGCGGTGGACAAGCACACTCAGCGCGACAGCCAGACCTATGTCGACACCTGGGGAGGACCGGGACCCTATGGCTACTGGCACCCATACTACCGCCGTTGGGGCGCATGGGGCTGGGGTGGTTGGGGGCCCTACGGGAGCCCATATGGTCCCTACGGCCCTGCCACGGTCAGCACCGTGCAGAAGTTCCAGGCCAGCGCCGACATCGTCATGGCGCACGGACCCAAGCCCGCCGGCAATCCCCGCGCCATGGACGCCCGCGAGGTGATCGCCAACCTCGGGCCCAAGATCGAGCGGCCGAAGCCCTAGGGAGCCTCCGGGAACACGAACACGCGTCGGGCGCGCAGGCGCGCGGCCTCACCAACGGCGAAGCCGGCCTCCGGCGCGTCCTTGGGGAAATCGACTTCGAACGCCGTCCCGTCCTCACCGCGGCATTCCAGCCGCGTGATGGCGCTTTTGGCGAATACGCCCGAGACGCGCACAGGCGCGCCCGCCCCCTCGCGCGCCAGGAGGGCCTCGTGCGGCCGGAACCAAGCCGTCGCCGGTCCGCTCCCATCGCCGGCGACCGGCGCCGTCCAGCCGTCGAACAGCGCCTGGCCGGCCTCGACCCGGCACGGCAGGCGGTTGGAATCGCCCAGAAAATCGAATACGAAGGCCGAAGCCGGCGTCTCGGCGAGCTCGCCCGGCGCGCCAACCTGCTCGATCCGGCCGGTGTTGAGAACCGCCACCCGGTCGGCCAGCTCCATGGCCTCCTCCTGGTCGTGGGTGACGAAGATCGTGGTCACTCCCGTGGCGTCGTGAACCTCCCGCAACCACAGGCGAAGCTCCTTGCGCACCCGGGCGTCTAAGGCCCCGAATGGCTCGTCGAGGAGCAGCATCCGCGGTTCGATGGCGAGGGCCCGGGCGAGCGCCACGCGTTGCTGCTGGCCGCCCGAGAGCTGGGCGGGGTAGCGCTCGCCAAAGCCTTCCAGCCGCACCAGCGACAGCAGGCGCTCGACCCTGGCGGCGATTTCGGCTCGCGGCGGCCGATCGGGCCGGACGGAGAGGCCGAAGGCGATGTTGTCGGCCACGGTCATGTGGCGGAACAGGGCGTAGTTCTGAAAGACCAGGCCGACCCGCCGCTCTCTGGGCGCCAGGGCCAGGAAGTCGCGCCCCGCGAAGCTCACACGCCCGGCGTCCGGCGACTCGAGGCCGGCCAAGATGCGCAGCAGCGTCGTCTTGCCCGAGCCGGACGGACCGAGCAGGGCCAGAAATTCCCCCGGTGCGGCGGCGAGGGTGACGCCCGCGAGCGCCGGAACGCGCCCGAAGCGCTTGGCGAGGTCCTCGACGACGAGGCTCAAGCCCGGCTCCGGGCGCTAGAGTTCGCCGCGATCGGACGGGACCTTGCGATCGCGGCGTACTCCAGATTCAAAGATTCGGGCGCGTTCTATTCGCAAAACCGGTTTCCACTTTTGCGAAACGCGCCTCGAACCATCAACGCGGCGCCATGCGGATCGCGCCGTCCAGGCGAACGTCCTCGCCGTTGAAGTAGCCGTTGGTGATCATGGTCAGCGCCAGACCGGCGTACTCGTCGGGGGCGCCCAGACGCTTGGGGAAAGGCACCGAGGCGGCCAGGGCCTCCTTCACCTGCGGCGGCGCAGCGTTCATCAGCGGGGTGTCGAAGATGCCAGGCAGGATGGTGTTGACCCGGATGCCTTCGCTCATCAGATCGCGGGCGATCGGCAGAGTCATGCCGACGACGCCGCCCTTGGAGGCCGAATAGGCCGCCTGGCCCATCTGGCCGTCTTCGGCCGCCACCGACGCAGTGTTGACGATCGCGCCGCGTTCGCCTTCCGCCGTCGGCTCCAGGGTGAGCATGCCGGCCGCGCTCTTGGCGATGCAGCGGAAGGTTCCCACCAGATTGATCTGGATGATCATGTTGAACGCCGCCAGCGGGAAGTGCTTGATCTCGCCCGTCGTCCTATCGCGCCCCGCCGTCTTGGCGGCGTTGCCGGTGCCCGCGCAGTTGACCAGAACCCGTTCCTGACCATGGGCGGCGCGGGCCTTGGCGAAGGCGGCGTCCACCTCCTCGTCGGAGGTGACGTTGCACTTGCAGAACACGCCGCCGAGCTCCTGGGCGACGGCTTCGCCCTTGGCTTCGTTCATGTCGAAGATCGCCACCTTGACGCCGTGCGCCGCCAGGGCGCGGGCGGTGGCCTCGCCGAGGCCGGAGGCGCCACCGGTGATCACCGCCGCGACCGAGGAATCGAGTTTCATGGATTTCCTGCCCTGTTGTGAAGACGATTGGCGGCGGTTTAACCCCGTAGCAGCAGCGCCGGAAGACTCACCCCGCGTCAAGCGATGCGCGTCGACCAGGCGTCGAGATCGGGCTCGCGGCCGATATAGGCGAGGCCCGAGGCGATCGAGACCAGCTCCGAGCCGCCCTCGAGCTTCTGCGCCCCGAAACGCCGCGCGAAAAGCTGGCGCACGGCCGGGACGAAGGAGGAACCGCCGGTCAGGAACACGCGGTCGACGCCGTCCGGCCCCAACCCTGCCCGTTCGAGGGCCTGATCGAGCGCAGCCTCGATGGCGGCAAGTTCCGGGGCGATCCAGCTCTCGAAGTCGGTCCGCTCGACCGGCTTTTCCAGGCGCACGGTCCCGGCTTCCAGCAGGAATGTGGCCGCCGCCGAGTCCGACAGGGCCTGCTTCAGACGCGAGACGGCGCGGTAGAGCCTGTAGCCGTGGTTATCGTCGAGAATCTCGACCAGGCGGGCGAACTTTTCCGGCTCCAGGACGTCGCGGCGCAAACGGCGGATGTCGCGCATGTCGGCGGAGGCGCGCAACAGGGCGAGCTGTTCCCAGCGCGCGAAGGCGGCGTAGTAGCGGGCCGGGATCGGCAGGACATGGTCGAAGGCGCGGTAGCTGGAACCCTTGCCGAGCTCCGGCGACACCAGGGCATCGATGATCCGGTAGTCGAAGGCGTCGCCGGCCACGCCGACGCCCGAATTGGCGAGCGCCTCGGCGCGGATCTTGCCCGCCTGACGGCGGAACCGGGCGATGGAGAAGTCGCTGGTGCCGCCGCCGAAATCCCCCACCAGCACCACCGCGTCAGCCGTGAGCTGGCGGGCGAAGAAGAAGGCGGCCGCGACCGGCTCGAAGGCATAGCGCACCTCCTTGAAGCCGAGGCGTTCGAAGGCGACTTGATAGCGCCGCAGCGCCAGGTCCGAATCGGGCCGGGCGCCGGCAAACTCCACCGGACGGCCGACGATCACGCGGGAGGGCAGGTCGGACAATCCGTCCGGCGCATGAGCCCGCATGCGCAGCAGGAAGGCCGAGAGCATGTCCTCGAAGGTGTAGCGTCGGCCGAGGATGCGGGTTTCGCTGAAGAGCCGACTGGCCGCATAGCTCTTGAACGACTGGATGAGCCGCGTCTCGATCGGCTCCTCGGCATAGGCCTCGATGGCCCAGGGGCCAGCCTCGATCACCCGCCGAGTCTCGTCGTGAAGATCGGCGTGGAAGCTGAGCGCCGAGCGAAAGGCGACCACAGCCTCGTCGTCGGCGGGAAAGGCGATGAGCTCGGCCTGCTCGTCGTCATCGAGGCGCGCAATGACCGTGTTGGTCGTGCCGAAGTCGACGCCGATCGCCCCCGGCATGGTCGCCTCCCATGGTGATTGTCCGCGACGGCCGAGCGCGGGGCGGCGTAAAACGCTTAGGCGGCCGTCGATGTCAAGGGCGCGTCAGGCGCCCTCCTCCGCCGCCTGGCTCTCGTAGGCGGCCATCTGGGCCATGGTCAGAATCTTGGAGACCGAGGCCGACAGGGGGCAGATCTGCACCGGCTTGGAGAGTCCAACCAGGATCGGACCGACCACCGTCGCCCCGCCCAGCGCCTGCACCAGCTTGGTGGAGATCGAGGCCGAGTGGATGGCCGGCATGATCAGCACATTGGCCTCGTCGGTGAGGCGCATGAACGGATAGTTGTCGGTGGACTTGGGATCGAGCGCCAGCTCGGGCGGCATCTCGCCCTCGTATTCAAAGTCGATATCGCCACGCTCGTCGAGCATGGCCACGGCCTTGCGCACCCGGCTCGAGCGGTCGCCGGTGGGATTGCCGAAGGTCGAGTAGGACAAGAACGCCAGGCGGGGCGTGAAGCCCAGCCCGCGGACGGTGCGGGCGGCCTGGATGGCGATCTCCACCAGGTCCTCCGGCTCGGGCATCTCGGTGACGGCGGTGTCGGCGATGAACAGAGTCTTGCCCTTGGCGAGCACCACCGAGATCCCCTGCACCCGGCCGCCCGGCGCCGGATCGATCACCTGCAGCACCTCGTCCAGAGCCTGGTCGTAGTTCCGGGTCACGCCGGTGACGAGGCCGTCGGCATAGCCGAGCGCGACCATCGAGGCGGCGAAGGAGTTGCGGTCCTGGTTGATCAGCCGCTGCACGTCGCGGCGCAGGTAGCCCTCGCGTTGCAGCCGCTTGTAGAGGAACTCCACGAATTCGGGATTGTGGCGCGAGACCCGGGCATTGATCACCTCGAGCTTGACCTCGCCCGGGTCGAGCCCGGCCAGGCGCATGTTCTCGGCCACAAGATCCTCGCGGCCGACCAGCACCGCCTGGCCCAGCCCCTGGCTCTGGAAGGCGTAGGCGGCGCGGATCACGGCCGGCTCCTCGCCCTCGGCGAAGACTATGCGCCGATTGGGCCCGGAGAGCACCGCGCCGGTGATTTTCTGCAGGAAGCCCGCGGCCGGATCGAGTCGGCGGGCCAGGCTGCTGCGATAGGCGTCCATGTCGGCGATCGGTCGGCGGGCGACGCCGGTATCCATCGCCGCTTGGGCGACGAAGGGCGGTATGTAGTGGATGAGCCGCGGGTCGAACGGCGTGGGGATGATGTATTCGGGCCCGAACTTGAGCTGCTTGCCGTGATAGGCGGCGGCCACTTCGTCGGGGACGTCTTCGCGCGCCAGGGCGGCCAGGGCCCGGGCGCAGGCGATCTTCATCTCCATGTTCACCCGCCGGGCGCGCACGTCGAGGGCGCCGCGGAAGATGTATGGGAAGCCGAGGACGTTGTTGACCTGGTTCGGATAGTCCGAGCGGCCGGTGGCGACGATGGCGTCGGGTCTGATCGCCAACACTTCCTCTGGGGCGATCTCGGGATCGGGATTGGCCATGGCGAAGATGATCGGCTGGCCGGCCATGGAGGCGACCATGTCGCGGCTGACGATGTCCTTGGCCGACAGTCCGAAGAAGACGTCGGCGCCCTTCATGGCGTCGGCCAGGGTGCGGGCGCCGGTCTCCACCGCATGGGCCGACTTCCACTGGTTCATCTTCTCGGTGCGCCCCCGATAGATGACGCCGGTATTGTCCACGGCGATGCAGTTGTCTGGCCTGACGCCCATGGCCTTGACGAGTTCGAGAGTGGCGATGCCGGCCGCCCCGGCCCCGCACAGCACCAGCTTGACGTCTTCCAGCCGCCTGCCGGTGATGTGGCAGGCGTTGATGAGCCCGGCTGTGGAGATGATCGCCGTGCCGTGCTGGTCGTCGTGGAACACGGGGATATCGAGCAGCTCCTGCAGCTCGGTCTCGATGCGGAAGCACTCGGGGCTTTTGATGTCCTCGAGATTGATGCCGCCGAACGTCACCCCGATGTTCTTGACCACGGTGATGATCTCGTCCGGGTCACGGGCGGAGACCTCGATATCGATGGAATCGACGTCGGCGAAACGCTTGAAGAGGACCGACTTACCCTCCATCACCGGCTTGGACGCCAAGGCCCCCAGAGCCCCGAGACCCAGGATCGCGGTGCCGTTGGAGATCACCGCCACGAGGTTGCCCTTGGAGGTGTAGTCGTAGGCAAGGTCGGGATCGCGGGCGATGGCCAGCACCGGCGCGGCGACGCCCGGCGAATAGGCCAGCGACAGGTCGCGCTGGGTGGCCATCGGCTTGGTGGCGACGATGGCGATCTTGCCGGGCGTCGGGAGCCTGTGGAACGCCAGCGCCTCGTCGTCGGTGAAGGTGCGCTTGTCAGCGTCGTCCATGGATCGGGAGGTCCGGAAATGTTGAGAAGATTGGCTCTGCTCTAGCCCTAGCTGCGAGACGCGACAACCGAACCGGCGCCGTGCGCCCTTGACCCGTTCGCGGGCGACGGCGAGACACGCACAATGGAGACCGCAGGCAGGCTGAAGCTGGGCGTGGCCGGCGCCAAGGGCCGAATGGGGGCCGCCGTTCTCGCGTTCGTCGAGGAACGTGCGGACGTGAGCCTTGCCGCCGCCTTCGACCAACCGGGGCGGGGCGAGGTGAAGCAGGCGCTGGTCGTCAGCGACGTGATCATCGATTTCTCAGTCCCGTCAGGCTCTGCGGCGCTGGCCCGCGCCGCGGCGGCGCATGGCGGCCCGGCGCTCGTCATCGGCACCACGGGTCTTGGCCCCGAGGATGAGGCCGCGATCGCCGAAGCGGCCCGCGTGGTCGCCATCGTCAAATCCGGCAACTTTTCGCTCGCCGTGAACCTCCTGGCGGCTCTGGTGGGGGAAGCGGCTCGCCGCCTGCCCGCCGAGGCCTGGGACATCGAGATCCTCGAGGCTCACCACCGCCGCAAGGTCGACGCGCCCTCCGGAACCGCCCTGCTGCTCGGCGAGGCCGCGGCGCGCGGGCGCGGCGTCGAGCTGGCGACGGCCGCCGAGCGCGGTCGCGACGGACTGACCGGGCCGCGAAACGCCGGCGCCATCGGCTTCGCCGCGCTACGCGCTGGCGGAATTATCGGCGAGCACAGCGTGATCTTCGCCTCCGACGAGGAGGTGCTGACCCTGTCGCATTCGGCCCGCGACCGGCGCCTCTTCGCCCGCGGGGCGCTCACGGCGGCGCTTTGGGTGCGGGGCAAGCCTCCGGGGCTCTACGATATGCGGGACGTCCTGGGGCTAGGTTAGGTAGCGTCCACTGAGCCGAGGCCGCCGGCGATGCGGCGAGCTCCCTCATTCCCCATGGAGACGGCCCAGCACCTTGGCTACGGCTCGGATGGTCAGCTTCACGTCCTCCACCGACGTCCTGGCGTTCACAACACTGATGCGCATGACCCGGCGCCCGCGCCACGCGCCACCGCTGAAGAGCGCGGTCCCTTCGGCGTTGATGGCGCTGACGACGCGTTCGGTGAAGCTGTCGTGATCGACATCGGTCGCCGCGGACCGTGGATCAAGAAACCGGACAAGCCCCTGGTTCAGGGTGGGGCGCGCGACGAGTTCGGCGCCGTCGAGCTGGCCTATGCCAAGCGACAGGGCCTCGGCATGTTGGCAACAACCGTCGATCATCGCCTCGATACCCCGACGGCCGAGTTGGCGTAGCGCGGCATAGACCGGAAATCCCCGCGCCCGCCGCGTCCAGTCCGGCGTCCAATCCATCTCATCCCGGGCGTCGCCGCTGGCGACTATGTAAGCCGCTGTCACGCTCATGGCGGCGCGATGAGCGTCCCGGTCCGCGACGACGGCGACACCGATGTCCTTAGGCGTGTTCAGCCATTTGTGCGCATCGGTCGCCCAGGAATGCGCGCGCTCGATCCCCGACAACTTGCCGCGATGACGCGCGCTGGCACGCGCCCAAAGGCCGAAAGCGCCGTCCACATGGACCCAGGCCCCGGCCGACCGGGCGAGCGGGATGAGTTCCGCGAAAGGATCAATGGCTGCGATGTTCAGGTCGCCGGCGTCGAGGATCACGATCGTCGGACCTTTCACCTCGGCCAACGCCGCGCGCAGGGTTGGCGCGGCCAGGCGGCCATTCGCCTCGGTGGCGAGCGCAACCAGGCAGTCGGTTCCCATCCCGAGCAGACGAAGCGCGCGCTCAATGCTGCCGTGATGCTGTTCGGTGGCGAGGACGGTGATCGGCGGCGCGGCGGCAAGGCCCCGACGCTCGACATCCCAGCCACGGTCGCGCAGCAGCGCGTGGCGCGCGGCGGCAAGACAGGTGACGTGCGCCATCTGGCAGCCGGTGGTGAAGGCGAACGACGCCTCGGAAGGCAGACCCAGGATATCCTTGACCCAGGCGCCGGCCACCTCCTCGACCACGGCCGAAGCCGGACCACATGCGTAGACGACGGCGTTGTTGTCCCAGGTGGACACCAGCCAGTCCGCCGCCAGCGCGGCCGGCAGCGCGCCGCCGATCACCCACCCGAAAAAGCGGCCCCCGGCCGATCCCAGATGTCCCCCATCCGTGGCCGCGACCAGATCGTCGATCACTTGCTTCGGCGCCACGCCATCCGGGGCCAGCTCAACGTCAAGCCGCGCTCGGAGCTGGTCCAGCGTCGCCGTCGCCGCGACCGGTCGATTGTCGACCCCTTCCAGAAACGCCACGGCGTGACGCTGCGCGGCGGCGAGAGCCTCGGGCATATCCGTCATTGCATGTTTCATCGCCGACCCCGCGGGTTCGTGTGTCGCACCCGCCTTCTCCGTTATCCGAGACCTCGACATTCCTGGCGCCAAGGCATTCCATGGCCATGGGAGTTATGGCGCCGCGACGCTATACGACAACGCGCCTCAGCTCGCTCCTGTCGAGCCGAAACCGCCGGCCCCCCGAACGGTCTCATCGAGGCTCGTCACCTCAGCCCAAACCGCCTGGGTGACCGACGCCACGACGAGCTGGGCGATGCGATCGCCGCGCCGGATCGTCACCGCCGCCTGGCCGTGATTGATCAGGATCACCTTCACCTCGCCGCGGTAGTCACTGTCGATCGTGCCAGGCGTGTTGAGGGTCGTCACGCCATCGCGCAGGGCGAAGCCCGATCTCGGCCGCACCTGTCCCTCGAAACCGGCCGGCAGGGCCATGGCCAGGCCCGTGGGGACGGCCGCCCTGGCGCCCGGGGCCAGCACCACGGGCCCGCTCACCGCCGCGCGCAAGTCCATGCCGGCCGCGCCGCCACTCTCGTAGGCTGGCAGCGGCAGGTCGGCGGCGTGGGCCAACCGCACCACCTCAATCGTCGGCTTCACGCCAGCGCCCCGGCGATCCGCGCCGCCAGGCGTTTGGCGACCTCGTCCTTGGGGGCGCGCGCCCAGCGTTCTGCGCCTTTGGCGTCGATCACCAGCACCTCGTTCTCGTTCCCGCCCATGATCACGCTCTCGCTGACGTCATTGGCCACGATCCAGTCGCAGCCCTTGCGCGCCAGCTTGGCGCGGGCGTTGGCCTCGAGATCATTGGTCTCGGCGGCGAAGCCGACCACCAGGCGGGGTCGCCTCGGACCGGTCTGGGCCAGCGTCGCCAGAATGTCGGGGTTCTCCACCAGCTGGACGCTCGGCGGGCCATCCTTGCCCTTCTTGAGCTTGACCCCGAAGACCATGTCGGGACGCCAGTCGGACACCGCCGCTACGAAGACGGCGGCGTCGGCCGGCAGCGCCGCCTGGCAGGCGGCCAGCATTTCGAGCGCTGTTCTCACGTTCACGCGCTCCACGCCCGGCGGGGCGGCCAGCGCCACCGGGCCGCTGACCAGCGTCACGCGCGCGCCCAGCGCAGCCAGGGCCCCTGCGATGGCGTAGCCCTGCTTGCCGCTGGAGCGATTGGTGAGCACGCGCACCGGATCCAGCGGCTCCTCGGTCGGGCCGGCTGTCACCAGGACGTGACGGCCGACAAGCGGTCCCGGCAATAACTGCGCCTGGATGGCGGCGAAGATCGCTTCCGGCTCCGCGAGCCGTCCCGGGCCGAACTCGCCGCAGGCCATGGCGCCCTCGTCGGGGCCGACGAAGGCGACGCCATCGGCGCTCAGCCGCGCGAGATTTCGTTGCGTGGCGGGATGCAACCACATGCGCACGTTCATGGCCGGGGCCATCAGCACGGGCTTGTCGGTGGCCAGCAGCGCAGCCGAGGCGAGGTCGCCGGCTAGGCCGTTGGCGGCCTTGGCCATCAGATCGGCCGTGGCCGGGGCCACGACCACCAGGTCGGCCGAGCGGGAGAGTTCGATGTGGCCCATCTCCGCCTCGTCGTCGAGGCTGAAGAGGTCGGTGCGCGCCTGGGTCTCAGCCAGCGCCGACAGCGACAGGGGAGTCACGAACTGCGCCCCGGCCGCCGTCAGAATCGGACTGACGCCGATCCCCGCCTTGCGCAGCAGGCGCGTCAGCTCCAGCGCCTTATAGGCGGCCACGCCGCCGCCCACGATCAACAGCACGCGCCTTGCGCTCACGCCGGCCGCCCTCGCCAAGAAGTTCGCGCTCTTAGCCCGGCGCAGGGTCTGGACAAAGCCTCAATTATGTTCTTTGTTTGTTCCCGACCAGTAACTGCGTTCCTCTTCAACGCCTCTCAGGAGAGACGGAAATGAGAATTTTTGTCGTTTCGTGCGCCGCGGCGGCGCTTGGCCTGGCGGGCTGCGGCGGCCACACCTCCGCGGTCTCGCAACAGGGCGGCCAGGCGGCGCAGGCGCCCGCGGCCGCCGCCTATGGGTCCAACAGCAGCTACACCGGTGGTTCCAGCGGCGGCGGGTACGCGAGCCGCGATGCGGCCACGCCACTCGTCGACGGTAAGCCGATGTGGGCGACCAACCGTCGACACAGCGCCGTGGAGAACGCCCAGTATCAGTTCAGCCGCAATGGCCAGGATTTCGGCGCCAAGGACGAGACCGAGTTTGTCGCCAAGGTCCACGCCTTTGTGGAGAGCCCGCCATCGGGCGCCGAGACCATCGACCGCCCGAACGGCGACAAGCTCATCTATGACGCCAAATCCAACACCTTCGCCGTGGTCACCCGCGACGGCGCCCCGCGCACCATGTTCAAGCCGAGGGACGGGACGGCCTACTGGAACGAGCAGAAGCAGCGCGAGAATGACCGCTCCTCGCAGGGAGGGCAGGGCTAATTCTCAGCCCAAGCCAGGGGCGCCGTCATGCAGCTCGAATTGTTCAAGGCGCTGCAGTCGATTAGCGTCGACGATGAGCGCGCGACGGCGGTTGTCGCCTCCTTGGAGGACTTCCAGGCCATGAAGATGAAGGAAGCGACGGCCGGGTTGGAAACCGCAATCGGGGGGCTGAAGGCCGAACTCACCTCCGCCACAGCGCGACTCGACGCCAAGATCGACGCTCTGACCACGATCACGGAAAACATGCGTTGGCTGATCGGGGCCGTCGGCGTGATGTTGGCCGTGATTGCGCTGGCGTCGCCGTTCGCGAGGCTTTTCCACTAGTCGGTCGGGACTACCTGAGCCAGACCGCCAGGGCGAAGGCCAGACCCGCGAGGGCGGCGCCGAGCGCGAAGGCGGCCAAGGCGTCCATGCCCTGCCGCGGCGGGGGGGCCGGCGGGGGCGCGGAACGTTCCGCGGCTAGGACCGAGAGCGCCTGCAGCACGCCGCGGGCTTCGGCGACGAACGATCGGACCTGGGCAGCCGGTGACAGCTCGCGGGCGATCCAGCGACGGACCACCGGCTCGGACGCGGTCCAAATGTCGTGGTCGGGATCGATCCGGCGGGCGACGCCCTCGACCGTGACCATGGTCTTCTGAAGCAACACCAGTTCTGGTCTAAGCCGCATGTCGAAAAGGCTGGTTACGTCGAAGAGCTGGCCGAGCAAGCGGCCCATGGACACGTCCCGCGCTGGACGACCGAACACCGGCTCCCCCACGGCCCTGAGCGCCTGCGCGAACGCACCCCTGTTCTGGCCGGCGGACACCCAGCCGGCCTGGAAGTGAACCTCCGCCAGCCGCCCGTAATCGCGATTGAGGAACCCCCAGAGGATCTCGGCCAGATAGCGACGGTCGGCTGCCGATAGCCGGCCGACGATGCCGAAATCCACCACGCAAATTCGGTCCGGCGCGGCGACGAACAGATTCCCCTCGTGCAGATCGGCGTGGAAGACGCCGTGGTCCAGAGCCTGGGTGAGAAACCCGCGGACCAAGGCCTCGGCCGTCCGCTTCCGATCGAGCCCCGGATGATCCAGCGCCGTCGGGTCCGAAAGCGGCATGCCGGTGGCCCACTCCAACGTGAGGACGCGGCGAGCCACAGCGTCCCAGACCACCGCCGGCGCCTGAACGAAGCCGTCCACCGCCATGGCCTTGCCGAGTTCGTCGGCCGCCGCCGCTTCCATGCGCAGGTCGAGCTCGAGTGCCAGCGCCCGCGCCACGGTCGCGGCGAAGGCGCGCGGCTCCAGCCGCCGCGCTGCGGGCCAGGCTTCGGCCAGAGCCGCCGCCCGCTCGAGGGTCTTCACGTCGCGCGACACCCGCCGCTCGATCGCCGGACGCAGCACCTTGACGGCGACCTCGCGGCCGTCGGTGAGCCGAGCCCGATGCGCCTGGGCAAGCGAGGCGGCCGCCACAGGCTCTCCGAACTCGGCGAACACTTGAGCAAGTGGACGGCCGAGCGCCCGCTCGACCTCGGCTCTGGAAAGGTCTGTGGCGAACGGCGGCAGCTGGTCTTTCAGTCGGCCCAAGTCGTTCACGAACGCTTCGCCGAAGATGTCGCCGCGGGTGGAGAGAAACTGCCCAAGCTTGATGGCCACTGGACCCGAGCGCTCGAGCTCACGCGCCAGGCGCTCGCCCGGCCGGCCGGTCCGCGCCTGCCGTCCCGAAAACAGCCGCAAGGTCCGCGCCGCCATCCGCTGCGCCGGGGTGAGCAGCGGGTCGATCTCGCGCGGCGCGAGGGCGTCAGCCCGGACCAGCCGCCAGGCGAGTCCCGCCAGCCTTCCTTCGCTCATGCTGCTCAGACCGCCCAGCCCTGGTGCAGGGCGCAGACCCCGCCGCTGAAGTTGGTCGCCGAGACACGGCCGAATCCGGCCTCGCCCATCAGCCCGGCCAGGGCCTGCTGGGCCGGAAATCGGCGAATGCTCTCGACCAGATACTGGTAGGAGTCCCGATCGTGGGCGACCCGTGCGCCGATCTCGGGGATCACTTTAAAAGAATAGGCGTCGTAGCCCGCCCGCAGCGCCGCCGCCGTCGGTCGCGAAAATTCCAGACACAGGAAGCGCCCGCCGGGGCGCAGCACGCGCCGGGCCTCGACGAGGGCGGCCGAGATATCGGTGACGTTGCGCAGGCCGAAGGCGATGCAATAGGCGTCAGCGCTCCGGTCCGGCAAAGGCAGGCGCTGGGCGTCGCCGACCGCCCACACGATCCCCTCGGTCTCGCCGCGCACCCGGCCCGCGGCGATCATCGCCTCGTTATAGTCGACAAGCATGACGGTAGCGGGTTTACCGCCGCGCCGCGCCCGCGCCCGCTCGGCCAGGTCGCGAAAGCGGCGGGCCATGTCGCCGGTGCCGCCAGCGCAGTCGACGATGCGCTCGCCAGGCTGTGGGTTGAGTCGAGCGGCGGCGGCGTCCTTCCACAACCGGTGCAGGCCGCCGCTCATCAGATCGTTCATCAGATCATAGCGGCCGGCCACCCGCTCGAAGACGCCGCGCACCAGGCCCGGCTTCTCGGTGGCGTCCACGTCGCGGAATCCGAAGGTGGCGGCGTCGGTCATGGCGCCGTCTTAGGGTTTCGAGGCTTTCAGCGCCAGCGCGGCTGGTCTAACCGGAGCCATGCCCGAGCTTCCCGAAGTCGAGACCGTTCGCGCCGGCCTGGAGCCGGTCCTGGTCGGCCGGAGCCTGGCCCGCGTCGAGGCGCGTCGGCCGGACCTGCGCTTCCCCCTGCCCGACGGTTTCGTCCAACGTTTGACCGGCGCCCGGGTCCTGAACCTGCGCCGCCGCGCCAAGTACCTGTTGGCCGGCCTCGACCGCGGCGGCGCGCTCCTGATGCACCTCGGCATGACCGGCCGATTCGAAGTTGAGGGAGCCGCCATGCGCGACGGCTTCGCCCTCGCCGCCCCGGCCGACGCCAAGCATGCCCACATCCTCTTCGAGACCGACGAAGGCGTGCGGATCACATTCTACGATGCGCGCCGTTTCGGGTTCATGGATCTGGTCGAGGACGACGATCGGCGCCTGCTCGCGCTGGGCCCCGAACCGCTTGGAGCCGATTTCGACGCCACCGTGCTCGCCCGCGCCTTTGCCGGCCGCCGGCAGGGTCCCAAGACCCTGCTGCTCGACCAGAGGGTCGTGGCGGGACTCGGCAACATCTATGTCTGCGAAGCTCTCCATCGCGCCCGCATCTCGCCCACCCAACCGGCGGCATCGGTCGCGCCGCGCCGGCTCGAGCCCCTGGTCGCAGCGATCAAGGACGTGCTCGGCGAGGCGATCGCGGCCGGGGGCTCGTCCTTGCGTGATTTCGCCGCCGCCAACGGCGAGCTCGGTTATTTCCAGCACAGCTTCCGGGTCTACGACCAGGAGGGCGAGCCGTGCCCCAACCGCGGCTGCCGCGGAACCATCCGGCGGACCGTGCAGGCAGGCCGCTCGACGTTCTTCTGCCCAACCTGCCAGAGGTGACTCGCCTGCTGGCCCTGGCGGCGGCCCTGTTTCTCGCCGCTTGCAATGAAGCGGACCACCAGCCGCCGCCCTCAGACCCGGCCATTTGGGTGGCGCGCGGACCCCACGCCGCGGTTATCCTGTTCGGATCCTACCACGCCCTGCCCACCCGCATGGAGTGGGAGCCCCGTGCGCTCAAGCTGGCGGTCGATGACGCCGACGAGATCTGGTTCGAGACGCCGCTCGACGAGCAATCCAGCTACGAGCTGGCGCTCACCATGAGCAGCCATAGTCAATTGCCCAAGGGCCGGAAGCTCTGGGACCGGCTCACCCCTGCCGAGACGGCTCGGCTGCGCCAGGCCTGCGCCCGCGTCGGTGTGGCGCCGGAGAAATTGGCGCGCCTGCAACCCTGGGCCGCAGACTTCCAGATTGGCGGCGAGGCGGTATACGGCGCCACCGGGGCGACGACGGCCTGGGGGGTGGAGCGGACCCTGGACGCCCAGGCCGGTCCGCACACGCTGCGCAGAGGCTTCGAGACGACCGCCGAGCACGCCGCCGTGATCACCGCCGCCACGCCGGCGGACCAGATCGCCATGCTCGACGCGACGGTCGACGACATCCTGGCCGGTCGCGCCGACGAAGGGGCGCGAGAGATCCGCGAATGGCGCTATGGCGATATCGCCAACCAGACCCGGGATTTCCTCGGCGACGACGCCAGGCTTGGGCCTGGAATGTACCAACGCCTCATAACGGACCGGAACCGGCGCTTCGCCGATGCGATCGCCCGGCGCCTCAAAGGTAAGGGCTTGGTGGTGGCGGTGGTGGGAGCCGCCCACATGGTTGGGCCGGAAAGTGTGCCGGCCCTGCTGCGGGCCCGCGGGATCCCTGTTGACGGCCCGCTGACGCATTGACCGGCCACGCCGGCTCCTCTATATCCGCGCGCTCCAATTTCGCGCCCCAACCATGTGGGGCCCTCAACGGTAAAGTCGACGACTGATGGCCAATAACCCCGGCGCCAAAAAGGCGATCCGCAAGATTGAGAAGCGCACCGCCGTGAACACGGCGCGTCGATCGCGAGTCCGCACCTATTTGCGCAAGTTCGACGAGGCCTTGAAGGGCGGTGACGCCGCCGTCGCCAAGGCCGCATTCGAGACCGCCCAGTCGGAGCTGATGCGCGCTGTCGGCAAGGGTATCGTCCATCCGAACACGGGCTCTCGCAAGGTTTCGAGACTGCACCGTCAACTGAAGAAGCTGACCGCCGCCTGATCGCGCGGGCGTTTTTTCCAACTCTCTGAAAAATCAATATTATTTCTCGACCAAGGCCGCGCTTCGGCGCGGCCTCTTGCTGTGCGCCTGCGACAAATTGGCCGCCGGGAAACGTCGCGAAAAATGTGATCGACGGAATTTCCTTGGCCGGTCCGGGGCTTCGTGTTGTCAACCGCATATTTCGCCGAATCCGGCCGAAATTTGTCGCGAATCGGCGTTGACGGAACGGGGCCGGCGGCTACTCTGAAGCTCTCAGCACTATTGAACTTATACGGACGAAAAATTCGGCGGCGGCGGTAGTGCGTCCCGGCGTGTGGGGGCGTCTGTTTCAAAAGCTGGTGATTTAGCGACGCGCAAGCGGCGGTGGTGATTCTGCGCCCAGATTTAAGGGCCGGAACGGGGAAGCGGGAACATGGCGGCAAGCAACCTGGCGATAGCGACTTCTTCAGTTCCGGCGTCCGCGGTGTGGGCGCAGGCCTGTGCGAAGCTGAAGTCCGAGCTGGGTGAAGACGCATTCGGTTCCTGGCTGGCCCGTGCGGCCCTGACGCCAGCCGCAGACGGCGAGCTCTATGTGGTGACTCCCACGGGGGTGGCGCGCGATTGGATCCGCCGCCACGCCTGGCGCCGCCTCGAGGAATTATGGGCGGCCAGCGACCCGGATGCGCGACCGCTGCGCCTGCAATCGCGCGCCGAGTTCGAGGCCCTGCGGGAGCCCCGCGCCGCGCCCATTCCGCCGACGCCGGCGAGCGCGGCCACGGAAGAGGCCCCGGCGCCCACGCCGCGCGATCGTTTCACGTTCGACACCTTCGTCACCGGCCAGGCCAACGAGTTCGCTCATAGCGTGGCTCGTCGCGTGGCGTCCTGGGCAGACGGCTGCTTCAATCCGGTGGTGATCCACGGCCCGTACGGCTTTGGCAAAACCCACCTGCTCTGCGCCATGGCGCGCGAGGCCCAGGCCGCCGCGCCGCGCCGCAAAGTGGTCTATCTGACCGCCGAGCGGTTCCTCTCCAGCTTCGTCAAGGCGGCTATGGAACGCCAGCTCGGGGCGTTCAAAGAGCAGCTGCGCAGCGCCGACCTTCTGATCGTCGACGACGTCCACTTCATCGGCGGCAAGCAATCCACCCAGGAGGAGCTGTTCCACACCCTGTCGGCCCTGATGGAGGATGGCCGGCGCGTGGTGTTCTCGGCCGACCGGCCGCCGGCGGCCCTGACCGAATTCGACGCCCACCTGCGCTCGCACCTCTGCGCCGGGCTGCCGTGCGGCATCGAGCCGGCGGATCGCGCCCTGCGCCTCGGTATTCTGGAGCGCAAACTCGAGATGCTGCGCCGGCAGTTCGGCTTCACCGGCGCGCTGAAGCCCGAAGTCTACGACTTCCTTGCCGATCGCTTCACCGACAGCGTGCGCGAGTTGGAGGGGGCGCTCAACACTCTGGTGGCGCGCGGCGGTTCGAGCGTCGCCGGGCTGACCGCCGACGAGGCCCACCGTCTGCTGCGCCCACACCTGCGCGGCGGCGAGAAGCGGGTCACGGTGGACGACATCCAGAAGGCCACGGCCGAGCACTATCGGCTGAAGCAATCTGACCTGATCTGCGAGCGGCGCACCCGCGCACTGGCCCGTCCGCGCCAAGCGGCCATGTGGCTCGCCAAGCAACTCACCACCCGCTCGCTGCCCGACATCGGCCGGCGTTTCGGCGGCCGCGACCACACCACGGTGCTGCACGCGGTGCGCCGGATCGAGGCCCTGCGGCCGGTCGATCCGCAGCTGGCCCAGGATCTCGAGATCCTGATGCGCAAGTTGCGCGGCTAGACGGATCAGCCGGCGGCGATGCGCTGCAGCTTGGCGGCGTCTTCAGCGCTGAGACCACCCGGCCGCCAGGTCGCCTCGGCGCCCGAGCGGCCGGTGAACTGACGATAGAACACCAGCGCCGCGAGATAGGTCCCCGCCACGCTCGGATGATGGCGGTCCGGGCCCCAAACGTCTGGCGCGCCCG
>Ga0302314_10001445_pt1 | contig 44572 bp, 39 predicted proteins | sample III_Palsa_N2_3_FD_200533 | JGI IMG/M metagenome (GOLD analysis project Ga0302314, IMG submission 200533) | Peat permafrost microbial communities from Stordalen Mire near Abisko, Sweden - III_Palsa_N2_3 | ecosystem: Environmental > Terrestrial > Soil > Palsa > Peat permafrost | place: Sweden...
CTCGATGTCGGCCTCGATCGAAAGCGGGATCTCGAACTTGTCGATGACCCAGTCGCGCGAATTGTTGCGGATGCTGCCGAGCGAACCGTAGGGCACGAAATGCAGCGGGCCGTTCTGATGGCGCAACGCCACGGTGCGGAAGGTGATCTTCTCGACCGTGCCCTTGGCCGTGCCGGCCTCGATATAGTCGCCGATGCGGAACACGTCCTCGATCAGGAAAAAGGCGCCGGAGAACAGGTCTTTGACCAGGGTCTGCGCGCCGAAGCCGATCGCGATGCCGACCACGCCGGCCGACGCCAGCAGCGGCGCGATATTGAGCCCCAGCACCGACAGCGACCACATCAGCGCCACGGCGGCGATCACGACCATGCCGATCGAGCGCAGCAGCGGCTGGACCGTGCTGGCCCGGCTGCCCGGTCCGCCCGCCTCCCGGCTCAAACCCACGGCAAGGCCGGTCTCGAACAGGCGCCAGACGTACCAGCCGATCAGCAGGGTGACGCCGGCATCGAACAGCACGCCGACGAAGGTGCGGGCGTCGCGCGCACCCAGCAGGCGGATCAGATCGAGCGACCAGAGCCGCGCCAGGAACGCACCGGCCGCCAGAAGGAATACCCAGGAGGCGGCGTAATGCAGCACCTGGGTGAAGGCGTCGATCGCGCGGTCCTGCTCGACCGAGCCACGCGGCGCCGCCGCCGGCTGGGCGACCGGCTGCAACGGCTCGCCCTCGTCGCCCGGCACGAAGATCAGTCGCTCGGCGCCATGCCGGCGCAGCAGCCGCGCCCGCAATTGCCGCAGCATCAGTGCCACGATGCTGTCGAACGCCGGCATGGCGCCGAGCACGACGAGCGTGCCCAGCACCCGATCGAACGGCGGCATCGGCAGCAGCAGCACGCCCAGGATCCAGGTGGCGCCCAAGCCGAACACGCTCAGTACCGCCAGCGAATGCCAATAGCGCGCAAAGCCGTGCAGGAACGGGCGCAGATTATACAGTGCGCGCAGGCACATGAAGCCCACGACCAGGCTGTCCGTGATGATGATCAGATGCGGCAGCCCGTCGCCAAACCACAGGTAGAACAAAGCCTGGGCCACGATCCACGGCACCATGGCGGTGGCGATGATCCGCGCCAGGATCCGGCGCGCACGCCGCGCCTCGCCATCGTCGAGCGGCACCAGCCTCAGGTTCGGCCGCTCGGCCGCGAACGGCTGGCTGAGGATGACATAGGCGGCCCAGCCGATGGTCGAGCTTTGGAAGAACGCGTCGGCGAAGCCCTGGAATACGTCGGTGCCGACGAAGACGAAGCCCGACACCGAGAAGAACAGGTTGTAGAGCACGCCGCAGCCGAGCAGATAGGCGGCCGGCGGCAACAGATCGACCAGCAGCCCTTCGAACCCGAGCAGGATGCCCTTGCTCGCCCGATCGACCTCGACCAGGGCCAGGCGCCGACGCTCGCGCGCGAGCAGCCGATGCACGATCGCCGCACCGCCCAGCGCCATCAGCACCGTGACCGCCAGGCAGGTCAGCACCCAGGTCACCGAGCCCAACTCACCGTCGTTGGTCAGCAGGGAGGCCGCCTGGTGAATCAGGCTCGGCGCGTGGGCCGCATCCAGCAGCATCGCCTTGACGGCGGCCCACAGCTCGTTCGCGGACTTGCCGAGATGGATCATCATGCCGCCGAACGGCTGGCCGCCGAAGCCATGGCCGATCGTGCCATGGGCTGCCGTCGCGTGATCCGCCGTCGCCGTCGCCGGGTCGGCCGCCTGCGCGAACGCTGGCTTTCCCATCGAAATCCCTCACCACATTGGGCCGCCGACATGATCCTGCAGCGGCCGTTTCAGCGTTACGGAAAAACCTGAACCCCGAGGCGCCTCGCCGCCCGAACCAACTCGGTATCCTTTGTCAGCAGCGGAAGTCCAAGACGGACGGCAAGTTCGAGATAGGTCGCATCATAAGTCGTAAGCCGGTCGGCGCGCGCCATCGTCAAAATTTGGCGCCAAGCTCTCGCCGTCGTTTCCTGATCGGTCACGATCGGCAAGTCCGCGATCAGATCCAATCGAACGCCGATATCCTTGGCGGCAATGCGCCCGCGCTTCTCGGCTTGAAGCAGGACGTTGCCCAGTTCCAGATGCCAAAGCCGCGGAACGATGGCCCCTCGCGCGGAGCTCTCTCCAGGACAGCCCGCCCAGTGTCGTTCCTTTGCGCAGCACCTTCAACTGCTCGTACGCCGTGCTGACACGTTCGGTGTCGAGGACTTGCGCGCTTACCAGCCGCGCGACGGGCTTGCCGTGCTTGGTAATGACGACCTCCTCGCCCGCCGCGACACGATCGAGCAGCATCGAAAGATGGGTCTTCGCCTCGATGGCGCCTACGGTGATCATCGCCATTCCAACCAGAATTTCAGAGTAGTTTGCAATTCCAACCAGAGCTCTCGATCTCAACGAGCGTCGTCGCCACCTGGACTTGGCAAGCCGGTCCACGGAGAATAGCTGATCGCCGGTCGGCGACACGCCCCTCCATAACCGAGAATCGATCCGCCCGTGGCGCCCAGTAAGCTCGATCCGTTAGACCTGAAGATTTTGGCCGAATTGCAGCGGGATGGGCGCATGACCAATCAGCGCCTGTCGGAGCGCATCGGCCTGTCGCCGCGGCCATGCCTGGAGCGCGTGCGCCGGCTGGAGGCGGCCGGGCTGATTTCCGGCTATCGCGCGGTGATCGAGATCGGTCAATTGCCCGATCTGGTTCATGCCTTCGCCGAGATCACGTTGAAAAGCCAATCGACCCAGGCGCTGGCCTCCTTCGAACGCCACGTGGCCAATTGCGCCGAACTGGTCGAGTGCTTCCTGGTCGGCGGCCAATTCGACTATCTGGCGCAGATGGTCTGCGCCGATCTGGAGCGCTACAACGCGCTCACCACCGACTGGCTCGACAATCCGTCCGTCGGCGTCGCGCGCATCACCTCGCGCTTCGTGATGAAGCCGGTCCGGCGCTTCGCCGGATATCCGCTGGCACTACTGGCCAAAAGCGTGGCACAGCAGAACTGATCACTCAAGGTCGGTTTTTTCAGCCGATCCTGCTGTGCGACTCGCGCGCTTCGGCCGCACCTGCCGCGCCTCCGCCCCTACAATCGGTGGCAACGGAATGGCAGGAGCGAATCATGGATATCGGCGCGATCGAGCGGCGCTACGGTGCCGGCAACTATCACCCGATCCCGGTCGTGCTGACCCGCGGCGAAGGCGTCTGGCTGTGGGACGACCAGGGCCGCAAATATCTCGATATGATGAGCGCCTATTCCGCCGTCAGCACCGGCCATTCCCATCCGCGCCTGGTCGCGCGCCTGGTCGAACAGGCCGGCCAATTGGCGGTGCCGTCCCGCGCCTTCATGAACGACAAGCTCGGGCCCCTGATGCAACGCCTGGCCGAGTTGACCGGGCTCGACAAGGTCCTGCCGATGAATACCGGCGCCGAGGCGGTCGAGACCGCGATCAAGGCGGCGCGCCGCTGGGGCTATCAGGTCAAGGGCATCCCGGACGGTCAGGCCGAGATCCTGGTCGCGTCCGGCAATTTCCACGGCCGGACAACGACCATCGTCGGATTCTCCAGCGAGGACGCCTATCGCCAGGATTTCGGGCCGTTCACGCCCGGCTTCCGCATCGTGCCGTTCGGCGATCTCGCCGCGTTCGCGGCCGCGATCGGGCCGAACACGGCCGCGATCCTGGTCGAGCCGATCCAGGGCGAGGCCGGCATCGTCATGCCGCCGGCGGGCTTTCTCAAAGGCCTGCGCGCGCTATGCGACCGCGAGAACGTATTGATGATCCTGGACGAGGTTCAGTCGGGTCTGGGCCGGACAGGCAAATGGTTCGCCTATCAGCATGAGGGCGTGCTGCCCGACGGCGTCATCCTGGGCAAGGCGCTCGGTGGCGGGTTGCTGCCGGTCTCGGCCTTCGTCGCCAAATCCCAGGTCATGGACCTGTTCAATCCGGGCAGCCACGGCTCGACCTTCGGCGGCAATCCACTCGCCTCCGCCGTGGCGCTAGAAGCGCTCGACGTGATCGAGCAGGAACAGCTCGTCGCCCGCAGCGCCATTCTCGGCCGCCATATGAAAGAACGGCTGGAAGCCATTGGTTCGGCAGCGATCATCGACGTCCGCGGCGCCGGCCTGTGGGTCGGCATGGAACTCGATCCGGCGCTCGCCGACGCGCGCAAAATCTGCGAGCAACTGGCCGAGCGCGGCCTGCTGACCAAGGAAACCCACGATACCGTGGTGCGCTTCGCCCCGCCGCTCACCATCACGCGGCAGGAATTGGATTGGGGTCTGGACGTGGTCGAGCAGACGATCCGCGATGCGATGCCGAAAACCTTGTCCGGCCGCATTCCGCTCGCGGCGCAGCGCGCCGTGACGACCGGCCCGCACCTGGTGATGTGCCCGCCGGAGCATTACGAGGTCTCCTACAAGATCAATCCCTGGATGGACCCCGCCGCCTGGGCCGTGTCGGCCGAGACGCTGGCCCACGACGCCCGCGTCGGCTGGCAGGCGCTGTACGACACCTACCGCTCGCTCGGCGCCAATATCGAGATCATGCCGGCGCAGCCCGGTCTGCCCGATCTGGTCTTCACCGCCAATTGCGCCGTGGTGCTGGATCGCAAGGTCGTGCTCGCCCGCTATAAATGCGCGGAGCGCCAGGGCGAGGAAGCCCATGGCCGCACGTTCTTCGATCGGTTGCAGCAGGAGGGCGTGGTCGATGCGATCCACGAGTTGCCCGAAGGCGTGTTGTTCGAAGGCGCCGGCGACTGCTATTGGGACCCGCATCGCCGCATGCTGTGGACCGGCTGGGGCCAGCGCTCGTCGCGCGAGGCGACCGAGACCATTGCCAGGGTCTATGGCGTGCCGGCGGTGGCACTCGAACTGGTCGATCCGCGCTTCTACCATCTCGACACCGCCTTCTGCGTGCTGTCGGGCGGCGACGCGCTCTATGTACCTTGCGCCTTTAGCGCCGACGGGCTGCAGATGCTGCACGACCTGATCGGGCCGGAGCGGCTGATCGCGGTCGAGGATGCGGACGCCGAAACGCTCGCGGCCAATTCAGTCGCAGTTGGCCGGGATCTGGTGTTCGGCAATTGTGGGGCGGCGCTCGAAGCGCAATTGAAAGCGCGCGGCTATATCGTCCACCGCGTCCCGCTCGGCTCGTTCGGCCGCAGCGGCGGGTCGGCCTATTGCCTGACCCTGCGTTTGGACAATTACGCACTGGCGAGCTGATTTCACCCGAGGCCCGGCACGACGCCGGGCCTCGGATCGGACCTATCGACGTTTCAAGAACAATCCGACCGTCAGCCCGATCGCGCCGGCCGCCAGCAGGGCGGTCAGCGAGCGGCTGCCGATCAGCTCGCGGGTCCGGTCGGTCGCATCGCCGTAGCGCTGCTGGACCATGCCGCCCAATTCGCGCACCTTGCCGCCGATTTCGCTGCCGGTATCGCCGAGCAGAGCCCCGGCGGAGCTTTCGAGGCGACCGGCGACCCGCTTGGCCCCGCCAATGATGGTGTTGTCTTCCATATCCGTATCTCTTCTGGATGGCTCTTTTCCAACCCGTGGGGCCGACCGAGGGTTCCGTGTTTAACCGGCCGCATTGTCGAGGGCGGCGAGCGCCAGCGGCCAGCGAAAAGGCGGGGCCCCGATAGTCTCACCCGCAACAGATGCGCCGCCACCGGCTTTGCGGCACCATCGGCGACCGGCAGGGAGGATGAAGCATCGTGAGCCTGGAAACCCCGATCGGACATCCGCTGCGCCGGTCGCTGAACGATGAGCTGCACGCGCGGCCCTTCACCATCGTCGAGGCGCCGGAGCATGTGCTGCATCTGGCCGTCTTGTCCGGCCCCGGTGGCCCGGTCGAGGATCATCGGCGCCTGGTCCAGCTCTGCGCCGCGTTCGGGATCGCCGCACCCGACGGCGGCAATCATTTCGCCGGCGATTTCGGCCGCTTTCGCCTGAAGTGGGAGCGCCATACCGAATTCGCGACCTATACCCTGTTCGGTGCCGGCAGCCGGCCGTTGACCGAGCCGGATCCGCTGCTGGCCCATCTGCCGGAGGATTGGTACGAGGCACTGGGCGCCGATCTGCTGGTCGCCTGCCGGATCGCGATCGAGCGCCAGGCCGAAGCCTCGCTTTCGTTCGCCGCCATGAGCGAGCAACTGGGCGCCATGCCCTTGGCCGGCAGCCGGGTGCTGGGCGGTGGGGCCGAAGTCTGGACCGATTTTCGTATTCACCCGGACGGGCTCGCCCGCATCCTGCTGATCGACCTGGATCTGCGCGAGCGCCAGGCCGGCCGGTTGGTGCAGCGGCTGCTGGAGATCGAAACCTATCGGATGATGGCGCTGCTGGCCCTGCCCCATGCCCGCGCGTCCGGTGGCGCAACCGCCAGCCTGGGCGATGAGATCGCGCAGATCACCGAGGCTATGGCGCGCGAGGATGGTGCCGATGCGGAGCGCGCCCTGTTGGCGCGGGTCATGGGCGCGTCCGCACGGGTCGAACGGCTGGCGGCCGCCAATGGCTATCGCCTGAGCGCCGCCGCGGCCTATCACGCGCTGGTCGAGGCGCGGCTGGCCGAACTGCGCGAAAGCCGGATCGAAGGCCTGCCGACGCTGAGCGAGTTTCTCGACCGCCGCCTGACGCCGGCCATGGCGACCTGCCGCTATGCCGCCCAGCGCCAGGAAGCGCTGTCGCAGCGCCTGGCGCGCTCGGCCGAGCTGCTGCGCACCCGGGTCGATATCGCGCTGGAAGATCAGAACCGCGCCGTGCTGCAGTCGATGGACCGGCGTGCGCAACTGCAATTGCGCCTGCAGGAGACGGTCGAGGGCCTGTCCGTCATCGCGATCACCTATTACCTGATCGCGCTGGTCGGCCATGCCCTGGAAGGAATCCGCGCGGCCGGCGTGGCATTGCCGACCGAGATCATCGATGCGGCGCTGGTCCCGGTCGTGCTGGGCGCGGTCGCGCTTGCCGCACAGCGGGTCAGGCGACGCCTGACCCGGGAGTAATCGACGCCTACTGGTAATAGCCCTGCGGCGGAGGGGCCGGGTAATAACCCGGCGGCGGGCCGGGCGGCGGCGGCGCCTGGTAATAGCCCGGCGGCGGGCTGGGCGGAGGCGGCGCCTGGTAATAGGTCGGCTGCGGCTGGGGTTGCGGCGTCGTCGCGACGCCACCCAGCGCGCCGACGGCGCCGCCGATCAACGCGCCTGTTCCGGCGCCGCGGCCACCGCCGGCAGCGGCACCGATCGCGGCACCAGCACCGGCGCCCAACAGGGCACCGCCGGCGGCGCGTTGGCCAGGATCATTGGGGTTGGTACAAGCCGCGAGCCCCATCATCAGGGCCAGCACCGCGGCGCAGGGCATCAACAGCCGTTTATTCATTGCGTCTCTCCGACCGGAATTGATCTCCTCATGAGCGAACGCGGCCAGACGCGCGGCGTTCCCGGTCACGCGAGCCGGTTGCCGACCGCCCCCCCTGCGAGCGACGCTTCCATACCGTCGATCAGCAGGCGCGCCATGGCGACCCGCGTCTCCAGCGTCGAGCTGCCGATGTGCGGCAGGGCGAACACGTTCGACAGCATGCGATAGGCCGCCGCGATGTCGGGCTCGTTTTCGAACAGGTCGAGGCCGGGCGCGCGCCGCGCGGCGCCGAGCATCAACAGCAGGGCGGTATCGGCACAGGCATCGCTCAGCACGTCCGGCGTTACGCGATCGCCGAGGGTGTCGAGAACGTGGCGCAATTGAGTCTGCTGCGCGAGCGCGGTTGCGACTTCGCCCAAGGCTTCTATTTCAGCCACGCGATCCCGCTCGACGAACTCCGGGCCCTGATCGGCAAAGCAGCCGCGGCCTAAGCGCGATCTGTTTTTCTTAGGCTCCGGCTCGATCATCTGTGCTGCGTTCATGGAACTTACTCGAGCAGGTTCGTGTTCTTAGCACGACAAACACAGGAGATTGGCGATGCTGCTACTTCTCATCATCTTAATTCTATTGTTCGGCGGTGGTGGATTTTACGGATATCGGCGGAATTACTACGGCGGCGGCATCGGCATTGTCGGCGTGATCATCATTGTACTGGTGGTCTTGGCCTTGTTCGGCGGTCCGCACTGGGGCGCCTGACGTTTCCCACGACAGCCACCACACTCTCCAGGAGCTAAACCATGGACGAAAATAGCGTGAAGGGCGCCGGCCGGCGCATCGTCGGTCGGATCGAAAGCGCCGCCGGCACGCTTGGCGGTTCGGCCACGACCGAATTGCGCGGCCGGGCCCGCGAGGCAGCCGGCGAGGTTCAGCAGACCTATGGCGCCGCCGTCGATGCCGCCCGCGGCTTCGCCGCCGAGCAACCGATCACCGCCCTGCTGGCCGCCGCCGGTGTCGGCTTCCTCGTCGGCCTGTTTGCGGCACGCCGCTGACACGTGAACGACGGGCCGCGACGGGACCTCCCGCCGCGGCTCCGTTGCCGCTGTTTTGATATTCAAGGCGCGCGTCCGGCCCCGAGCACACCTGCACGACTGCTGGCGCATCATCGCCGCGCGTGTCAGCCTGCCGCAGCCGGCTTCCAAGCGCTCTCCCCTCCAGGCTGCGACAATTCTGCCCGGGACAGGGCTGCGGGTGGGACGGCATCTAGGTCGCCAAATCACCAGACGCAGCAGGGAAGAAAACGCGATGGCTCACCCGACGGTCCGCACGCCGCTCAATCGCCAACAGATCATCGGCTTTTGGGCGGCCTGGTTCGGGTGGATGCTCGACGGCATGGATTCGGTGATCTACGCCCTGGTGCTGAGCCCAGCGCTGGCCGAACTGCTGCCGAAATCGGGCATGGATGCGTCGCCCGCCAGCATCGCCGAGACCGGCTCGATCATGTTCGCGCTATTCCTGATCGGCTGGGGCATGTCGTTCATCTGGGGCCCGATCGCCGACCGGTTCGGCCGGACCAAGTCCTTGGCGGCCACGGTGCTGATCTACGCGCTGTTCACCGGCGCCGCGGCGCTGTCGCAGAACATCTGGGAACTGGCGATCTTCCGCTTCCTCGCCGGCGTCGGCGTCGGCGGCGAATGGGCCATGGCCGGGACCTATGTCGCCGAGGCCTGGCCCGAGGATCGCCGCAAGATGGGTGCCGGCTATCTGCAGACCGGCTATTATTTCGGCTTCTTCGTGGCCGCCGCGCTGAACTTCACCGTCGGCGCCGCCTACGGCTGGCGTTGGATGTTCGCCTGCGGCCTGGCCCCGGTCGTCGTCTCGATCGTCACCCTGCTCAAGGTCAAGGAGCCGGAGCGCTGGCAGCACAAGCACAGCGAGGAAGCCAGACTCCCGGCCGCGCGGCGGCGCAGCCCGCTAGCCCAGATCTTCCGTGCCCCGCACCTCGGACAGACGCTCGTCATGTCGGCCCTGCTGACCGTCGCGGTCATCGGCCTGTGGGCCGGCGCCGTCTACGAGCCGACCGCGATCATCACGCTGGCCAAGGCCCAGGGCATGGACCAGCCCTCGGCCGTGCGCATGGCCTCGTTCGGTACGGCGATTCTGTCGGTCGGCACCATCATCGGCTGCCTGCTGCTACCACTGCTGGCGGAGCGGATCGGACGGCGGAAAACGCTGGCGCTCTATTTCGTCGGCATGATGGTGACGATCGCGGCCAGCTTCGGCTGGGCGTTCTACCAGCCGGCCGGCACCGCCCTGCCGCTGTTCCTGACTGTGCTGTTCTTTCTGGGCATCGCCGGCGGCAATTTCGCCGTGTTCAGCCTGTGGCTGCCTGAGCTGTTCGGTACCGAGGTGCGCGCCTCCGCCTTCGCCTTCTGCACCTCGGTCGGGCGCTTCATCGGTGCCGCGGTCAATTTCGGCCTCGCCGCCTCGGTGCGCAACATGGGCACGCTCGGCACGCCGATCGCCCTGACCGCGGTGGCCTTCGCACTCGGTCTGCTCATCATCCCGTTCGCGCGCGAAACCAGGGGCCAGACCTTGCCGGCGTAAGGACACACCAGATCCGATGAAAGCCGCCCTGCCGATCCTGCTGATTGCCGTCGTCGCCGGGGTCGCCTTTGCGTCGATCGCCTGGCATCCGGCGATCGAGCCGGTCGCGGTGGCCAGGCCGGACGATGCGCTGGTGAAGCGGGGCGCGGCCCTCGCGGCGATCGGCGACTGTGTCGTGTGCCACACCAGCCCGGGCGGGGCCGGCTATGCCGGCGGCCGCAAGCTGGCGACGCCGTTCGGGGCGATCTATTCCTCCAACATCACGCCGGATCCGGAGACGGGCATCGGCGGCTGGTCGCTCGCCGCCTTCGTTCGCGCGATGCGGCAGGGCGTCGATCGGCGCGGTCGTAATCTCTATCCGGCGCTACCCTATGATCATTTCACCCGGGTCACCGACGAGGATCTGGCGGCGCTCTACGCCTTCCTCATGGCCGGGCAGCCGGTGCGGGCGACGACGCCGGCCAACGCGCTGCCGTTTCCGCTGACCTGGCGGCCGTTGCTGGCCGGCTGGAACCTGCTGTTCCTCGACGACCGACGCTACCAGCCCGATCCCAGCCATGACGCCGCCTGGAACCGGGGTGCCTATCTGGTCGAGGGCCTGGGCCACTGCGGCGCCTGCCACACGCCCCGGAACAGCTTCGGCGCGGAGACGGCCGGCAAGGCGCTGATCGGCGGCGAGGCCGAAGGCTGGTCCGCCCCACCGCTCGCAGGCGCGCCCTGGACCGAGGCCAGCCTCTATGCCTACCTCCGCACCGGGCTCGATACCCACCACGGCGCCGCAGCCGGGCCGATGGCGCCCGTCACCTGGAACCTGGGCCGGGCACCGGACGAGGATGTCCGGGCCATGGCGACCTATCTCGCGAGCATGACCGCTCCGGCCGGGCAACCGCCGGCAACGGATAATTCCGTCATGGCAGACAGTCCGGGAGCCGAGATCTTCGCCGGCTCCTGCTCGAGCTGTCATGGGGCCGCCGCGCCGATGACGGCCAATGGCGCGCCGTCGCTGGCGCTCAGCTCGACCCTGCAATCGGGCGAGCCGGGCAACCTGCTTCATGTCATCCTGGGCGGCATCCGGCCGGAGCATTATCGCGCCGGACCGCAGATGCCCGCGTTCAGCGCCATCCTGCAGGACGATCAGCTGGTCGAACTCGCGACATACCTGCGGGCCCATTTCGCGCCGGATCAGCCGACCTGGACCGACCTGCCCGACGCCGTCCACCGCGTCCGCACCGAGGGGAACGCATCGTGACCCGAAGCTTCGAGCTGTCCGTGAACGGCAAAACCCACACCGTCGAGGCCGAGCCGCAGACCCCCCTGCTGTATGTGCTGCGCAACGACCTCGAACTGAACGGCGCCAAGTTCGGCTGCGGGTTGGGCCAATGCGGCGCCTGCACGGTCAATCTCGACGGCGCCGCCGTGCGGTCCTGCATCACCCCGGTCGCGGTCGCGGCCGGCCGCAGAATCACCACGATCGAACAGGACGGCAGCCCGACACTGGCGGCGCTGCAGGACGCCTTCGTGGCCGAACAGGCGATGCAGTGCGGCTATTGCATCAACGGCATGATCATGGTGGCCAAGGCCTTCATCGACGGCGGCGGGACGGCGAGCGACGAGAACATCCGCGGCGTCCTGGCGCTGAACCTGTGCCGCTGCGGCGCGCATAACCGCATCGTCCGTGCGGTCGTACGGGCGGCCGGCCATCGGAGCGGCACATGACGATCGCGCGACGCGATCTGCTGAAGGGCGCCGGCGCGATCGTCGCGAGTTTCGCGCTGCGCCCCGCGCTGGCGGCGGTGGCCTTGCCGACGGATATGGTCAAGCAACCGGCGCTCGACGGCTGGGTCCGGATCGATCCGCCCGGCACCGTCACCATATTCACCGGCAAGGTCGAGCTGGGCCAGGGCATCCTGACCGCGCTCAGCCAGATCGCCGCCGACGGCATGGGTGTGGATTTCGCCCGTATCGCCATCATCGGCGGCGACACGTCCCAGACCCCGAACGAGGGCCAGACGTCCGGCAGCCAGTCGGTCGAATATGGCGGCGAGGCGCTGCGCGAGGCGACCGCCGAGGCCCGCGCCCTGTTGATCGCGACCGCCGCCGCCGCGCAAGGCCTGCCGCCGGAACGACTGATGGTCGAGGACGGCACGATCCGCGACCCTGTGAGCGGCTGGTCGACGAGCTATTGGCAGGTGGCGAGCGCCGGGCTGTTGCACCGGGACGCGGTCGGCACGACCCAGCCACCACCGACGTATCGCGCTATCGGGCAGTCGGTTCCGCGTCTCGATATTCCGCCCAAGGTCCGCGGCGGTGCCAGCTATGTGCAGGACATGCGCCTGCCCGGCATGCTGCATGGCCGGGTGGTCCGGCCGCCGTCCTATGGCGCGGTCCTGGTCAGCATCGACGAGGCCGCCGTCCGCGCCATGCCGGGCGTCGTCGCGGTCGTGCGCAACGGCAGCTTCCTGGGCCTGGTCGCCCAGCGCGAGGAACAGGCGATCGCCGCGCGCAATGCCCTGGTCGTGGGCGCCCAATGGGCCCAGACGCCGACCCTGCCCGATCCGGCCAGGCTGCATGACGCCTTGCGCGCCATGGCAAAGCTGGTGCTGACGATCAGCGACAAGGGCGGCGATACGCCGGCACCGGCGGGGCAGACGCTCGCGGCGGAATATTCCAGGCCCTATATCGCCCATGCCTCGATCGGGCCGTCCTGCGCGGTCGCCCATCTGGACGGCCGGACCCTGCGGGTCTGGAGCCATACCCAGGGCGTGTTCCCCTTGCGCCAGAACCTGGCCGAGTTGCTGGGCATGCCGGAAGACCGGATCGTGGTCGCCCATCGCCAGAGTAGCGGCTGCTATGGCCATAACGGCGCCGACGATGTCGCCGGCGATGCCGCCTTGCTCGCCCGCGCCCTGCCCGGTCGGCCGATCCGCGTGCAATGGATGCGCGACGACGAGTTCGCCTGGGAGCCCTTTGGCGCGGCGATGGTCACGAAGGCGAGCGCCACGCTCGACGCCGGCCGCATCGTCGATTGGCATTACGAGATCTGGAGCCCGCCCCATTCGACCCGGCCCGGCGAAGGCGGCGGCAATTCGCTGATCGCCGGCTGGGCGATGGATCCGCCGCAGCCGCCCGGCGTGCCCAAGCCGATTCCGCAACCAAACGGCTCGGGCGACCGCAACGGCATCCCGCTCTATGCGTTTGCGCGCCAGAAGATCGTGTTCAACCACATCACCGACATGCCGGTGCGCGTGTCGGCGCTGCGCACCTTGGGCGCCACGACCAACGTCTTCGCCATCGAGTCTTTCATGGACGAACTGGCGCTCGCGGCCGACGCCGATCCGGTCGCGTTCCGGCTGGCCCATCTGCAGGACGGTCGGGCGATTGCCGTGATCGAAGCGGCGGCGAAGCTCGCCCAATGGCAGTTGGGCGCCAAGGGTGGCGACGGCACCGGCCGCGGCTTTGCCTTTGCGCAATACAAAAATCTGATGGCCTATGTCGCCGTCGTCGTCGATCTGGCGGTCGACCGCGAGACCGGCGGCATCCGCGTGCGGAAAGTATCCGCCGCCGTCGATGCCGGCGAAACCATCAATCCCGATGGCCTGCGCAACCAGATCGAGGGCGGCATCGTCCAGGCGGTCAGTTGGAGTACCAAGGAGCGGGTCCGGTTCGACCGCACCCGGATTCTGTCGCGCGACTGGTCCGGCTATCCGATCCTGGCCTTCCCCGAGGTGCCGGCGGTCGAGATCACCGTGATCGACCGGCCGGGCGACCGGGCGCTGGGCGTCGGCGAGGCCGCGTGCGGCCCGACGGCGGCGGCCGTCGCCAATGCGCTGTTCCATGCGACCAGGGTGCGGCTGCGCGACATGCCGCTCGCACCGGCAGACATCCTGGCGGCCTGGATATGAGGATGAACATGAGTGAAATCGGCCGGCGCGACATGCTGCTGGGCACGGGCCCGGCCCGGGCACGCTCCTGGCACATCATGCACGGCTTCCTGTCGATGCCGGCTTAGCGCTTCATGTCTTCGAGACCCTGCCCATCTCGCGCCGACCTGAGCCAGACCGTGGAAGGCCGCAGACTCGACGCGACGCGGCGCAGCCCCGACTGGCGGCGCTGGGGACCATATCTGAGCGAGCGGCAATGGGGCACGGTGCGCGAGGATTACAGCGCGGACGGCGATGCCTGGGAATATCTGCCGCACGACCATGCGCGCAGCCACGCCTATCGCTGGGGCGAAGACGGCATCGGCGGCTTCGGTGACGACCAGCTCAATCTGTGCCTGGGCGTGGCACTGTGGAACGGCCGGGATCCGATCCTGAAGGAGCGGCTGTTCGGCCTGACCAATCCCCAGGGCAATCATGGCGAGGACGTCAAGGAGCTCTATTACTATCTCGACGGCATCCCGACCCATGCCTACATGCGGATGCTCTACAAATACCCGCACGGGGCATTTCCCTATGAGCAACTGCTCGAGGAGAACCGACGTCGCGGCGTCGGTCAGCCGGAATTCGAGCTGCTGGATACCGGCCTGTTCGACCAGGAGCGCTATTTCGATGTCGAGATCGAATATGCCAAGGCCGAATCCGACGACATCCTGATGCGGGTGACGGCGACCAACCGCGGCCCCGAGGCGGCCGAACTGCATCTGCTGCCGCAGCTCTGGGCTCGCAATATCTGGTCGTGGCAGCCAGGCAAACGCCGTCCGCTGTTCACCCGGATCGGCGCCGGCACGGTCCGCGTGACCCATCCCGACCTGCCCGACATGCAGCTGGTCGCCGACGGCGACGGCACGCTGCTGTTTTGCGACAACGACACGAACACGCGCCGGTTCTTCCAGTCGGACGACCTCGGCTATTTCAAGGACGGCATCAACGACTACATCGTCGAGGACGACGCCCGGGCGATCAATCCGGCGCAGGAAGGCACCAAGCTGGCGGTGCATCATCGCCTGACCATCCCGGCCGGCGGCAGCGTACAGGTCCGGCTGCGCCTCTCGGCCAGGGTGCCGCACGGTGATTTCGACATCGTCATGGCGGCGCGACGCGCCGATGCGGACGAGTTCTATGCCGCGTTCCAGCACGGCATGGAGGATGCGGACGCCCGACATGTGCAGCGCCAGGCGCTCGCCGGCATGCTCTGGTCCAAGCAATTCTATTATTTCGACATACCGCAATGGCTGGCGGGCGACCCGGGCCTGCCGCCGCCGCCGGCCAGCCGCCTCACCGGTCGTGATGCCCGCTGGGTCCATATCAACAACGCCGACATCATCCTGATGCCGGACACCTGGGAATATCCCTGGTATGCCGCCTGGGACCTGGCCTTCCATGCCGTGACGATGGCGCTGATCGATGCGGAATTCGCCAAGGACCAGCTGATCCTGCTGACGCGGGAATGGTACATGCACCCGAACGGCCAGCTGCCGGCCTATGAATGGGCGTTCGGCGACGTCAATCCGCCGGTCCATGCCTGGGCCGCCTGGCGGGTCTACCAGATGGACCGCGAGCGGAACGGCGGCGTCGGCGACCGCCCGTTTCTGGAGCGCGTGTTCCACAAGCTGATGCTGAACTTCACCTGGTGGGTGAACCGCAAGGATTCCGAAGGCCGCAACATCTTCGAGGGCGGCTTCCTCGGGCTCGACAATATCGGCATCTTCGACCGCAGCAAGCCGCTGCCGACCGGCGGCGAGATCCATCAGTCGGACGGCACCGCCTGGATGGCGATGTATACGCTCAACCTGATGCGCATCGCGCTCGAGCTGGCCCGGGAAAATCCGGTCTATCAGGACATCGCCACCAAGTTCTTCGAGCATTTCCTCTATATCGCCGAGGCGATGACCCGGGTCGGCGGCGCGAATCTGGGCCTGTGGGACGAGGCCGACCAGTTCTATTACGACGTGCTCAATCTGCCGGGCGGGGAGCGCATGCCGCTCAGGGTCCGTTCGATGGTCGGGCTGATCCCGCTGTTCGCGGTCGAAGTGATCGATTGCGAGCTGCTCGACAGCCTGCCGGATTTCGCAACCCGGTTGGACTGGTTCCTGAAGTACCGCCCGGATCTGGCGCTGCTCGTCTCGCGCTGGACCGACAAGGCGCGCGGCGAGCGGCAGTTGCTCTCGCTGCTGCGCGGCCATCGGCTGAAGCAGTTGTTGCGGCGGATGCTGGACGAGACCGAGTTCCTGTCGGATTACGGCATCCGCTCGCTGTCGAAATTCCACGGGCCGCATCCCTATGTCTTCGAGCATGCCGGCGAACAGTTCAGCGTCGGCTACCAGCCCGGCGAATCGACATCGAACCTGTTCGGCGGCAATTCGAACTGGCGCGGGCCGATCTGGATGCCGGTCAATTACATGATCATCGAGGCGCTGCTGGAGCATCACGAATATTACGGCGACGATTTCAAGGTCGAATGCCCGGTCGGGTCCGAGACCTATCTCAGCCTGAAACAGGTCGCGGCGGAATTATCGCGCCGCCTGGCGCGGCTGTTCCTGCGCGACGACCAGGGCCAACGCGCGATCTATGGCGCCTCGGCACGCCAGCAGAGCGATCCGGTCTTCCGCGACCACCTGCTGTTCCACGAATATTTCCACGGCGATAGCGGGCTGGGCCTGGGGGCCGCTCATCAGACCGGCTGGACCGGGCTGATCGCCTTGCTGCTGCAGCCGAAGTCATAGGGCGAGCGAGGAGCGCATCGACACGGCGGTGCCGGCCAGTCGGTGCGCGCGTCGTGCTGCCGGTGCATTCGTAACCCTCGCCCTGGCGATAGTGCGCGCGGTTGGAACAGCCCGATTAAGAATGCCCTGTCATCACCGTCGTTCACGGCATTGGTTTGTGGGCGCTTATAGGTCTTCCAAATATCTGAGCCGCTTTCCCAACCTGTAAATCGGCGTGGAGTCCCTGTGCCGATCGGCGCCGCAAGTGTTTGATTTCGAAAGCGCAGGAGGGGGCACGACGCGGCGCCGGTTTACAGACCGAGGGCGTCACCCGAGTTGCCCCGTCAGTTGGTGGCGGCCGGGCTGGGGCCGGCAGACGCAGTGGCAATGATGACGCCGTTCGCAGGCTTTCGGCTGGAGGAAAGCCCTCCGGCGGAGTAGGGTGGTTATCGATAACAATGCCGCGACGAAGCGGCAGGACTCTTGCGCTATTCGTGGGAGGCGAGCATGGCGGATGCGCTCAGTTTCGAGAATGTGGCCAAGAGCTTCGGCGGCACCCGCGCCCTCAAAGGCGCTAGCTTCACGGTCAACCGCGGCGAGATCGTGGCTCTTCTGGGCGAAAACGGCGCCGGCAAATCGACCCTGATCAAGACCCTGGGCGGCATCCACAAGCCCGATTCCGGCCGGGTAACCATCGGTGGCGAGGTCTACCGCCACCTGCCTTCGGCCTCAGGCCGCCAGCCGGTCGCCTTCATCCACCAGGACCTCGGTCTGATCGAATGGATGACGGTGGCCGAGAATGTCGGCCTCGCCCATGGTTATCCGCGCCGGGGCCTCACAAAACGAGGACTTGGCCGGCTGATGCCCATCGCCTGGGGCCGGGCGGAGGACGAGGCGGCCCGCGCGCTCGCCGCCGTGGGCTGCGACATCGATCCCACTGCCCGGGTGCAGAGCCTGGGCCGGACCGAGAAGTCGCTCGTCGCCATCGCCCGGGCACTGGCTGTGGAATGCGACTTCCTGGTGCTGGACGAGCCCACCGCCAGCCTGCCCGCCGACGAGGTGGAGCGCCTGTTTGCTGCCATGCGCCGGCTGAAATCGGCCAATGTCGGCATGATTTACGTCTCTCACCGGCTCGACGAGATCTTCCGCATCGCCGACCGCGTCGTGGTCATGCGCGACGGCACCCTGGTCGGCGACCGCAAGGTGGCCGACACCAGCGCCGACGAGCTGGTAAGCCTGATCATCGGTCGCTCCCAGCTTGACGCCTTCCGCAAGGCCGGGACCTCTGCCGGCCGGGTCCGCGCCGAGGTCCGCGACCTGCGCACCCCCCGGGTCGGCCCCGTGTCCTTCGACATCCGCGAGGGCGAACTGCTGGGCTTGGTCGGCCTGCGCGGGGCCGGGCAGGAGGAGGTCGGCCGCGCCCTATTCGGTGCCGTGCCCCATGCCGGCACCGTCACCCTCGACGGCAAGGCGCCCGATCTGTCCTCCCCCCGCTCGGCGCTCGCCGCCGGCATCGGCCTGGTCGCCCGCGACCGGGCCGAGGAATCCGTCGCCGCCTCCCTGACCGTGCGCGAGAACGCCTTCCTCAATCCAGGGGCCGGCGGCAGGCGGCTGTTCTCCAGGCTGTCGCCCGCCGCCGAAGCCAGGGCCGCGGTTGAGCTCGGCCGCGCCGTCGGCCTGCGTCCCAACGACCCCCATCTCGCCATCGAAGGCCTGTCCGGCGGCAATCAGCAGAAGGTCGTGATCGGCCGCTGGCTCGCCACCGGACGCCGGCTGCTGGTGGCGGAAGACCCCACCGCCGGCGTCGATGTCGGCGCCAAGGCCGATATCTACCGTCTGATCGCCCGGGCGCTGGAAGGAGGCCTCGCCGTGGTTGTCGTCTCCACCGATTTCGAGGAAGTCGCCCATATCTGCCACCGCGCCCTGGTCTTCAGCCACGGCCATATCGTGGCCGAGCTGGAAGGGGACGCGCTGACTACGGCGGGGGTGATCACCGCCGCGTCGGCGTCCGACGCGGCTTGAAAAAAGAGAAGCTGGGGGACCTGCCGAGTCCCCCAGTCCCCCGACGAAAATCAAGGGGGATAGGGAGGGAAAGATGTCGACCAACTCCATCAAGTCGGATGCGCTGGAACCGACCAGGGCAGAGCTGAAGCATCTGAGCAAGGCCCAGCGCATCGGCCGCCTGCTGCCGGTCTACGGCCTGCCCGTGCTGACCATGCTGCTGATCCTGCTGTTTTCCCTGCTGCTGCCCGATACCTTCCCCACGGCGCTGAACTTCCGCTCGATCGTCGCCGACAAGGCGATCATCGCGCTGCTCTCCCTCGCCGCCATGATCCCCATGGCCGCCGGCAAGATCGACCTCACCGTCGGCTACGGCATCGTGCTCTGGCACATCCTGGCCATCAGCCTCCAGACCATGTTCGGCCTGCCCTGGCCCGTGGCCGTCCTGGTCGTGCTGGCGCTCGGCGCGGGGATCGGCCTGCTCAACGGCCTGCTGGTCGAAGTGGCCCGCATCGACAGCTTCATCGCCACCCTCGGCACCGGCACCGTGCTCTACGCCCTCGCCCTTTGGCATACCGGCGGCCGGCAGGTGGTGGCCGTGTTGCCCAAGGGCTTCCTGGCCTTGAACGGCACCCAGGTCTATGGCGTGCCCATCACCGGCTTCTATGTCCTTGGCCTGGCGCTGACGATGTGGTTCGTGCTCGAACACCTTCCCATCGGCCGCTACCTCTACGCCATCGGCGCCAATCCCAAGGCCGCGGCGCTCAACGGCATCCCGGTGCAGCGCTTCACCATGGGCGCCTTCGTCGCCTCGGGCCTGCTGACGGCGCTGGCCGGTGTGCTGCTGGCCTCCAAGCTGCGGATCGGACAGGCTAGCGTCGGTCTCGAATACCTGCTGCCCGCCCTGGTCGGCGCCTTCCTCGGCTCCACCACCATCAAACCCGGCCGGGTCAATGTCTGGGGCACCGTCGTCGGCGTCACCATCCTCGCGGTAGGCATTGCCGGCATTCAGCAATTCGGCGGCTCGTTCTGGGTCGAGCCGATGTTCAACGGCGTCACCCTGCTGATCGCTATCGGCATCGCCGGCTATGCCCAGCGCCGCCGTGGCGGAAGGCCGGCCTGACCCCAAAACCCGATTATCAACAGGCGGCCAGCATGAACGCCGTCGCATCAGGGAAGGAAACGTATATGAACTGGAAGACGAAGCTGCGGGTCTCAGCGGCGATGCTCGCCGGGGCTGCGGTCGCCCTGCCGGTCGCGGTCCGGGCCGAGACGCTGGTCGACCAGGCCAAGGCCGTGGTCACCAAGGCCACCGGCCGGGTCGACACATGGGACGGCCCGACCTCGGGGCCCAAGGCCGTGGGCAAGAGGCTGATCGTCTATGTCGCGGGCGACATGCGCAACGGCGGCATCCTGGGCGTGGCCAAGGGCGTCAAGGAAGCGGCCGGTGCCATCGGCTGGGACTATCGCGAGATCGACGGCCAGGGCACCGTCTCCGGCCAGGCCACGGCCCTGAGTCAGGCGGTGGCCCTCAAGCCCAACGCCATCATCGTCGGCGGCAGCGACGCGGTGGAGCAGAAGGCAGCGCTGGAGGATGCCGCCAAGCAGGGCATCACCATCGTCGGCTGGCATTCGGGGCCGAAGCCCGGTCCGCTCGACGGCACCCCGGTCTTTGCCAATGTCACCACCGATTCGATGGAGGTGGCCAAGGTCGCTGCCATGAAGGCGATCGCCGATACCGACGGCAAGGCCGGCGTCGTGATCTTCGCGGACTCGACCTATGCCATCGCCATCGCCAAGGGCCACGCCATGGAGGCCGTCATCAAGCAATGCGGCGGCTGCTCCGTGCTTGCCTTCGAGGATACGCCGCTGGCTGACGTCTCCACCCGCATTCCGCAGCTGACCACCGGTCTCGTGCAGCACTTCGGCAAGAAATGGACCTATTCGCTGGCGATCAACGACCTCTATTACGACTTCATGCCGCCCGCGCTCGAGGCCGCCGGCATCCCGGGCGACGGCGATCCCCAGAACCTGTCGGCCGGCGACGGCTCGGAATCCGCCTATCAGCGCATCCGCGCCAAGGAGCATCAGGCCGGCACGGTGCCTGAGCCGCTCAACATGCAAGGTTGGCAACTGGTGGACGAGCTGAACCGCGCCTTCGCCAAGCAACCCTGGTCCGGCTATATCCCTGGCGTCCATCTCGTGACCGCCGACAATGTCAAATATGACGGCGGGCCGAACAACGTCTTCGATCCCGACAACGGCTACCGCGATCATTACAAGGCGGTCTGGGGCGTGAAATGACGACCCGGCTCCCGGCGGCCGGCTTTTTTGGCCGCCGGTCTATTTCTTCTTGAAAGGAGGCTCTTATGTTCATCCGTACGGTGTTGCGGGCCTGTGAATTCCCGCCCGCCCGGGAGGCGCGGGCATGAGCGGCGATTACGAGATCCTCGACCCGCGCTTCGGCGCTCTGGTCATCGGCCATGCCAAGCTGGAGCGCCTGTGGACCGGCAGCCGCTGGGCCGAGGGGCCGGTCTATGTCCCGGCAGCGAAGAGCGTGCTGTGGTCCGACATCCCCAACGACCGGGTGATGCGCTATGACGAGACCGACGGCTCGGTCTCGGTATTCGAGCATCCCTGCGGCTATCACAACGGCCATACGCTCGATCATCAGGGCCGGGTCGTGGCCTGCGAGCATGGCGGACGCCGCCTATCCCGGCTGGAGCATGACGGGCACTGGGCCGGGCTGGTCGACCGATTCGAGGGGCACCGGCTGAACTCGCCCAACGATGTGGTGGTCAAATCCGACGGCACCCTCTGGTTTTCCGACCCGACCTACGGCATCGACAGCCATTACGAGGGGCATGCCGCCGATAGCGAGATCGGCCGGTCCCATGTCTTCCGCTTCGACCCTGCCGATGGCAGCCTGACGCCCGTGGTCTCGGACATGGTCCGGCCCAACGGCCTGGCCTTCTCGCCGGACGAGCGCACCCTCTACGTCGCCGAGACCGGGGCGACCCATGTGCCCGGGCTGCCGGCGACGATCCGCGCCTATCCGGTCGGGCCGGACGGGCGCAGCCTCGGCGAGGGTTCGGTCTTCGCCACGTCGGAGGCCGGGCTCTTCGACGGCTTCCGCCTCGATCGCCCGGGCAATATCTGGACCTCCAGCGCCGATGCCGTGCGGATCTATGCCGCCGACGGCACCCAGATCGGCCGCATCCGGATCCCGGAGATCGTGTCGAACTTGTGCTTCGGCGGGCCCAAACGTAACCGGCTGTATGTTACCGCCCAGACCTCGCTCTATGCCATCTATGTCAACGCCCATCCGCCCGGCTGGTGAGATGCGATGATCGAGGAGGCCGACCGCCCGCGCCACCCGCCGACGATGGCCGATGTCGCCAGCCGTGTCGGCGTCTCGGCCATGACGGTCTCGCGCGCCCTGCGCAAGGACAGCGTCATCTCTGCCAAGACGCGGCAGCGGATCATGGCGACGGTGGAAGAGCTGGGCTATGTCCTGGACCAGACTGCCGGCACCTTCCCGTCCAAGCGGTCGGGCTTCGTCGCGGCGCTGGTGCCGTCCCTCAACAACTCCAACTTCGCCGATACCGCGCGCGGGATCACCGAGGCGATCGACGGCTCCGGCCTCCAACTCCTCCTGGGATACAGCAATTATTCGGTGGAGAAGGAGGAGGGTCTCATCGAATCCATGCTGATGCGCCGGCCGGAAGGGTTGATCCTGACCGGCGGCCGGCATACCGAGCGGGCGCGACGCCGGCTCGTCCAGGCCGGCATCCCGATCGTGGAGACCTGGGATCTGCCGCCCGACCCGATCGAGCATGTCGTGGGCTTCTCCAATGCCGATTCCATGGCGGCGTTGGTCCATCACATGCATGACCGGGGCTATCGCCGCATCGGCTTCATCGGCGGCTCCAGCAACCGCGACACCCGCGGGACCGACCGCCGAGTCGGTTACGCTCAGGCGGTGGAGGCGCTCGGCCTCAGTCGCGGCCGGGTGATTTCCTTCGGCCAGCCGCCGATCTCGATGGAACAGGGGGGCGAGGCCCTGGTGCAACTGCTGACCCGCTGGCCGGACACCGACGCCGCGGTCTGCGTGTCCGACCTCTCGGCCTTCGGCGCCCTCATGGAATGCACCCGCCGCGGCTGGGCGGTGCCGGGCCGTATCGCGTTGGGTGGCTTCGGCGATTTCGAGGTCGCGCGCGCCTCATGCCCACGGCTGACGACGGTGGCGGTCGATGCCTACGGCATCGGCCGCAACGCCGGCGAATTGCTGCTGCGGGCCATCACCGCCCGGCGCGAGAAGCGCACGGTCTCGGCGGAGGTAATGATGATGACCTTCACCGTGGTCCAACGCGAGACAAGCTGAAAGCAACGGCGGTTCGAGGGCCTCATGGCCCCCGATCTGCGATTCAGCGCCGAAAGTGGCGCTCTCAGGCTAACGACGGCCAGCCCATTCGTTCAGATGTGGATCGGCATGAGGTTTGACCCCGGATCACGCCTGAGCGCGGATCGCGATCCGGCGCTGGATGCGCTGCTGGAGCTGATCCAGCACGACGGCGGCGATGATCACCGTGCCCTTGATGACCATCTGCCAGAAGGAGCTGACGCCGAGCATCACCAGGCCATCGCCGAGGATGCCGATCACGAAGGCGCCGATGATCGTGCCCCAGATCGTCCCGCGCCCGCCCGAGAGAGAGGTGCCGCCCAGCACGGTCGCAGCGATTGCGTTCAACTCGAAGCTCTCGCCGCTCGCCGGATGGGCGGCGACCAGCTCGGAGGCGACGATCAGACCGGCGAGCGCCGCGCAGGCGCCGGAGATCATGTAGACGGCAAGTTTCACCTGATGGACCGGCACGCCGGACAACCGAGCGGCACGCTCGTTGCCGCCGACGGCATAGACTCGGCGGCCGAAGACGGTTCGGCCGGCGATATAGGCGGCGAACAGACCGGCGACCGCGAGGATCCAGACCGAAACCGGCACGCGCGCCAGCATCCCGGCGCCCAGGACGGGAAAGCCGGTGTTGTGAAACTGCGGCCGGCCGACGAGGTTGGCGAAGGTCTCGCCACCGGAGATCAACAGGGCCGCACCCCGCGCGATATAGAGGGTGCCAAGTGTGGCGATGAACGGTGCCACATTGAGCGAGGTCACCAGAAAGCCGTTGAGAGTGCCCACAAGCATGCCCGCCGCGACGGTCAGGACGATGACGCCCGCCACGTCCGGGAACAGGGTGACGTGCCAGAGCCCGAGCGGCAGCCCGTAATTGATCAGCCCCCCGGCGATCATGCCGGCCAACCCGACAATAGAGCCGACCGAGAGGTCGATGCCACCGGTGAGGACGACGAAGGTCATGCCAATCGCCAAGACGGCATTGATCGAGACATGCTTCGCCAGCAGGACCAGCGTGCCGATATCGAGGAAATTCGGCGCGGTCAGACCAAAGAACACGAGTACCGCGAACAGGGCGATCACGGTGCGCAGGCTCAGAAGCAGCAGCAGCGGCGATATCCGCCGCACCGGCTTCGCGGCTTCGGGCGCCATGGCTTCGCTCATCGCGCCGTCGCTCCGGCCTGGGCCCGGTTCGCCGCCGCGACAAGCCGCTCCTCGGTTGCGATTGCGCGCGGGAAATCGCCGGTCACCCGCCCACCCGCCATGACCACGATGCGATCCGCCATGTCCATCACCTCCTTGAGGTCCGAGCTTGCGAACATGACTCCCAATCCGTCGCGGGCGAGCCTGCGCACCGTGCGGAAGACCTCGGCCCGGGCCCCGACGTCGATGCCGCGGCTCGGCTCGTCGAGCAGCAGGACCCTGGGCTCCGTCAGCAGGGCCTTGCCGATGACGACTTTCTGCTGATTGCCGCCACTGAGCGCCGTCACCTCGACCGCCGGCGACGACACGCGGATCAGCAGGTCGCGGATGGTTCGCGCCACCGCTTGTCGCTCCCGCACCAGATCGATCGTGGCCCCGCGGCGAAACCGGTGCAGGCTCGCCAGGGTCAGATTGTCACTCACCGAAAGGCTCTGGATCAGCCCCTCGCGCTGGCGATCTTCCGGCACGAAGGCCAACCCGCGCCGAATGCGCGCCGCGACCGGCAGCCCCGCCAGATCTTCGCCCTGCAGCCGCACGGCACCTTCCGTCTCCGTTTCGACGCCGATCAGCACCTCGAACAGTTCCGAGCGCCCGGCGCCGAGCAGACCGTAGAGCGCCACCACCTCGCCGGCCGCAAGCCGCAGCGAGACCCGCTCGACGAAGAAGCCGCCATGCGGGTTGCGCAGGCTGACATTCTCGATCTCCAGCACCGGCGGACCGACAGGGTGGGCCGGAGCCTCGGTATCGAGCGCCGCGGTCGTCCCGACCATCTGCTCGATCATCCAGGGGATATCGACATCACGCATCTCAGCGCGGGCTTTCACCTGCCCATCGCGCAGCACCGTCACGGTGTCGCCGATCCGGACCACCTCCTCGAGCCGATGGGAGATGTAGACGATCGCCACCCCCGTGGCCTTGAGCTCGCCGATCACGCGGAACAGGATCTCGACCTCGGCCGCGGAAAGCGCCGAGGTCGGTTCGTCCATGATGAGGACGCGGACGTTCCGCGCCAGCGCCTTCGCGATTTCGACGATCTGCTGCTGTGCGATGCGCAGGTCGGCGACCAGTGTCTGCGGATCGATGTCGTGCTCGAGCCTGCGCAACAGCTCCCGTGCGCGGGCCCGGTGACGCGCCCCGTCCACGTCGATGCCGAAGCGCAGCGCCATGTCGCCGAGGAAGATGTTTTCGGCGATGCTCAGGTTCGGACAGAGATTGAGCTCCTGGAAGATGATGCCGATGCCATGCGCCGCCGCGTCGTTGACCGAGCCAAACACGACCGCGCGCCCGTCGAGATGAAGCCGGCCGGAGGTCGGGCGCTCGGCGCCCGCCAGGATCTTCATCAAGGTCGACTTGCCGGCGCCGTTCTCGCCGAGCAGCACGTTCACCGCGCCCCGCCGCACTTCGAAATCGACGCCGTGCAGGGCCGTGGTGCCCGGATAGGCCTTGCCGATCTGCTCAGCCCGCAGAATGACGTCGTCCCGCGCGGCGTCGGTCTCAGGCCCGGTCACGGAGCACCCGCCGGCAGCCGCAGCTGTATGGCCGTGATCTGCGGCGGCGTCGCCGCGATCAGCATGCCGACGAATTCTACGCGTCGCCCCGGAACGAGGGCGGCCGCATCGAGACCGGCGCGCGCGCCCTCGCTGGCGCGGTCGTTGAGCTCGCGCGAGATCTGCGCGAACTGGATCTGGTTGGCGACCTGGTCGAAGGACAGGAACGGCAGCCCGTCGCGCAGCGCGGTGCCGAACACGACCGGGCCGATCTGGAGCACGGCCGGATGGCCGGCCACGTCGATGGTCACGGTCGCATGCCGCAGATTGGTCTCGACGGCGGTGATGCGCCCCTCGCCGCGCACGGCGAAGTTCCAGGGACCGTCGCTCGATCGTGCGCGATAGCCGTAGCGCGGTCCCGCCTGATCCGGCTGGTCGGCCAATGCCGCCAGCACGACGGCGGCATCGTTCGACTTGTCCCGCAGATAAGGCAGCACGCGCGCGTCCCAGATCGAGGCGACGTAGGATTTCGCCTCGAACACGGGATCGCCGTTGAGGTCGGTGCCCGCGACTTGACTGTCGGGCACGATGGTGATGCCGCGCAGGACGATGGCGAGGCAGGCGGCCGCCAGGGCCAGCCACCAGAGCCGCGCCAGGCGCCGCCGCGAGCGGTGGCCGGCAACCGGGACGCCGGGGGCGGCGTCCGGCGCCAGGGGAAGCGATGGCTGCATCCGCGCCGCTACGGGGCCAGCGTGAAATTGTCCAGCTTCGCCGCATTGGCCTTCGTGATGAGGACACAATCGACGAGCTGCTTCTCCGGCTTCCCGGTCGCGCCGGTGCGGATGTACTGGTCGGCCTCATCGACCGCCAAAATGGTGATCTGCGCGATCGGCTGCAGCACGGTCGCCGCCAGTTTGCCCGAGTGCACGGCGTCGCGCGCGTCGTTGCTGCCGTCGAGCCCGACCACGACGACCTGGGTTTTGCCTGCGGCCTGCAGCGCGGCGGAGGCGCCCATCGCCATGGTATCGTTGCCGGCGATGACGCCTTGCAGGTCTGGATGCGCCTGCAGGATCGATTCCATCTTGCTGTAGGCCTCGGTCTGGCTCCAGTTGGCGCTCTCCCGATCGAGCAGCTTCATGTCGGGATACTGATCGAGCACGTCGTGATAGCCCTTGGACCGCACGCCGGCATTGACGTCTGCCTCGCGGCCGACCAGCTCGACATAGCGCCCCTTTTCGCCCAGGACCTTGACGAACTCCTGCGCGCCCAGCGTGGCGCCTTGATAGTTGTTGGAGACGATCTGCGCCGCGGCGACGCCGGTCTTGTTGATTTCGCGGTCGACCAGGAAGGACGGGATGCCGGCGTCCTTGGCCTTAGCCACCGCGGCGATGCTGGCGTCCGAGCCGGCGTTGTCGAGGATGATCGCCGCCGCCTTGCGGGCGATCACCGTATCGATCTCCTGGCTCTGCTTGTTGGCATCGTCGTCGTTGGACAGCACGAGCGTGGTGTAGCCGAGCCGCTTGGCCTCGGCTTCCGCCGTCTTCGCGACCTGCACGAAATACGGATTGTTGAGCGAGGCGGTGATGATGGCGACGAGTTTGCCGTTGCCGTCCGCGTGGGCGGGCTGGGCCAACGTGCCGACCAAGCCCACGGATGCTGCGGCCAATAGAGCGAACGACTTCATGAAGCGGCTCCTCCCGATGTTTATTCCGGTTGTTCGATATCGACCGAACCCGGCCATTGCGGACGATGACAATGTCATCACCTCGTTATACCAGATGGTCGCCGCAGCGGCTTGCCGGAGTCAAGCGGCCTCTTCGACCTCCCTATGGCCGCAACGCTCTATCCCGTGCCGCCCCCGGCCTTGATCCGCAGGAAATAGTCCGGCGCACCCATCTGACCGCCCTTGAGCGCGATCTCGAGATCGGCAAGCGCCGGATCGTCGCCGTGCGCCTTGAACAGGGCGGCTCCGGGAATGGTCGGCGCGAGGGCGGTCAGGGCATGGATACCGAGCACGCTCGCACCATGGCCGGACGTGTCGCCGCCCGCGATGATGCCGCGCTTCAGCCGCGCCGTCCGCAGCACGCGGTCGAGTACCTGGCCAAGACCGGTGCCGATCCGCTCGTTGATCATGGCCCCGTCGGCGCCGGCGGCGGCGAGTGCCGTGATGGCCGGATCGTCGGGCCCCCGCGCGGTGAACAACAGCGGATCGCGCCCGGCGGCGAGGGCGGCGAGCGCCGCCGTGCCCAGACGGTCGATCTCCGCCGCCCAGGCGGGCGGGTCGATCGCGCGCGCCGCATCGACCGGCAGCGGCTCGAAACCGTGCCCGATGGCACAGTCGATCTGGGCCGCCGTCTGGGGCGCGCAGGACCCGGAGACCACGATGATCCGGTCCACGCCGCCCGCCCGCGGCGGCGCCGGCGGCGGATCGATCAGGCCGGCTTGCCGCCAATAGGCCAGCAGCGCGTATTCGAGTCCCTGGGAGCCGACCGCGAGCAGGCGGCGTCCGCGATTATTCCAGACGACTTCACCGACCGCCGCCAGATCCGCCTCATCGATCAAGTCGAAAGCCACGATCTCGGCGCCGGCGCGGAGGGCATCGGCCAACACCACCTCGCCGCGGCCCGCGCGCAGCGCCGGCAGATCGACCAGGCCGAAGCGTCGCGCGGTCTGGTGGGCCAGATGCCGGCACACATCCGCTTCCGCCATGGGCGTCACCGGGTGACGGCTCATGGTCGGATGACGGTCGAGCCGATGGACGGTATCGCCGAAGGCGGCAAAGAGGTTGCCGAATGCCTGATAGCGGCCGATCGGCGGGGCGGCGACGACCAGCGGATGCCAGTCGCCGCCGAGCACCGGAACGGCCAGATCGAGCGCACAGCCGATCGAACCGACATGGGGTGCTGAATCGAGCGTCGAGCAGATTTTGTAGTGCGCGATGGGAGCGCCGATCGCAGCGAGCGTCTGGAAGACCGCCGGCAGCGTTTCCGCCATCCAGGACGGGTCCTTGGCGCGGGCGATGCCGGCGATGCCGATGCCGCGATAGGCGGCGAACCGCCTCAGCAGCGCCGGCCCGGGCGTCTGCAGGAACAGCACGGCCGGCACGCCACCGAAGGTCAGCGCCTCCATGACGGCGGCGGCGCCGGTGAAATCATCCCCGTACCAGGCGACGAGCACGCCTTCGGGCAGCGCCATCGACATCCGGGCGGCCTATGCCAACGCCCTGGCGAGCGCCGGATGCCGTTCCGCGTATTGGGCCAGCGGAACGCCTTCGACCGCCGCCGCCCAGGCGTCGCGCAGGCTCGCGACGCCGGCCGCAGGACCGTCCGGATGGGCCATGATGCCGCCGCCGGCGGCATAGATCAGGTCGGTCGATCCCAGCAGCCGGAACGTATCCGGCGCCTGGCGCGCGGTCTGGCCGGAGGAGAAGACGGGCATGATCGTGTCGGGCCGGTCGGGAAAGAGCGGCGTCAGGCAGGCGCGCGCCGAGGCGATCACCGAAGCGTCGTCCTCCGAGAACTTGTTCGCCAGCCCGTTCACATGGATATGGTCCGCTCCGGCCAGGCGCCAGAACTTGTGCCAAGCCGTGAAGGAAAAGCCCAGCAGCGGATGGCGCGAGAGATAGCCCCAGCCGTTGCGGTGGGCATGGATCGGCAGCACGCTGTGGCGGCCGAGCGCGATCATGCCGGCCAGCCCGACCGAATTGACGCCGACCATGACGCAGGTGCCGCCGCAGGCGAGCACGAGGTCGTGCCGCCGCCGCATCTCATCGACCTCGCCGGTGAGGTTGAAGGCGACCATGACCTTCCGGCCCTTGCGCTGGGCCGCATCGTTCACGACCCGCATGACGGCGCGGACCCGCGCCTCGAACGGGCAGGACGGTCCGTCGGACTGCAACTCGTCATCCTTGATGAAGTCGATGTCCGCCTCGGCGAGGACACCGACCAGTGCCGCCGTGTCGTCCGGCCCGAGCCCGACGCTCGGCTTGATGATGGTGCCGATCAGCGGCCGCCCCGCCACCCCGGCCAGGCGTCGCGTTCCGGCGATGCCGAAACGCGGGCCAGGGTAGGCCGCAGCGAACGCGGACGGCAGGCGGACATCCTGCAGGCGCAAGCCGGAGAGTTGCTTCAGCTCGAACAGATTGCCGGCGACGGTGGCGAGCAGGTTCGGCAGCGACGGTCCGAAATTCGCCAGCGGCCAGGACAGGGTCAGTCGCGCGCGCCGGATCGTGCCGTCACCGGTCGCCGGTCTGCCCGCACCGGTCAGGCTGGGAGATGCCGCCGTCTCCAGGATTTCCAGCGCTTCGATCCGCGCGGCCGCGCGCGCCTTGAGTTCGGGCGTTTCGCCCGGCACCGGAACGAAGGTGCCGGAGGATTGCTCGCCCGCGATCGCTTCGGCCGCACCTGCGGGATCGTAGGCAGTTTCCATCAGGTAGTCGGCTTCGACGCGGTCGTCGGCCACGGCGTTCTCCTCCGCTCCGCCCTCGGTTCATCGAGGTGATGTAATCATTGACTCATCATACCAGTGTTCCTAGGCTCGTCGTCAACCATGTGACGGGGAGGAGTCAGGATGACGGCGATCGCGCTGTTCGGAGCCGGCGGGAAGATGGGACAACGTCTCGCCCGGAACCTCAAATCGTCCCGTTTCGACGTGCGTCATGTCGAGCCCGGCGAGCGCGGCCGCGACGCGCTGCAGGCGGCCCTCGGCATCGCCTGCGTCCCGCCCGAACAGGCGGTCGACGGCGCCGACGCCGTGATCCTCGCCGTGCCCGACACGCTGATCGGCAAGGTCGCCGCCGGCATCGCCCCCGCCCTGCGTCCCGGCGTGATGGTCATCGCACTCGACGCCGCGGCACCTTTCGCCGGCCATCTGCCGGCACGCGACGATCTCGTCTATTTCGTGACCCATCCCTGCCATCCGCCGATCTTCAACGACGAGACGGATATCGAGGCCAAGCGCGACCATTTCGGCGGCGTCGCGGCGAAGCAGCATATCGTCAGCTCGCTGATGCAGGGGCCGGAGAGCGCCTATGCCCTGGGTGAGGAGATCGCCCGCGTGATCTGGGCCCCGGTGATGCGCTCGCACCGCGTCACGGTCGAACAGATGGCGCTGCTCGAACCGGGGCTGTCGGAGACGGTCTGTGCGACGCTCCTGGTCGTGATGCGCGAGGCGATGGACGAGACGGTGCGCCGCGGCGTGCCGCCGGAGGCCGCGCGCGACTTCCTGCTGGGCCACATGAACATCCTGGGTGCGGTGATTTTCGGCGAGCGGGAAGGCGTCTTCTCGGACGCCTGCAACAAGGCCATCGAGTTCGGCAAGCCGGCGCTGATGCGGTCGGACTGGAAGAAGGTGTTCGAGCCCGGGGAGATCGCCGACAGTATCCGTCGGATCACCTGAGGCCCGGACGCCATGCTTCGGGGTGCCGTGATCGGTTGCGGCTTCTTCGCCGCCAATCAGATCAACGCCTGGCGCGATATCGCCGAGGCGGAGATCGTGGCGCTCTGCGATCTCGACGGCGAGCGGCTGCGCGAAGCCGGCCGGCGCTTCGGCATCGGCCGGCTCTACCAGGATGCCGCTCGACTGTTCGCCGATGAGCGGCTCGATTTCGTCGATATCGCGACCACGGTGTCGAGCCATCGTCCGCTCGTCGAACTGGCGGCGCGGCACGGCGTTCCCACCATCTGCCAGAAGCCGTTCGCGGCGACGCCCGATGACGCCCAAGCCATGGTCGCGGCCTGCGCCGCGGCCGGCGTTCCGCTGATGGTGCATGAGAATTTCCGCTGGCAGACGCCGATCCGGGCGATCCGGCACATGATCGATTCCGGCCGGATCGGCGAGGTCTTCTGGGGGCGCATCTCGTTCCGGTCGGCCTATGACGTGTTCTCGGGCCAGCCCTATCTCGCCGCCGGCGAGCGCTTCATCGTCGAAGACCTCGGCATCCACATGCTGGACATCGCGCGCTTTCTGTTCGGCGATGTCGCCAGCCTCGCCGCCCGCACGCGGCGCGTCAACCAAGCGATCCGCGGCGAGGACGCGGCGACGATGCTGCTCGGCCATGAGAGCGGTGCGACCTCGATCGTCGATTGCTCCTATGCCAGCCGGCTCGAAGCCGAGCCCTTTCCTGAAACGCTGGTCGAGGTCGATGGCAGCCTGGGCACGATTCGGCTGCGGCAAGGCTACGAGATGATCGTCATCGACCGGGACGGCACGGATCGGCTCGATGTGGCCCCCCCACTTCTGCCCTGGGCGCAGCCGCCCTGGCATGCCATCCAGGAGAGCGTGCTCGCGATACAGCGGCACTGGATCGAATGCCTGCGCACCGACCGCGAGCCCGCCACCTCCGGGCGCGACAATCTGAGAACGCTGGCACTGGTCGAAGCGACCTATCGGAGCGCCGCCGCCGGCCGGACGGTCGCGCTCGCCGAGCCGGCGAGCGGGCTCTGACGTGACCGATCCCGCGACCCTGATCGCCTATTACGGGACGGACGAGCCGCCGCCGGCGACCCGGCGGCTTGCCGCAGGCCGGCTCGGTGCCGAGCTGGTCGATGGCAATCTGCGCGATATCCGTCATGGCGATTGCGAAATCCTGCGCGCCATCGGCTATGTCGTGCGCGACGAGGATTGGGGAACCTACCGGCCGGTGATCGACGCCCTCGAAATCATCGAGGATCAGGACGGCTTCTCGGTCTCCTACCGGGCCCGCTGCGAGAGCGCTTCCGGCGGGCGGTTGATCTATCGGGCGTCGATCGTCGGCCGTGCCGAAGGCCGCCTCACCTTCGAGGTCGAGGCGGTGCCGCAGACCGATTTCCCGACCAACCGCTGCGGCTTCTCCATCCTGCATCCGATCGTCGGGCTGGCCGGCACACCGGTCACGGTCGAGCATGTCGACGGCTCGGTCACGCAAGCGGCGCTGCCTGACCTGATCGACCCGTACCAGCCGTTCAAGAACATGCGCGCAATCACCCATCGGCCGCGCGCCGGGCTTGCGGTGACCTGCCGGATGGAGGGCGACACCTTCGAGATGGAGGACCAGCGGAATTGGTCGGACGCGTCCTACAAGACCTATGTCCGGCCACTCGCCCTGCCCTGGCCCTATGTGCTGCCGGCCGGGATAGCGCAGACCCAGCGGGTCGTGGTCGATGTCGAAGCGACGCATGGCGTCGTCGGCACGAGCGACGCCATGCGGCCGATCACGCTCTCGCTCGGGGCGCCGATGGGCGTGATGCCGCGCCTCGGCCTCCTCCTGGCGCCGGAAGAGACCGAGGCGACGCTGGCGGCCACCGATCGGCTGGCGGCGATCGCGCCGCAAACGCTCCTCTGTCATTTCGATCCGACCGCCGGCCACGGCGTCGGAGCGCTCGAAGGCTTCGCCGCGGTCGCGCGGCGCCAGGCCGCGGAATTCGTGCTCGAGTGCGTCGTGCCATGCCGAGAGGAGCCGGCGCGCGAACTCGCCGCCATCGCAGAACTCGTTCGCGCCGCAGAGCTGCCACTCGACGCGATCACGGTCAGCCCGGCCGTCGACCGGCTATCGACGCCGCCAGGCAGCCGCTGGCCGGACTGTCCCCCGCCCCACGCGATCTATGCGGCGGCACGCGCGGCCTTCCCAAGCCTGCGCCTCGGCGGCGGGATGTTCAGCTATTTCACCGAGTTCAACCGGAAGCGGCCGCCGGCGGAACTCCTGGATTTCGTCACCCATTGCACCTGCCCGATCGTCCATGCCGCGGACGACGCCAGCGTGATGCGGTCGCTCGAGGCGTTGCCCTTCATCACGCGGTCGGTGTGCGCGATCGCCGGCGCCGGCAAGCCTTATCGAATCGGCCCTTCGACCATCGCCATGCGCCACAACCCTTACGGCGCGCGTACCATGCCCAACCCACATCGCCGACGCATGGCGATGGCAGCAGCGGATCCGCGCCATTTCGGCCTGTTCGGTGCCGCATGGATGACCGGATATGCCGTCCGCATCGCCGACGCGGAGATAGAAGCCCTGACGGTCGCGGCCGTGACCGGCCCGCTCGGACTGGTGACGGAGGGCGGAAGCGTCGTGCCCGCCTTCCACGTCGCCAAGGCGCTTGCGTCGCTCGCGGGCTTCGAACGCGTCCCTTGTCGATCGAGCCACCCGGACGAGGTTCTCGCACTCGCCGCCCGCTCGCCGCGCGGAGAGACGATCATGCTCGTCGCCAATCTGACCGCCCGGCCGCGAACGATCGAAATCGTGAGTGGCAACGGGCGCTGGAGCGCCGGCGTGCTCGATGAAACGACCCTGGAGCCGGCGCGTCGGGGCGACCTTCCCACGACCGCCGCGACGGACGCGCTCTCGCTCAGGCCTTTCGCGGTGGCCCGGCTGGTGTGCACATGATGCCGGATCCATAGATGAAGATTGGCCGCTCTGGTATGGTGACATGATCATCATGTACTGGAGCAGCCATTGCCGGATCCTGAATCCTTGCCGGAGACGATCGTCCGTCGGAAATTGTCGCATGAGGTGTTCGATCGGCTGAAGACGATGATCACCGGGGGCGAACTGGTGCCTGGCGACACCTTACCGTCCGAGCGCGAGCTGATGGACCGCTTCGGGGTCGGCCGGCCGGCCATCCGCGAGGCGATGCAGGCGCTCGCCAACATGGGGCTGATCGCGATTACCCATGGCGAACGGGCGCGCGTCCTTGCCCTGACGGCGAAATCGATCTTCCAGCAAGTGGATCTGTCTGCCCATATCCTGCTGTCCGCATCGCCCGACAGCCTGGAGCATCTGAAGCAGGCGCGGAGCTTCTTCGAGCGCGGCATGGTGCGAGAGGCGGCGCTGAAGGCGACCGACGAGGATGTCGAGCGGCTTTCGGAGGTGCTGGAGCGCCAGCGCCAGAGCGTCGATGACGTCGCCGCCTTCGTCGGTGCCGACATGCGGTTCCACACGCTGATCGCAGCGATCTCGCGCAATCCAATCTTCGAGGCCGTCAGCGAGGCCATGCTGGGCTGGCTGCGCGAGTATCGCACCGATCTGCTGGTCTGGTCGGGCAAGCAGGATCGCACGCTGGCCGAGCACCGGGACATTCTAAAACATATTGTCGATCACGATGCCGATGGTGCCGATGCGGCCATGGCGAAACATCTTGCCCGGTCGAGCGCGCTATACGCGCGTCGCGGCTAGAGACTGTTGTGGCGTTGCGAGGGCGCGCGACCCGCTTGATTTGCGGTCGATGAAGACGTCACGGTCGAAGAACTTCTCCACGTCCACCATGATCACGACGCCCGCCTTTAGGACGATTTTGGCGGCACGCCGGCCGCATTCACGTCCGAGACGAAAGCGGCGAGCCGGTCGAGCGTGAAGGCGACGAACCGATCGACCAGATTGAACGGTCGAGCGGCCTTTGGCCGGATCAGCCAGATATCGAACTCGACCGCGGGGTCGAACGGCCTGACGATGATACGTTTGTCGTCGTTGTTATAAGCGCTGATCGGGTCGACCACGGCGACACCCGCATTCGCCGCGACGAAGGAGAATGTCGTCTCCGACTGCCCGGCCTCGATCCGGCTGCGCCGGGACACTCTGAGCTCGTCGAAGATCCGGTCGATCATGAAACGCGAGTGATCCTGCGGACCGAGTGAGATGAAATCCTGGTCCGCCAGATCGCGTGCATGGATGCGCTTGCGACCGGCCAAGGGATGGCGCGCCGGCAGGATGCAGACGCCGCGCAGCCGGTGCAGGTGTGTGCTGACGACCTCGGGACGATCGCCCGGCAGAATGCTGAGCGCGAAATCGACATGCTGGGCCGCCACGGCGTCGATCAGGCTGCGCGACCGCATGCTCTCCAACCGGAACCGCGTGTCCGGGTGCGTCTCGCAGAAGCTCCACAGAATTTCCGGGAGCGCACGCCGGGCGATGGCGGGAAAGGCGGCGAGGCTGACCGACCCCCAATTCTGGTCGCGCAGCGCCGTCGCCACCCGGGCGATCTGGCCGACGCCGACGAACATGCGCTGGACCTCGACGTAGAGTGCCTCGGCCTCGCGGGTCGGGGTAATCTTGCTGCCTTGCCGGTCGAACAGCCGAAAACCGCAACTCCGCTCGAACTGCGCGATCAACTGGCTGACCGCCGGTTGCGAGATGCTCAGCCGCTCGCCCGCGCGCGTGACGCCGCCGCTCGCCATGACGGCCTGGAAGGCCTCGATCTGTCGAACGTTCATCGGCGGATCCCATAAGTTTAGCTTATTGTCAGGCCCAGATTATCTATTATGAGATTATGAAAGACAACGCGATCATGGTTCTGAGGGCGCTGACGGCAGCCGACGGTTCGAGCGCTTTCGCACAAGGGGATTTCCATGACGTCTCGCTTCGCCAAGCCTCTTGCAATCCTCGCGCTGCTGGCCGCCAGCTTCGCCTTTTGCGCCGGCGCGTACGCCGACCAGCTCGACCGCGTCAAGCAACGCGGCAAGCTGATCGTCGGCATCCGGAACGACTATGTCCCGTTCGGCTACCTCGACCCCAAGGGCGAACTGACCGGCTTCGAGATCGATCTCGCCAAGTTCGTCGCCAAGGACATGTTCGGGTCGGAAACGGCGATCGAGATGGTGCCGGTCGTCGCCTCCAACCGCGTCGAACTGCTGAATGCGGGGCGCGTCGACGTCATCTTCGCGACGCTGGGCTGGTCGACCGAGCGGGAGAAGATCATCGACTATACCGAGAAATATTATCTGATGGCCGGCATGGTCCTGCTGGCGCCCAAGGACGCCACCTACAAGACGTGGGACGACATCAAGGGGCACAAGATCTGCGGCAGCCAGGGCAACATCTATAACCGCGCGCTGATCGAGAAATACGGCGCTGATCTGGTCCTGTTCTCCGGCACCGCCGAGATCTTCAACGCTTTCCAGGACAACCGCTGCGACGCGATCGCCTACGACGGCCCGAACCTGCACATGAAAGTGACCGAGGACGGCTGGAAGGATAAGGACAAGATCGCGCTCGAGACGTTCGACTACATCCCGATCGGCGGCGGCGTGCGCAAGGGCGAGCCGGCGTTCCTGAAGGCGATCAACACCGCCATCATCCACGCCGAGGCGGCGGGCGTCATGATCGGGGGCGAGAAGAAGTACAATCTGGGCATCAGCGACTACGTCACCAAGCGGGCTGCGGATGCGAAGACGAAGGCTGCCTCAGACTAATCGCCAGTTCCATGGGACCGGGCCAGACCTCCGAGGATCGGTTCGTCTCAATGACCGGAAAACATTATGCACGCAATTGAGGTCGCGTCCCGGCGATTGCCGCGGGTGGTGGACAAAGCCTTGTGCCTGGACGATTTCGAGGTGTTGGCGCAACGAAAGCTGCCCCCGGCGATCTTCAAATACGTCGCCGGCCATGCCGAGGACGGCACCACCCACAGGCGGAATCTGCGGTGCTTCACCGAGCGGGCCTTCGTGCCGAACATTCTGGTCGACGTGTCCCGGGTCGAGACCCGGACGCGCATCTTCGATGTCGATTACGACAGCCCGTTCGGCATCGCGCCCATGGGGTTCAGCCGGCTGGTCGCCCCGGATTGCGACACGGTGTTTGCCCGGGCGGCAGCCGAGGCGCGGCTGCCGTTCATTCTGAGCGGTGCGTCGCTCACCCGGCTTGAAGAAGTCCGCGACGCCGGCTCGACCGCCTGGTTCCAGGCCAATATATCAGGTGACGAAAACCGCTTCCTGCCGCTTCTGGACCGGGTCGAGGCGGCAGGGTTCGACACGCTGGTGGTGACCGTCGATACCGCCGTCAATGGCCAGCATGAATTGGCCGCCCGTCACGGCTTTCACGCGCCGGTCCGCCTAACCGCCGATCTCGCCTGGCAGGGAGCCACCCGGCCCGGCTGGCTGTGGCGCGTGCTGCTGTCGCGCTTTCTCGCCGGCGATCCGCCGCATTTCGAGAACACGGACGCGGAGCGCGGGCCGCCGGTCTTTTCCAAAACGCTGGTTCGCGACATCGGCAACCGGGCTGGGCTCAACTGGAGCCATATCGACCTGATCCGCCAGCGCTGGAAGGGCAAGCTCGTCCTGAAGGGCGTGATGTCGCCCGCCGATGCCGTCAGGGCCGAAAAGGCCGGCATCGACGGCATCATCGTGTCCAACCACGGTGGGCGGCAGATCGATTGCGCCCAGGGCTCGCTCGATCTCCTGGAACGGATCGCGCAAGAGGTCGATACGCTGACCCTTCTGTTCGACGGCGGGGTGCGCCGAGGCAGCGACGTGCTGAAGGCGATGAAGCTGGGCGCCCGCCTGGTCTTCATCGGGCGGCCGTTCCTGCTCGCGGCGGCGGCCGGCGACGCGGTCGGCGTCGATCACGCCATCCATTTGATGAAGGACGAAATCAGCCGGAACATGGCCCTGTTGGGGATCAACACCTTCTCGGAGCTGGCGCAGGTCGCGCTCATCCGGGATGGTCGGGGTTGACGACATGAACCTGGATTTCAGCTGGCTGCTCGACCCGCTCTACCAGCAATGGCTGCTGCGCGGCGTGGGCACGACGATCCTGCTGAGCCTGCTCGGCACGGCGCTGATGTTCGTCATCGGCGTCGCGGGCGCGGCATGTGTGCATCTGCGGGTGCCGGTGCTGCAGTCCCTGACGACGATCCTGGTCGAGCTGTTCCGCAACACGCCGCCGTTGGTCCAGTTGTTCTTCCTCTATTTCATGCTGTCGCAGATCGGCCTGACGCTGACCGACCCGACGACGGGCCATCGGGTGCCATTGTTCACCGGCTTCGCCTGCGTGGTGCTGTCGCTGGGCCTCTATAACGGCTCGATCGCGGTCGAGATCATTCGGTCGGGGTTGCTGGCCGTTCCGTTCCAGACGGTGGAGGGCGCCCGCTCGCTCGGCTATACCCGGCTGCAGACCTTCCGCCACGTCGAGCTGCCGATCGGGCTGCGGCTCAGCATGCCGACGATGACCAACAACATCGTCAGCCTGATCAAGACCTCGTCCCAGGCCGCCTTGGTCGCGGTCGCCGACATCATGTACGGCGCGACCCAGATCATGCTCGAGACCTTCCGCAATCTCGAGGTCATGGTCTTCATCTGGGTGATCTATCTGGCGATCGCCAGCGTCGCGGTGCTGGCGGTGCGCCGGCTTGCCGCCGCCGTCCGCATGCCCGGCTACGGGTCGTGACGTCATGAACGCCGGATTCAAGCTCTTCGCTTTCGGCATCGTCGGGGTGACACTGCTTCTGGCGGCCCTGCTGGTCACCGTCTATGGCGCGGACACCGGCGCCGTGCTGCACGGGCTGGCGGTGCGCACGCCGTTGCTGCTGACCGGGTCGCCGGACTTCAGCCGGTTCGAGGGCGGCTTCGCGGTCAATATCCTCATCAGCCTGTGGTCGATGGTCATCGCCGTCCTCGCGGGCACGGCGCTCGGCATCGGCATGATTTCGCAATCGGCCCTGGTGCGGGCACCGTCGATTCTGGTCATGAACGTGCTGCGCAACTCGCCCTGGCTCGTCGTGCTCTACGCGATGCTCTACCTGCTGCCGTTCGAGATCGACGCGTTCGGCACGACCTTTTTCTTCTCGCCCCTGATCAAGGCCGTGGCCGGCCTGGCCCTGCCGGTCACCGCCAACATCGCCGAAGTGTTCCGCGGCGGCGTCGAGGCGGTACCGACCGGGCAATGGGAATCGGCGCGGTCGCTCGGGTACGGCCGCCTGCAGATCCTGCGCTACGTCGTCGTGCCCCAGGCAATCCAGTTCATGACGCCAAACCTGATGACGACCTACGCGATGCTGTTCATCGGCACCAGCCTGGTCGTGGTGACCGGGGCCGACGACGTGCTGTCCGTTGCCAAGACCGTAATCGCCAGCGACGGCGCGCATTTCGCGACGGCAATCTACATCTACGTCCTGTTCCTCTTCTTCATCTTCTGCTTCCCGATCGCCATCCTGACCCGTTGGCTGGAGCATCGCGTGCGAGTTCGCCCATGACGCTCGATCCGCAGTCCGGCCCCCTGATAGAGATGCGGGACGTCCATAAATCCTTCGGCAATTACGCCGTGCTCAAGGGGGTGTCGCTCTCGGTGCCCGACGGTGGGGTGGTGTGCATCATCGGGCCGTCCGGCTCGGGAAAATCGACCATTCTGCGCTGCATCAACGGCTTGATGCCGATCGATAGCGGCACGATCCGCGTCGGCCCCTTCGCGGTCGAGACGCTGAAATCCGAGAAGACCTTGGTGCCGCTTCGGCATCAGGTCGCGATGGTGTTTCAGCAATACAACCTCTTCCCGCACCGGACGGTGCTGCAGAACCTGACCATGGCACCGGTCCAGGTCCTGGGCGAGAAGCCGGCCGAGGTGCGCGAGCGGGCCCTGGCGCTTCTCGCCAAGGTCAGGATGACCGGCAAGGAAATGGCCTATCCGGGCGAGTTGTCGGGCGGGCAGCAGCAGCGCGTCGCCATCGCCCGGGCACTCGCCATGCAGCCGCGCGTCATCCTGTTCGACGAGGTCACGGCGGCGCTGGATCCCGAGATGGTCAGCGAGGTGCTGAACGTCATCCGCGACCTGGCGCGCGAAGGCATGACCTGCGTGCTGGTGACCCACGAAATGCGTTTCGCCCAGGAGGTCGCGGACGAGGTCTTTTTCACCGACCGGGGCGTGATCGTCGAACACGGGCCGCCCGAAACCCTGTTCAAGCACCCGGCCGACGCCCGGCTGAAGGCCTTTCTCGACAAGGTCCTGTGACCGTAAGGAACGATATGATGCAGCCTCTCAAGATCCTGGTTCCCGACGCGCATATGCGCGACCTCGACGTCGAGCTTGGCGTGTCGGGCGATCGGCTCGATTATCTCGTATTCGACGAAACCGATGCCGCGGCGATTCCGGACGCGGTCTGGCGCTCGTGCGACGCCATCCTGGTCTGGCACCGCATGCGCATCACGCCGGAGGTCGTGGCGAAGCTCGACAAGTGCCGCCTGATCGTCCGGGTCGGCGTCGGCTTCGACAATGTCGACGGTCCCGCCTGCCAGGCGCGCGGCATTCCGGTCTCGAACGTTCCGAACTATGGCACGACCGAGGTTGCCGACCATGCGCTGGCCATGCTGCTGTTCCTGACCCGCGGTCTCGGAACATACGAGACAAGGTTGAAGGCCGATCTGGCCACCGGTTTCGTCGCGGAAGACGTGCCGGTGGTGCGGCGCATCCGGGGCAGCATCTTCGGGGCAATCGGCATGGGCCGCATCGGCACGGCTATCGCGCGGCGCGCCGCCGCGTTCGACATGAAGGTCATCTATTTCGACCCGTACCTGCCGGAGGGCCACGAACTGGGCCTGGGCATCGAGCGGGTCAACACCCTGGCGGATCTATTGGGCCGCTCCGACGTGGTCAGCCTGCACGTGCCGCTATCCGAGCGGACACGTAACATCATCGGCCGGCCGGAGCTGGCTGCGATGAAGCCGGGCGGCATCCTGATCAATGTCGCGCGCGGCGGCCTCGTCGATGTCGACGCGGTCCATGACGCGCTCAAAAGCGGGCATCTAGCTGCGGCAGGCCTGGACGTGCTGCCCAAGGAGCCGCCGGTGCCGGCGCCTGCTCTGATCGCGGCTTGGCAGGCCGAGGAAGCTTGGCTCGCCGGCCGGCTCGTCGTGACGCCGCACGCCGCCTTCTATTCCAAGGCCGGGTATCTCGACATGCGAACCTTCTCCGCCGAAATCCTGCTCGACTTCCTGTTCGAGGGACGGCTGCGGAACAACGTCAACCCAGGCTGGGACGCGAAGGCTTCTTGAGCCCGCCGCCGCCACCGCAGACCATCAGGAACGAGCCATGGCCTTCCAACAGCATGACATCCAGTTCAGGGTCTTGAGCGAACAGGAACTCGACGCTTGGCGGGCAATTCCGCCCGCTGTCGCCTCGGACTGCATGAATCGCACCCAGGTAATGAGTGCCGCGATCAAGCCTATCAGCGTCGGCCAGACCTTGTGCGGCCAAGCCCGCACGGTGACGACCATGGTCGGCGATTGCGGCCCGATCTGCGCGCTCATCAGCAGCGCCCGGCCGGCCGAAATCGTGATGGTCGATGCCGGAGGGGTCGAGGATACCGCGGTCTGGGGCGGCATCATGGCGGAAGAAGCCGTCCATCGCCGGCTGGGCGGTGCCGTTATCGACGGGGCCATCCGCGATGTCGCCGACATGCGCAAGGCAGGTTTCACGATGTTCTGCCGCTCGATCGTGCCGCGGGGGCCGCATCACGGCTTTGGCGGCATCATCGACGGGACGATTTCGGTCGCGGGCGTACCCGTACGCTCCGGCGATATCGTTCTTGGCAACGACGACGGTGTGGTCGTCGTCCCGCTGGAGCAGGCATCGACGGTCCTGGCGGCGGCCCAGGCTCATCTGCTCAAGGAAGAGGGCTGGATTCGGGATATAAGACGCGGTGTATCGATCCCGAAAATGTTCGAACTGCCTGCAGCGAAGTGAACGTCATTCGCCCGAGCGGGGCGACCGGGTCGAGAGTGATCGGTACACGGAAGCGCCGTTGAAGGGTCCGCTATCGGGAACGGAAATGGTGCGTCCCTGCGACCGTCCATGGGCGCCGAAGAGCCGAACCTAGCCAGGAAGATCGGTCGAAATGGAGCGAAAGGCCTCGACCGCAAATTCAACATCGGCATCATCGATATGCCGATGCGTAACGCAGCGGAGACGATTTTTCCCCCAGGGCCTCACCAACAGGCCGACCTGTTCGAGGTCGGCCACCCACCTCTCGCTGTTTCTTGCCGTTTTGGAAACATCGACCTGGACGATGTTGGTCTGCGGCGCGGACGCACTCAGGTGCGGGTGAACCGCGTTCAGACCACTGGCGAGCCGCCGGGCGCGGGCGTGATCCTCGGACAGGCGCGCGCCCATGCGTTCGACGGCCTCCAGGCCCGCTGCCGCCATGATGCCCGCCTGTCGCTGGGTCCCGCCCAGCATCTTGCGAAAATGGCGCGCACTTTCGATGGTCTGGCGTGGCCCGACCAAGACAGCGCCGACGGGTGCGCTCAATCCCTTCGACAGGCATAAAGATGCCGTGTCGGCGTAGCAGGCGATTTCCGCGGGCGAAACCCCTTGTGCCACCGCGGCATTGAACAGCCTGGCACCGTCGAGATGGACCGAGATTCCATGGGCCTCGGCAATGTTTCGGACCGCCCGCATGTGGTCTAGCGGCAGGACCGCACCGCCGGCGTTATTGTGCGATGTCTCCAGCGCGATCAGCGCCGTCTTCAACTTGGTGCTGCCGGTCTGCAAGGCATCTTCGAGCAGGCCCAGGTCCATCGCCCCCGACGTGCCGGATACGGCAAGGTAGAATGCACCCGTGAACGTCGCGGCACCCCGTTCCGACGTATACATATGGGCGGCGGATTCCAGCACGATCTGCTCCTGGCGCGGCACCTGGGCCAGCACGGCGAGCAGGTTGGCCATGGTGCAGCTGGGCACGAACAACCCCGCTTCCTTGCCGAGCGCGCCGGCCGTCACCGCCTCGAGCTCGCGGACGGTCGGGTCGCCATCCAGACCGTCGTCGCCGAGAGGTGCGAGGCGCATGCGCTCATACATCGCCTCCGTCGGGCGCGTGACCGTGTCGCTGCGCAGATCGACGACCCGTGCCGGGTGGTGTGGGCTTTCCATGTCGGGCCTCTAGTCGTGCAATATCTTGGAAAGGAAGATGCGGGCCCGCTCCGGACGGGCGCTCACATCGCCGAAGAAGTCGGACTTGGGGCAATCTTCGAGGATGCGCCCCTGGTCCATGAAGATCACCCGGTCGGCAACGCGGCGGGCAAAGCCCATCTCGTGCGTGACGACCATCATCGTCATCCCGTCCCTGGCGAGGTCGGTCATCACATCCAGCACCTCGCTGACCATCTCCGGATCGAGCGCCGACGTGGGCTCGTCAAACAGCATCGCGATCGGGTCCATCGACAGGGCCCGGGCGATCGCCACACGCTGCTGCTGACCGCCGGATAGCGCGGTCGGGTATTTGCCGGCATGGGCGGATAGGCCGACCCGGTCGAGCAAGCGCCCTGCCCGTTCCCGCGCCTCGGCTTTGCTGCGCCCCAGCACCTTCATCTGCGCCAGGCAGAGATTGTCGATGACGGTCAGGTGGGGGAACAGCTCGAAATGCTGGAACACCATCCCGGCGATCGACCGCAGCTTGGGCAGGTTCGTGCGCCGATCGAAGACGGACAGTCCATCGACGAAGATCTCGCCCTTTTGAATCGGTTCGAGCGCGTTGATCGTCTTGATCAGCGTCGATTTCCCGGAGCCGGAAGGCCCGCAGATCACGACCACCTCGCCCTTGGCGACCGATGTCGAGCAATCGTCCAGGACCTGGACGCTGCCGTACCATTTGCTGACGTGCTTTATCTCTATCATGTTCCGGTATGTCTCAGCGGGCGACGGCAGTGCGCCGTTCCAGACGCTTCACCAGTTGCGAAGCACTGAAACAGACGACCAGGTAAACGGCAGCGACGAACAGGTACATCTCGGTCAATCGCCCGTCGCGCTGGCCGATCTTGGTCGCGGCGCCCAGGAAATCGGTCAGGGCGACCACGTAGACGAGCGCCGTATCCTGAAACAGCGTGATCAGCCGGGTGATCAGCGACGGCCCCATGTTGCGCAGCGCCTGCGGCAGGATGACGTTGGTCATCGTCTGCCGGTAGCTGAGGCCGAGCGCCATTCCAGCCGACATCTGGCCGGTCGAGACCGACAGTATCCCGGCCCGCATGATTTCGCAGAAATAGGCGGCCTCGAAGAGCGTGAAGCTGATGATCGCCGAATTGAAGGCGCCGACCTGGACCGGCCGTGGGGACTGCAAAATCCAGGCGCCCAGATAGGGCACCAGGAAATAGAACCAGAAGATGATCAGCAGCAGAG
>Ga0302314_10001446_pt1 | contig 44561 bp, 33 predicted proteins | sample III_Palsa_N2_3_FD_200533 | JGI IMG/M metagenome (GOLD analysis project Ga0302314, IMG submission 200533) | Peat permafrost microbial communities from Stordalen Mire near Abisko, Sweden - III_Palsa_N2_3 | ecosystem: Environmental > Terrestrial > Soil > Palsa > Peat permafrost | place: Sweden...
CGCTTGCGTGCTGTTCTCATACTCAGCGGGAGACGACGAGGCTCGCTCATATGCCGAGGACTTCGCCGCCGTGTTCAAGCACGCTGGATGGGCCGTCAGATTCCAAATCTTCACCACTTCTGAAGCCGTTTTGTTCGAAATCTGCGTGAGTGACTTTTGGTCGGTCAACCGCTCGGAGGTGGCCCGGGACGTGCAGCGGGCATTTGAGCAAGTGGGGATAAGGTTCATTGGCGGACGCGGTCCGGCCATGGGCATGACGCAAGGCGAGAGTTTCGCTTGGTCGGAACCGAATGTCGTAAACATATTCGTGGGGCCAAAACCGCCCCCAGCGTTCGACTGAACGCATGCTAAAGGCGCTCCCGCGTTGGTGGAGAATGAAGCGCCGAGCAAGGCGCAAAGCAGTCCTGAGCACGCTACGTTTTGCGCCAATCTTCGTCCTGTTGGTCGGTCTAGGCGTTTGGGCCATATCGGAGCGAGCGCCATCACAAATACATCGCTCCGACATAACTTGTGCCTATCCCCAACAGAATCAGCAGGGCGCCAAGCGCAACAGCGGTCCCCTTCTCACTTGCAAGCAGACCGACTCCGGCCCCCCCGAATACGATGCCTATAGGCAAGCTAAGCAGGGCAACCCACAGGCCTTTCTTCCTGCCGCCCGCCATTGGTTGGCCGACACGACCGGCAACCCGGTTTCCTTGTTCACGCTGGTTTTGGCCATATCCACGATTGGTCTCTGGTTTTCCACGCGCGGCCTGATGCGGGGTGGCGAGCGACAGAACGCGTGGGCCGCCAGACAAACCGAGATAATCTTCCAGCAGAAAGAACTTAGCAGGCTTCAATTCTTTGCCGCGCACCGGCCCCAGATAACGGTCCATGCTGTTGAGTTTATCTCGGTCCCGAGCGGAGACGGTGACGGCAGAAACACGATTGGCGCGTCCATTCTTTGCTTCAACACGGGAACAGGAAGCGTGAATGTTGCGGAAGCCAGAGGAGACATATTGGTCACCCGGGCGATAAGCGTCGATGTGCAACGCCGACTCGTGGCCACGTTTGAGGACGTTGAAATTGGAGTGAAGATGCGATTCAGTATCGTGTCGGACAGAACGCTTAATGATTTGCCGGGGGGGACAGCCGTCTATTGCGTCGGAACGATTGCTTATTCGGATGCTACGGACGCGCGCCGGGAAACTGGCTTCTGCTTCGTGTTGCAGGGGCGAATGGGTGCTCGCCCCCACTGGACAAGCGCCGAGAGTCCCGAGCACGAATATTCGTACTGAAAGCGCGGTGCGTGCCTCTCGGATGCGACTAAAGCGCGGCTCGCTGGGGCACACACGTATATAGGTCCCTATGGGAGAGGGGGTCTGAAGGCGGGAAAAGAGAGCCAGTCTGCCAACCTCAGCGATACCCAGCCCCCCTCGAATAAACCGCGTCGCGGGTTGACTTTAGCCCGCTGAACCCCGATGTGGCGAGCGTGCCGGGACGTTCCTGGCGCAATTGGCGCTCCGGTCGCGTGGGGGACTTAACCAAGTCCCGGCCCGTTGAGCGCCTCTTGGCTCTAGCCGATCGCCCGTTCACGCTGGGCCTTCCCAATCCATCCTACGCCCAGGCGAGGCTCGCAAAGCGCGAGCGCTCGCGCTCGGCGCACATGAAAGAATTTTGATTACCGTGACCAATTTTACCGACCTTGGCCTAGCCAAGCCGCTGCTCCGCGCCCTTTCTGAAAAGGGTTACGACCAGCCGACGCCCATCCAGGCGCTCGCCATCCCCATCGTTCTCTCCGGCCGTGACCTCCTAGGCATCGCCCAAACCGGCACCGGCAAGACCGCGGCCTTCGCGCTGCCGATCCTGCACCGGCTGGCCGCCGACCACCGGCCCGCGCCCCGGCGCGGCTGCCGCGTCCTGGTGCTCAGCCCGACGCGCGAACTGGCCAGCCAGATCGCCGACAGCTTCCGCGCCTATGGCAAGCATATGGGCCTCACCACCGCCACCGTGTTTGGTGGCGTGAAGCATGGGCCGCAAGTGCGCGCCCTGGCCGGCGGCGTCGATGTCCTGGTGGCGACGCCCGGACGCCTGCTCGATCACATGCAAGAGAAGTTCGCTCAGCTGGGCTCCGTCGAAGTGTTCGTGCTCGACGAGGCCGACCAGATGCTCGACCTCGGCTTCCTGCCGCCCATCCGGCGCGTCGTCGCCACCCTGCCCAAGCAGAGGCAAAACCTGTTCTTCTCGGCCACCATGCCGGGAGAAATCGGCAAGCTCGCCGACGAGCTCCTGAAAGACCCTGCCCGGGCCAGCGTCACGCCTTCGGCGACGCCGGTCTCCAAGATCGACCAGCGCGTGCTGTTCGTGGAATCCGACCGCAAGCGCCAGCTGCTGGCCGAGCTGTTCGAAGACTCCAAGATGGGTCGCGCGCTCATCTTCACCCGCACCAAGCGCGGGGCTGACCGGGTCGGCAAATACCTCGAAGGCGCCGGCATCCGCGCCGACGCCATCCATGGCGACAAGTCCCAGGGCCAGCGCGAGCGGGCTTTGGCGGCGTTCAAGTCGGGCGCGGTGCGGGCGCTGGTGGCCACTGACATCGCCGCGCGCGGCATCGACGTCGACGCCGTGACCCACGTGGTCAACTTCGACCTGCCGAACGTCCCGGAATCCTATGTGCACCGCATCGGCCGCACGGCCCGGAACGGCGCCGGCGGGATCGCCATCAGCCTGGTGAGCAACGACGAACGCGGTCTCTTGAAGGACATCCAGCGCCTGATCCGCTTCGACCTGCCCTCTTACGATCGCCGCAACGACCGCGCGCTGGGCGTGTTGGCGGCGGTGGAAAAGACCACCATGCCGGAGACGCCGGACCGTCAACCGGCTCAGCAGAGCCGCGGCGGCGCCCAGCAGCCGTCCCGCAATCGTCGCCGCGGACGCCCGAACCAGGGCCAGGGCGGCGGCCAGCGGAATGGCCAGGGTCATGGGAACGGCCATGGCCAAAGCCACGGTCACAGCCAGCGGCCCCAATCAGGCGGGCCGCGCGCCATCGCGTCCACCCAGCCGGCGGCGCGCTGGAGTCCGGTGGACGCCTAGAGCAGACCCCGCTCAGACGGAAACGTTTGAGCGGGGATGATCTGTTCTAGATCTTAAGGGTGTAGAGCCCGATTCAACGTTCGCATCTGTTCCGTGCAAACGCATCAGGATCTAGGAGCCCCCTCCACGTCCATCCAACCCCGGCTATCGCCATCGGGGGTGAAGGCGGCGGTGACGCCGTCGCCTGATCTGGTGAGCACCAGTCGATGGGTCCAGAACGGCAGCACGGCCGGTCCGTTCGCCGCCAGCGGAAGCGTGAACACCCAGATCCGCTGGTGGCGTTTTTCCTGGGCTACGTCGACACCGAGAGTGACGGACGTTTTATCCACCCCGGTCAGGACCAGGGAGAGCTTGAACGGACCCAGCAGGTCGACGTCGCTGGGCTTCAGCACCAGTTTGGCGGTCTTGTCGCGCACCGGACCGCCTCCCAGGCCCAGTATGGGCGGCGGCGCGTACCATGTCTCCAGGCTCCCTACATGGATCTCATAACCGCGATCGTTGACATCGATGCAGTAGGTAATCGTCCTCTGACCGTTCGCATTGAAGTCACTCAGGGGACCGCACCAGAACGTCTCTTCGGGGTCGAAGTCGGTGGGCGTCACGACCTCATAGAAGATCGTCCCGGCGGGAGCAGTCAGTTCGGGAATGACCGGAACATCGACGGCTGACTCGAGGCGCGCGGTAGCCGCATGACCAACCCGGCCCGAGAGCACCGCGCCGCCCTCGGCCACGAGCCCCGAGGCCGGCGCCAGCGCCGCCGGGTCCAGGCGCAGCCCATCGAAGGTGAGCGGCTCCGCGTGACCTTCAGGCAGAGGCGGCACGAGCGGCGTCCAGGCGGCGTCGAGGCGCTTGCTGATATCGCCAGCGTAGAACCGATCGACCCACTGCCGGCGATCGTCCGGCGTCCGGGCCGCGCCAAAAGCGTGTCCTTCGTCGCCGGTCAGGGGCAGCCAGACATAACCATGGCGATGCATGCAGTGGCGCACGAAGGTGTCCTTGGCCTCCTGCAGGCGAATGGCCGTGCCGCCGGCGGCGATCACGGCCCCCGCTAGGCCGCCGGCATAGTTCTGCATCACCGGAACGTGGAAAACGACCGCCTTGGACTGAGCCTCGCGCCGAGATCGGCGGTCTCGCCAGCGTCGGTCGCGCCAATCTTGGCCCACAGGTGAACTTCGGCGACCGCCCCGCCGGCGGCCACGTAGACGACCCCAGCCAGAAGCGTTCCCCACGCCCTCAGTTTCCGCATAGTCCCCCCGAGTCGCGCCCTACGACCGATAATCCCCGTTGATGGCCACGTACTGTTTTGTGAGGTCGCAGGTCCACATCGTCCAGGACGCGCGGCCGACGCCCACGTCGACAGTGACCTCCAGCTCAGCGTTCTTCATGTAGTCGCTCATGGCGGTCTCGGAGTAGTCGGGGGCGACCGCCCCGTCCCTCGCCGCCCAGAGGTGGCCGAAGGCCACGCTGATCTTTTCGCGGCGCACCGGCTCGTCGGCACGGCCCACGGCCATGACGATGCGGCCCCAGTTGGCGTCCTCGCCGGCGAAGGCGGTCTTGACCAATGGGCTCTCGGCGATGGTGCGGGCGATCTTGGCCGCCGATGCCGCGCTCTTGGCCCCGTTGACGGTGATCTTCACGAACTTCGAGGCGCCCTCGCCGTCACGCACCAATTGTTGGGCGAGGTCGAACAGCACCCCCTTCAGCTTATCGGTGAAATCGGCCAGACGCGGGTCGTCGGCGCGGGCGATGGGCGGCGCGCCGCTGGCGCCTGTGGCGAACACCAGCAGGGTGTCGTTGGTGGAGCGGTCGCCGTCGACGGTGACGCTGTTGAATGTCCGGGCGGTCATTAGCCTCACCAGCGCCTGGAGCGCCTTGGGCTCGACGGCAGCGTCGGTGACGACAAACGCCAGCATGGTCGCCATGTTGGGCGCGATCATGCCAGAGCCCTTGGCGATGCCGGCGATATGCACCGGGTGACCATCCACGTGGGCCAGGGCCTGCGCGCCCTTGGGGAAGGTGTCGGTGGTCATGATCGCCCCGGCCGCGCGCTCCCAAGAGCGGTCGGTCAGCGCGGCGACGGCGGCCGGCAGGGCCGCGGTGATGCGCCTATCGTCCAGCAGAACACCGATCACACCGGTGCTGGCCAGCATGACTTCCCGCGGCTTCGCCCCCATAGCCTTGGCGGCGGCGGCGGCGACCCGCTCGGCGGCCTTAGCCCCCGCGCGGCCAGTGAAGGAATTGGCGCAACCCGCGTTGACCACCACGGCGCGCACGCCCCGGCCGCCCGTGGCGCGCAGCTGATGCTGACACCAGTCCACCGGCGCCGAACCCACGCCATGACGGGTGAACACGCCTGCGCAGGTCGTCCCCGGGGAAAAGCGCATGATCATGAGGTCGTCGCGCTCGCCCCGATAGAAGCCGGCGTGCGCCGAACCCATTTCCACGCCGGCCACCGGCGGCATGTCGGGGAAATCCACGGCCAGGGGCGAGCGGGGAAGATCGCCGGTCATGTGCGTTTCCGTGTGGTCAGTCTTGCGTTCATGAGGCGGGGAGTCCTAGGCATGTCACGAAACGGCGCGATGATAGCTGAAACGCCGACCGTAATGGTGAGGGAGACCAGGTAAATGAAACTCTACAATTCCATCGGACCCAATCCGCGCGTCGTGAAAATGTTCCTGGCCGAGAAAGGGCTGGAGCTGGAGCACGTGCCGGTGGACCTCATGGCCGGCGAGAACCGCCAGCCCGCCTATGGCGCCGTGAACCCCTCGCAGACCCTCCCGGCGCTGGAGGTCGACGACGGCGTGGTGGTGGCCGAGATCACCGCCATCTGTGAATATCTCGATGAACTGCACCCCAACCCGCCCCTTATCGGCACGACCCCCATGCAGCGGGCGCAGACGCGCATGTGGACGCGGCGCATCGATCTGGGCGTCGTCGAGCCCATGACCAATGGCTTCCGCTATTCGCAGGGCCTGCGCCTGTTCCAAAGCCGACTGCACTGCATTCCCCAGGCGGCGGACGACCTGAAGGCCATCGCTCAGGAAAAGCTCACCTGGCTGGACGGCCAGATCGACGGGCGCGAATGGATCGTGAGCGACCGCTTCACTCTCGCCGACATCCTGCTTTTCTGCTTTGTCGATTTCGGCGCGACCGTGGGTCAGCCGCTCAACCCCGACAACAAGAACATCCTGGCCTGGTACGATCGCACCAAGGCTCGGCCAAGCGCGGCGGCGAGCGCCTAAGCGGCGGTTTGCGCGTGGCCGGACTTACGGGGCGGCCGTCGGCGTCAGCTTGCGGTTAAAGAAATCCAGCACGGTGCGCGTGCGATGCAAAAGGTCATTCTGCGTCCAGCCGGCGCGGTGCCTGAGGCCTGGATAGACCATGGTCTCGAACGGAATGGCGCGCGCCTGCAGGTCGAACATGACCCGCGTTGAGTTATCGAAGCTGACATTGTCATCCGCCATGCCGTGGATGAGCATCAGGGTCCCACCCTCCAGCCTGGGAAGGCGCGAGACGACCTCGGCGGCTGCATAGCCAGCCGGGTTCTCCTCCGGCGTGCCCATGTATTGTTCTGTGTAATGGGTGTCGTAGAGCGACCAGTCGGTGGCCGGCGCTCCAGCCACCCCCGCGGCGAAGGGCGAGCTCGGCGCGGTCAGCAGCATCAAGGTCATGTAGCCGCCGTTGGACCAGCCGATGACGCCCAACCTGGCCGGATCCACGAACGGCAGCGATTTCAGATAGCTGACACCGGCCAGTTGGTCCTCGACTTCGAGCTGGCCCATGCGCCGGTCGATCGCGGTCTTGAAAGTCACCGAACGGCCGGGCGTGCCGCGATTGTCGAGGCTGAAGAGGATGTAGCCAGCCTCGAGATAGAGTTGATCGGTGGGATTGGCCCAGCCCCGACGCGCGAGCGCGCCGGCCGGTCCCCCATAGACCTCGACGACGACAGGATATCTGTTGGACGGGTCAAATCCCGGCGGCGTGCGCATCTCCCACCAGAGGTCTTCGCCGTCCGAAGCTTTAATGGTCCCGAATGTCGGTGTCGGCAGGCTCGGGGCGTAGGGAAAGAGCGGATGATCGGGCCCCAGCCTGTTCTCGTCGATCCAGCGCAGGAACGTCCCATCCTCTTTATAGAGCGCGGTTCGCGGGGGTGTTCGGGGATCGCTGTAGGTCGCCGCGAACGCGTCGCCATGCTTGGCAAAGTCGGCGTCCCACCAGCCGCCGGCGCTGGTCAGCGCTGTCGGTTCGTCGGGATGGGCGTAGGAGATCGAATAGATTCGCTGCTCGATGGGCGTGTCCTTGCCGGCGGCGAAGAAGGCCACCTTCTTGACCTCGTCGACGCCCAGCAACTCGGCCACCGGCCACGCGCCCCGCGTTACCTGGCGGATCAAGGTCCCATCGGCGGCATAGAGATAAAGGTGGCGATACCCCGAGGTTTCGGACGACCAAAGGAAGGTCCCGTCCTTCAGGGGGTGGAGGTCTTTGCTGAGCTCGACCCAATGGGCGCTCGTCTGGCTGACCAGCACCCGCGCCGCGCCCGTCGCCGGATCGACGGCGAGCAAGTCCAATCGACGCTGATCGCGCGTCTGGCGCTGGACATAAAGCGTCCGGCTGTCCTTGGACCAGTCGACGCGGGCCAGATAGAAATCCGGGTTCGAACCGAGATCGACTTTGACCCGCGCGCCGCTGGCGACATCCTCGACATAGAGATCCACCCGCGCGTTGGGTCGCCCGGCGCGGGGATAGCGCTCATTGACCACGCTCGCCCCCTCCGGGCCGATGTCCAAGCGCGGCACGACGTCGACGCCCCTGACGTCCACGTGCGTGAGGGCGATGCGCGTATCGTCCGGCGACCACCAGTAACCGGTCTCCCGAGCCATCTCCTCCTGGGCGATGAATTCCGCCACGCCCCAGGCTTGCAGGTCATCTCCGCCCGAGGTCAGCGCCCGCTCGGCCCCGCCCTTGGTGGGCATGATGTAGAGATTGTCGCCGCGCACGTAGGAGACGAAGTTTCCGAGTGGCGAGATCTTGGCGTCAGTGTCGTCGGCCGGTTTGTCGGTGAGCTTGATGAGCCGTCCGTCCGCGCGTTCGTAGAGCCACAGATCGCCCTCCACGGGCACGAGGATTTGCTTACCCGCCTCATCCCAACTGTAGTCCACCACGCCGCGGGTCTGGACGCCCTGGCGCTCGCGTCGGCTCTTTTCATCTTCCGACAGCATGGCGCCTTTCGGCGTGAGCGCGCGGCCGTCGATGATCAGGTGCGGCGCGGCGCCGTCGGTCGGCGCGATCCACAGATCGGTAAGGCGTTGATCGTCGCTCTTGGCCTTGAGGAAGGTCACCGCCGAGCCGTCGGGCGCCAGCGTGACCGCCCGTGCGCGCGGCCCAGAGAGATCCGGATCGGCGAAGACGCGCTCCGGCGTCAACTTCTCGGCGTGAACCGCCCCCGCCATGGCCAACGCCACCATCCCCGCCAGAACCTTCATCCCGCTCTTCTGCCGTGGCGCGAACGCGGGGTCCAGGGGGCGCTCTGCTCTCCTTCCGCGTTGGGGGAGCGAGTGGGCCTGCCCCAACAAAGAGCGTCATGGCCGAGCGTCAGTCCCGGCCATCCAAGAACGCCGGATAGCGGATGACCGCGCCCACAAGGGGGAGGAAGACTGGTTCAGTAGACCTCGGGCACGAAGATATCTGGCGGGAGGGGATGGCGCGTGTAGTCGGGGGCATGCACGCGCTCGGGCAGGGCCACGGGTGGCCGCGGCACCTCCTGGTAGTCGATCTGACCCAGGAGGTGGCGAATGCAATTGAGCCGGGCGCGCTTCTTGTCCACCGCTTCGACCACCCACCAGCGCGCCTCGGGAATGTTGGTGCGCTCTAGCATCTCCTCCTTGGCCGCGGTGTAGCTCTCCCAGCGGCGGCGGGATTCAAGGTCCATGGGACTGAGCTTCCACTGCTTGAGCGGGTCGATATTGCGCATCTCGAAGCGGAAGTTCTGCTCTTCGTCGGTGATCGAGAACCAGTATTTGATGATCTTTACACCGGATCGAACGAGCATGCGCTCGAACTCGGGCGTCGAGCGAAAGAACTCCTCGACATCGGCCTCGGTGCAGAAGCCCATCACCCGCTCCACGCCGGCGCGATTGTACCAACTGCGATCGAACAGCACGATTTCACCGGCGGCGGGGAGGTGCGGAACGTAGCGCTGAAAGTACCATTGGGTGCGCTCGCGATCGTTGGGCGCCGGCAGGGCGACGACCCGGCATACGCGGGGATTGAGGCGCTGGGTGATGCGCTTGATCGCGCCGCCCTTGCCGGCCGCGTCGCGGCCCTCGAAGATCACCACCACCTTGAGGCCTTCGTGGACCACCCAGTCCTGGAGCTTCACCAGTTCGGCCTGCAGGCGGAAGAGCGACGCAAAATAGCGCCTCCGGCTTATCGGATGCCCGTCAGCCGCTTCATCCTCATGCTCGCTCATGAGGCGGGCGACGACATCGTCTCCGTCATCATCAAGTTCCAGTTCGAGTTCCTCGTCGAGATCGTCCAGGCGTTCAGCGCGAACGCGGCGCGATCTGAGGTCCGCCTCGTCTTTCGGATCGGAAGTCATGCTGGTCTGCCCCCTCTGTCCCTAATATCGCCGCCGCCCCGCCGCAGGGCCGATGCGAGAATGTCCACGGATAAATGACCGGCGTCGCGTGAAAATTCGATGACGGTGTTTCCCGTCTGTCAGCTCGCAACCCAAACGCCCACGGCGCGTCGCCAACGCCTTTCCCGCCCCCCCGGGGGGAGGTGAACTGCCCGTCCGCGTTGACACTCGGGCCTCGCCTTCTTAAGTCTCGCCCGCGCTGAAAAGCGCAGGATTTCCGAGCCGGCGAAGGGTCTTTCAAAGAGCGCGGTCACCGCCGCCGCCCGCGCCAGGCTTCAACCGGACCACCCATGCTCGACCTGAAACGCTTCCTCGGCTCCTCCAACGACCGCAAAGTCCGCGCCCTGACCGCGAAAGTGGCGGCCATCAATGCGCTCGAACCGCAGATCTCGGCGCTGTCGGACGAGGCGCTGCGCGCCAAGACCGATGAGTTCAAGGCGCGCTACGCCAAGGGCGAGACGCTGGACGCCCTTCTGAACGAAGCCTTCGCCGTGGTGCGCGAGGCGGCCAAGCGGCGCCTGGGCGAGCGGCACTACGACGTGCAGATGGTCGGCGGCATGATCCTGCACAAAGGCGGGATCGCCGAAATGCGCACGGGCGAAGGCAAGACGCTGGTCGCCACCCTGCCCGCCTATCTGAACGCCATCGCCGGCAAGGGCGTGCACCTGATCACCGTCAACGACTATCTGGCCTCGCGCGACGCCGAGTGGATGGGCCGCATCTACAAATTCCTCGGCCTCACGGTGGGGGTGATCGTCAACGGCCTCTCACAGGCCGAACGTCAGCGCGCCTATGGCTCGGACATCACCTACGGCACCAACAACGAATTCGGCTTCGACTACCTGCGCGACAACCTCGTCTATGACGCCAGCGAGATGGTCCAGCGTGGGCACCACTTCGCCATCGTGGACGAAGTCGACTCCATCCTGATCGACGAAGCACGCACGCCACTCATCATCTCCGGCCCGACAGAGGACCGCTCGGATTTCTACCGCACCATCGATCTGCTGGTGAAGCAGCTGATCGAGGACCCGGCGACCTTCGAGCACGACGAGAAGCAGAAGCAGGCGCTGCTCACCGAGTTCGGCTCGGAGACCGTGGAGGAGATGCTGGAGGCCGCGGGCCACCTCGCCGACGGCTCAGCCGGGCTCTACGACCCGGCCAACGTGTCGGTGGTCCACCACGTCAACCAGGCCCTGCGCGCCAACGTCCTCTATCAACTCGACCGCGACTACATCGTGCGCGACGGCGAGGTGATGCTAATCGACGAGTTCACCGGCCGGATGATGCATGGCCGGCGCCTGTCGGAGGGCCTGCACCAGGCCATCGAGGCCAAGGAAGGCGCGGACATCCAGCCCGAGAACCAGACCCTGGCCTCGGTCACCATCCAGAACTATTTCCGGCTCTACGAAAAACTCTCCGGCATGACCGGCACGGCGGCCACGGAGGCCCAGGAGTTCTTCGATATCTACAAGATGGACGTGGCCGAGATCCCCACGAACAGACCAGTGATGCGTCGCGATGACGACGACGAGGTCTATCGGACCGCGGCCGAGAAGAACAAGTCGATCATCGAGCTGATCGTGGACTGCCATAGCCGCGGCCAGCCGGTTCTCGTGGGCACCGTTTCCATCGAGAAATCGGAGCTGCTGTCCGAGCTGCTCCTGGCCCACGAATGGCAGCGCGACGGCAAGACCATCAAGGGCGTGCCGCACAATGTGCTGAACGCCCGCTATCACGAGCAAGAAGCCTTCATCATCGCCGACGCCGGCGTTCCGGGCGCGGTGACCATCGCCACCAACATGGCCGGGCGCGGCACCGACATCAAACTGGGCGGCAACATCGACATGCGCCTGGAAAAATGGCGCGCCGAGCAGGAAGGTCTCGGCATCGAACCCTCTGAAGAGGCGGAGGCCGCCGAACGCGGCTCTCTGGAGGTGGAGATCAGCGCCGCCAGGAATCAGGCGCTGGCGGCGGGGGGCCTGTTCGTGCTCGGAACCGAGCGGCACGAGAGCCGGCGGATCGACAACCAGCTGCGCGGCCGGACAGGCCGTCAGGGTGACCCTGGTCGCTCAAAATTCTTCATGTCGTGCGAGGACGACCTGCTGCGCATCTTCGCCGGCGAGCGACTGGACGCGATCATGCGCACCTTCGGCGTGGAGGAAGGCGAGGCCATCACCCACCGCTGGCTCAACGGCGCCATCGCCACGGCCCAGAAGAAGGTCGAGCAGCGCAACTACGAGATCCGCAAGAACCTTCTGAAATACGACGACGTGGTCAACGACCAGCGCAAGGCGGTGTTCGAACAGCGCCACGAGTTCCTGGAGTCCGCCGACCTCTCGGAAATCGTCACCGAGATGCGCCACGACACCATCGAGGACATGGTCGGCCGCCACCTGCCTCCCAAGGCCTACGCCGATCAGTGGGACGTGGACGGCCTGGCCGAGCAGGCCGAGGCGCTGCTGGGTCTCCAGCTTCCGATCAAGGCCTGGGCGGCCGAGGAGGGCATCGCCAATGAGGAAATCGCCCAGCGCCTCACCGCCGCCGCCGACGCCCGCGCAGCCGAGCGCGAGACCTCGATCTCGGCCGAGCAGACCCGGCAGCTGGAAAAGAACTTCCTGCTGCAGATGGTGGACATGCAGTGGCGCGAGCACCTGACTCACCTCGAGCACCTGCGCAACGTCATCGGCCTGCGCGGCTATGGCCAGCGGGACCCGCTCAACGAATACAAGACCGAGGCCTTCGCTCTGTTCGAGACCCTGATCGGGGATCTACGCCAGAACGTCACCCGGTGGATGATGACGGTGGAGTTCCGCTTCGCCCCGCCCGAGCCGACGCCGCCGCCGATGTACGAGATGCACATGGATCCGCTCACCGGCGACAACGAACGGGAGCTGGAGAGCATCGGCGCGACCTTGACCGGGGGCGCCGCCGAAGCGCGCCAGGCTCTGCCGCTGACCGCCCTCCCCGCCGGTTTCGAAACCACCGGCCGCAACCAGCCTTGCCCATGCGGCTCTGGCAAAAAGTTCAAACATTGCCACGGAGCGCTGGTCTAAGCGGAGCCCATGACGGCCTGTGATTTCCTGGTCATCGGCTCGGGAATCGCGGGGGCGTCGATCGCCTGCGAACTGGCCGCCCATGCGCGCGTCATTGTGGCCGAACAGGAGAGCCGGCCGGACTATCACACCTCGGGCCGCTCGGCGGCGATGTACATCGAGAGCTATGGCAACGCGCCGGTGCGGGCGCTCACCGCCGCCAGCCGGGCTCTGTTCGAGACCCCGCCCGCCGGCTTCACCGACTATCCTCTGCTGATCCCGCGCGGCTGCCTGACGCTCGCCCGCGCCGATCAGGTCGACGCGCTGGACGTCCTGACGGAGCAACTCTCGGCGTCGGGCGGCGCTTTCCGCGAACTGACCTGCGCCGAGGCGCGCGCCATGGTCCCGCCGCTTCGGTCCGATGCGACCGCGCGCGCTCTCTACGAGCCGGACAGCGCCGACATCGACGTCAACGCCCTACACCAGGGCTTCCTGCGCCTCGGCCGCGCCAGAGGGGCGGAATATCGGCTGGACGCGGGCGTGGGGGCGTTGGAGCGCGCTGGCGAAAGCTGGCGGGTCAGCCTCAAAAGCGGCGAAACCCTGGAGGCCGGCGTGGTCGTGAACGCCGGCGGCGCCTGGGCCGACGAGGTCGCCGCCCTGGCCGGCGCGGAGCGTCTCGGCCTGACGCCCAAGCGGCGCACGGTGATCCTGTTCGACCCACCACCGGGCGCTGACGTCGAAGCGTGGCCCACGGTGCTGGACGTGGACGAGCAATATTATTTCAAACCCCAGTCGGGCCTGATCCTCGCCTCACCATGCGATGCGACGCCCTCGCGGCCGGGGGACGCCGCGCCGGAGGAACTCGACATCGCCATCTGCGTCGATCGCATCCAGGCGGCGGCGAATCTGCCGGTGCGGCGGGTAGCCAAGGCCTGGGCGGGCCTGCGCACCTTCGCCCCCGACGCGACGCAGGTGTTCGGCTATGACCCGCGCGTCGCCGGCTTCTTCTGGTTCGTGGGTCAGGGCGGCTACGGCATGCAGACCGCCCCCGCCGCCGCCCGCCTAGGCGCCGCGCTCGCGCTGCGAAAGCCCATACCCGCAGACCTCGCCGACCGCGGAATCACCGAAGCGCCGTTCAGTCCCGCGAGGTTTCCTGTGGGCTAGGGGACAAGTCCTGACAGTTGGCGCCGGGTGAGATTCGGAGCCCCGCTTGCGGTCCTGAATGACTTAATGTCGGCGTGGTGGCAAAGGAGGGAGTCGACCACCAACACTGACATTGGCGAGGCGACCCACCGAGGCTAGGGTTGCAGTATGAAAGGCAATGACCAGAACCAACACCGCGGGCGGACTAGGAGCGTCATTTTCCCAGCTGTCTGGTTCGCAGGGGCTATCACCCTCTCGATCTTGAGCGGGTTCGCTTTGCGCCGCACGGTATCTCCCATCGATAACTCGGCGGTTTATTACGTCCTTGCGGTCGGCCACTACACAGTAAGCTTGGCGATGGCTTTTCTGGTGTTTGCTTGTATCTACTTCAAGCTCGACACCATCTCCGCCACTCGATATCGCCGCGCCCTCAGTTGGGGGCATTTTGGGCTCATGACGTTAGGGGCGGCGCTGATCATCGTACCTTCGATATTTTTGCAGACAACTACGTCAAGGTTGCAGATCGTAGACGCGACGCGCGCGTTTTTGTTTTTAAACAATATTACGACTATTGGTTATGGCTTGACGCTCGTCAGTCTATTACTGTTTGTGGCATTGCTGGGAGACCTAAGCATACGTCGTCTGAGAAGACGGCCACTTTCTACTCAACTCACACCTTCGGATGGCCTGCTGATCGGGGTGAAGATTGTGACGGCCTGTGGCATGGTCGATCGGGACATCGATGGAACCAGGCGTTAGATCTCACCCGCCAGAACCCCTCATAACAGTCCCGGAAACTGCCCTCCGTCGATGAGCCAGTTCTGGCCGGTGATGTAGCCGGCGCGGGTGCCGCACAGGAAGGCGACGAGATCGCCGAACTCGGCGGCGTCGCCGAAGCGGCCGGCCGGAATCTGCTTTTTCTGCCGTTCGCGAACAGCTTCGTCGCCCCCCTGCAGCGAGCGCAGGCGATCGGTGTCGAACAGTCCCGGCAGCACGTTGTTCATCGTCACATTGTGTGCGGCCACCTGGCGGGAGAGACCGCCGACGAACCCGGTCAGCCCCGCCCGAGCGCCGTTGGAAAGGGCGAGGGCCGCGATGGGAGATTTGACGGCGCCGCTGGTGATGTTCACCACCCGGCCGAACTCGCGCTCGATCATGCCGTCCAACGTGGCGCGGATCAGGAAGATAGCCGAGAGCATGTTGGCGTCGATGGCCGCCATCCAGTCGTCGCGGGCGAAGTCGCGGAAATCCCCCGCCGGCGGGCCGCCGGCGTTGTTGATGAGGATATCCGGCGAGGGTGAGGCAGTGAGCAAGGCGACCCGGCCCTCCTCGGTGGTCACGTCACAGGCAACGTGGGTGACGCAGACGCCGGTTTCGCGGGCGATCTCCTCAGCCGTTCGGCGGAGGCGCTCTTCCCCGCGCGCGGCCAGGGTGAGGCTGACGCCTTCGCGCGCCAGGGCCAGGGCGACGCCACGGCCCAAGCCCGCGCTAGCCCCGCAGACGATGGCGGAACGACCCGAAATGCCCAGATCCATGGGTGCGGTCCCCTAGTGAGCCTTCTCGACTGTGGTTCGGAGCACCTCACGCGCCCGCTGGAGCTGATAGTCACCCAGAAAGCTGGCCGGCGGGGCTTCCGCATTTGTTGGCATGGCGGGTGGAGTTTCGCCCTCTACATCCAGCGCGTTGTGGAGGCTCGCTTCTCTGAAGCCATAATCCCGACGCGCAAACCGATCGGCGGCGTCTCGAGAATTCGCAACCACCACGTCGGGAACGACGCCACTCTTCTGAATGGGTCTGCCGGAAGGTCGGTAGATGAATGAAGTCGTGACCTTGACTGCACCGTCCGTCCCGCCGTTCAAGGGAATGACCGTCTGGACCGACCCCTCCCCAAATGTAGGCATTCCGACCACTTTCGCGCGACCGCGATCTTGAAGGGCGGCCGCGATGATTTCGCAGCCAGACGCCGTGCCCCCGTTGACCAGAACCACGATCGGCGCGCCCCGGAGCATATCCCCGCCGGGCGCCGAATAGACCTCTTGTTCATTCAAGTTCGGTGCACGTTGAGACAGAACTTGACCATGATTCAAGAAGAGTCCGGAGATTGCGACGGCGCCGTTCAGGAGCCCGCCCGGGCAATCCCGTAGATCGACCACGAAACCTTTCAGGCTGGGATTGGCGACCATTGCCTGAGACAACAGAGTGCGTGTCGTCTCGAACGTTCCGGAGTTGATTGCGGAAATACGCAACAAACCATAGCCGCTTTCGATCCCAAAGGTCGCAGGCGGGGAGATGACATGTGATCGAACGATCGTGACGTCAAAATCCGGACCGCCGCCTCGCTTCACCTTAAGCGTGACGCGCTGGCCCACCGGCCCTTCTAAGGCGCCGACGAGATCATCAAGCGCCAGTCCACTTGTAGACTCGCCGTCAATCGAAAGAATTGCGTCGCCGGGCAGTACTCCCGCGAGCGCCGCCGGTGCGCCTGCTATTGGCGCTATAATTCGGGGAGCTTGATCGCCGTCTGTCGTCAGCTCCAGGCCGATCGCTCCAGCCATCGGACTATCGATTCTGGCCGTCATAGCGGCAAAGGCTTTCGGCGTGATGTATCCCGAATGCGGGTCGAGCGAAGCAAGCATGGCGTTGATCGCCGCGTCGATCGCCCGGTCGGTATCAACAGGTTTCACATGGATCCGCTGCGCTTTCGAGAGCGCGGCGCCGAACACTTCGAGCTTGTGGTATATTTCGGCCCTGTTCGCGGGCGCTTGCGACCACGCAGGCAGGGCTGAAAGTCCAGCGAGCAACATGCCCAGCACAAATCGCCCGCCGTGGCTTGAAACCAAGGTTCGTCGCATGCATCCCCCTAAGTGCTCCGTCAGACGATGACGGAGTCTTTCTTGCCCCAGTAGGCGTCGCGGATCAGGCGCTTGTAGAGTTTGCCGGTGGGGTGGCGCGGCAGCTCGGCCATGAAGTCGATGCGGCGGGGCGTCTTGACGTGGGAGAGGTTGGCTCTCGCGAAGGCGCTAATCTCGGCGGCCAGGGCGTCGCCGGCGTCGGCCCAGTCCACTGGTTGGATCACGGCCACGACCTCCTCGCCCATCTCCTCGTGAGGCGCGCCGACGACGGCCACGTCGGCCACCTTGGGGTGGCCGATGAGCAAGTTCTCAATCTCCTGCGGATAGATGTTCACCCCGCCTGAGATGATCATGAAGCTCTTGCGGTCGGTGAGGAACAGATAGCCGTCCTCGTCCAGCCAGCCCACGTCGCCAAGGGTGGTCCAGCCGTGCTTGTTGCGGCTCTCGGCGGTCTTCACCGGATCATTGTGATATTCGAACGCGCCGCCGCCGGCGAAATAGACCGTCCCCTCGGTGCGCGGGGGAACCGGATCGCCCGCCTCGTCGCAGATCTTGACCTCGGCCAGCAGGCTTTTGCCCACGGATCCTTTTTTGGCCAGCCACTCCTCGGAGTTGATGACGCAGAAGCCGTTACCCTCTGTGCCGGCGTAGTATTCGTTGATGATCGGGCCCCACCATTCAATCATCGCCGCCTTGACTGGGACCGGACAGGGAGCGGCGGCGTGGAACACGCTCTTCAATGAAGACATATCGTATTTCATCCGCGTCTCGGCGGGGAGCTTCAGCATACGGACGAAATGCGTCGGCACCCACTGGGCCGTCGTCACGCGATATTTTTCGATATAGGCCAGCGCCGCCTCGGGCTCGAAACGCTCCATGAGAATGACCGTGCCACCCAGGGCCAAGACCGCCATCGACCAGCCGAGGGGCGCGGCGTGATAGAGCGGCGCCGGCGAGAGGTAGATGCTGTCGAAGTCCCAGCCGTAGAGCGCCTGGCCCATGAATGTGAGGTTGTTGGGCGCGTCGATGGGTCCGTTCTCGACCATGCCCTCGCGCCGGACGCCCTTGGGCCGGCCGGTGGTGCCGGACGAGTAGAGCATGGCCCCGCCGGCGCTCTCGTCGGCGATCGGCGTCGTGGGCATGCCTGAGCGCGCCGCCTCGAAGCTCTGATAGGGGGCCTGGGCGCCATCGACCATGAACAGCGCGACGCCTGGAATGCGGGGGGCGAGTTCGAGGGCCACGGGCGCAACGCCGGCCGAGGCGATCAGCGCCTTGGACCCACTGTCGCCCACGATGTAGTCCACCTCGCCGGCGGTGAGCTTGGACGAGACGCAGGTGAAGCGCAGGCCCGAGCGCTGGGCCGCCCACAGCACTTCGTAGTAGCGCGGGCTGTTGTCCATGAAGAGCGCGATGGCGTCGCCGGCGGCGAGGCCGAGGCTTCGAAAAAGGTGAGCGCCCTGGTTGGATCTAGCTTCCAGCTCGCCATAGGTCACGGTCTCGCCGGAGGCGGCCATGATGTAGGCGGCCTTGTCCGGATGGGTTTTGGCGTGGTGCGAGGGATGCATGTCAGGCCGCCAAGGTTTGGGCCGGCGCCTTGCCGAGGATCATGTCCGCGGCCTTTTCCGCGATCATGATCGTGGGTGCGTTGGTGTTGCCGGAAATGAGACGCGGCATCACCGAGGCGTCCACGACCCTGAGGCCTTCGACGCCTCTCACCCGCAGTTGCGGATCGACCACCGCGTCCACGCCGTGGCCCATCTGGCAGGTGCCGACGGGATGGTAGATGGTCGAGCCGGCCATGCGGGCGTAGGCCAGCAGTTCCTCGTCAGTGGACATCGCCAACCCGGGCATCATCTCGTGCTCCACGAAGGGTTGCAGCGCGGGCTGGCCGGCGATGTTACGGCCGATGCGCAGAGAAGCCACCACCACCTCCTGGTCCAGCGACGCCGACAGGTAGTTGGGCGCAATGGCTGGATAGGTCGCCGGATCGGCGGAAACGATCCGGACATGCCCGCGGCTCTCGGGCCGCACCTGGCAGGGGGCGATGGTGAGTCCGGGCTGGTTTTCCAGCACCATCTTCTGTTCATTGACGAACTTGTCGGTATCCATGGTCGCCGGCAGCACATGGTACTGGATGTCCGGTCCGGAAAGGTCGGGCCGCGACTTGCAGAACACCGCAATGTGCGCCGCCGACAGGGTCAGCAGGCCCTTGCGCTGGGTGATGTATTTCATCGTTTCGCCCAGGAAGCGGCCGCCGCGGGTCAGCTCGTTTACCGTCACGGTTCCCGCCTTCAGCCGCCAGGTCATGGTGATGACGTAGTGGTCCTGGAGGTTCTCGCCCACACCCGGCGACTCCCGGACGACGGGGATGCCGAGGCTTTGCAGCAACCCGCCCTCGCCGACGCCTGAGAGTTGCAGCAGTTGCGGGGAATTGACCGCTCCGCCGCTCAGGATGACTTCGCGCGCCGCCGTGGCGCGGCGGGTGACGCCGCCTTGGACAAATTCCACGCCGGTGGCCCGGCCGCCCTCGATGATGACTCGCGAGGCCAAGGCCCCGGTCTCCACGCGCAGGTTCGCGCGGCGCATGACCGGATGAAGGTAGGCCACGGCGGCCGAACAGCGCTGGCCGTTCTTGACCGTGAGCTGGTAGTATCCAACACCCTCCTGATCGGCGCCGTTGACGTCGTTGTTGCGCGGAATGCCGGCCTCGACACAGGCCTCGATCACGGCGTCGGACACGCCGTGGGTCTGGGTGACATCCGAGACATTGAGCGGCCCGCCCACGGCGTGATGGGCGTCGGCGCCTCGCTCTTGATGTTCGGCGCGCAGGAAATAGGGAAGCACGTCATCCCATCCCCAGCCTTCGCAGCCCAGCTGCCGCCAACCGTCGTAGTCTGCGCTCTGTCCGCGAATATAGAGCAGGCCGTTGATCGAGGACGATCCACCCAGCACCTTGCCGCGAGGCCAGATGTGCACCCTGCCGCCGGTGCCAGGGTCCGGCTGGGTGGGGTAGAGCCAGTTGACCTTTGGATCCTTGAGGGTTTGCGAATAGCCCACAGGCACGTGGATCATCAGATTGGAGAGGAACTGTCCGGGGTTATGTGTCGGCCGGTCATCCCCACCGGCCTCAAGCAACAGGACTCTATTCTTCGGGTCCGCGCTCAGCCGATTGGCCAGCACACAACCGGCCGAGCCGGCGCCGACAATGATATAGTCCGCTGCAATTTCGTCCGGCATGATCTTCTCTGAGCGCTTCCCTGGTTGGTATCGACCTTAGGGCGGGGCGAATGGCTGCGTAAAGCCATCGCCTTGACTGTCGTCGCGGAAGGGGCGCGCGATGAATTCCGGCCACACCTCAAGGAAGCGCGCGCCATGCCCACCTTTGAAACCATCCTCTATGCCGTGGACGACGGGATCGCCACCATCACCCTGAACCGACCGGAAAGGCTCAACGCCTTCACCGCCCAGATGATGGCCGACATGATCTCCGCCTTCGATCTCACCGACGCCGACGATGCGGTGCGGGCGGTGATCGTCACCGGCGCCGGGCGCGGCTTCTGCGCCGGCGCCGACCTTGCCGGCGGCGCGGCGACCTTCGACCACCGACGGAGCACCGATCCCATCCGCACTGGCGCACGCGTTGGCGGCGTGCAGCGGGATGGCGGCGGGCGTTTGACCCTGCGCATCTACGACAGCCTTAAGCCGGTGATCGCCGCGGTGAACGGAGCGGCGGTGGGCGTGGGAGTGACCATGCAGCTGGCGATGGATTTCCGGATGGCGTCCACCGAAGCGCGCTTCGGCTTTGTGTTCGCCCGCCGTGGCATTACCCCGGAAGCGGCGTCCACCTGGTTCCTGCCAAAGCTGGTGGGCATGCAGACGGCGCTGGAGTGGTGCTACACCGGCCGAGTTTTCCCCGCCGAGGAGGCGCTGGCCAAGGGGTTGCTGCGCTCGACGCACGCGCCGGACGACCTGCTGCCCGCAGCCCGCGCCCTGGCGCGGGAGATCGCGGATAACACCGCGCCCGTATCCATCGCTCTCACCCGCCAGATGCTGTGGCGCATGGCGGGCGCAGACCAGCCGATGGAGGCTCACCGCGCCGACAGCCGGGCCATTCAAGCCCGCGGCGTTTCCGCGGATACAGCCGAGGGCGTGACTTCGTTTCTCGAAAAACGCGCGCCGCACTATCCGGACCGGGTATCGACCGATCTCCCGGACATCTGGCCGCACTGGAAATCTCGCGATTTCAGTTGAACAAAGCGTCGCTACTGGGTCGGCGCGCCATCGAACGCCAACAACCGCGCAATCCGCACCGCTTGACGACAGATACGCGACAAATCCCTTGTCGCAATGACGGAAAAACCATAAGAGCAGGCGCAGTCAGTGCAGCGTAAAGGGGATCCAACCTCCCGGAAATCAAATGAAAGACCATCCATGGATGACAAAGCCGAAATAATTGAGATGACCGCTGAGATCGTTGCGGCCTATGTCGAGAACAACAACATCTCCACCGGCGATCTTCCAGCGCTGATTCAAAGCGTTCATCGCGCTCTGAGTTCGGTGGCCTCGGGCGCGGAAGCTGTCGAACCGGCCCCGAAAGAACCCGCCGTGCCAGTGCGACGGTCGATCACCCAGGATTACCTCGTGTGTCTGGAAGATGGTCGCAAGTTCAAGTCGCTGAAGCGCCACCTTCGCACGAAATACAACATGAGCCCCGAAGACTATCGCGCCAAATGGGGATTGGCCAAAGACTACCCCATGGTCGCGCCCAGCTACGCGAAAGCCCGCTCGGACCTCGCCAAGCAGATGGGGTTGGGCCAAGGCGGTCGTCAGGCTGCCAAGCCCGGCAAGCGTCGCTAGAGCAAAGTTTCGGCGCCCTTCGTCGAGGGGCGCCGGATACTTACAGTCGCAGCGTGATCAGTGCGGCGATGAACGCCACGTAGATCAGACCCATGGCCGCCAGCAGGCGCCGTGAGATAAGGCCGCGGCTGAATGTTGCAGCCATGATAGAAACCGCCACCGCCGTCGCCACCGCGCCGGCGATAAGCGGCGGGTCCAGCCGCCAGGGCGTGAACCACAGCCCGAACGCAGTGGGCACGGTCGCCTGAATCATCATCGCCCCGGAGATATTGGCGAGCGCCAGCCGATGCTTGCCCTGACGCAGCCAGATCAGCGCGTTCATGGTCTCGGGCAGTTCGGTGGCGATCGGGCTGGCGATGAGGGCGATCAACTGAGGGCGCATGCCCAGCATCGGGCCGAGGCGCTCAAGCTGTTCCACAAACAGGCGTGAGGCGACGAAGATCACGGCGAGCGCCGCGACAGTCTGCGTCAGCGTCATGATGAGGGACGGTGTGGCCGATCCGGGTGACAGGCGCAGCGGCGCCGGCGCCTCGGTCTCAGTCTCCGCGGCGCCCTTGAGCTCCACACGGGCGTAGACGACGTAGACGAGCAGGAACAGCCAACCCAGAAGCGGCTTGCCCGCAAAGGCGACCAGCCCCAGCCCGATCTTGACCGCGAATATCCCAAGAAACCACGTCTGATCCCGTCCGAGACGGCGGAACTGCACACGCGTCTCGGGAGTCTTGGGCAACTCACGTCTAAGAGCGATGAGACCGCAACCAACCACGGAATAGGCGATGGTGGAAAGCGCCAAGGGGCCGCCAAGAGCGGCGCCCACCCCGATCGCCTTGGAGGCGACACTGGCGCCGAAGGCGACGGCCACAAAGGTGACGACGCTCTCCGGCAGAGCCGTGCCGAACGCCGCCAGGACCGTGCCGGTGGCCGTCTCGCTTACACGGAGTGAGCGACCCAGCCACTCGACGCCATTGGTGAAGAACTCGCACGACAGATAGATCACCACCGCGCAGGCGATGAGCAGCGTAAGGGTGATCACCAGCGCCGACATCTAAAAAACCCCCCGAACGCCGCGCGCCGCGCTTCACTCGAACCCATGCACGGCCGCCCCGTCAAGCTCCGCCGGCGATGGACCCTGCCATTGGCGGCGCGGATCGGGTTAGAAGCAGCGACGACCCGGAAAAGCCCACAGCATGTTCAAGACCTCCATCGCCCTCGCCTCCGCCGCGGCCCTCGCGGCGGGCGTCGCCCACGCGGCCGACAAGCCGATCGTGGCTCCGGCGCCCGACTGGGTGAAGCCGAGCGCGGTGAGCCTCACGGCACCGGCTGAGACCAAGGACGCGGCGGTGGGCCCGATCCTCGAGGATCTGCAGCTTGAGTTCACGCCCAAGAGCGAAACCCTCTACACTGAAGTGATCGTCAAGGTTCAGACCCCGCAAGGTTTGACCGAGCTCGGGACTTTGGCGCCGGCGTGGAACCCCGACACCGACCAACTCACCATCCACAAGGTCCACCTGATCCGCGACGGCAAGGTCATCGACGTTTTGGCTGGGGGCAAGGGCTTCACCGTCCTCCGCCGGGAAACGAAGCTCGAAGAAGCGACGCTGGATGGCTCCTTGACCGCGGCGATGCAGATCGAAGACCTGAGAGTTGGCGACATTCTCGACTTCGCGTGGACCCTGGAGCGTGCGGACCCCGTTCTCGCGGGTAGAGCGCAGGACGACGTGTTTCTTAACGCTTCGCCTGGCGGCCGGGTTCGCTTGCGCCTGCTCTGGCCAGATAAAGAGGGCGTGCGCACGCGCGCTTCCGCCTGGTCGCCGCCCCTTCATTTCACGACGACGCTTGGCCTCACCGAAGCGTCGCTGAAGATTGACGATGCGCCCGAGGTCGTTGTGCCCAAAGGCGCGCCGACCCGGTTCCTGAGGGGTCGAGAGGTCGAGGTCAGCAATTTTGCAACTTGGGCGGACGTCTCGGCGCTCATGGCGCCATTGTTCAATGGCGCCGCGCAAATCGAACCTGGGTCACCCCTGGAGGCGGAAGAGAAGAGGATTGCGGTCCAGTCTGGCGACCCCAAAGAGCGCGCGGCGGCGGCGCTGTCCCTGGTGCAGAACCAGGTGCGATATGTGCTGCTCGCGCTGAACGGCGGCGGCTTGAAACCCGCTGCGGCAGACCTCACCTGGTCGCGACGCTTCGGTGATTGCAAAGGCAAGACCGCGCTTCTGCTCGCGCTTCTCAAAGGGCTTGGCGTCAATGCCGAGCCGGCTCTAGTGAGCACAGCTGCTGGGGATGGGCTTGATCAACGGCTGCCGACCTTGCTCGTCTTCGACCATGTCATCGTCCACGCCATGATCGCGGGCAAGGACTACTGGATGGATGGCACACGCGCAGGCGACACGTCCCTCGACGCGATCCGCATCCCACCGTTCCGCTGGACCCTTCCGATCCGCGCCAGCGGAGCTCAGTTGACCCCGCTTCTCCAAACGCCTCTCGCTGTTCCGGACGGGGAAATCATTCTTCGCCTGGACGCTTCAAAAGGTCTGTCCGCGCCGGCTCAGGCCCACGCCGAGATAGTGCTCCGAGGGGACGCCGCCCAGCAAACCCATATGAACTTCGTTCAAGTGACAGCCGCGCAGCGCGAGCAGGCGCTCAAGTCCTTCTGGTCGAGCCAGTACAGCTTCATTGACGCCAAAAGCGTGGATGTTCGGTTCGACGCGGCAAAGGTCGAAGAGCGCTTTACGCTCGACGGAACCGCAACAATGGACTGGTCCGGCAATGGCTACGAAGCCGACGGCGCGCGCCTCACCTCCAAACCGGATTTTGAGCGGCGACCAAGTCCGCATCAGGACGCTCCCTACACGGTTGGCTTTCCTACCTACGAGACAGTGTTCGAATCCATTGTCCTGCCGAACGGCGGCGCGGGGTTCGCCGTTTCGGGCGCGGACGTTGACGAAACCGTCGGGGGCACCTCCTTTTCGCGCAAGGCGACCATCAAGGGTGGAGTCTTTACCCTTGAGGTCGCCACTCGGAGCCTGGAGCCCGAGTTCCCCGCGGCGGATGAGGCCGTTGTTGCGGCCAAGCTTACGGACCTGTCGCAATCCACCGTCTTCGTGGCGCCGCCGGGAGTCGCGGCGAGCGGCGCCGAATCGTCCGGTTTTGCTCAAGCCTTGGACTCCGGCCGAAAGGCGCTGAATGGTGGCCGCTATGCGGAGGCAATCGCGGACTTGGGCAAAGCGGCTATGCTTGACCCTAAGTCTGCCGAGGCACTGGGGCTGAGAGCCATAGGCCACTCCGATCTTGGCCAGTGGGACGCGGCTCGCCAGGACGACAACCTCGCGCTCGTTCTCGACGCCAAAGATGAAAACGCTCTGATAGCCCAGGGAGACATCGCCGCGCACGACACTCGGTGGACCGCCGCGATTGTGGCCTATACACAGGCGGCGGACGCGGTGAACGGCGATTCCACCCCCCGCCTTCGGCGAGTAGCCGCATACGTCCACTCGGGAGATTTCAGCGCAGCGCTTGCCGATTGCGAGGACGCGCTCAAGGACTTCCCGCAGGATCAACACCTTCACGTGTTCCGGGGGAATCTCTTGATCCGGCTTAGCCGCCCCGCGGAGGCGATCGCCGAGGCGTCCGCAATCGCCGCCTCAAACCCCAAGGACGCGTTGCTCCAGATGCAGAGCGCCGACATTCTGTGGAATGCTGGGAGAAAAGTTGACGCCAGACTCGCCGCAGATCGAGCTATCGCCCTTGAGCCGACTGCGATGAGCTACTTGGCGAGCGCCGCCCTCCGAGACCGTTCTGACCTCGACGGCTTGGCCGCCGACAGCAAGGCGGCACTGGCGCTCGCGCCGGATTCGCAGGTGGCCATGGGCTTGATGGCCAGGGTCGAGCGCCGCCGCGGGAACTATGCCGAAGCCAGGAAATGGATGGACAGACTGATCAAGTCCGATCCAAGGAACATTGTCTACCTGACCGACCGCGCCGACGACGACCTAAAGCTCGGGAACATCGCTCTCGCCGACAGCGAACTCGCCGAGGCGCGTCGCCTTGGCCAATCCGACGCCAATGCGCTCAACGAGGTGTGCTGGACCCAAGCTATCGACAACTACCACCTCGACCGGGCGCTGGCCGACTGCGATGCGGCGATCAAACTTGCGCCCAAGGCCGGCCAGATCCTGGACAGTCGCGCATTCGTCCTCCTGAGGTTGAACCGCAATGACGAAGCGCTTGTTCAATACGGCGAGGCCCTGGCTGTTTTCCCGCAGCTGGCGCCATCGCTCTACGGTCGCAGCATTGCCGAACGGCGAGAGGGCCGGGACACCGAGGCCGATCGCGACCTCAAAGCCGCCACTGCGCTGGATCCCGACATCGCCCATCAGTTCAAAGATTTTGGCATCGTGCAATGATGCGCACTCACCTCATGACATCGCTTAGCGCGGCCACGCTGCTCACTGTTGGCGCCGCCTACGCAGCGGACAAGCCGATCATCGCCCCGCCGCCCGATTGGGTGAAACCCACGGCGCTAAGCCTCGCGGCGCCCAAGACGTCGGCCAACGCGCCCGTGGCCGTGATGCTTCAGGATCTGCAGGTGAAGTTCACCACCGACGGCGAGCAAAGCTATTGGGAGCTGGCCGCCAAGGTGCAGACGCCCCAGGGCCTGTCGATCCTGGGCGCGCTGTCGCCGGCGTGGAACCCCGACACCGATGAGCTGATCATCCACAAGGTGCACCTGATCCGTGACGGTAAGGTCGTCGACGTGCTGGCGGGCGGAAACACATTCACCGTCCTGCGCCGCGAGACCAAGCTCGAGCAGGCGACTCTCGACGGCACGCTCACGGCGGCGCTCCAGATCGAGGATCTGCGCGTGGGTGACATTCTCGACGTCGCCTGGACCATCGACCATGCCGACCCGATCCTCAAGGGCCGCATCCAGGAGGACGCGCGCCCGAATTCGCCGCCCGGCGGCCGCGTCCGCCTGCGCCTGATCTGGCCAACTGACGCGGGCGTACGCACGCAGGCTTCCGATTGGATGCCGCCGATGAAGACCAGCACCGCGGGGGGGCTCACCACGGGCGTCTTTGTCATCGACGATGCGCCAGAGATCATCCTGCCCAAGGGCGCGCCGGCGAGGTTCCTACGCGGCCGGGAGGTCGAGGTCAGCAATTTCGCGAGCTGGGCGGATGTTTCAGCGCTCATGGCCCCGTTGTTCGACAAGGCCGCGCGCCTCGCGCCAGATTCGCCCCTGCAGGCGGAGGTCAAGAAGATCGCCGCCCAGTCGCGGGATCCCAAGGTGCGCGCCTCGGCGGCCCTAAACCTGGTGCAGACTCAAGTGCGCTATGTGCTTCTGGCGCTGAACGGCGGCGGCCTGACGCCCGCCCCGGCCGACGCAACCTGGGCCAGGCGCTTTGGTGACTGCAAGGGAAAGACGGCCCTGCTGCTCGCCCTGTTGCACGAGCTGGGCGTCGAGGCCGAGCCGGCGCTCGTGAGCTCCACGGCGGGCGCCGGCCTCGATGGACGCCTGCCCTCCATGTTCGCCTTCGACCACGTGCTGGTCCACGCCACCATCGCCGGCCGGGACTATTGGCTCGACGGCACGCGGGGCGGCGACGGCCCCATCGACACCATCCGCACGCCGCCGTTCCGGTGGACCCTGCCGATACGCGCGGCGGGCGCGAAGCTCATTCGTCTGGACGAGGCGCCGCTAAACGTTCCGCTCACCGAGACCAATCTGCGCCTGGACGCCTCGGCCGGCCTGGTGGCGCCCGCGAAGGCACATTTCGAGACCGTGTTTCGGGGCGAGATCGCGGTCCTCGGCCGCGCCACCTTCGCTCAGCTTACGCCGGATCAGCGCGACCAGGCCCTGAGGAAGATCTGGTCCAAGCAGCACAACTTCGTCGAACTCAAATCGGTGAGCGAGAGCTTCAACCCCGCCACCGGCGAAGAGCGACTCGTGGCGGATGGGACGTTGCCCCTCGACTGGGCAGGCGCCGGCTTGGAAACGTTTGGTTCTCGTCTCGCCGAGAGGCCGGACCTCACGCGCGAGGCAGGGCCGCACAACGATGCGCCCTATGCGGTGGCGTTTCCCGCTTATGAATCCATGTCCGAGACCATCGTCCTGCCCAACGGCGGCAAGGGCTTTTCCATCTCGGGCCAGGACGTGAACGAAACCGTGGCCGGCATCGTCTATTCCCGCCGGGCTACCCTCAAGGACGGAGTCTTCACGGTGAACGCGAACAAGCGAAGTCTCGCGCCGGAGTTTCCCGCTGCCCAGGCGCCGGCGGTCACGGCCGCACTCGCGGACCTGGCTCAACGAACGATGTTCCTGGCCCCGCCGGGCGCCGTCGCCCGGACGAACGCGCCCGCGGAAGGCGCTTCGCCGACGACCGCCGCCGGTTATGTCGCTCAGGGCCTCGCCTTCCGCGCCCAGGATCGGGCCAAGGACGCCATGGACGCCTTCGACCAGGCTCTGGTGCTCGACCCGAAATCGGCCGCGGCGCTGGGCGCCCGCGCGGCGATGGTGGCCGCCGACCCGGCCCTGGCCGACAAGTCCAACGCAGATGCGGACGCCGCCCTCAAAATCGATCCGAACCAGGAATCGGCCATCGTGGCCAAGGCCTTGCTGGCCGAGACGGACCGGCGCTGGTCTGACGAATTGGGCTTTCTCAACCGGGCGCTCAAGCTCGATCCGCATGACGCCACTGCACTGGCGGCCAGGGGCGGCGTCCAGGCGGAGAAGGGCGCGCCCGCGCTGGCGCGCGTGGACTTCGCCGAGGCGCGCCGATTTGGCGCAACGAGTCCCTATGTCCTCAACCTCGTCTGCTACGAGGCGGCGACGCGGGGCTTCGACCTCGACCAGGCGCTCACCGACTGCGACGCGGCCGTAAAGCTATCGCCCAAGTCCGCCGACATCCTGGACAGCCGCGGGTTCGTGCTGCTCAGGCTGAAACGTGATGACGAGGCCATCGCCCAGTACGACTCGGTGCTGGCCCTCGAGCCGTTCACCGCCGAATCTCTCCTCGGGCGCAGTCTGGCCGAGCGCCGGCGCGGACGGGCCGCCGACTCCGACCGCGACCTGCAGGCCGCCCTCGCCTCCGATCCCAAGGTCAGCGACGAATTCAAGCGCTATGGCGTTACGGACTAGGCGGCGGCGTCCTTGCGGATGCGCTCAACCATGGAAAAGAGGCCATTCGACCTCTGGCGCGAGAGGGCGCCGGTAAGGCCCAGGCGCTCGAAGGCGGCGCGGGCGTCGAAGCCGAGGATCTCACCGGCGGTGCGCCCGTTGTAGAGGCCGAGCAGGACCGAGATCAGTCCACGGACGATGTGGGCGTCCGAATCGCCGCGAAAGGCGAACCGGCCGCCGGCGTCGCGCGATGAGATCAACCAAACCTGGCTGGCGCAGCCGCGAACCTTGTTGGCGTCGCTGTGTTCGTCTTGGCTGAGCGGCTCGAGGCCACGGCCAAGATCGATGAGATGCCGGTAGCGCTGCTCCCAATCGCCCAGCACATCCAGCTCGTCGGCAAGCTCGTCGACGGCCGCCTCGATCGAAGGGCCTGCGGGAAGGACTTGATCCATGGCTCCGATTTGGGCGCTCGCCGCGCCTCTGGCAAGCGCGTCGCCCCTCGCAAGCCGGGTCCAGGCCGGGCATAGTGCCCGCCGTGAACGCCTTCTCCGACCCCGGCGATGCGCCCAGCGCCCTGGCGAGCCTCGGCCATGAGCTGCGCACCCCGCTGGCGGCGATCGCCGGTTACGCCGACGCCATGCGCGAGCGCGCCTTTGGGTCCCTGGACGACGCTTATGTCCAGGCCGCGGAGACCATCCACGCCGCCGCCAGCCACATGGTCGCCTTGGTCGATCGGCTGACTGCAGTCGCCGGAGCCGAGGGCGGCCGCCTCGTCATCACTCGCTGCGATGCGGGCGAGATCGCGCACCGCGTCGCCCGCATGTTCGAACAACAGGCGAAGGCCGCGGGCGTGAACCTCTCCATCGACACTCCGGCCAATCCGACCCTGGTCGACGCCGATGCCTTGGCGCTCGAACAGATCCTGATCAACCTCACCGCCAACGCCCTGGCCGCGGGCGGCCGGCGCATCGTCGTATCCGTGAGCCAAGGCAGCGCGGACCTTATCCTCGCCGTGGACGACAACGGACCGGGTCCCGCGGGAACACAACAGGGCCTGGGCCTGCGAATTGTTCGGACGCTTGCCGCGGCGCATGGCGGCGACTTCCGCCTGCAGAGCCTTCCCGCCGGCGGGGCCAGAGCGAGTGCGCGCTTGCCTGTCCCGGCGCCGGAATAGGGCGCCATGGAGATTGGCAGCGACGTCTGGGTCTACGCCCTCATCCGCCGGGTGGAGCTGGCTGGCGCCTTCGCCACCATTGCGCGCAAAGGCGACGCCCGCGCGGGCGCGGTGTTGGTGAAGACTCTCGATCGGCGAAGCGGTGACGCCAGGCTGTACGCCCAGGCGCTGCGCGCCGACGGCGAGCGAGTGTGGATGCGGCCGGTAGAGTCCGCCGCCGAGGCCGACGTCGACGGCTATGTCGAGCGCGCGGCGCGGGTCGACCCGGATATCTGGGTAGTGGAGATCGAAGACGCCGACGGCGCTCGCTTCTTCACCGAAGCGGTGGAGAAATGAGGTCGATCGGACCCATCTGAACGCATTCCGAATGCTCGCCGATTTGCCTCGACCCCTCCCAGCGCGCTAAGCGCCCGCCCATGTCACAGTCTTCCTCGCCCGCGCTCGAAGCCGCGCGCCGGCGCACCTTCGCCATCATCAGCCATCCGGACGCGGGCAAGACCACGCTCACGGAAAATCTGCTGCTGGCCGGCGGAGCCATCCGCGCCGCCGGGGCCGTGCGGGCGCGGGGCGAGCAGCGCCGCACGCGTTCGGACTGGATGAAGATCGAGCGCGAGCGCGGCATCTCGGTCTCGGCCAGCGCCATGACCTTCGATCACGCCGGCCTGATGTTCAATCTTCTGGATACGCCGGGTCACGAGGACTTCTCCGAGGACACCTACCGAACCCTCACCGCGGCCGACACGGCGATCATGGTCCTGGACGCGGCCAAGGGCATCGAGCCCCAGACCCTGAAACTGTTCGAAGTCTGCCGCCTGCGCGACATCCCCATCGTAACGTTCATCAACAAGATGGACCGCGAGGCCCTGGATCCCATCGCACTGCTGGACGAGATCAGCGAGAAGCTGGCGCTCGACCCGGCCCCGCTCACCTGGCCGGCCGGCTCAGGCGCGCGCTTCAAAGGCGTGGTGGACCTGCGTCACGACCGTTTCCTGCCGTTCCGCCGCCACGCCGAGGGCCATGGCGCGCCGATGGCCATGAACTCCAACGCCCTGGCCGCCTTCCTGGACCCGGACGAGCACGAGGAGGCCGAGGAAGGCGCGATGCTGATCCGCGAGGCGTCCAAGCCCTTCGACCCGCAGAGCTTCCGCGAGGGGCACCTGACGCCGGTGCTGTTCGGCTCGGCCCTGCGCCATTTCGGCATCGACGAGCTTTTGGAGACCATCGGCGCCTATGCCCCGCCCCCCGGCATGGTGGGCGCGCGGCGCGCGGGTGACGACACCCATGTGGCCCCAGGAGACGACGAGGTTTCGGGCTTCGTGTTCAAGATCCAGGCCAACATGGATCCGAACCATCGCGACCGGATCGCCTTCGTGCGGCTGACCTCCGGGCGGTTCACGCGCGGCATGAAGCTGAAGATCGAGAACACCGGCCGCCAGATGAGCGTCAACGCGCCCATCCTGTTCTTCGCTTCCGACCGCGAGCTGGCCGAGGAGGCCTATGCCGGCGACGTGATCGGCATTCCGAACCATGGCGTCCTGCGCGTGGGTGACAGCCTTTCGCAGAGCGGCGCCCTGCGCTTCGCCGGCCTGCCCAACTTCGCTCCCGAAATCCTGCGGCGTGTGCGGGTCACGGATCCGCTGAAGGCCAAGCACCTCCGCCGGGCTCTTGAGGGCCTGGCCGAGGAAGGCGTGACCCAGCTCTTCCGCCCCTCGATAGGCGCGGACTTCATTGTCGGCGCGGTCGGCCAGCTCCAGTTTGAAGTCATGGCCGATCGCCTGGGCGGCGAATACGCCCTCAATGTCGTGTTCGAGGACGCGCCCTACGCCGAGGCGCGCTGGCTGGCGGCCGACAAGGCGGCCCTGGAGGACTTCGTCTCCACACACCGATCGGCCATGGCCGAGGACATCGACGGCGCGCCGGTGTTCCTCGCCAAATCGGCTTGGGAGATCGGCTATGTGTCCGAGAAATATCCCAACGTGGCCTTCGAGCGCACCCGCGAGCGCGCATGACCATCGCCGAGGCGGTCTATGGCGCGCTGCCCGCCGCCCTGGCTCAGCCGTCGACGGATGCGGTCCAGGTCTCGCCTCTGGTGGTCGGCGCACAGGCCATCGAGGACCTGGCAGACGGGTCGCTAGGCCGCTTCGCCATCCTGGCTCCCCCGGGCACACTCGAACGGCGCTACGTCCTCGCCCAGGCGCTGAGGGCGCTGGCGCCCGGCGGCGAACTGCTTGCCCTGGCGCGCAAGGACATGGGCGGCGCGCGCCTGGCGGCCGAGCTGATATCGTTCGGCTGCGAGGTCATGGAGAGCGCCAAGCGCCATCACCGCATTTGCCGCTGCGCGCGGCCGGCCACGCCCACCGGACTCGAAGCCGCCATCATCCTGGGCGGCCTTCAGCCTGCCGCGTCGCTAGGCCTCGTCTCTCAACCCGGCATCTTTTCGTGGGACCGGCTCGACCCCGGCAGCGCACTGCTGATCGCCCAGCCATGGGATCCCACGGGATCAGGCGCGGATCTGGGCTGCGGCGCCGGCGTCCTCGCACGTAAGGTCCTGGCCTCGCCCGACGTCCGCGCGCTCACGCTGATCGACATCGACCGGCGCGCCCTCACCGCCGCCAGGGCGAACATCGACGACGCCCGCGCCCAATTCCTGCAGCATGACCTGCGCCTGCCGCCCAAGGGCCTGACGGGGCTGGACTTCGCCATCATGAACCCGCCCTTCCACGACGGGGGCGTGGAAGACCGGCAGCTCGGCCAGGCCCTCGTCGCCTCCGCGGCGGCGATGCTGAAGAAAGGCGGGGTTCTGCGACTGGTCGCCAACGTCGCGCTTCCTTACGAAAACATTCTGACAGCCAACTTTGCCAAGGTGCGGCTCATCATCCGCGAGGGCGGTTACAAGGTTCTGGAGGGACAGGCGTGAGGGTTCGCCTCGACCGCTTGCTGGCCAATCTGGGCTACGGCTCGCGACGCGAGGTCCAGGGCATGATCGCCGCCGGCAAGGTGCGGCTGGATGACGTGGTGCTGCGGGACGGCGCCGCTCACGTGATCACCGGCCCCGATCTACCCGCGCGCATGACCCTGGCCGGCGCGCCGGTCGATCCGCCGTCGCCCCTCACCCTGCTTCTCCACAAACCCATCGGCGTCGTCTGCTCGCACCGGGAGGCCGGGCGCAGCATCTATGAACTGCTGCCGGCGCGGTGTCGCCAGCGGACGCCCACGCTCTCCACCATCGGCCGCCTGGACGGCGACACGAGCGGCCTCATCCTCCTCACCGACGACGGCGCCCTGCTCCACCAGGTGATCTCCCCCAAGCGGCACGTGGAGAAACGCTATCTGGCCACCCTGGAGCGACCGTTGACGGGCGAGGAAGGCGCGCTCTTCGCCACTGGAACGCTGATGCTGGAGGGCGAGACTAAGCCGCTGGCGCCCGCGCGGCTGGAACCCGTGGACGCGCTGCACGGCCGCTTGACGATCACGGAAGGCCGCTATCACCAGGTGCGGCGCATGTTCGCCGCCACCGGCAACCACGTGGTCGCCCTGCACCGCGAGGCGGTGGGCGGCCTGGAACTGCCCGAGGATCTCGCCCCCGGCGACTTGCGGGTCGCCACGGAAGCCGACATCGCCGCCATGCTCGGCTGATCTAGCGGCCGCGCCACCAGACGAGGGCGCGGCGTTCGAGCCACTGGAAGAGAAGGTGAACGCCCGCGGCCATCAGGGCCAGGGCGAGGATGGCGGCGAACATCTTGGCCGTCTCCAGGCGGTTGCCGGCTTCGAGGATTCGCCAGGCGAGGCCCTGGGCCCCGCCGCTGCCCGCGACGAACTCGGCCACCACAGCGCCGATGATGGCCAGGCCCGAAGCGACCTTACAGCCCTCGACGATGAACGGCACCGCCGAGGGGAGGCGCAGGCGTGCGAGCTTTTGCAGCGGCCGCGCGCCGTAGAGATCGAACAGGCGTTCCAGGTCTGGATCGGCCGAGGCGAGACCTCGCGCCGTTCCCGAAAAGATGGGGAAAAAAGCGACGATGGCGGCCAAGGCGACGATGGCGCGCTCGGGGTGCTCCACGCCCGCCCAGATGACGAACAGCGGCGCGATAGCGACCACGGGGGTCACCTGGAGGGTCACGGCCAAAGGCCGGATGGCGCGGTCCAAGGTGGCGCTGAGGCTGACGGTCAGGGCCAGAACGCCGGCGAACAGGGCGGCGGCGATGAGCGCCAGCAGGGCCATCTCCAGCGTGCGCCACGCTGAGACCATGAGCAGAAGGGCGTTGGTGACGAAGGCGACGAAGATCGCCGACGGCGGCGGCAGGATATAGGTCGGCACGCTCATCAGCCGCGTAGCGGCCTCCCAGACCGCCAGGATCGCGCCGATGAGGACGAAAGGCGCGAGAAAGCGGGTCACGCCGCGCGGCCCATGGCCAGGGCCAGACGCTCGGACAGGGTCTCGGCGGCGGCCCGGAAGGCCGGCGTGGTGCGGAAGCCCGCCAGGCGGGGCGGCGGCGCGTCGATGACGGTCTCGCCCGCGAAGCGCCCGGGACCGGACGTCATGACCACCACCCGGCCGGCCATATAGACCGCCTCCTCCACATTGTGGGTGACGAAGACGATGGCCGGTCGCGTCTCGGCCCAGATGGACAGCAGGTCGTCGGCGAGCTGGCGGCGGGTGATCTCGTCCAACGCCGCGAACGGTTCGTCGAGCAGCAGCAGGCGCGGCCGCGTCACGAGGGCCCTGGCCAGGGAGGCGCGCATGGCCATACCGCCGGAGAGCTGGGCCGGTCGGGCGGTGGCGGCATCGCCCAGGCCCACGCGCTCCAGCGCCTGGCGCGCGCGAAGCCTCGCCTCAGCGCGCGGGACGCCGGACAGCTCCAGCGGCAGGCTGACATTAGCGAGGGCCGAAAGCCACGGCGCCAGGGTCGGGGCCTGGAACACCACCGACGTCTCGCCCCGCCCGGCGGCGCGGGTGACCGTCCCGCGCGTGGGCGCCTCCAGGCCGGCTAGGAGTCGCAAGGCGGTGGACTTGCCGCAGCCCGAGGGGCCGACCAGGGCGACGATCTCCCCGGCCTCCAGCGCGAGATCGAACGGCCCGAGCGCCGCGCCGCGGCCGGGATAGATGACCTCGACGGCGTCCAGCCTCGCCAGCGTCACGGCGCGAGGAAACTCAGGGTGTAGGCGCGTCGGAAGTCGAGGGTCTTGGGATAGATTCCCTGGGCGGAGGCGACGGCGAAGAAATCCGTCCAGCGCTTGTCGGTCATGGCCCCTGGACCCAGGCGCACGGCGTCGCCCGAATCGACGATCCCGTACTGGCGCATCTTGTCGCGGGCCTGGGCGAGGACGTCCTCGGTCATTTCCGGATTGTCCTTGAGGATAAGCTTGTCGCCGGGCGCCGGATCGCCGTGCAGATAGGCGCGCCAGCCGGCGGCGCTGGCCTCGACAAAGGCGCGGACAGCGGCGGGGTTGGTCGCAATCGTCTTGTCCGAGGCCAGGACCATGCTGGCGTAGCCGGGATAGCCTTCATCGGCCAGGAGGAAAACCTGTGGCTTGAGGCCGCTCTGCTTTTGGATCGTATAGGGCTCGCTGGTCAGGTAACCCTCTTGGACGAGGCGCTTGTCGGCCAGGAACGGCGCGTTGTTGAAGGTGTATTTGCGCACCTGATCGTCGGTGAAGCCGTATTTGGCCTTGAGCCATACCCAGAAGGCGGAGACCGAGGCGTCCGATAGCAGGATCGGGTGGCTTTTCATGTCGGCCAGGGAGCGAATGCCGGCGTCGGGGTGGGCGATCAGGACCTGCGGGTCCTTTTGCATGAAGGCGGCCACGGCCCGGACCGGGGCATGCTGGGCGGCGAGATTCATGACGATGAAGCTGCTGGAGCCGACGCCCATCTCCACCGCGCCGGACGCCACCAGCTGGGGGACGTTCACGCCGGGTCCGCCCGGCACGATGGCCACGTCGAGTCCGCGCCTGGCGTATTCGCCATCGGCCAAGGCTTCGTAGAAGCCGCCCTGCTCGGCCTCGGCGCGCCAGTCGGTGGCGAAGCGGATGGCGGTGCGCCCGGGCGTCGAGGCCGGGGCGGCGCCGCGCGAACAGGCGCCGGCGAAGAGACTCGCGGCGAGGGCGAGAATCAGGGAAATCTTCATGGTCTGAACAGGCGCCCCACGCATCGAGCAAGGTTAGGCTGTGCTGGATGGCGCGCCAAGGGCGAGCGCCTCGCGTCGCGCTTCGAGGTCGAGCCAGGCGTCTTCGGCCTCGGCGAGCGCAAGGCGGGCGGCGGCGAGGTCGCGGGAGGTCTGGTCGAACGCGGCGGCGTCGCGGGCATAGAGATTGGCGTCGGCGAGGCGCCGCTCAAGCGCGGCGATGCGCTCGGCCAGCCTCGGGGCCTCGACCTCCAGTTCGGCCAGCCGGCGCTCGTCGCGGTACGAGAGTTTCGCGCTGGCGGCCTTGACGCGCGGCGGGGGCGCGGCCTTCACCGATGGTGCGGACGCAGTTCGCACTGCGAAGAAACCCGGGTTCTGGGAAACGAAATCGCTCCAGCCGCCCGGCGTCTCTACGACGTCCCCGGCGCCGTTCAGGGCGATGGTCGAGGTCGCCAGACGCTCCACGAAATCGCGGTCGTGACTGACCAGGATCAAGGTTCCGGCGTAGCCCGCCAGCAGATCCTCCAGAAGTGTCAGAGTCTCCATATCGAGATCGTTGGTCGGCTCATCCAACACCAACAGGTTCGACGGTCTGGCCAAGGCCTTGGCGAGGAGGAGGCGGTTGCGCTCACCCCCCGAAAGACTGCGTACGGGCTGACGAAGTTGGTCGGGCCTGAACAGGAAGTCAGCAGCGTAGCCGGCCACGTGCCGGGGCTGGCCCTGAACCATGATCTGGTCGCCACCGGCGGGACTCAGGGTCTCGGCAAGCGTCTTGCCCGGCTCTAGTTCGGACCGATCCTGGCTCACGTAGGCGAGTTCAATGCCGGTCCCGAGCTTCACCTGGCCCGCGTCCGGCGCGATCTGGCCGAGAAGCAGGCCGATGAGCGTGGTCTTGCCCGCGCCGTTGGGACCGACGATCGCTACTTTCTCGCCGCGCAGGATGCGCGTGGAGAACCCGGTCACCAGGGTGCGGTCGCCATATCCCTTGGCCAGATTCTTGACCTCGATGACCAGGTCGCCCGAGCGCGGCGCGGCGCCGCCGGCGAGATTGATCTCGCCCTTGGTCATGGCCATGCGCCGCGACTTCTCCGCCCTGAGCGCCTCCAGCCGGCGTCGGCGACCCTCGTTGCGGGCGCGGCGTGCTGTGACCCCGAACGCCAGCCAGTGCTCGTCGCGTTCGACGGCCTTGGCGAGGCGCCGGTCCGATTCGCGCTCCGCCGCGGCAACCTCGTCGGCCCAGGCCTCAAAGCTGGCGAAGGATGCGTCCAGCCGCCGCACGCGCGCGCCTTCCAGCCAAAAACACTGCTCGCTCACGGTTTCGAGAAACGTCCGGTCGTGGCTGACCACGAGCACAGCCGCGCGCTGCCGCTTGAGGCGCGTCTCCAGAGCTTCGATGGCCAGGATGTCCAGGTGGTTAGTGGGCTCGTCCAGGAGCAGCACGTCCGGCGCTTCGGCGAAGGCGCGGGCCAGCGCCGCCCGCCGCGTCTCCCCGCCCGACAGCCCAATGGTCCCTCGGGCAGGATCAAGTTCGAACGACTCCAGTGTGGCGCGGGCCCGATGGACGGCGGCGCCACCGGCGCAGGCGTAAGCCTCCAGGGTCTCGCCTGTGATGGCCGGCTCCTGAGCGACGAAGGCGACCTTGAGGCCGGGCGAGACAATACGATCGCCGTCGTCGGGCGCCGTGACGCCGAGGAGCATGCGCAGGAGGGTCGACTTTCCCGCGCCATTGCGGCCGACCAGGCAGGCGCGGGCGCGCCGCTCCAGAGCGAGGTTCGCGCCGTCGAACATCTGCCGGGATCCGTCGGCGAGGCGCACGTCACGCAAGGCGAGGACAGGGGCGGCCATGAACGGGTGGGATCCTTGGGGCGCCGCTACCGGCGGCGGGCGAGAGGGTTTAGGACAGGCCCGTCATGAACGCGAAGCCCTTTTGGGAAGTGAAGTCCCTGGCGGAGATGTCGCCCGCCGAATGGGAGAGCCTGTGCGACGGTTGCGGCCTCTGCTGTCTGGTCAGATTCGAGGACGAGGACACCGGCAAGGTGACGCCGACGCGGGTCGCCTGCCGCCTGTTCGACGACGCGGCCTGCCGCTGCCGCGACTACGCGCGCCGGCGCGAAACCGTGCCGGACTGCATCAAACTCACGCCCGGCAATGTCTCGAAGCTCGCCTGGATGCCGATGAGTTGCGCCTATCGCCGCCTTTCAGAGGGTCGCGGCCTGGCGCCTTGGCATCCCCTGGTGAGCGGCGATCCTGAAAGCGTCCACGCGGCGGGCGTCTCGGTGCGGGGCCAAACCGTCAGTGAAGCAAGCCTGAACGACCCCGACGACGCCCTCGACTTCATGGCCCCTGACCTTCTGATCGAGCGAGGGCTCACGCGCGCCGGACTTGCGCGGCGGCCAGGAGCCTCTAATTCAGGCGTCGATTGAAGGATTGGAACGGTTTGGCGCAAGATCCGTACAAGGAGCTGGGGGTGGCGCGGGGCGCCAGCGCGGACGACATCCGCAAGGCCTTCCGAAAGCTCGCCAAACAGCACCATCCCGACGCCAATCAGGGCAACGCCGCCTCGGAAGAGAAGTTTAAGCGCCTGAGCGCAGCGTTCGACCTGCTTGGCGATCCCGAGAAGCGGCGCAAGTTCGACGCTGGTGAGATCGACGCCGACGGGCGCGAGACCGCGCGCGGCTTCGCGGGCGGGCCCTTCGGGCAGGGCGGCGGCCCGCGCGGGGCTGAATTCGAAAACATCGATCTGGGCGATATTCTGGGCGAAATGTTCGGCGGGACTCGGCGGGGCGGCGGGTTCGCCTCGCGCGGCGCGGATGTCCGCGCGCGGCTGGAGATCGATCTCGAGGACGCCATCCACGGCGCCAAAAAGCGGATCGCCTTCTCTGACGGCCGAACTCTGGACGTAACCATTCCCGCCGGGGCGAGCGAAGGCCAAGCGCTGAGGCTCAAGGGCCAAGGCTCTCCCGGTCGCGCGGGACCCGGCGACGCCGTGATCGAAATCGCCGTCCGACCCCATCCGAGGTTCCGGCGCGAAGGCGACGCCCTGGTCATGGACGTGCCGATCTCCATTCCGGACGCCGTGCTGGGGGGCAAGGTCCAGGTGCCAACGCCGGACGGCCCGGTGGCGCTGAACGTGCCCAAGGGCTCGAATTCGGGATCGACGCTGCGGCTCCGCAAGCGCGGACTCGCGGACGGCCAGGGCCGGCGAGGCGACCTTCTGGCGAGGCTCGTCGTTTCCCTGCCTGACACTCCCGACCCCGAGCTTGAGCGCTTTTCTGAAGAGTGGCGGCGCGACCGGCCCTACACGCCGCGCGCCCGCTAAGTCGCTTTCAACGCGGCCTGGGCCTCCGCCTCGAATGTCTTGGCCCCCTGGGCCTGAGCCATGGCGAGAGACTCTTGGAGCGCGGCCTTGGCTCGGACCTTGTCGTTTTGGCGGGAGAAGATCTCGGTCCGCAGGGCATGCAGTCTTGGAAGGCAGATGCGCAGGCTGCGGGCTGCCAAGACGATGGCCTCGTCAACGGTAGTGAGCGCGGCCTCAGGGTCACCGGCCAAGAGATGAAGGGCGACGGCCTCGCCCATGTAAAGTCCGAGGGCGCGCAGGATGCCCATGCGCTTCATTTCCTCGATGCCTATCTGGTAGAGGGCCAGCCCCTCGTCGATCCGGCCCAGGCGGCCCATGGAAAGGCCCTTGGTGGTCTGGGCAATCGCCCTGTAGGTCGAATATCCGCCCGCCTCGCACACCGCCAGACCCTCCTCCGCATGGCGCAGGGCGTCGTCGAACTGGCCGGCCATTGTGTCGTACACCCAGCGGAAGGCCAGGGCGTAAGCCAGTTCATAGGGCCGCTCCCGCGCCCGGGCGTGGCGTAGCGACTCGTCCGCCGCGGCCGCCGCCCGCTCGGTCTCCCCCAAGGCGTAGAGCACGATCGGCAGGGTCGAGAGGCTCTCCACCAGCGGATCGGTGGGACTGAAGAAGGTCAGTTTGCCGCCGTCGTGCTCGCGATAGAGCCGGGCGGCCCGTTCCAGGCAATCCCGAGCCTCGGCGAGTTCTCCTTTCGAATAGTGGAGGTAGCCGATCACGAATTCGACCTGAATGCGGTGCTCCGCCAAGCCCGTCTCAGCCGCGATCTTCTGGCAACGCCGCGCAGCATCCTCCGCCGCCTCCAGGTCGCCCGTCACCGCATAGAAGTTGCAGATGCCGATCAGCACCGCGTAAAGGCCCGCCACGTTCCCCAGCCGGTCGCAGATCGCCCGCGCCTCTGCCAGCACCTGGCCCACTTCCGGCACCGAATAGCCGCGCGAGGCCGACAGGCTCACCGCCAGACCCAGCAGCAGCGGCAGTTCGGTCTCCGACCGCGCCGCATCTTCCGGCCCCCGCCGCACCAACTCCAGCGCCGCACCCAGATGTTCCACCGCCTCGACATGCGCGGCGCGAGAGGCGGCCCTTTGGCCGGCCTGTTTCCACGCAGCCACGGCCTTGTCAGCCTCGCCCGCCTCCGCCCAGTGCCGCGCCAGCACCTCCGGATGCGACTCCGCCAGTCCCGGGAACGTGCCAGTGATGGTGTGCGCCACGCGCGCGTGCAATTCCCGCCTCTGGCTCCTAAGCAGCGCGGCGTAGGCGGCGTCGAGCACGAGCGCGTGCTTGAACTGGTAGGTCGCCTCCGGCGGCCGGCCGCGCGCGTAGATTAGTTCCGCGTCGGCGAGGCGGGCCAACGCGGACTGCAGTTGAGACTCCGGCGCCCGCGAGACGGCGGCGATTAATTCATAGGAAAACTCTCGTCCCAGCACGGCTCCCAGCTGCGCAGCTTCCCTCGCAGGGCCTAGTCGGTCGAGGCGCGCTGACAAGGAATCGAGAAGAGTCGCCGGGATATCCCGTGCCCCCTGGCGGCCGCCGCCCTCCAACATCAGCCGCGTCAGCTCTTCGGCGAACAGGGGCACCCCGTCCGTCCGCTGAATGACCGCGTTCACGACATCGTCCGCAAGTCCGGCGCGCGAGATGACCCCGGCGACCAACTCCTGAGTCTGCCGGGCGTTCAGCCGGCCAACCAGGACATGAGAATGATGCCCCCGAACAGGCCAAGGCGCGCGAAATTCGGGACGCGCGGTACATACAAGCATCAGCGGAACCGTGGCCTGCTGTTCGGCGAGCGCCTCGATAAGTTCCATCGTCGACGGGTCGATCCAGTGAAGGTCCTCCATCACGACGACAAGGGGCTGGCTCCGCGTTGCTCCGAGCACCCATTGCACAAGGACCGCCAGCAGGCGGCTCCGCTTTTGCTCAGGGACCATCGTCAGCGGCAGGTAGGTCTCCGGCGGCGCCAGGTTGAGCATCTCGGCGATCAATGGAACCGCCTCGCTCGTCTTCATGCCAGCTCGGGTCAGGGCCTGTTCAAGCCTGGCAACTCGCTCCGCGGGCGTCTCATCGCCATTCCAACCCAGTCCCTGTTCCAGCATCCGAGTGACCGGATGGAAGGTTGTGTTGGTGAACAACGGACCGCCGCCACACTCGATCCATGTGTGAGGGTGGGCTCTGATGCGCTCCCGGAACTCTTCCACCAGGCGGGTCTTGCCTATGCCGGCCTCGCCCGTGAGCAGGACGAGTTGCCCCTGGCCCTCGCGCACATGTTCCCAGCGTCCCACCAACAACCGGACCTCGTCCTCGCGGCCAACGAAGGGCGTTACAGTGCGTGGGGAGTAACCTCGGCCATGGCCAGCCGTCAGGGCGGGCGCGATCGCCCTATACAATCTCGCCAGGGCGCCACTGAGCTGCCGCTCGCCTAGATCCTCGACCACGAACTGGCCGGACACGAGGTCATGCACCTCTGAGGTCATCAGCACTTTGCCGAGAGCGGCGGCGGTCCGGACCTCGGCGGCGACGCCGGGCACATCACCAAACACCTCAAGCTCGCCCGCATCGCCCGGGCCAACCACGACAGTGCCCGCGTCGACCCCGATTCTGACCGCAATATCGACGCCGTGTTCGCGCCGGGCGCGAGCGACCAACGGGCCCATCGCCTCGACGATCGCCAAACCTGCCCTGACCGCGCGCTCGGCGGCGTTCTCCTGAGCTACCGGGTAGCCGAAATAAGCGACCATATCGTCGCCGCTCTTGGCGATGTGGCCACCAACCTCGGTCACCGCGGCCGCCGCCGCCCGCCGATAGTCCGCGGCGATGGCGCGCCAGTCTTCAGGATCGAGTCCGGCGGCGATCTTAGCCGCGTTCACAAGACCGCAGGAGAGAACCGTCAGGTGGCGCCGCTCGCTCGTGACCTCGTGCGCGGCGTCCGCAGGACCAGCAACTGTCGTCTTGGATGACGCCCGGCCATGAACCAGATGCGCTATGCTGGAAACGACGCTTCGCCAGGTGGCGTGATCGGTCTCGCCCGCCCATCCGGTGAGGTCCGCGCACTGGAGCTGATCGAAAGGCATCGGCAGGCGGGTTTTCTCCACCGCGATTTGCACGAGCTTGCGATCGCCGCGTGCCCGATTCGCCTCCGAGCGCACCCATTCCGACTTGGCCGCGTCATTCGACCAGATCACCACCACGGCGGCGGCGGCGTGCAACTGCTCCTCGATCACATCGGAATAGGCCCGGTGAGAGGGTAGCTCATCGTCGATCCAGACGTCGTAGCCCAAAACCCCAAGAGCCTGCGCCACGGCCCGGGCCTGCCCCGCTGTCGACCGGGCGTAAGAAATGAAGACGTCGGCCATACAGAGGCGCCCCCGCGTGGCGCGGACCCTAACGACGCGCGCCGTCGTCCGGCAAGGGAAAGCTCGCGGTCGTCCGGTTCCTGTCCAGTCCACTCAACCGGTAAGGGAGTGAGTTTGGACCGCCCCTCGACGGGGCCAACAAGCGGCACCATGGTCGCGTCGCCCGGCTTTGGTCGGCCGCTTTGCGGATTCGCTGACCGTCAATTTGAGCCAGGCGATCGGCCCGATTGCGCCGCAATGGGTGCGCACAAAGCTATGGTATCGGCGCGAGTTCGGGGGAGTTTCTCTGGAAAAGCCTATCAAGGTGGCGGTGATCGGAGGGGGGTGCGGGGCCATGGCCGCCGCCTTTGAACTGACACGCCCCGAGCATGGCGGACGCTACGAAGTCACCGTCTATCAGGAAGGTTGGCGCCTGGGCGGCAAAGGCGCATCCGGCCGAGGACCCTCGGGGCGGATCGAGGAACATGGACTGCACGTCTGGCTCGGCTATTACGACAACGCCTTTCGCATGATGCGGGATTGCTACGGCGAACTGGCCGCGGCGGATCCGGCGAACCCTTTCGGCGATTGGCGGGAAGCGTTCATCCCAGAATCCGATATCGGCCTGTTTTCGCCGGCCGAGCGCGAAGGCTGGCAGCGGTGGGCGGCGCATTTTCCGTCGACGCCCGGCTTGCCGGGCGATCCGATCGACCCCGGCGAGCTTGTCTCGCTTCGCCGCTATCTGGCGCGCTCGTTCACGTTGCTGCGCACCCTGATCCTCGACTGCGCCGTGGGGCGCGATGCTGGCGTCGCCGCCGCTGGTCAAGATGCAAGAGCGAGTGATGCAGGCGGGTTGGGCGCGGCCATGAAAGACCTGTTGGGTCGTGGCGCATTTGTCGGCGCCGCCGTGATCGCAGAGGCGCTGGCTGTCCTATCCACCGCGCTCGACGCCCTACCGGCGCCGCTTGACGGCGCCTGGGTTCGCCTCGCCGAGAGCGTGTGTTCGGGCGCGCGGCGTTTTCTCGAAAGCGAGCTGATCGCCGATGACCGCATGCGCCATGTCTGGGAGGTCGTCGATCTCGGTCTTGCCTACACCGTCGGCGTGATTCGTTTCGGCCTGCTCACCGACCCCCGTGGCCTGGACGCCATCGACGACTATGAATGCCGCGAATGGCTGCGCCTGAACGGCGCCTCCGACCGCGCGCTCAATTCACCTTTCGTGCGCGGTCTCTATGACCTGGCGCTCGCCTATGAAGACGGGGACCCGAAGCGACCAAGCCTCTCGGCCGGTCAGGGACTGCGCGCGACGCTACGGTTGTTCTACGGCTACCGCGGAGCGATCTTCTGGCGCATGCGGGCGGGCATGGGCGACGTGGTGTTCGCCCCGCTGCACGAGGCCTTGGTCCGGCGCGGCGTCCGGTTCGAATTCTTCCACCGGCTGACCAATGTGGGCCTGGCGCGGGTGGCGGAGGGCGAGCCGACCTTTGTTGAAAACCTCACGTTCCATGTGCAGGCCGAGGTGCAGGGTGGCGGCGCCTATGCGCCGCTGGTCGAAGTCGCGGGGCGACCGTGCTGGCCGTCGAAGCCGGCCTTCGACCAGCTTGTAGATGGCGCGCGCATGGCGGCCGAGGGCTGGGACTTCGAGTCCCACTGGGAGCGTCGCCACACGGCTGAGAAGACACTCGACGTCATACGGGATTTCGACTTCGCCGTCCTTGGGATTAGCATCGGCGCCGTCCCCCATGTGTGCCGGGAGATCCTGGCCCGCGATCCACGCTGGCGGAGCATGACGGAGAACGTCAGGACCGTGGCCACCCAGGCGTTTCAGATCTGGCTTCACGAGGACCTCGGTCAGTTGGGCTGGG
>Ga0302314_10001448_pt1 | contig 44557 bp, 42 predicted proteins | sample III_Palsa_N2_3_FD_200533 | JGI IMG/M metagenome (GOLD analysis project Ga0302314, IMG submission 200533) | Peat permafrost microbial communities from Stordalen Mire near Abisko, Sweden - III_Palsa_N2_3 | ecosystem: Environmental > Terrestrial > Soil > Palsa > Peat permafrost | place: Sweden...
CCTGCCCTGCAACGCGTAGCTGGTGAAACCAGTGATTTCCGTATGCGCGGCATTCGTCGAGATCACCCGGCGATCCGCATCGGCGATGATGACGCCTTCGGCAATGCTGGCCAGCGCCTCGGCGGCAACCCTGCGCTCCTGCTCCATCGCCACACGCTCGGAAATGTCGCGAATGATCGCCTGGCGCACCGGCAGGTCACCCCATGTGGCAATGCTACTTTGCGTCTCTACCGGCCGCTTACTGCCATCCACGCAAAGCAGGGTATTGGTGGCCGCACGACCTGTCGGCTGTCCTGCAAGAGACTGCATGAACAGATGAACGAAGCGGTCGCCAATCAACTCATCCGAATGACGTCCGGTCCATTCCGATGCGGTGCGGTTGACGTCGAGGATGCGCCCGCTGGTCTCATCGACCATTACGATTGCATCAGCCGCACTGTCGAACAAAAGTCGGTAACGCTCCTCGGTGCCGCGAACGCTTGCCAGTATGCGGCGCGCCATCCGCAGCCACAGCAGCATCGCAATGCATGCGGCAGCCAGCACGCTGCCGAACAGGATTGCGCCAACCCAGGTTGCGCCGCGCGCAATCTCCAGTGAGAAAACGTTGGTGCGCGGGCCAATGTAGCTGTTAAGCGTATAAATGCGATCGCGCTGACGTTCCAGGTCGACGCTCGACAACCCAGCGCCCGCATGGGCGACCTGCAGTTGCCGCGCAATGTCGTCCAGATCCGCAATCGCGTCGTCCGTCGAGTGCCACGCCCGCAGTGCCTCGTTGATGTGCGGGGCAGAAGGAAAATACTCGAGTATGAAAATCATCCCGGGTATGGCCGCGGGTATCACGCTCCCACGCTTGAATGCCTGCACCACCTTTTCCTGGTCGAAGCTGCCCGACGCAATGGCATCGCGGGCCCAGCGATCAGAATCAAGGACAGCGTAATTGCGCTGAAAACTTTCGAGATCCGCAGCAGCGCCACTGACTGCATACGCATCAAGATCAATCACCGACTGCTTCTGGGCCTTGGACCAAAGACTCTCGCCGTTCAAGAACCCGGCGAGAGTGATCTGAACCTGCAGGGCTCCCCAGGTCAATGCCAGGATTAGCCCCACAATTGCCACCAACGCATATGCCAGTGGCATCAGGCGTCGCGACAACGGTCGTTGCAAAGTGGTTTGCGCGTTACGCATCGTACCTCTTTCTATCATGGCCAATACGTTATGAATGCATGCCCGCCACCTTGCCTCGACCGCGTCTCGTCACGCAGCTACTTCGCTAAGCGCTTCCAGATATCGGCGCGTTTCGATGCAGTGATCCATGCTGATACGCATACTGGTATAGCTGCGCTTGATGCAGTCACCAATGTGCGTCACCTCATCGGCAGCCGGTGTCATGCCCATCAATGTACAGACTATCTCCAAGGCCTCCCACGGATGTGTATCGTCATAAGCCGCATGTAGCTGTAGCCAACGCAAACTGCCAACCCGTTCCTTTGCCGGGATGCTTTCGGCATAGGTTTTACTCTCATAGACGCGTTGCGACCACTCTCCAGTGGCCCCTTCAACGGCATAGTTGGTGGCTGCGATACTCGCAGCCAGGCTGCCGCCGGTGCAGATCTCCTCACACCAGTCGGCAAGTGTCCCGGTACCGTGAGCTGCCCGCCCATGCAGAACCTCCTCACGTGCCACGCCCGCACCTTCGGCCCAGTTGAGCCAGTATTCGGCATGATTCTGTTCGACGCGGATGTTACGCACCAGCCAGCGTCGCGCTAGATTGTCGCCGGGACTGCGACCAAAACGGGTCTTGAGCAGACTCAACGCCATGTAGGCAGGAAACCGCTCGATCACTGGCCAGATACCCACCATGAAATTGGTCGTGGACGCATGGCTGAGGGAGGCACTCCTCATCATGTCCCACATCTCATGGCGCACCACGCTTTGTTTGGTGCTTTCGCAATCGGCCACCATGTCTTGGGCCCACTGCGGGTAGCTGCTCAGTTCAGTCAACGGACCACTGCGTTCGAAACGGGTATTCATATGATTCTCCTGGGAGTTAAGCAATTCAGTTGATTTTTACCTCGCTTGGCCGACGCAGGAAATGCCTGCGATCGGTCGTATCCGGCATCCTGATGCCATACCGGAAGCCTTTGAATTCGTGATCGGTGACTGATGCCCAGCGGCGCCAAGCCAGCGTTGCATCACCAACTGCAACGCTGGCCGGGCCATCACGCTGGATGGACGGGTGGGGGTGGACCATGTGCCGAAAATGCAGCGTAACGCCGTCATACCCCTGTCAATGCAACCGGCTTAACGCTTTAATGTGCTGGCATTACCCGGATACCGTGCCGTAATTCGGTTTATCCACTTGCATCGAGGTTGAAGCTGCGTCGCCTGCATTGACGTCTGCCTGCATTGAGAACGCGTCTTGTGGACGGTCATTTCTCATTACATATGCTGGAGGTCACTTTCATGAAACGACTTGTCTGGTCTGCTGTCGCATCACTTCTTCTGGCTGCCCCGCTGGCGGTATATGCAGCGGACGGCTACGTCACCGGCAACGTGAACATGCGTGCCGGTCCCGACGTGCAATACCCCCTGGTCGACCAGATCCCGGCCGGAACAGGGGTAGCCGTCCAGGGCTGCACGAGCGGCTGGGATTGGTGCGACGTGATCTCATCTACCTCTGGTAGCCGCGGCTGGGTGGCTGGCAACTTCATTCAATACCAGTATCAGAATCAGCCCGTGCTGCTGCCCGCCTACGGTGCGCAAATCGGCATCCCCATCGTCAGTTTCGTGATCGGCACGTACTGGAACAATTACTACCGGAGCCGGCCGTTCTACAGTCAACGCAACACCTGGTACAACCGCCCGATGCCGCACCGGCCGCCACCGCGGCCGATCAACCGGCCAGGGCAAGGCCAGCGGCCGGGGCAAGGCCAGCGCCCGCCACCCGCCAGGCCGCGGCCACCCGTGAATCGCCCCAAGCCGCGTCCGCAGCCGCCGGCCAATAACCGGCCAAAACCGCAACCCCGCCCGGCGGTAACCCGACCGCAGCCGAGGCCGCAAACCAATCAGCGACCGCAACAACAGCGACCTGCCCCGGGCAACGGTCAGCCCGCCCGGCCCGCCGGTAACCGTCCAGCCACTCCACCCAAGGGACAGACTCCGCCCAAGGGACAACAGCAAGGCAGACCCAAGCCGTCCGATGACAAGGGTGGTCAATAGGCGTTTGTCGCGATGAGCCGGATTCACAGTGCGCATCCGGCTCATCGCGCAGCTTCCGTGCGATGTCTGGAATATCGACGGGGATGGGTTCCGGCAACAGCGATCTGACGTCCATTGCTGCAAGACGCTGTCGCCGACTGCGCTGTGTTGAAAAAGGCAACGGTGGATCTGGTATCCATGCATGCTCGTCGCCGAACGCCGGTTGCTGGCATCCGATCGATCCGATCAAACGTTGACCTTCCTCAAGCCATTTCGCGACGCCCGAGCACGCTGATATCCGCCGCTTCCAGCACCGTCTTGGGTGCACCGTTCCGAGCCACGGCCAGCATCGCGCGGCCCATGATTTCCGTACTCAGCACCGTGTGCGGCATCAGCATGCGCAGCAGTGGCAGCAGCGGCCGGCCCAACGCGTAAAACCAACGGTAGGAACCCGTCTTGGAACGGATACCATGCAGCGGCTGGATGATGCCAGGCCGGAACACGTACACCGCCTTGAACGGCAGGCGCTGCAATGCGTTTTCCAGCCGCCCGCGTACCCGCGCCCACATCACCTTGCCTATCTCGCTGCTGTCCGCACCTGCGCCGGAAACATAGACAAACGTCATCTGCGGATTGAGTCGTGCCAGCGTCTGCGCAGCGGATAGAGTGAGCTCGTAAGTAAGCCGCGTGTACTGCGCCTCAACCATGCCGGACGAAGTCACACCGATGCAGAAGAAGCATGCATCAAAGTTCGTGAGGTCAGCTTCGATCGTGCTGTAGTCGAACAGATCCTGGTGCACCAGCTCCATGAGCTTCGGATGCGACTGCCCCGTCGCCGTGCCGCCGATCGCCTGCACCTGTGCCACATCGCCGGCAAGCAGGCATTCGCGCAATACGCCCCGACCAACCATACCGGTGGCGCCAAAGATCAACACGTTCATGGCTTGGTTCCTTCAGTAGCGCATCGAGGTAAATGCAGGATAGATCGTACGATGCACCCCGAGGCCTCGCCCTTGCGAGAAAGGTGCTGAGGTCAACCACCGCTGAGCCGGCTACCGGTCGAGACATATCGCTGGAACATGTCGAAAGTCACTCCAGCAGCCACGTTCAAACATGCGACCATCCATGGCACGTCACACATGGTCGGGGTCGTCATGAACAGCAGGATTCTCGCAGTAGTCTGTCTGGGTGCGTTGATCGTTGGCGCGGCTTACGCCGGCGATGCGACAAGCACCAAACCGCAGTACGGCAGCTGGGGCTTCGACCAGGCTGGTGCCGACATGAGCATCAGGCCCGGCGACAATTTCTTCCGCTACGCCAACGGCACCTGGCTGGACCGCACACCGATCCCGGCCGACAAGCCTGCTGTCAGCCTGCGCCTGGCCATGACCGACCTGACAGAGCAGCGCCTGCACGCAATCGTGGAGTCGGCGGCAGCACACGCAACGGATCAACCGGCCACGCTGCAGGACAAGGTCGGCGCGTTCTACCAGTCGTTCATGGATGACGCGCGTATCGAGGCGCTGGGCGCCAAGCCGATCGCGCCGGAGCTCGATGCCGTGCGCCATGCGATCACGCGCGATGCGCTGGCCGCACTGATGGGCCGCACCAACACCGACTTCGACGGCTCGCTGTTCAATGTCGGCATCGATGTCGACCTGAAGGATCCGAAACGCTATGCGGTCTACATCGGCCAGGGCGGCCTTGGCCTGCCCGATCGCGACTACTACCTCAAACCCGAGTTTGCGAAACAGAAGGCTGCCTACCAGGCCTATGTCACCACTCTGTTGACGCTGTCCGGCTGGGCCTATCCCGATGCCGCCGCGAAAGACGTGGTCGCATTCGAGACGGCGATCGCCCAAGCCAGCTGGAGCAAGGTCGAGCAGCGCGATCCGGTGGCGACCTACAACCCGATGAGCATCGCCGAGCTGCAGCAGCTCGCGCCTGGTTTTGCGTGGTCTGCGTTCCTGAAAGCGCAGCGGCTGGGTGATCTGCAGCGCATCGTGGTTGGCGAGAAAACCGCATTTCCGAAACTCGCCGCGATGTATGCGCATACGCCGGTGGCGACGATCCAGGCATGGCAGGCGGCCCGCATTGCCGACAATGCCGCGTTTTATCTGTCCCAGCCGTTCCAGGACGCGTATTTCGATATGCACGACAAGACGCTATCCGGCCAGCAGGTACAGGCCGCGCGCTGGAAGCGCGGCGTGCATGCGGTCTCGGGCGGCGACTGCGGCGTCGGCGAACGGCTGGACTGCTTCGGCAACCTGAGCTGGGCGGTCGGCCAGTTGTATACGGACAAGTATTTCCCGCCCACCTCCAAGGCGAAGATCGAACAGCTGGTGACCAACCTCAAGACCGCCTACCACGCGCGCATCGAGAAACTCGACTGGATGAGCTCGCCGACGAAACAGGAGGCACTGCGCAAGCTGGACACCTACACGATCAAGGTCGGCTATCCCGATCATCCGCGTGACTATTCACAAGTCGTGGTGCGCAACGATGACCTGACTGGCAACGTGACGCGTGCGGCCAGCGCGGATTGGGCGTTCTATGTGGATCGCCTCAATGGCTCGGTCGATCGCAGCGACTGGTCGATGACGCCGCAGACCAACGATGCCTACAACGGCTCGTTGCGCGACATCGTGTTCCCGGCCGGCATCCTGCAGCCGCCGATCTTCGATCCGAATGCCGACCCGGCGATCAACTACGGCGCGATCGGCGCCGTGATTGGGCACGAACTCACCCACGGCTTCGACGACGAAGGTCGCAAGATCGACGCCGATGGCACACTGCGCGACTGGTGGACGGCTGCCGACGCGAAGGCGTTCGAGGCACGTGCAAAGAAACTCGGCGCGCAGTATTCCGCGTTCGAGCCGTTGCCCGGTGTGCACATCAACGGTGACCTGACGATGGGCGAGAACATCGCCGATCTGGGCGGACTCACCCTGGCGCTGGACGCTTATCACACCTCCCTGCATGGCAAGCCGGCACCGGTGATCGATGGCATGACTGGTGACCAGCGCGTCTTTCTCGGCTGGGCGCAGGCATGGCGCGGCAAGCTGACCGACGATGCGATCCGTCGCCAGGTCACCAGCGACCCGCACTCGCCGCGCGCCTTCCGCGTCAACGGCGTGGTGCACAACATCGACGCGTGGTACGACGCCTATGGCGTCAAGCCGGGCGACAAGCTGTATGTCGCGCCGGCTGACCGCGTGCGGATCTGGTGATGCATTGCCAAAGGTCACCTATCGGGCTTGCCCGCAGATTCCATATAAACGCTAGACGCTCTTCGCGCATCTGACAGATGTTGCCAACCCTGGGAGTAGACATCGTGCGTAAAACCATCCTTGCCTTATTATTGACGACGTTGCCACTCGCGGCCAGCGCGATGGAATGCCGTTACAGCGCGCCACGCAATGCCGATATCGATGCCGCCGGGCTGAACAGCCTGCTGCTGAAGCTGGGGTCCGCCGACCTGGATGTACAAAGCGTACCGGGACTGACCAAGGTCGAGGTTCGCGGCACCGCCTGCGCTTCGAATGCAGCATGGCTGAAGGATATGCAGATCGGCACCAGCCGTAACGGCGATCGCGCCGCCGTGGCCGCACAGAACAACCATCACGAGAATACGTTCACCCTGTTCGGCTCCAGCTACGCCTATCTGAAACTGCAGGTGCGTGTGCCGGCAGCGCTGGCGATCAGCGTCGACAGCGGCTCTGGTGACGTCAACGCAGCCAACCTCGCCTCGCTGGATTTCAATTCCGGCTCAGGTGATCTGGTCGCCGATCACATCGCCGGCGCACTGACCCTGAAACTCGGTTCGGCCGATGCAAAGGCCCGACACGTCGGCAGCGTAGACCTGCACGAAACGGGTTCAGGCGACGTGCGCGTCGATGGTGTCCAAGGCGGCATCCAGGCGGAGCACGCAGGCTCGGGCGATCTTGTTTTCAGCAACGTGACCGGCAGCGTCAACGTCGGTGCAACCGGCTCTGGCGACATCACACTCAACAACATCGGCCACGATGCAAAAGTAGGCAGCACCGGTTCCGGCGACGTCAACGCCAACGGCATCGGCGGCGATTTCACCGTGGGCGCCCACGGCAGTGGCGACATCCACTACACGAACGTCAGGGGCAAGGTCAGCGTGCCGAAGAGTGACGATGACTGAGGGAGCTCCAGCGTCCATGCCAGCACCCATGCCGGCATCAGAAAAGAAGAGCCGATGAGGCACCGACCGAATACCGGCGCACAACCCTGAGGGCGCCCTGAGCACCGCCAGTCCCTTTCTGCTACAACGGCAGCTGTTCCCTGGGGAAGGCCGATGTTGAAGCTCGATTCGCGAAAGCCCTCCTGGCCGGCGCATTCCATCAGGCATGCCTGTCACACAGCGTACCTGCTGCCGTTGGCCGCGCTGCTGGCACTGTGCGTTGCCGCCAGCGCCAGCGCAGGTACACCCGATACGGCGCGCTGGCAGCACGAGGCACGGGCGGTCACGATCACCCGCGACGACTGGGGTATCGCGCACGTCCACGGTAAAACCGATGCCGACACCGTGTTCGGCATGGCCTATGCCCAGGCCGAGGACGACTTCAACCGCGTCGAGACCAACTACCTCAATGCGATGGGCCGGCTCGCCGAGACCGAAGGTGAATCCGCGATCTGGCAGGACCTGCGGATGAAGCTGTTCATCGATCCGGTCACGCTGAAAACGCTTTACGCCAAAAGCCCGACCTGGCTGCAGGCGCTGATGAACAGCTGGGCCGACGGGCTGAACTATTACCTCGCTACGCATCCGGATGCGCATCCACGCGTCATCCAGCATTTCGAACCATGGATGGCGCTGAGCTTCAGCGAAGGCAGCATCGGCGGCGATATCGAACGCGTATCGCTCAACCAGCTCGAAGCCTTCTACGGCCATGACCAGCAAGCATTAGCTCGCGTTGAGCCGCCGTCGAGCTGGGCGGAACCGACGGGATCGAACGGCATCGCCATCGCACCCAAACTCACCGCGAACGGTCATGCGCTGCTGCTGATCAATCCGCATACCTCGTTCTTCTTCCGCTCCGAGCTGCAGATAACTAGCGACGCCGGACTCGACGCCTACGGCGCGGTCACCTGGGGGCAGTTCTTCATCTACCAAGGCTTCAACCAGCACATCGGCTGGATGCACACGTCCACCGGACTCGATGCGGTCGACCAGTTCGCCGAGACGATCGTGCACAAGGACGGCAAGCTGTTCTATCGCTACGGCCAAGAACTGCGCCCGGTCACCACGCGCACGATCAGCGTGCCCTACCGCACCATCGACGGCTCGATGGCCACACGCAGCGTCACCATCTACGCGACGCATCACGGCCCGATCGTGCGTGCGCTGGACGGGAAGTGGATCGCCACCGCACTGATGAACAAACCACTGGAGGCGCTCGAACAAAGCTGGCTGCGCACCAAAGCCAGCGACTACGCCAGCTACATGAAGGTCGCCGAACTGAAGGCCAACTCGTCGAACAACACCATCTTCGCCGACGACAAGGGCGAGATCGCCTATCTGCATCCGCAGTTCATCCCGAAACGCGACGACCGCTTCGACTACACCAAACCGGTCGACGGCAGCGATCCAGCCACCGACTGGCAAGGAATACTGCCACTGGACAAGGCACCGCATCTGCTCAATCCGCCCAACGGCTGGATCTTCAACACCAACGACTGGCCGTATTCCGCTGCCGGGCCCTACAGCCCGAAGCGCGTGGACTACCCGCGCTATATGGACACCTTTGGCGAGAATCCACGCGGCATCCACGCAACCCGCGTGCTGACCGGCCAGCAGGGTTTCACCTTGTCATCGCTGATCACCGCCGCATTCGACTCCTACCTGCCGGCCTTCGCGCGACAGATCCCGATACTCGTAGCCGACTACGATGCGTTGCCCGCCAGCGATCCGCTCAAGCACAAGCTGGCCGGCCAGATCGCGCTACTGCGCAACTGGGACTATCGCTGGGGCATCGCCTCGATGCCAACCTCGCTCGCGGTGTTCTGGGGTGACACCTTGTGGGACAAGGTCGATAAGGCCGACACGGCCGAGGGCCTGTCGATCTATGACTACATGGCTGAGAAGGCAGGCGCGAAGGCACGACTCGATGCCTTGGTCGAGGCATCGGACCGATTGGAGAAAGACTTCGGCAGCTGGGGCGTGCCATGGGGCGAGATCAATCGCTACCAGCGCATCAACGGCGATATCGTGCAGCCGTTCGACGATGCCAAGCCCAGCATCCCGGTGCCATTCACTTCGTCGCGCTGGGGTTCGCTCGCGTCTTTTGGTGCCCATCGGTGGCCAGGGACGAAACGCTATTACGGCACCAGCGGCAACAGCTTCGTCGCGGTGGTCGAGTTCGGGCCCAAGGTCAGCGCCCGCGCCATCACCGCCGGCGGCGAGAGCGGTCATCTCGATTCCAAACATTTCGACGATGAGGCCGAGCGCTACACCACAGGCAATCTGCGCACCGTCTACTTCTGGCCGGAACAGCTCGTAGGGCATACCGAGCGCGTCTATCATCCGGGCGCACAAGGTGATTGACCACGCATGGGGGCTATATCGATGCGGCGATGCGGCCCACCTCGGCCAGTACGGCATGGCGTTCGCCGGTATCCGCCGTCGACCCTGCGTAGTAAGCCGTCACCAGAAGCGGCTTGCGCTGCGGCGGCCAGATGATGGCGATGTCGTTGGTTTCACGCTGGGCGCCACTGCCCGTCTTGTCGCCAACCCGCCAACCGGCTGGCATACCGGCACGCAGTTGCTCGGTACCAGTGCTGGTGGCACGCAGCCACGTGGCCAGTTGTTCGCGTGACCCCGCGGACAGCGCATCGCCCAGCAGCAGCGTATGCAGGTTCGCCAGCATGGCACTCGGCGTGGTGGTGTCACGCAGGTCACCCGGGCTGCCTACGTTGAGCTCGGGCTCCATCCGGTCGAGTCGAGTCACGCCGTCACCGAGGCTGCGCACGTATGTGGTCACCGCGGGCGGGCCGCCCAGGCTGGCCAGCAGTAGGTTGGCCGCCGTGTTGTCGCTCAGCGTGATCGCCGCCTGGCACAGCTCGGCCACCGTCATGCCCGGCGCACCGACGCGTTGACTGGTCACCGGCGCATACGCCAGCACGGCCTCCTTGCCAAAGACAATGCGCCGATCAAGCCGCTCCACACCACGATCGACGCGGGCCAGCACCGCCGCCACCGCCAGCAACTTGAACGTGCTGCACATCAGGAAGCGCTCATCGGCACGATGCCCGATGCGGCGCCCATTGCCGGTATCCAGAATGGTCACACCCAGCCGGCCGCCCCGTTGACGTTCCAGCGCAGCCAGCTGTGCGGTGCTCCCGCCCGGTTCGGCAGCGAGGGAAAACGTGGGGCGAAGAACGAGTGCCGAGGCACCCATCAAGGCGCCTTTCAGCAGGCTTCGACGGTTCATGCAATCACCTTTGTGCAGGCAGTGGGAAAGCGGCATGGTTGTACGCGAACCGCCTTACCCTAGCCGTCGGTGCTGACTTTTTGCAGCGAGCGATGAGGCAATACCGGGACAGTCGCCCAGCGCGATGGCATCAGCCCCGTTTGGGAATTTCCAGGCCGCGCTTCACTGCAGGACGGGCCAGCCCGCGATCGAGCCATGCGACGACGTTCCTGAAGGCGTCGTATTCCACCAGTTCACGCGCCTCGTAGAACGTGATGAGGTTACGCACCCAGCCGATCGTGGCGATGTCGGCGATCGTGTAGTCGTCACCCATCAACCAGGTGCGACCATCGAGACGGGTGTCGAGTACGCCAAGCAGGCGTTTTGATTCCGCGACATAGCGCTCGAGCGGGCGCTTGTCGGCAATTTCCTTGCCGGCGAACTTGTTGAAGAAGCCGACCTGACCGAACATCGGGCCGATCGACGCCATCTGGAAGAACACCCACTGGATGGTCTCCCAGCGCTGTATCGGATCGGCCGGAATGAACTTGCCCGTCTTGTCCGCGAGATAGAGCAGGATCGCACCGGATTCGAACAGTCCGAGCGGCCGCCCACCGGGGCCAGCGGGATCGATGATCGCGGGAATCTTGCCGTTCGGGTTGAGCGACAGGAACTCCGGCGTGTGGCTCTCGTCCTTCATGATGTCGACGAGATGCGGCTCATAGGGCAGCCCCGTCTCCTCCAGCATGATCGATGCCTTCACGCCGTTCGGCGTGTTCAGCGAATACAGCTGGATGCGCTCGGGATGTTCGGCCGGCCAGCGCATGGCGATCGGAAAACTGGAGAGGTTGGACACGTCGTGCTCCTGCATTATGGGGATAAGGGCAAGGTAGGTCGTTCCCACAATATCTTCAACGTGGCATGGGCAGCACCGTGACAATCAAAACGACATAATTTTCGTCGTCCCTCTTCTTGAGTGCGCTGCCCCACAGGAAATACGGCATCCCTTCGGACATTTCCCAATGCGCCCGCTGCACGGAAACATCCGATATGCGAGTCACGTCGTTAGCCAGTCCGACGTTACTTATTTCTCGCCATGCATGTTTACGCTACGGGCTGAGCACAATACCCGCGTCGGTCAACAGCTTCTGCAGGTCGGCCGTTTGCGCTTCGTAGTGTTTCCAGCGTTTCAGTGAACTGCGGTACATGGGCTTGCGCACCTGCACGACGCTCGCCGTTGCGACAGGCGCCGGATTGTCCTCGAAACGCAGGCAGGCATCGTCCCAGGACAAACCGCAGAACTCCAGCAACTGGCGCGAACTCGCCTCCTGCGACTCCACCAGCGTCTCGTAATCCACTTCCAGGATGCGTCCCGGAAAAAGCTGCTGCCAGTGCGCCATCAGGCGATCAAACAGAACGTAGTAATGGCCGGTATCGAGCAGGTCGAACGAGTAGTCGTAGCTGGTCGACTCCAGCGCGAATAGCTGGCGAAAATTGCTGAGGCAGGTATCCATGGGATCGCGCCGCAGGCAGATGATCTTTGCCTGCGGCAGCGCCTGGGCAATAAAGCCCGCATAAAGAAAATTATGCGGAAGCTTGTCGATGAAATGGGGTTTGTGGCCCGTCACAGGCCGCGTACCGGCGAGATAGGCTTCGCCCAGCCGTCGCCAGTCAATATTGGGTACGCAATCGATGATTTCCGGATCAAGCAGGGACCGCGAGCGGCTGCCTGATAGCTGCTTGAACGTGACTGGGAAGTTATGCAGCTCACCCGCAGAATGCACATCAGGGTGATTGGAAATGATGCGCTCCACCAGGGTCGTGCCCGAACGCGGCATGCCGATGACGAAGATGGGTTCATCGGTAGGAAAGCCGCCGGCGGCAGAATCCGGCTTCGGCAGCGCCTGAGTCAGTGCGGCGAATATGGCCTCATGGCGCTCGCGTGAATAGTTCCGTCCTGCTTTTCCCGCAGCCTTGCCGATGGCAAGGTGCTCGAATGCCCTGGGATAGTCGGCCAGATCCTCGTATTCCTTGAACAGTGCCAGATGCAGATGTATCTGCGCGAGAAGGTTGCCTGCACTCTTCGGCAGCAACGACTGCAAGCGCTCCAGATGATTGGTTGTCGCGGTCTGCGTGTGCAGATACGACAACGTCAGGTGAATCCCCCACGACTGCGGCGCCAGATCGAGGCAGGTTTCCATTTCCTGTTCCGCTTCGTCCAGCTTGCCCAGGCACATCAACGATTTGGCGAGGTTGTAATGAAGGTCGACGCGGGACGGCTCCTGGGCTGCCGCACGCGTGTAAAGAGTCCGTGCACGCTCATGTTCATTGGCGCGCGAGAGCACGACCCCGAGGGTATCCAGTGTCGTTGCATCAAGTGACGACAGGGTCAGGGTCCGATCCACGACGGCCAGCGAAACGGCTTGCTGGTTGACCAGGGAAAGTACTTTCGCAAATTGCGCTGCGTACTCACCTCGCAGAGGATCCAGTTTCACGGCCCTTTGCAGGTACTTCACCGCCACCGGCATCTCCTTCAGATCGAGTGCGGCAAGCCCGATCAGGTAATGCAGTCCCGCATGATCGGGAGCCACCGGCAGCAAGGTTTTCGCCAGATCAAATGCCTGGCGATGGTTTCCCTGGTTGTACACCGCAGTGGCTTGGGCGAAGAGCTTGTTTGGGTCAGACATGCAGTGCCTTAGCGTGACAATAGGTGGTGCCCCGATGATTATGCCCGATGACAAGCCATTGCAGTTGCTCAGCATGTCGGGTGTGGATGAACAACATCCCGGCGAAATCCAGCTTGAGAAAAGCACTGACGTCTTTCTCGCCATGCATGTTTACGCCAAGGGAAAGAAAGAAAAACGACTTGCTGCATGACGAGCTACAGGCTGAGCACAATACCCGCGTCGATCAACAGCTTCTGCAGGTCGGCCGTTTGCGCTTCGTAGTGTTTCCAGCGCTTCATTGAACTGCGGTACATGGGTTTGCGTACCTGCACGACACTCGCCGTGGCGACCGGCGCCGGATTGTCCTCGAAACGCAGGCAGGCATCGTCCCAGGACAAACCGCAGAACTCCAGCAACTGGCGCGAACTCGCCTCCTGCGACTCCACCAGCGTTTCGTAATCCACTTCCAGGATGCGCCCCGGGAATAGTTGTTGCCAGTGCGCCATCAGGCGATCAAACAGGACGTAATAATGGCCGGTATCGAGCAGGTCGAACGAGTAGTCGTAGTTGCTCGACGTCAGCGCGAATAGCTGGCGAAAATTGCTGAGGCATGTATCCATGGGATCGCGCCGCAGGCAGATGATCTTTGCCTGAGGCAGCGCCTGGGCAATAAAGCCCGCATAAAGAAAATTATGCGGAAGCTTGTCGATGAAATGGGGTTTGTGGCCCGTCACAGGCCGCGTACCAGCGAGATAGGCCTCGCCCAGCCGTCGCCAGTCAATATTGGGCACGCATTCGATAGTCTCCGAATCAAGCTGAGGGCGCGTGCGGCTACCTGATAGCTGCTTGAACGCGACCGGAAAGTTATTCAGCTCGCCAGCCGAATGCACATCAGGGTGGTTGGAAATGATGCGCTCGACCAGGGTCGTGCCCGAACGCGGCATGCCGATGACGAAGATGGGTTCATCGGTAGGAAAGCCCGCGGCGGCAGTCTCCGGTTTCGGCAGCGCTCGAGTCAGTGCAGCAAACAGCGCCTCCTGTCGCTCGCGTGAATAGTCCCGTCCTACTTTTCCCGTGGCCTTGCCGATGGCAAGGTGCTCGAATGCCCTGGGATAGTCGGCCAGATCCTCGTATTCCTTGAACAGTGCCAGATGCACATACATCTGCGCGAGAAAGTCGCCTGCACTCTTCGGCAACAACGACTGCAAGCGCTCCAGATGATTGCTCGCCACGGTCTGCGTACGCAGATACGACAACGACAGGTGGATCTCCCACGACTGCGGTGCCAGATCGAGGCAGGTTTCCATTTCCTGTTCCGCTTCGTCCAGCTTGCCCAGAAACATCAACGATTTGGCTAGATGGTTATGAAGGTCGACGCGAGATGGCTCCTGGGCCACCGCACGCGCGTACAGAGTCCGTGCACGCTCATGTTCATTGGCGCGCGTGAGCACGAACCCGAGGGTATCCAGCGTCGTTGTGTCGAGTGACGACAGGGTCAGGGTCCGATCCACGAGAGCCAGCGCAACGGCTTGCTGGTTGACCAGGGAAAGTACCTTCGCAAATTGCGCCGTATACTCGCCTCGCAGAGGATCCAGTGTCACGGCCCTTAGCAAATACTTCACTGCAAGCGGCATCTCCTTCAGGCCGAGTGCGGCAAGCCCGATCAGGTAATGCAGCCCCGCATGATCGGGGGCTACCGGCAGCAGGGTTTTCGCCAGATCAAATGCCTGACGATAGTTTCCCTGCTTGTACACCGCAGTGGCCTGGGCAAGGAGCTTGTTTGGGTCAGACATGCAGTGCCTTAGCGTGACAGTAGCGACAGTAGGTTCTACCCCCAAAGATATCGCCGTCAGCCGGCCGTTGATAGCATGGGTTGGCATGGATGGTGCCGTTTGCGCGCGGCGTTGACCCTGCTTCATCTCATAGCGCTGCCGCATCAACCCACTCTGTCCCTGCACTCCGCTATATTCCTCCCATGGACAAGGCGCTCCTCGAACAGCCCCTGATCATGGCCTCGGATCGCGTGAAACCCGCGACGACGACAGCGAATGCCGCGCGACTGCGCGCGCTCGCCCCCGAGGAATACTGGCTCGAGATCGCGCGGAATTTCACCTGGGACCACGCGCCGGACATCGCCCTCGACGGCCAGCTCGGCGACTTCCGATACTTCCCCGGCGCGATGGGCAACGTGAGCATCAATTGCCTCGATCGCTGGCCAGCCGAACGGATCGCGCTGCACTACGAGCGCGAGGACGGGCTGAAGGAGACCTGGACGTTCGGCGCGCTCACCGATGCCGTCGCCCGCTTTGCGGCCGCACTGGAGGATCTCGGCGTGACCAAGGGCGATCGCGTCGCCGTGTACGCCAGCAACGTACCCGAGTCGTTCATCGCCATCCATGCGTGCTACCGGATCGGCGCGATCTACTCGTTGATCTTCGCCGGCTTCAGCGCGTCGGCTGTGCGCGATCGGCTCGAAGATGCGCAGCCCAAGGTCATCGTCTGCACCGACGCCACGCTGCGCCGCGGTCGCGCCGTGCCGCTCAAGGCCACGCTCGACGAGGCCCTGAAGGGACTGACCATTCCACACATCGTCGTTGCACGGCGAGTCGACAGGAATTACCCCTTGCGCGAAGGCGAGCGCGATTTCGCCGAGCTGCTGGCGAGCACCACACGCCGCGCTACGCCCGTATCGCTCGAGGCCAACGATCCGGGCTTCATCATCTACACGTCGGGCACGACGTCGAAGCCGAAGGGCCTGGTGCACGTGGGCATCGGCTTCATGGTCGGCACCTATGCAAACGTGAAGTGGTCGCTGAACCTCGACGCCGACGACGTGTACTGGTGCACGGCGGACGTGGGCTGGCTCACCTTCCCGATCTTCGCACTCGTCGGAGGTCTTGCGCATGGTGCCACCCATGTGATCTACGAGGGCAGCCTCGATACGCCGACGCTTGCGCGCACCTACGAGCTCATCGCGACTTACGGCGTCAACAAGCTGTTCACCGCGCCAACCGCACTGCGGATGATGCGCCGCGCGGGCGATGACTTGCTGAAGATCCACGACACCAGCAAGCTCGCGCTGGTGTCGCTGGTTGGCGAGCCGCTCGATCCCGACACCTGGTTCTGGACGCGCGACAAGTTGGGTCGCGGCACGCTGTTCGTCAACAACACCTACGGACAGACCGAGACCGGTACCGCCTGGTCGAGCAGCATGGTTGGCGCCACGCCGGCGCGTCCGGGCAGCTGCGGGCACCCACTCCCCGGCTACGTGGCGCATGTGCTGCGCGAGGACGGCACCGAGGCCGCCCCCGGCGAGAGCGGCGCGCTCACGCTGGCTGCGCCGTTCCCGTGCCTGGCGCGGACCGTGTGGGGCGATCACCAGCGCTACATGAAGACGTACCTCACGCAATTTCCCGGCCATTACGTGGCCTCGGACGCGGCGCTGTTCGACGCGGACGGCCAGCTGTGGGTCACCGGTCGTCTCGACGATGTCATCAACGTGGCGGGCCATCGTCTCGGTACGATGGAGCTCGAGGCCGCGCTGCTCACGCATGCCGCAGTCTCCGAAGCAGCCGTCGTCACCCAGCCCGACGAGGTGAAGGGAGTCGTGCCAGTGGCATTCGTCGTACCTCGAGCGGGACACGCGGATAGCGCCGAACTCCGCGCGGCACTCAGCCAGGCCGTCGTCGATGCGGTCGGCGCGATCGCCCGCCCGGCACGCGTGGTCGTGGTGACCACGGTCCCGCGCACACGCAGCGGCAAGATCATGCGTCGCGTGCTGCGCGATCTGGTGGTCACGGGCAAGACATCAGGCGACTTGACCAGCCTCGAGAATCCGGACGCGATCGACGTGGTACTGAACAAGCTCGCGGAGCCATGAGGCGAATTCCGGAGCCAGGTGATCATCAGCAGGAACCGGAAGTTCAAGGACCCATCGCTGCCTGGGTATCCAGCATGGGTTGCTGTGACACCTGCACGGCTCCATGCACGGGTTGATCGATATCCAGGATGAGCCCTGCTGCGATCAACAGAAGCACGAACAGCATCGTGCTGGCCCAGCGCGCGTGACCTTTCTCATAACCCACGAGGAAGGCAACGAATAGGGTGTAGATGAGCAGTACCACCAGGACCCGCGTCGGGATATGCGCGGCGCGTGCCGCCTTGCGTGATGCGGCCAGATCGAACATGTCGTTGGTGGCCGATACGACCAAAGCCGCCAACGGCGTCGTGCGAATCGGCTCGATGCCCCGGCTCATCGCTTGCCAGAACCGGCTCTGCAATATCGAGGCGCGTGCGTAGCTGGCGTCCTCCGCTTGTTCTGTTGGGGCGCTGCCGTAGACGATGCGTTCGGCCACGTAGGCTCGCAGAAGAGGATCCAGTTCGTTGCGCACATTGGCGTCCAGCAGCTGCACACGCAACGACGCGGTGCCAATCGCATTCGCCTCGGCAACGACCAATTCCCGGCGGGTGTCATACCGGCTGAGGCTTATCGAGAAAGTGAAACCCACCAGTAGTGCCAGCAGGCCAAGCACGCTGGTCAGGGTGAAGCCGTCTTCGGCCTCACGCGCACCGCTGCGGTTTTTTCGTCGACGCATCCAGTAGCCGAATTCACGTGCGACGACAAGGCAAAGCAGAATCCCGAGGGCGAGCAGCCAGGCGAGGCCATCGATGTCATGCGTGGAACCGGAAAACATAGGCACACCCCCGGCAAGCAAAGGCTTGCGGCACGGTCAGATGATATACGGTGATGCGCAGCGCGACCGACAGCTACGCCTATGCCCGGCACAGCGACCAGAAATCGATGTCGCGGCGGTGACGGTAGCCCGTCTGTTCGTACAACAGCTTCGCGCGATGGTTCTGGTGGCTCACGTGCAGGAACGGCGTGCGACCGCGTTCCAGATTGTCATTCGACAACAGAGCCAGCAGGCGACGGGCATAACCGCGGCCGCTGAAGTCGGGATGCGTGCAGACGGCACTGATTTCCTGATACGCATCCATGCCCAGACGCTCGCCGATAATCGCCGCGAGCCGGCCACCCTGATAGATCCCGAAATAGCGACCAAGCTCCATCGTACGCAGGCGGAAATAATGCGGGTACACCAACGCGGTCAATGCCAGCACATCCTCGTGGTGCGCCGCGGACAACTCGATCACCTCCGGCCCGTCGATCACCGGTATCGGCTTCGTGCAGATCATCTGCGCCAGCGGGCCATAGGCCTTGAGAACCCATCCACTCGTTACCTTCGGCACCACGCCCAGCAGGTACAAAGCCTCACCCGGCCCCATCAAAGACTCGATCGCTTCGGTCGCATCCACATCTCCGCTTGCCACGCCAAGGAAAGGCGCGAACTCCGCCGGATAACGTGCTGCACCCTTCATACGCAACGCCAGCGCCTGATGCCGGGTGCATAACGAAGCCCAGAATGGATTGTCGAGTTCCAGAGCGCTCATTCCGCAATACCGCCTAACCCGCCGTTGGCGGAAGAGATTGCCATGGATAGCGCCGGCTGCGCGCGATATATGGAGCCTAACCTGCTTCACAGTTTGGCTGCATCGGGATGGCATGATCGAACCGTATTGGACGTACCATCCACGAGGGGAAAGTTTCATCGCGTGCAAGTTGCCTGGCGCACGCGTATCACTGAAAACTACTTGCACCGCCATCTTCCGTCCGCAGTTCGCACTCCACCCAAGCAACCTAGAGAGGCGCGGCATGGATAAATCAACTCGATCTGGCCACGCCTTATTGGGGCCGCCCGCGCTTTTTTCAGACGACCTGCCCAAGGGAGCCGCTGCCAGCAATGCGACCGGCATGGGCCTGGGGCATGTACTGCTCGCGCTAGTCATGATCGCTCTCGGTATACGCGGTCTCGTCTGCGGCGATTTCGCGTCGGTGTGGCAACGCATTCCCATCGAGCATCTGCCGGCGCGACAGTTCTTCGTGTGTGCCTGCGCTGTGATCGAGCTGGTGACCGGCCTCGGCCTGCTGGTAAAACGCATGGTCGAGTTTTCGTCCGGCATCCTGTTCGTCTATCTGCTGCTCTGGGCAGTGCTGCTGAAACTACCCGCCGTGATGTTCATGCCGACGATGGAAGCCACTTGGCTGGGCTTCGGCGAGATCGCCGTCATCCTGGCGGGAGGCTGGGTCATGTTTGCCGTCCATGCCGGCTCATGGGCGAGAAGTCATGTGGGCTTCGCCACCGGCGCGCGCGGTGTGCGCTGGGCGCGCCTGCTGTTTGCTCTTTCACTGCCAACGATCGGGCTTTCGCACTTCGTGTATGCCAAGGAAACCGCCAGCTTCATCCCTGCATGGCTTCCCTGGCATCTGGGCTGGGCTTACCTGACTGGGGCCGGCAGCCTCGCCACCAGCCTCGGTGTGCTGTTCGCATTCTGGCCACGTCTGGCAGCGACACTGGAAGCGGCCATGCTGAGCGTGATCACCCTGCTGGTCTGGCTGCCCGGCGTCATCGCTGCGCCGGGGAATGATTCGGTGACGCCCTTCCTGATGTCCACGGCGATTGCGTGCGGTGCCTGGGCGGTTGCCGACTCGTATCGCGGGGTTCCGTGGCTCACCCCCTCGGCTTCTGCCGAGATCGTGCAACCACGCTAGCGACGTTCTTGCCGTTAGATGATGTGGAAAATCCAGTGGAGGGTGACGAGTACAAGAATTTCGGCAATCACAAACGTACAAAAACCAACACAGAATTTGGCAGCTGGTTTTTCATTCCAGAATTTATGGGACGTTTTTTGTGCTGCTTTCGACTGTTGTTCTCTCATCGCAAGCCCCCAGGATTCCGTAGACAATTTCCACTTCCAACATCATGGCGACCCATCCTTGGGAAACGCACCCTTGAGTCAGTATCTCTCGATGAACTCGGGTGGAGCCGTGCCAACTCTCCGTAGCGTATGTCATCGAACTTCCAGCTGCAAAGTGTCGTGCCATTCATGACTTCTCGACGGATGCGCGACGTGCTGGCATGCCATTCCGTCTGTATACGCTGCGACTGTCCCGCTGGAATCGTGACCGCTATCACCTGATTCGGTAGTGAATCGATTTTCAGCGTCATGTCGGCGTTGCTGTTGTTGAAGACCGTGGTGCCGACAAGTACGCGTGGCGAGACGAACGAAAAATCCGCGTGATCCGCAGTGGCATCCACCACGCCCAGGTCGAACGTTGAGACGCGCCCCTGGGGCGCGCCAATCCGGCGCCCACCGCCAGCAACATTCTGGCCTCGGGATCGCTGTGGCGTCGGGGCATCGCCGGCGATCTGGTGATGCATGTCTGCGATGTCTTCGCGATGTGCGCGCTATGTATTGTTGAGACCGGCAAGCCGAAACCTGGCTCTGCTGAACCTGCTACTCAAGCTGATCCAGACCGCCGTCCAGGTGGCCCACAAGTTGAATCTTCTGGTGCCGCTGTTCCTGCTGGGAGACGCGCCCTACCTCAAGGCCTTCGAGCCGGCGCAGCCGCAGTCGTGGTCGTGGTCGTACTTCATAATCAGGCCGAACGAATATGGCTTCGGTGTCGGGCTGATCTTTTTCGGATGCGTATGTCTGGTGGAAGGCCATCTGATCCGCAAGTCTGGATACTTGCCGCGCTTCCTCGGCGTGCTGATGCAGATCGTCGACGTGTGCTACCTGGTCAACGGCTTCGCGCTGCTGCTGCCCCCGACTTCGAGGAACGACTCTTCCCCTTCATCCTGATGCCATGCCTCATCGCGGAATTGCCGCTTGCGCTGTGGCTGCTGGTGAAGGGCGTGAACGCGCAGGAATGGACGCGCCGCACCGGCTCGGCAAAAGTCGACGGATCGGCGGCGGCCCTCTGAGTACGGCTGCCGACACAGCGCGCTAGCGCAACCCCACCGTGCCAATGGCCGCCTTGACCAGTTTGGCCGGGTCGTAGCCCACCCCATCCTTGAACACCAGCTCGACGTTTTCGATGTCCTTGATGTTCTGCGCGGGATTGCCGTCGATCAGTACCAGGTCGGCGGCTTTGCCTGCTTCAATGGAACCGATGAGCTTGTCCTCGCCCATGAAGCGGGCGCCGTTCATGGTGGCAATCTGGATCGCCTGCAGCGGGGTGAAGCCGGCTTCCACCAGCAGCTCCACTTCGTGCTGGTCGCCGTAACCGGCGATGACGCCGCCAAAGCCGGTGGGGTCCAGGCCAGCCAGCAACGTGCCGCCCTGTTGCACGAAGGCATGCTCGAAATCTTCCTCCAGTTTGAACACCTGCACCCACGGCGAATCGGGCGTCTTGGCGACGTGCTCGCGACTCTTGAGATATTCCACCCGGGTTTCCGGCAACATCGCGTCCAGCACGCGCGCATCCATCGGCGCGCGACCGGGCACGAAGGTCTCGAAGACCGGCAGGGTCGAGGTGACCGCCACGTGCTTCGACACCAGGTGTTTGATCAGCTGCTGGATCCGTGGGTCGTCGACGTTCATCGTCGCCAGGTTGGCTACGGCGAGTTTGGTGTCCGGGCAGATGTCAGTCTGCTTGCCAGCGGTGAACTCGGTGTCTACCGGCAGCCCGTGCTCCAGATCGTCGATGCCGAGATCGGCCGCTTCGGTGAAACCGATCGTGCACAGGTGCCCTGTCACCTTGATGTGCTTCGCATGGGCCGCCGCGATCGCCGCGGAGAGTTCGGCGCGGGTGATGTGCATGTATGCCTTGAACGAGGTCGCGCCTTCGCCGATCCAGTAGTTGACCGTGTCGGTGGCATCGGCCGCATCCACCAGCTCGTGCATCTGCGGTGTAAAACTGCCCTTGCCTTCCAGATACGGCCCGGTGGTGTGCATCTTCGGCCCGGGGATCTTGCCGGCGTCGATCGCCTTCTTCAGCTCAAGGTCGGTATACGGCTCGGTGCTGCCGGTGGTGCGGATAGTGGTGACGCCGCCAGCCAGATACAGCTTGGGAAAGCTCGATGCCTGCTCGGGATAGATCGCCTCTTTCGCTTCCGGGTTCACCTTCGGCGCCGGGTAAAACATGTGGTCGTGCATGCCGACCAGGCCAGGGATCAGCGTGTGTCCACTGCCGTCGATCACCGTCGCATCCTTCGGCACCTTCACATGCTTGCCGACTTCAGCGACGAGGCCATCGCGCAGCAGCACCGTCTGGTTTTCCCGTGCCTGCGTACCGTTGCCGTCAATCACCCGCACATGAATGATCGCCAGCAGCGGTTGCGCATATTTCACGAACTGCTGCGTCTGCGCCGACAATTGCGGTGCCTGCGCCACAGCGGATGTGGCAGCGCAGAGTCCCGCCAGTACGACGGCCAGCAGGGTATGCCGACGGATGTTGAATGACGACAAGACAGGTGCGAAGCGACGGGCTTTCATAGGCACAGTTGGACTCCCCAGTAACGAGGCAGGCACGGGCCTGCCGATCGATCGGAACAACTATCGCACGATAGAAGCAGGTGGCGCAGCCAGCACCTGCACCCTGCAATTGCCAAACAAGCGGTCGACTGATCCGGCGCAACCGGACTACGCTGCAAAACAAGCGCGGACAAGCGCGCACTTTGAACGAGGAACGTAGATGGTGGTCGTGGTGATGGGCGTGTCAGGCAGCGGAAAATCCAGCTTCGGGCAAGCGCTGGCCAGTGCGCTGGACTGGGATTTCCTCGAAGGCGACGACATGCACCCGTCGTCGAATGTCGAAAAAATGCGAGTAGGTATCGCGCTCGACGACGACGATCGCCGCCCATGGCTAGATCACATCGCCGCCTGGATCAGCAGCGAAGCCCACCAAGGCCGCCACGGCGTGGTGACCTGCTCCGCACTCAAGCGCGCTTATCGCGACCGGCTGCGTCAGACCGGCGCGACGGTGCGCTTTGTCTACCTCCGCGTGGAGCGCAGCGAGCTGGAGCACCGCATGCGGCAACGCAGTCACTTCATGCCGGCGGCCCTGCTCGACAGCCAGCTACAGGCCCTGGAAGAGCCCGAAAGTGGCGAAGCAGCACTGACGGTGTCGGGAGACCGCACCGTCGACGAGATGATGTCGGAAGTGCGTCACTGGTTGCAGCAGAGCGATATTCGATCCACTCGCTAGCCAGGTACGAAAATCCCGCAATCCCGTGAAGGATGACCGCATCATGCGCACACCGTTCCTGCTTTCGAAGGAAAACCTCAGCTGCCATCCTTCTGGTAGATCCGGCCATTCTTGATCACGAATGCGATTTTTTCGGTATTGTGGATATCGTGTGTCGGATCAGCCGTCAGCACGACCAGGTCGGCGCGCTTGCCGGGGCTGATCGTGCCGCGTTGCGTCGATTGCCCCATCGCGGCCGCACTGATTTGCGTGGCGGCGTGGATCGCCTCGAGCGGCGTGAAGCCGCAATGCTCGACCAGCAACGCCATTTCCGCGTGCACCAGCGGCAATGCGTGCAGATCCGGTCCGTGCGCACCATCGGAAAGCCCCGAACTGTCCGTACCGACGTCAATCAACACGCCTTGCTGATGCGCCAGCTGGGTGACGGCATAGCTCCACGGCATGATGCCGGCGCCTACGCTTTCGGGATGATGTTGCGCTTCATCCGCGAACGGCAGCAGCGTGGCGTCGAGTATCGTGCCGTGCTGCTTCATCGCCTTGAACAGCGCCACGATCTGCGGCGCGTCCGGCCGGATGTGCGCGAAATCGCCCATGGCGCGCACCCGGTAGTCGTCCGGCACCTTCGGCGCCGCCTCCCAGACCAGATACGGGCTGTGCGAAATGGTGTCGACGCCGGCGTCCACTGCATCGCCCGGCGTGGCCGGAAAAATCGTCGCATGCGTCCATACGCGCAGGCCCTGGCGATGCGCTTCCGCGGTGATCTTCGTGACCAGATTTGCAGGCAAATTGGCATACAGCTTGAGCGCGGTCGCCCCGGTGCCCTTGGCTTCGGCGACGGCAAGCGGGATGTCGGTGGTTTGGGTAATCGCCTGCATCCAAGGCGCAAAGCCCAGCGGCTCGCCTGCGGAAGCTTCCTGCGCGCGCACGTCCTCGACAAAGAACGTGGGGCCGGCCATCAACGCCACGTAATAAATGTCCGGCGACTCCAGCGCATCCGAATTCGCCTCGCCTGCGAGGTAACCAATCAGGCGATCGTCGCCGGCCATGTCGCGAATGGCGGTGACGCCACCACGCAGCAGGGCCTGCAGGTGCGGCTGGTAGTGCGCGAAATCCGGCTCGGCACCGGTGAGATGCACGTGCGCATCGATCAGGCCCGGGATCACGTAACGTCCGCTCAGGTCTTTCACACGCGCGCCCTTCGGCGCAGTCTGGCTGGCGTCAGGATAGATCGCCGCAATGCGTTCGCCCTCGATCACGATGGTCATGTTCGGCTGCGCCGGCGTGCCGGTGCCGTCGACGACGATGGCGTGGGTCAGCAGCAGAGGCGGCTCGGCGGCAAGCGCCGGTGCAGTCAGCGCGGACAACATCAGCAGCGCCATGCGCTTCATGAAGATGCTTGCGGACATTTCCTGTTTCCCCTTTGTATAGCTCAGGCGAGCTGAAATTTGGATCAGAGTGCAGTTTCAGAAAAAGCGCAACCCAGTCACTGTTTTGAGATCAGCGAAACAGCTGCAGCAACCCCCAGCTCACCAGCAACGCGAAATAGCCGAAAAATCGCCAGAAGCCCGCTCCAAGCAGCGGCTCGTTGGTCAACTCCGAGGAGGGGCTGAAACGATTCACAAAGAAATCGGGAAAGATCAGCAACGCCGACGCGAGCAGCGGCAGGAGCAGAACGTAGCCGGCGCCTCGACCCGCTCGCCAGATATTCGAAGATGCCGCGACCTCCAGACCAGGAGTCCAGCGGTGCATATGGCAAACCATCCATAGCCACAACAGCAACACGACGCCACCGATCAGGCGATGAACCATGTGATACCGAAGCTCCCCATGTCAGTGGGCTTTCTGCTTGAGCAAGCCGATCCGGCTACCGTCCGGGACATCCACATTGGGTACCAGGTCGTCGCCGGTGAACACCTTGCCGTCGGGTCCGACACCGCGCAGATAGTAGTGGTCGTCCCCGATCCGTTCGTAATAGAAAGGGCGTGGTATGAGCGATGACGGATCGAAGGTCATCAACATGCTTTGTGCGGATGATGCCTTGCGCAATGCATCCAGCGACGGCGGATAGGTACCGTGCTGCAGCCGGTAAAACTCGATCTGCGGAACCAGCGCGTTGATGGTGGACTGCGCCATTTGCGCACGCAGCCCGTCGTACACGCCGCCGCGCTGCATGAAACCGAAATAGAACAGGCTGCCATACAGGATAACGCTGAACGCGATGCCGCCCGCGCCGAGCAGCGCCAGCACCTTGCCACCCTTCTTCCGCGAACTGAGGCCGATGGCGATCGCGATGGCGCCAACGAAAATGCCCAGCAGCGGAACAAACGAAGCGCAGCCAAAGGCGTAGTAGCCGCCCGGTAGTGGCGGCCGTGCGATGGCAGGCAGCGCGGGCGGTGCGGAACCGCCGGTCAGATCATCGGCCAATGGTGCATCTCCCTGATGGTGTTACGCGGTATTGGCAAAGTCGATTATGCCCGCACCGCCCAGCCATTTGTGGCCGCTCATATCGGAAGATCAAGGGTCTCTGGCCCGGTTACGGGTGTCGCACCTGTTCATCTCATCCGAAGTACCCGCTGTTCCGCATGTCGATCAACAGTTCCGCTTCCTGCGGTTGCCATCCCAATGAACTGCGGGTGACGGCGCTGGAAGTTGGATTGTCGGTGGCGACAAAGCGCGCCATAAAGTCGAAATGCGCGGACGCTTCGTCCCCAGTGAGGCTACGGACGGGGACGCCGAGCCCTTCACCGATCGCCTGGGCGATCGCACGGAACGGCACGCCCTCCTCCGCGACGCCGTGCAGGCGCGTTCCGGGCTCCGCGCGTTCAAGTGCCAGCCGGAACAGACGCGCCGCGTCCAGCCGGTGAATCGCTGGCCAGCGGTTCACGCCGTCACCCACGTATGCCGAGAAACCTTTTTCACGGGCGATGTTGATCAGCCGGGGCACGAAGCCGTGGTCGCCCGTGCCGTGGACCGTGGGCGCCAATCGCACGACGCTGCCGCGCACACCGTGGCCAGCAGCAGCCAGCACCATGGCCTCCGACGCGGCACGAGGAACCTCGACGCTCATGGGCGCGTCCTGCTCCGTGGCTGGACGACCGTGCGCCACCATCATGGTGCCGGACGTGATGACCAGCGGCTTGCCTGAGCCCTGCAGCGCGCCGACCAGCGTCTCCACCGCGCGCCGGTCGGTCTCGACGTTGGCCACGAATTGGGACCAGTCGTGGATGAAGGCCGTATGGATCACGCCGTCGCATGCCAGCGCGCCGCGTTTCAGGCTGTCCAAGTCGTCGAGCGCACCACGATGCACCTCGACCCCTGCGGCCTTGAGCGCTGCAGCAGACGCATCCGAGCGGGCGAAACCGAGAACCTGGTGTCCTGCACGCTCTAGTTCCTTGACGATGGCCGAGCCGATAAATCCTGTTGCACCGGTTAGAAAAACACGCATGAGCATCCTCCTTCAATTTGATGGATTATGTGACGCTCTCGGGACCACAAAAAAGTCGTGACGTTATACCGGTATGAGCACTAACAGGCTGAGCATGGCAACCGTCCAGAACGACAACCCGCTTGGGCACTACCTGAAAGACCGCCGCACCAGACTCGACGCGGCGCGCCTGGGCTATCCCATGACCCGACGACGCACGCCCGGCTTGCGGCGCGAAGAAGTCGCGCAGCGCGCCAACGTCAGCATCACCTGGTACACGTGGCTGGAACAGGGGCGCGGCGGCGCGCCATCAGCCGACGTGCTCGACCGGCTCGCCGGTGCGCTCGCCCTCACCGACGTCGAACGTGAGCATCTGTTCCTGCTCGCCCAGAACAGGCCGCCCGAGATCCAGCATCAGCAAACCCAGGATGTCACGCCGCAGTTGCAGCGGATCCTGAACACGCTGGAGTTCAGCCCCGCTTACGTGAAAACACCGGACTGGGATGTCATCGCCTGGAACCGTGCCGCCGAGGTGATTCTGCCCGATCTTTTGTCGCTACCCGAGGGCAAGCGCAACCTGCTCCGCCTGGTGTTTTGCCAGCCGCACATGCAGGAAAAGATGCTCGACTGGGAAAACGTGGCGCGCTTTGTCGTCGCCACGTTTCGCACCGAAACCGCCAAGACCAACGTCAGCGCCTATACCAAGGCGTTGATCGAAGAGTTGAGCCAGCTCAGCCAGGCATTCAAGTCCATGTGGCTTGAGCATGACGTCCGCACGCATGGCGAAGGCACCAAGCACATCCAGCACCCCACGCTGGGATTGATCACGCTGGAATATTCGGCCTTCGCGGTCGACGGCAAACCGCATCTCGGCATGGTGATCTACAACCCGGTGACGGCGAAAGACAAAGCAGGCGTGCGGGCGCTTATGGTTGATGCAACGGGGAACAGCTCACCAGCTGCTTTGAGAAAATGAGTTCGACCTCCGTGCTGCCGCTGCGAAAAAGTCGACTCTGATCCGAATGGCACCTACTCAAGCTCGTCATCCTCGCGAGGCGCTTCTCAACAGCGAAGCTGGTCAAGCGAGGATCCAGTGTCTTTGGCAAACTGCAGAGGGCCGGAGCCACTGGATTCCTGCTTGACCAGCCATTCGGCTGTTGAGAGCCGCAGGAATGACGAAAAATGAGGCTTTCTGCCTTAAGTAAGTGCCATTCGTCTCTGACACCTTTTTGTTTTGATGTGGCGAACGCCGGATCAGGATCAGCAAATACCGCGTCGTAAGCGAGCAATCCACTTCAGCCAGGGCGCCGAATGGAAGACACTCATCAGCACGTACATCAAAGCCATCCCACTCAACGGCGACGCGCCGTGCACGGCTGAGCAAAGCATGTCCATTGGGTCGCCACCAAAGACACCGTTCAGCAATGCCATGAGGGCAAACGTCGGCACAGCTGCGAGGCCCAGCCAGTCGGCTGCGCGGAGGGATGCCGCATCGCCGCTTTGATGACCGATGGCAGCGCAGACACCTACGCTGGTATGCACTTCGCTCACGTCATCTCTCCTGTCATGAAGCACTGTTGCGCCGCCATCAGGACATGGCTCAATGCATGTCGTACTCATCATGCCGTCGCCACCAGATGCCCGTCTCGTTACGCCCCTTGGGCGCCCGATCAAGCCATTGATACATGCCCCAGATGCCGTCCACTCCACGCGCATAGGTGGAATAGGTGTGGTAGACGATGCCGTCCTCGAGCACGAACGCGCTCATGCCCGGTCGATCGCGTGCGTACGTGGGTGCGTCGGTTCCGCATGTGGCGGCGAACTGGGCGACAGGCTCCGGGACCGGTGACGCGTCCATCGCGTGGCCGCCGCGCTGGTAGTTGTATTCGACGCCTCCTTCGTGCTGTTGCTCCTCGGTAAAGGAGACGTTGAAATCGAAGTTGAAGTCGCCGCCGTTCGAGGACGCCCAGGGAAACGTCCACCCCATCCGGCGCTTGTAGACCTGCAGCGTGGCCAGCGGCGCCCGCGATACCGCCGAGAACATCACGTCGTGGTTGATCAGGTGGACGGCGATGCCGTTGAAGCCGTCCGCGATCGATGAGCACGACGGGCACCCCGCCTTGTAGTCGGGCCCGAACATGAAGTGATAGACAAGCAGCTGCGAACAACCGCGAAACAGGTCGGCCAGCGTGACGCTGCCTTCCTCGGTCTCGAACCGATAGTCCTTGTCGACGCGCACCCACGGCAGCGCCTGCCGCTGCCGCGCCAGCTCATCGCCGCGCCGTGTGAACTCTTTTTCGGCCTGGAGCAGCTTGAGTCGCGCTGCCAGCCACTCTTCACGTGTTCCGGTCTTGTCGTTGCTCATCGCTGCTCTCCTTCTCAAACTCAGGCTGCAACCGGTTCGTTGCGCGCGTAGTCGGCCATCTGGTCGCGCAAGGCAGCCTTGAAGGCCGGCCGCGCTTCGCAACGCTTGACGTAGGCATCGAGCAGCGGGAATCCGGCCACCAGATCCGTATGCCGGATGAACCTCAGCACGGTGGTCATCAGAATGTCGGCCGCCGTGAAATGACTCAGCAGATAGTTGCGACCGTCGAACCATTCGGAAAGCCCGGCCAATCGGGCTTTCGCCTCGTCAACCGCCCCAGGACGTCGCAGCTTTGCCCATGCTTCGTCATGGTGCTGCTGATCCAGCACCAAAAGATTCCAAAGCGGCGGCTCGACGGTATTGAGCGCAGCGAACATCCACGTGAGCGTTTCGACGCGCTGCTCGGCAGGCATGAGCACTTCGCACTGTTCGGCAATGGCATAGACGATGGCACCCGATTCGATCAAGGCTCCGTCACCGGATTCGAGAACAGGCACCATGCCGAAAGGATGCTTGCGCCGATAGACATCGGAGTTTCGCTCCTCGATGTCGATCCACCGACTTTCATAGGCAAGCTCTGCCTCTTCGAGCGCCCAGCGCACGCGCAGATCGCGCACAAGCCCTTGGGCAAAAGGCGGTACCCAACTAAAGCCCCACACGGTAATTTTTTCCATGTCGTTTCTCCTCACATTCACGTCTTGTCGATGCCGGTTGTCTCCGGCACGTTGGTTGGTGATCGTGGGATAGACTGCGACTGGGCCATCGAAGAGTGGGAGTGACAAGTGTGGCGCGATTGAAACGGGCTCGTTAGAAATGGGCTCACTCAAATGGACTCCCTGATCACGGCCGCAGCGCGTGCGCTCGCAGCGGGTGACCCTCTCGGCGCATTGAAGCGGGTCGCCTTGCGCGACGATGCACCTGCGCTCGCACTGCGCGGCATCGCGATGGCCCAGCTCGGCGATTACGTACGGGCGAAGGCGCTGCTGCGCCGTGCCGCGCGCGCCTTCAGCCCGCATGAATCGATGGCTCGCGCGCGCTGCGCCGTCGCCGAGGCCGAGATCGCGCTCGTCTCGCGCGACCTCGGCGAGCCCACGAAAGCGCTCGATGCCGCGCGAGCCACGCTGGAAGCACATGGCGATCACGCGAACGCCGCGTATGCGCGCTATCTCCAGGCCCGTCGCCTGCTGCTGATCGGACGTCTCGACGACGCCGAGCATGCGCTCGCCGAGCTCGAGCCGGCCGCGTTGCCGCCCGCGTCGCGGGGTTCCTGCGAGCTGGTTGTCGCGGGCATCGCGATACGTCGCTTGCGCACGGCGGCGGCGCGCGCAGCACTGGTTCGGGCCGAACAGGCGGCGCGCCAGGCCGGCATTCCGGCGCTGATGATGGAAGTCCAAAACGCCTTCCTCGTGCTGGACCTTCCCGCCGCGCGTCTGATCGCGCGCGGCGATGAGCGACTCCTGCAGCTCGACGAGGTCGAGGCATGGCTGGCCTCCACAGCGTTCGTCGTGGACGCGTGCCGCTACGTCGTGCGCGATGCGCGTTCGGCGATCTCGCTGGAGCGGCGCCCGGTGTTGTTCGCGCTTGCACGGACCTTGGCCGAGGCGTGGCCTAACGATGTGCCAAGGGCCACGCTGATCGCGTGCGCCTTCCGCACCAGGCACGCCGACGAGTCGCATCGCGCACGGTTGCGGGTCGAAGTCGGGCGCCTGCGCACGCTGCTTCGGTCGGTGGCCGACATCAGTGCGACCAAGCACGGCTTCGCCCTGGCGCCGCACCACGCAAGCGAGGTCGTCGTGCTCGCCCGGCCCGTCGACGACGCGCATGCGGCGGTGCTCGCCCTGCTCGCCGACGGAGAAGCGTGGTCGAGCTCGGCCCTGGCGCTGGCGCTCGGCACCAGCCAGCGCAGCGTGCAGCGGGCACTCGATGCGCTGGCGGCTGCACACAAAGTGGACTCGCTCGGTCGCGGCCGGGCGCGCCGTTGGATGACCCCGCCCGTGCCGGGATTCCCGACAAGTTTGTTACTCCCCGCGCCCTTCCCCGGCGACTAAGATGGATACATGAAACGATCAAACGCCGAAATCATCAGCGAGTACGGTCCCTTTCCGGGTGTCGACAACGTGGCTGGCGTCACCTACGACGGCGAGCACGTCTGGTTTGCCACCGGCGACACGCTGGCCGCGTTCGATCCGGCGAAAGGGGAAGCGCTGCGCACGATCGATGTTGCCGCGCACGCGGGTACGGCGTTCGACGGACGGCATCTGTTCCAGATCGCCGAGAGCCGCATCCAGAAGATCGACCCGGACACCGGTCGCGTGCTCGCCACCATCCCGGCACCGGGTGCAGGTGCCGACTCGGGACTCGCGTGGGCCGAGGGCACGCTCTGGGTCGGGCAGTACCGTGACCGCAAGATCCATCAGGTCGATCCCGACACGGGGGCGATTCTTCGCACTATCGCGTGCGACCGTTTCGTCACCGGCGTCACCTGGGTCGACGGCGAGCTCTGGCACGGCACTTGGGAAGGCGACGAAAGCGATGTGCGGCATATCGACCCCACGACCGGGGAAGTGCTCAATAGCCTGCAGATGCCGGCCGGCATGGGCGTATCGGGACTCGAGTCCGATGGCGGCGACCGGTTCTTCTGTGGCGGCGGACGCAGCGGCAAGATCACCGCCATCCGCCGGCCTAAAAACCGGACCAGGTCACTCTGACTCCTGCTTTGTTTTACTGGTTTAGCGGACCCGTTCCAGGATCTGCACCCAGTTCGTCTCCCACGTCTTTCCACCGTCGGACGAATAAGCCTGCTCCCAATGGGCAGTATTGCGGGCTATCCCCGACCAGATGAAGCGGACCTTGATCGGTTTTCCCCTGAGCGTGTCATCCGCATAGAAAGTGCCGACGTCATGCACGAAGCGTCCCTTCACCGGCGGATCCAGGTCGCCGAACGGATTGCGGCCGTCGATCCACCAGATGGCCCATTGGCCAGTCTTTGGGTCGTAGGCGCGGGGTGCTACGCCCCGGTAGATGCCGCCCGGCATGTTGAACACCGTGTCATCCACGTTTGCCTGGCCTTCCATCAACCTGCGCGAACTGATCGTGCCTTCGAACTCGATCCAGTCCTGGTGGCCTGACAAGGGGTCCTTCAACTTGCGGCTGTGGACACGCCAGTCGCCAACCAGGAAATCGAAGTCGTGCAGCCCACTCATGTCAGGTCGGCCCAGCGGTTTTGGCGTGTCTTGCGAGGCAAAGGCCAGCGGCACAAAAACGGCCACTGCCATTATCGCGACGATCGCAAGCACGGTACGGGAACGCTTCACGCAACACCCCCTCACAGTCGGTGCCATGTCCAGCTTTGACCAATGTGACATCGGACGCCATCGGCCGGCAAGGGCTGCCATGCGTCTGACTCCTGTTTCCAGACCAGCCAGAGTGACCTAACGCCGCGGCGCCAACAGAGCAGCGATTCGATCCTTGCTCCCGGCGATGCGTTCCAGCCGTGGATAGCGCAGCGGTCCCTGATAGGGAATGCGCGCGCTCACGCTGCGCCCGTCCGCCTCGAAGCCGAGTTCGATCGGTACGCTTGCGGAGGCGCGCACCGCGGCTGCCAAGAGCTCGGGCGCAAACGGCTTTCCATTGACTGACTGGATCCTGACGCCTGGCGCCAGGCCCGCATCGAAGGCCGGCCCTTGCCACGCGACGGTGCGCACATTGCCGTCCTTGGTGACGGCAAGCCCGATGGAATAACTCAAGTTGCTGACACCGGCATCGATTTCGTCCTGGCGAAAGGTCTCGGTCGGTATGTCGGTGAACGTCAGCCGCCAGCCATCGTGGGCGAGACCGTCGAGGACGTCGGCTTTTTGCGAGTCGAGACGCGCGCGCAGGAAACCGGCCCAGTCGTATGGCGTCACGTTGTTCAACGCCGCGCACACATCGTCGAAGGTGTAGGTTTTGGTGATGCGCGAACCGCCGTCGATGGCGAAAAAGGCATGCGCGAAATCATCGAGGCTTTTGTGGCCGCCGCTTTTCTCGCGGATCAGCGCATCGACGTACAGCCATAGCATCACGCCTTCCGGGTAGTAGTCCTCGCGTCTCTGCCAATCGCGCCACGGCACCGGATGGCCGATGACGAAGAGCGGATCGAGGCTGCTGTCGGCCAGCGATTTCCATGAACGCCCCGGGCGCTCGGCGACAACGGCCGCATCCAGCGCGAGCTTGTCGAGCGTCTCCTTCGGGCTGCGCATGCCGCTGCGCGCCGCGAGCACGCGACCCCAGAATTCGGTCTGCCCTTCATAGACCCAGAGCAGGCTATCGCGCATCGGCTCGTTCAGCGTCGGCACCCACAGGTCGGCTGGCTGCCGGAAACGACCGTTCCAGGAATGCACGTATTCGTGCGCGATGAGATCGCGGTTGTTGAGCTGCTGGTCGGGGTGGGTGAAGTAATCAGCCGGCAGGTTGTCCTCGGCCGATTCGAGATGCTCGATGCCGCCGGCGGAGAATTGGTCGCTCAGGGTAACGAGCGCGTCGTAGTGCGCGTAGTGCGGCACACCGAAGACGCGGCCGGTCTGGTCGATCAGCGCGCGCAATGCGGCGAGGTCTTCGGGGGTTTCGGCCAGGTCGGCCGGACGCTCGGCCAACAGGTCGAGCCGGAACGGCAGCGCGCCTTCGGGCGCAAGGTTGATCTGGCGTACATAACGGCTGGCCGCCACCGGCGAGTCGGTGAGTGTCTCCAGGCTGGTGGGCTTGTACACAGTCGTGTCATCCATGCTGCGCTCCACCTCCAGCGCACTGAACGCGTGCAAGCCGGGCGGCAGCTTCAGCGTCGCAACGACGGGAATATCGCGCGCGAACCAGCCGGCGGGATACAGAAGCACGCGATGCCATTGCAACAGAGCCGAGTCAGGCAGCAGCTGTGCGTCCGCGGCGCGGGTGATGTACTGGAACTCGAGATCGACAGTCCGCGCGCCAGCGGGAACATTGATGTGGAAAGCATGCACGTTGACGGGATCGCGTTGCCAAGCAATGCGTTTGCCTTCCGCGCGGATCACCAGACCGGCAAGATTCACCACTGCTGCGGTTTCCGCGTGGCTGGCGGACTCCCAGGCCGGATAAAGCAAGGTCATCGGACCGGGGGCTTGCACGGGTATCGACTCGCGAATACTGAACACCTTATGTCGTGTATCGGTGGCGTCGACAGCGAGGGCGATGGTTCCAGCGAAGGCGACGTCGCGCGACGCAGCGATCGGTGCTGGATACGGCACCGGCTGCGGCCCTATCCCGACCTCGGCAGCTGCCGTCAACGACGTCAGTGCGAGACAGGTCGCGGCGCACGCGGCGATCGTCTTCCTGCGTAAGGCCACAACCGCATCGGCAGCGTTGTCGTGCATGCGAGTATGGCCAGCCGGAACAACGAACAGTGATCGCGACACGGTGTGTTGCCCTTTTTGGAGGTGATGACGCGCGGTGTAGCGGCTCTGCACGAAGGTGCCTCTAGGAAGGACGACTCTCGCCCGCAGCGCGCCCTAACTACATGTGCCAGATTGCCTAGTGAAATAAGGGGTAGTCCATCTTCGCGCCAGCCATCAGCGCGCGGTGCTGCACATCGGTCTGATCGTCCGCCGGATACATGCACTCGATGCGCAACTCTTGCGTCGCGATGGTCTGCGGCGTGCCGACCGTGGTCACCATCGAAAAATAGTTGAGCGTGCGGCCATCCCTGACGAAGCTCAGCGGGATCATCGGCAGCGTCGGTTCCGGTATCGCCGTGTCGGCCAGCTTCAGGGCATCTTCCGCTTCGGGATAGCCTAGCAGCGTGGTGAGCAGATCCCGGGTGTGTTCGTCGATCACGTGCCCCACCGACTCGCGATGCACGCGCTGGATGAGGCTCTTCGCGGTGCGATCCCAGTGCGCGATGAAGGGGCGCATGCCGGCGGGATCGAACATCAGGTGCAGCAGGTTGCGCGGCTTCGGTCGCGCCTCGAGATCGATGAACGTGTTGAAGAAACGCGGTGCCGATGCGTTCGTCATGAACACGTTCCAGTAGCGGTCCATCACCACCGCGGGAAAGGGTTCGTGCTGGCGCAACACGCGCTCCAGCGCGGCGTTCACGCTCTTCATCTCGTCGGCGTTCCAGGCGTCCTCGCCGTAGATCGGTGCGAAACCCGCAGCCAGCAGCAGGCGGTTGCGATCGCGAAACGGCACTTCAAGTCCCTGCGCGATATTCATCAGGGTCTGACGGCTCGGCACGCTGCGGCCGCTCTCGATGAAACTGAGGTGGCGCTGGGACACGCCGGTATCCAGCGACAATTCGATCTGACTCTTGCCGCGTGCGCCGCGCCAGTAACGAAGAAGTTCGCCCAGTTCGCCGCCGACGGCGGCTTCAGTTGGTCGGGTGGTCATGCGATATCACCTACGCGCAAGGATGGGAATCAAACGGTCAACGGGCGCCCAGTCGTTGACGGATCATGCGACGCCCGGGTGCATGTCGGGAACCGAATGCATGCACTCCGGCATCGCATGATCCACCGCGTCGCATCAGAACTCGGTCGGGCCGACCGCACCGAGCCAGCGACGGACCTTGGTGGGGTCCTTCTCGTCCATATAGAAAAAGTGCGCCATCGTAGGCCGCACAACCGGCGAAGCCGGATCGTCGAAGGTCATCCGCACCTTGCCATGGAACACCTTGATCGAGCCGCCGTCCCAGTACTCCACGACATCGTGGTGGGCGGTGAAGCCGCGATCGATGAACTGGCGAAGGTTCTCGCGGATGGTATCGCGGCCGTGCCAGTCGGCCACGCCGAGGTTACAGACGGCATCGTGCGCGAAGCAGTCGAAGCCGTCGCCGAAGGTCTTGTCGTCGATCTCCTTCCAGAAATCGAGCAGCCACTGCGGCGGGTCTTGCCGGGTGAAAGTCATTGTGGTCATCGAATCTCTCCTGAGCATCTGGATGGGCACCTGAAAGGTGCTTGGATTGGCCCGAATGTCTGTCGATGCGCATCGTTTCGTCGGGCGTGGTGCCACTATCGGTGACATGCCGCCGGCCAGCAATGACGTGCGAGGTAATAGAAGACGCGTCGAAATCCTTGCTGGCCTGTCAGTGGGGAGTTAGACCAACGGATCAGTTTCAGGTCCGATGTCGATCCTGCATGCACTCGTTCGTCACAAGTAAGAAGGTGACCATACCGGCCCCACCAAGGAAACAGCCATGTCCTACATCGATGGTTTCGTGATCGCCGTACCCAACGCCAACCGCAAGCAGTTCATTGCGCACGCCAATACCTTTGACGCCATCTTTGTGGAGTTCGGCGCCACACGGGTGGTGGAGTGCTGGGGTGACAACGTGTCCGAAGGCAAGCTCACCGATTTCCGTCGCGCTGTGCAGGCAGAGAAAGACGAATCCGTGGTGTTCTCATGGGTCGAGTGGCCCGACAAAGCCACCCGCGATGCCGGCATGGAAAAATTCATGAAGGATCCGCGCATGGCGGCCGCGAGCGACTGTCCGTTCGACGGCAAGCGCATGATCTTAGGCGGTTTCGTGCCGGTGGTAAGCCTGTCGGCGTAGCGATGGCAGGTCGCACCGCTCTCCCCGTTCGCCCTGCAAGACGAGGGCTGATCCTCTGCAATGGAAACCCTCATGGCTACCAACACCATCCGTCTCCACCGCGTGCTGCGCGCTCCGCCCGAGCGGGCCTACCGCGCATTCCTCGACGCCGACGCGATCGCCAAGTGGCTTCCACCGAACGGCTTTACCTGCAAGGTCCATCAGCTCGATGCACGGGTCGGCGGCAGCTACCGGATGTCGTTCACCAACTTCGCCACCGGCAAAAGCCACAGTTTTGGCGGCACGTACCGGGAGCTCGCGCCCGGCGAACACATCCAGTACAACCATCGCTTCGAAGACCCCAACCTGCCCGGCGAGATAACCACCACCATCACCCTGCGCGCCGTGTCCTGCGGCACCGAATTGCAGATCGTGCAGGAAGGCCTGCCCGAGATGATCCCGGTCGAGCTGTGCTACATGGGCTGGCAGGAATCGCTGGTGCTGCTCGGCAAGTTGGTGGGGCCGGAAATCCCGGACTGACCGGCGCTGCGGCGATCCGTGGCATCGCTAGCTGGCGATGCTCACTTGCGTAGTGGCCAAGATCAGTCGAGCCAATCTGTCGTTATATTCTTGGGCCATCGACAAGTTCCCACTCACCACGGAACCGTCCGCCCCAGGTAATCGAGATACTGAAGGCCCGTTTTCCCCGCCTGCGCATCGATGGTATTGGCGAGGTTCGGGATGCTCTCCTCGATACTCAAACGCGCCTCGGGACCGCCCATGTCGGTCCGCACCCAGCCCGGAGCCATGAGTAGCAGTGTTTTCGAATCATCGGCATGGCGAGCGGCGAAGCTGCGCATGAACATGTTGAGCGCCGCCTTGCTGCCGCGATACACCTCGAAGTGCCCGCTCTCATTGTTGGCGACACTTCCCTGCCCGGAGGACATGATGCCGATCGTGCCGTCGGGAAGCACGAGATCCTGCAGGGCTTCGATCACGCGCATCGGGCTCAAGGCATTGGTAACCATCACATGGACGAATTCGTCGGTCGACACATCCGCGATCGTTTCATGATCCGCATTCTTGACACCGGCATTGACGAACAACATGTCGAACTTTCTCGATGCCAGACGTGCGCGCAGCGCGCTCACCTGATCCGGATGGACGATGTCGACGGTCTCGATCTCAAGTCGCCCACCGTAACCCTCCACCAGGTCGTGCAGTCTGGATGGGCTTGCACCACGCTCGGTGGCAACAACGTCCCAACCGCGTTTGAGGTACTCCTCCGCCAGGGCGAAGCCAAGGCCGCGGGAGGCGCCAATGAGAAGGAGTTTTTTGTTCAAAGAGAGAGGTGGCATCAACCATATCCTTTATCGACGTATTCAACGAAGAGCAGCATGTCGCGTGCCGTCCGAAACGGCAAAGACAGCATCCCTGACCGTCGTTGTTCAAGAAGGATAGCGGTCATGAGCCATTGCGGAAGGCGCGTCTGCCGCACTTTATACAAGCGCCTGGCGCCATGTCTGCCATCACGGATTAACGCCAATCGTCGCCAGCTCAACCAGCGCCTCCTTGTCCAGACGGATCGTCGCGGCCGCCAGGTTTTCACGGAGATGCGCCAGTGAGGATGTACCCGGGATCAGCAGGATGTTGGGTGCGCGCGCCAGCAACCACGCCAGCGCTACTTGCATCGGCGTGGCACCCAGCCGGCGCGCCACGTCGGACAAAGTGTCCGACTGCAGCGGGGTGAAGCCACCCAGCGGGAAGAACGGTACGTAGGCGATGCCGTGGCGGCCGAGTTCGTCGATCAACGCATCATCCTCGCGGTGAGCGAGGTTGTACTGGTTCTGCACGCAGACCACCTCGGCGATGCCGCGCGCCTCGGCCACCTGCGTTGCGGTGACGTTGCTCAGGCCCAGGTGCCGGATCAGGCCGCGCTGCTGCAATTCCGCCAGCGCGGTGAACTGCGTCGCGATCGAGCCTTCGGCCGGCGCATGCACGTCGCCCATGACGCGCAGGTTCACCACGTCCAGCGCGTCGACGCCAAGGTTGCGCAGGTTGTCGTGCACCGCCGCTGTCAATTCGGCCGGACTCTGCGCCGGGTTCCATGACGCGTCGGCACCGCGCGTCGCGCCCACCTTGGTGACGATCACCAGTTGATCCGGATACGGATGCAGCGCCTCGCGGATCAGCTGGTTGGTCACGTGCGGGCCATAGAAGTCGCTGGTGTCGATATGATTCACGCCACTCGCCACCGCCTCGCGCAGCACTGCCAGCGCGGCATCGTGGTCCTTCGGCGGCCCGAACACGCCGGGGCCAGCCAGCTGCATGGCGCCGTAGCCCATGCGGCTCACCGCGCGACCACCCAGGGCAAACGTGCCCGCATTCGTGAGGTTGCTCATGTCGTTCTCCAGGCAAGAGGCGGCCGGGGTGCCACCATGCGTGCACTGTACGCACAAGCCGATTGCCTGATAATCCGGTGTAGTCGGCACGGGCCGTACGGAATTTCGAACAATGGATGCAAATCTGCGGGATCTGTTTGCGTTTCTGGCCGTGGTGCGCGCGGGCGGCTTCCGCGAGGGCGCGCGCGCCAGCGGGATGTCGGCCTCGCGACTGAGCGAGAGCGTGCAGCGCCTGGAAACCCGGCTGGGTGTACGCCTGCTCCACCGCACCACACGTAGCGTTTCGCCCACCGAGGCCGGCGCGCGGCTGGCCGAACGGCTGTTCCCCGCGCTAGGCGAAGTGGAAGCGGCGCTCGACGTGGTCAACCACGACCGCGATCGCCCGGCCGGCACGCTCAAGCTCAATGTGCCGGCCGTCGTGGCGCGGCTGGTGCTACCGGCTATCGTGGCGCCGTTCCTGAAAACCTATCCCGACATCCGCCTGGAGGTCGTCGTCGAAGACAGCTATGTGGACATGCTCGCCGCCGGTTGCGATGCCGGCATCCGCTATGACGAGCGGCTGGAGAAGGACATGATCGCCGTGCCGATCGGGCCGCGCATCCAGCGCATGGCCACGGCCGCCGCGCCGGCGTATCTCGAGGCGCACGGCAGGCCGCAGCACCCGCGCGACCTGCTCGCCCACGCCTGCCTGCGCGGACAGTTCGCCAGCGGCACCATCCCCACCTGGGAATTCGAGCGCGATGGCGAAATCGTGCGGGTCGATCCCACCGGCCCACTGCTGGTGCGCCTCGGCGCGGCGGTGGACCTGAAGGTGGCCGCAGCCGTCGAGGGCTTGGGCATCATCCACTTGTTCGAAGCCTGGCTGCAGCCGCACCTGGACAGCGGCGCGCTCGAACCCGTGCTCAAACCTTGGTGGCAGGACTTTACCGGCCCGTACCTCTACTACTCCGGCCGCCGCCACGTGCCCACGCCTTTGCGTGCGTTCGTGGACTTCGTGAAAGCGGCAGGAGGTGATGGGAGTTGAGGTGGATTGATTGCCTCCGTCCCTTTATCCGGAGCCGGCTGACTCGGTCTTGCCAGTGACGCAGCGATCACGCCGTCGCGACTACACCGTTGGTTGGAGCGTCCGCCGAAGCCAAGTTAACAGAGGGATATCCACATGACGCACCCTGCCATCTCGACCGAAGATGCTTCATACCGCAAGCGCATCCCGATACTCGATACCAACATGGCGTACGTCGATGTGGGAGAAGGCGATCCGATTGTCTTTCTGCATGGCAATCCCACGCCGTCTTATCTTTGGCGGAACATCATTCCCTACCTGATACCGTTTGGACGCTGTCTTGCGCCGGATCTGGTTGGGATGGGCAACTCAGGGGCGGCTCCCGACGGCTCCTACCGATTCGTGGATCATCAACGCTATCTCGATGCCTGGTTCGAGGCGTTGGAGTTGACATGCAATGTCATCCTGGTTGTCCATGACTGGGGATCCGCGCTTGGATTTTATTGGGCACAGCGATATCCCGAGCGAATCAAGGCCATCGTCTATATGGAAGGAATTGTCCGTCCGTTTCTTTCCTGGGACGAATGGCCGGAAGTGACGAAAGCCTTCTTCAAGGCCCAACGCACGCCGGCTGGAGAGGACTTGATTCTTCAGAAGAATCTTTTCATCGAATATCTCCTGCCTCTTCGAGGCATCCCCGAGGAAGCGATAGAGGTTTATCGCCGTTACTACAGAAATCCCGGCCCTTCGCGCCAACCCATGCTGACGTGGACGAGAGAGCTGCCCATAGAAGGGCAACCTGAAGATGTCACACACATTGTGGACTCTTACTCGCGCTGGCTTTCCACGAGCCCGATACCAAAGTTATTCATCAATGGGGACCCATCCGGATTCTTGATCGGTCCACAACGGGAGTTCTGCCGTGCGTGGCCAAATCAGCAGGAGATCACCGTGAAGGGAGCGCATTTCTTGCAAGAAGAATGTCCTTCCGAAGTCGGGGAAGCCACAGCGCGTTTCGTAGCGAAAGTGCTTGCCGGGCAAATATCCTGAGGCACGGCTGCAGCACTTTCCAGTGACACCCCTTTGCTCTGCGTGATCCGGTGTGCACGCTTATTTCTCGCCACAATGACTCCGCTGCGCAAAGAATCAGGCTTGTTCCCATGGCACGCGCCAACCATATCAGGCTGGCGCGAAGCCATCGTCCTTACGCTGCCAGGAGTCCCCCATGAAAAGCCGCATGCTGATCGCTGCCTGTATCGCCGCCTCGCTGGCCTGTTCACTGGCTGCTGCACAGTCCGCCCCTTCAACTTCTGCAGGCGCGATGCCGATGCGGGGCAACGCGATGCAAGGCACGATCGATGCCATGTTCATGAAGAGCGCGAGCGCCGCCAACCTGGCCGAGGTGGCGCTGGGCCAGCTGGCGTTGTCGCAGGGTACCAACTCCGATACACGCGCTTTTGCCCAGCGCATGATCAGCGACCATACAGCCGCCAACAAGCAATTAGGCGCTATCGCCGGGAATCAGTCGATCTTGGTGTCCCAAGCACCGTCTTCGGACGAGCAGGCGACGTACGACAGGCTGAAGGGTCTGCAGGGCGACACGTTCGACCACAGCTACGACAAGCAGGCCGTGAAGGATCACCAGGACGCGATCAACCTGTTCAACCAGGAGATCGACCAAGGCACCAATCCGGCGCTGCGCAACTTCGCATTAAAGACCCTGCCGACGCTCCGCGAGCATCTCTCGATGGCGCTCAGACTTCCGCAAGGCTGATCGCCCAGGTTCGACCGAGCATCGGCGGCAGGCGGCGACGGTCGCATCGATCCCACACTCGTACTTCAAATAAATGAAGCCCTCGGTTCTCGCCGACGGCTTCACGATTTCGCTGAAACGGACTGTCAGCGCTTGCGCCGGTACTCGCCTTGGCGCTCCAACATCCAGCCAACTAAAAGGGTCAGCTTCATTTACCCATCCGCAGCAGATGAACCTGATCCTCTTGTTCGAGGTAAGTCCCTAAGCTGCTTCCGCCCTTAGACTGTCCTGCCGAGCTTCCGGAGATTTCACATGCGCAGCCTGGACTTCAGTTCGTGGCATACGCTTCTTTCGACCATGCTCGGACTGTCAGTGATCACGCTGATTGGCGTTGGTATACGACTGCTGGCCATGCAGGCGATCCAGCAGCGACGTGAACGCGAGAACCGCCAGATCAACGAGCGCCTGCGCACGCTCATTGCGGCATACAAGACGCTGGGCGGATCGTTCACCGGCAACCTCGCTGTCGACCCCAGCCACATGCGCGATCTGCGGCAACGTCACGAACAATCGCTTGCCGACGCAGCCAGTCACGCCCCAATCGAATACGCCGCGATGGTTTCAGCCTCTGCTGCGTCGTTGTCCAATGGCGAACGCCCGCGACGAATGCGCGATGCTGTCGAAGCCGCCCTGTCCGACATCATTTTGCTTGGCACCGAGGATCAGGTGCGCCTTGCCGCAAGGGCTGCCACCGAGCTGGCCGCCGGACGTCCTACCCACACCGCCGAACTGGTGACATCGCTGCGCGACTTCATTCGCCAAGTGTTGGATCTGGAACCCATTCCGCCAAAACTGTCCATTCCCATGCAGGGACCGACGCGCATCGCTGCAACGCGTAGCAAGGGCGAAAGTGGTGGCAAAGGCGAATCCGGCGGTGGGGGCACCAAGGGCGGCGGCGGATCAGGTGGTGGCATGGGCGGCATCGGCATGGGCGCAAGCCATGCTGACGATGACGACACGGACCATCATCATTAGCCAAGTAAGCGGGCCGCTCCGAAAGGGGGCAGATTCATTTATCCATCAGCAGTAAATGAATCAGGCCCCTCTTGTTCTTGGAGGTATCCCTAGTTGTTGCCTGCCGCGTGCATGCGACGGATGCGCACGGTGCTGCCGCCTTCATAGGTCACTACGTAGGTGGAGCCTTCATGCGTCTGCTGCGACACGTGCACGGGGTCGGCCAGGACGGCTTTCTGCAGAGCGTCCTGGTGAAATGCAGCCAGATCGCCTTCCGGAATCAGCATCAGGGGCGGGCTGATCTGCTGGAAGCTGGTGAAGTGGCCGCCGCACTTGGTTGTATTGGCCTCGAACTTGAACCAACCTTGGCCGCAGCTCACGCCAGATACTTCCGGCAGGCGCTTGAGCCAGATGAAATACTTGTTCTCGTGGTTGATCCAGACCCGATTGCGCCGAGTATCGTCACCGCCGATATCGTCCGACTTCCAGAGGCGGACGATCGAAGCCTCGTGGCAGTCGGCCGATGCGCATTCCTGCAGCACCAGATATTCGTTGTCCTGCAGATGGATCGGCTCGATGCTGAGGATGTCATCCTTCACCAGCGCCTGTGCCGGAAACACCACCGAAGGCATGCGCGGGTCGACCTTGAAGTCACCGGAGATCAGATAGCCGCCGTGTTGCGACGAGTACGCTGGCGCAGTGACCTTGACCGCGGGCAGCGTTGTTTGCGCCGAGGCGACGAGACTCGCCAGGGCCAGGCTACCTAGCCATAGGGTGCTTGCTGGTTTCATCGGTCCTCCTAACCATCGACGAAGCGGGCGCCGCTATGACACATGGCGGCGAACAGCGTTGCTATCGTAGCAAACACCATCCAAGACGATGCGTGAAGAATGGCGTCAGGGTGAGCTGGCCCGGCTTTTTGTGTGTCGATCTGCGCGCCCGTCGTTCGTCGAAGAGAATGAAGGGCATCCTCCCCCTCCCTGAGCCAGGAGAACCAGCATGGTCAGCAAGAACACCATTTGCCTTTGGTATGACGGCACCGCCCTGGATGCCGCGACGTTCTACGCCAAGACGTTCCCGGATAGCACCGTGGGCGCTGTCCATCGTGCGCCGGGTGACTATCCCGCCGGCAAGCAGGGCGATGTCCTGACGGTCGAGTTCAGTGTCATGGGCATCCCGTGCCTGGGATTGAACGGCGGCCCCGCGTTCCAGCACGACGAGGCGTTCTCGTTCCAGGTGGCGACCGATGACCAGGCCGAAACCGACCACCTGTGGAACGCGCTCATTGGCAACGGCGGCCAGGCCAGCGCTTGCGGCTGGTGCAAGGACAAGTGGGGGCTGTCGTGGCAGATCACCCCACGCGCCCTGATGGACGCGATCACCGACGCTGATCCCGCCGCCGCCAAGCGCGCGTTCGACGCCATGATGGGGATGACGAAGATCGACATCGCTGCGATCGAGGCCGCACGGCGCGGTTGACGAATGCCCGTTCGTCCCCGGATCGGGTCCGGAGCAGACTCTGAGCGTAGGCCGAAGGCTGCACGCGGGGAGTGGTCATGGACGGCCACGGCTTTGAGGAGCGAGGAAGTCGAAGGACATACTGGTGTTAGGCCGCACCGCACATCATCGCAACCAACAACGCAAAGGAGAAATCCGTGAGCAAACAAGTATTCATCAACCTCCCGGTCGCCGACCTCTCGAAGTCACA
>Ga0302314_10001449_pt1 | contig 44527 bp, 36 predicted proteins | sample III_Palsa_N2_3_FD_200533 | JGI IMG/M metagenome (GOLD analysis project Ga0302314, IMG submission 200533) | Peat permafrost microbial communities from Stordalen Mire near Abisko, Sweden - III_Palsa_N2_3 | ecosystem: Environmental > Terrestrial > Soil > Palsa > Peat permafrost | place: Sweden...
CCGTGCCGCGCGATCAGCGCTGCCCATGCATCGAGCGCGCCCATCTGGTTCTTGCGGGCTTCCAGCGTCGAGACGAACATGACGAAGGGCTCGGCGAAGCGCTTTGCCGATGGCAGTGGGCCGTTCTCCGCCGACCGGAAATCAGCATCCAGCGGCACCACTGCGATACGATCCAGCGCGATCGGACGCCCCACCTTCTCGGAAAAGGCCAGCATATCGGCCCGCGTGGCCTGCGAGATCGCCAGATAAAAGTCGGCGTGGTCGAGAACGCTGACAAACCACGCGATGAACTCGCCTACGAGCTCGGGTGCGCAATTCTCAGGCGTCAGTGCAGGTATCAGATCGTAGATAAGCGGGACATAGCGCACGTTCGAAGCGATCTTGGCCTGCCGGACGTAGAGAAAATAGTTCGGCACCCACCAGGACGAGCCGACGTTTACCAAGATCGCGTTCATTGGAAATGTCATTGCGTTGCTAGCGATGATGCCAGCGCGGACATCCCGTAATGCACCGACCCAGGCGGGATCCAGTGGATCACCGTCCGACCGCGATCGCGCACAGATATCTAGGAACCGGGCGGAGTCGACCTGGACCCACTGATTGCGGCCCTCGACGAAGCAGCAAAGCTGCGCCGTGTGTCCGTCATCCGCTTGCAAGATGGCGGCGATCAGTTCCGCCTGCACGCGCTGAATGCCGGTTGGAAGTCGGTTACCTTTTTCGAAATACCCCAGCAAATCTGATACATCGAGGACGATGGCCGACGTCGAGGCCATGTCGTTGTCCGACACTGGCGCCCGGGCTGCGGTCGTGACGCTGAGACGCGTAAGCGCGTCGCCGGCGTTCCGAAGCGTCGTGGCCGCCTGTCCGCCGTCTTGCCCCCGGAACTCAAGATCGCTTGCCAGACGCGCAACCAAGTCGCGTGCTAGCGCAACAGCCTCGGCGAAGTCGTGGTCGATCGGCCCTGTCGTATCGCTCATGCCGTTAATGTCCTTTCGACGCATACGCTTAGTGAGGTGACGCCCGTCCGCCGCGGTTCGGGCCGCTCATTCATCAGACGTCCTCGAATTGCAAGAAGTGCCCAGGCCGCCATGAGGGCTTGTGCCGCCGACGCAGACTTTCCAAAGAGGACTGATTCGGAGACCTGCTGTCATGCTACTGCCTCTTAAATTGAAAAAGTCTGCCGGAATACCGGTGACGCGAGCCGTCCACAGCCTGCTCCGAAACGGAAACGTGGCACGCGACAGCCAAGATTGGGAGACCGCAGCTGCGGCTTATCGTGCCGCACTGAACGCCGATCCGACGCTTTGGCATATTTGGATTCAGCTTGGCCATATGCTCAAGGAAAGCGGGTCGGCAAACGAAGCCGTCGACGCCTATCGTAAAGCTGCATCGCTCCGGCCGCACAATCCCGAACCGCTGGCACATATTGCCCATCTCCACCATCTGAAGGGGGACGACATTTCCGCGATGCGGCGTTTTGTCGATGCCATCCGCTCAGGGGACGGCGATCCGGCATCGCTGATCGGGCTGCAGGCGATGATCGCGCGGATAAGGATGATCGATATCGCAGCGCTGAACCGAGCGCTGCGCGATCCTACGCCGGATTTCCCGATCGCTTCAATGCCCGATCCGGTAGCCGCCAAGTCGGCGATCGATCGGGTGCTCCTCGCAACCGACATCGTCGATAGTGACGCCGCGGTGCTGCGATCCGCCCGCGATATTCTAACTCAGATCGGTCAGATCGAGGCGCCTTCCGCATTGAGTGCCTCAAGCGGCGTTATTTTCGACGTTACCGACCTCATAGCGCATTTTCGCAACCATCGCCTGCCGACCGGTATCCAGCGGGTTCAGATCGAGGTCGTTACACGGGCTTTGCGCGGCGCGACGGGAGTGCGCGTATGCTGCTTCCTCGACGGGCGCGACCATCTCCTTGAAATTCCCGGCGCACTCTTCGCAGAGCTGGCTCAGGCAGCGACCGCGGGGAAGAACAACGACGCCCACGATTGGGTGACAATGATAGCCCGCCTGCTGATCCACTTACTTACGGCAGAGCCGCTCACCTTTCGTCACGAAGAAAATCTGGTCAACCTCGGGACCTCGTGGTGGATCTACAATTATTACCTCATCGTGCGAAATGCGAAGCGTGATCACGCTATCCGATACATACCCTTCGTTCATGATCTTATCCCGATCATGGCCGCAGACCACTGCGTAACGGGCGTAATCGAAGATTACGTCGTTTGGCTAATCGGCGTTTTTAATCATGCCGATCATTTTCTCGTGAACTCACAATCCACAGGCCGCGATTTGATCATAGCGGCGGAACGGCTCGGCTATTCGCTCGATCAGACATCGATCGAAGTTGTGCCGCTCGATGCCGATTTTCGTCAACCGACTGGTAGCGACTTGGCAGCGGACGAGCTTCAGCGATGGAGCTTGCAAGCGTCGAGCTATTGCTTGATCGTCTCTACCATAGAGTCCCGCAAAAATCATGTCCTGGCCTTGGATGCCTGGGCGCGGTTACTCGAAACGCATGGCGCCGATCATATACCCACGTTGGTGTGCGTCGGCCGCAGCGGCTGGCTGAACGAGGCGTTTTTTGAGCGGTTGAACCGCAATCCCCAGCTCCGGGAAAAGGTGAAGCTGATCGAGCATGTGTCTGACGAGGAACTCGCGCTGCTCTATCGCTGCTGTCGTTTTACCGTCTATCCAAGCCATTATGAGGGCTGGGGTCTCCCTGTGACCGAGTCGCTTTGCTACGGCCGGGTACCGGTGGTGGCGGACAACTCCTCGCTTCGTGAGGCTGGCGGTGCCTTCGCGATGTTCTTCGAGTCCAACACGGTCGCCGATCTCGTCATCACCTTGGAAAAGATGCTGTTCGAAACAGGCTTCGTTGAAGCGCGAGAAAAAGAAATCGCTGCCCACTTTGCGCCGCGAAGCTGGGCTTCGATCGCCGCACAGGTCATTCGCGCGGTCGAACGCGTCGGACAGAGCGATGCGCTTCCCCCCGCCCCCAAAGTCGTATCCGGTCGCTACTACCCAACCGGTTTATACAAGGGAACGCGCATTTGGCCTGGTCTGGGCAGCGGAGAGATTTTTCGCATCGGGACAGGTTGGCTATGGCCCGAGACTGGCCAAAGTCGGACGAAAGCCGGGGGCGGCGACTTGCGAATGCATGCGCTTGGGCTCGAGGCTCCGATCCGACTGTATTTGCGACTGCGCGGGCTGGACAGCAAAAGCAGCGCTTTCGCGGTGTCGGCTGACGGCAAGACGATCGTGACGGGACGTCTCTACGCAGGCGAAGAGCGATGGGTGCTAGGCGACATTCCGTCTATCGGTCACGACGACCTTCTCACGATCACGGTGGACGGTGAAGCGAGCGAGGAGATCGGGATGATGACGGGCGGCACGCCCAAGCAGTTGCAGGCCTCGATCGGTGTCGTGGGTTTCGCCCTCGTCGAGCGCGCCGACGAAGCCGGGCGAATGACATTCACGCAGAACGTCGCCCTCGAGGGGCTCGATTCTGCCAACGCCTATGCCGAAGGCTCCCCCGACGCGTGACCATGCGACGGCGGACGGATCTATGTCGGTCCATCGGAAGAGCTAGGCCGGGCCAATCCACGAATGGCATCCGCCTGTGCTCAGCCGCGTCCGCTGTCTTCTGCGACGCGGCCCCTTAAACGGGTGACCTGCTTGCTGTCAGCACGGTCTTAGAAGGCCCTTCGCGGTTACCAGCCAGCGCCCGAAAAGCAGTCCGCCTCGATCAGATGCAAAACGTGCACGCCTCGGACGGAGACTGTGCGGCCGATGCGAAAGGGAGTAGGAAGTACGGCGCGCGTCCGGCCAGGAACGGACCAAAAAGATTTCGGAAAACCGACCTATTCGGAAAATTAGACCGGCGGCCATTTCTGGCCGCCGTCCAACCTACTCACTTCCGTTGGGGAAGTGGTGCGCCCGGAACGATTCGAACGTCCGACCCTCAGATTCGTAGTCTGATGCTCTATCCAGCTGAGCTACGGGCGCGCTGTGGAAGGGGTCTCTAGAAGGGGTCGCGGGAGAGCGCAACCCCCATTGCGAGGAGAAATCTGCGCCCCTAGACGGAGACATGCCAAACCCGCTTTTCCACCGCCCGCCGATCGCCCTCCTGCTGCCCGTGACGCTGGCGCTCGCCGGATGCACCGGCAAGGGCCCGGGCTATCCCTCGCTCGCGCCGCGGCCGATCGAGCAGATGTCGCTCGCCGAGCCCGCCACGCCGCCTGCGCCGCCGCAGGTCGCCGATCCCGCCGCCGTGGCACGCTATGCGCCGGCGATCGCGCGCGCGCAGGCTGCGGACGCGACGTTCCGGCGGGCGCTCGATCAGGAGCGCGCTATGCTCGCGAGAGGCCGTGGCGCCGCGACCGGCAGCGATGCGTGGGCGGCGGCCCAGGTCTCGCTGTCGCGTGTCCAGGATGCGCGCGAGCCCGTCATCAGGGTGCTCGCCGACCTCGACGCCGCGCGCAACGCCGATCCGACGCAGACCGATACGGGCGAAGCGATCGCTGCGACGCGCGCGTTCGAGGAGGTCCGGCAGATCGACAGCGCCGAGACGACGGCGCTGTCGGCCGCCTGGCCGCAATAGTCGCCGCCTCAGGCCGTACCGACGCTCGCGATATAGGCGTCGACCACGCCGCCGAGCAGCTCGAGCGGCACGCCGCAGGTCTTGACCACGACATCGTCATAGGCGGCGAGATCGAACTTCGCGCCGAGCGCCGCCTTGGTCTTGTCGCGCAGCCGGACGATCTCGTTGTGGCCGGTCTTGTAGCCGCACGCCTGCCCCGGCGAGGCGCAATAGCGATCGGTCTCGCTGGTCATCGCATCGCGCCCCTTGCCGCTCTCGGTCGTGAGGAAGCCCACGGTCTGCTCGCGGCTCCAGCCCAGCGAATGCAGCCCGGTGTCCGCGACCAGCCGGCACGCGCGGAACTGCTGTGCCTGGAGATAGCCGAGCCGGCTCCACGGATCGTCGTCATACAGGCCGCTCTCGTCGATCAGCTGCTCGGCATAGAGCGCCCAGCCCTCGACGAACGCGTTGAAGCCCGTCAGCGAGCTGATCACGGGCACCTCGGCATGATGCTCGGCGAGATAGCCGAGCTGCCAGGTGTGGCCGGGAATGCCCTCGTGCGCGGTCAGCGTCGAGAGCTGGTAGCGCGGCCACAGCGCGGTCGACTTGAGGTTGACGTAGTAGATCGCGGGGCGCGAACCATCGAGCGCGGCGGGGTTCATATAGCCGAGCGCCGCGCCGTCCTGGATGTCGGCGGGCACGCGCTTGACCATCACGTCGGCGCGCAGCCCGAGATGGCTGAGCTTGGGCATCAGCGGCCGCACCGCCGCGAGCCGTCCGTTGAGATAGGCGATCAGCTGCGCGCGCCCCTCGTCGGTATCGGGGTAGAGGAAGCGCGGATCCTTGTTGAGCGCGCTCACCCGCTCGCCGACCGTCCCCTTGGTCATGCCCTGCGCCTTGAGCAGCACGTCCATCCGCGCCTTGATCTCCGCATTCTGCGCGAGCCCGATGCGATGCACCTCGGCGGGCGTCTGCGTCGTCGTCGTTCCCAGCCGCAGCGCCCAGGCATAATAGGCGTCGCCGTCGGGCAGGCGCTGGACTCCCGCGGTCATCGGCGCGTGCGCCGTGGCGGCGGTGAAGACCGCGATCTCCCGGTCGAGCGCGGGATAGACCGCGGTCTCGACGATCTTCGCGGCGCGCGCGGCATAATCGCCGGACAGGCCGAGCGCCTTGGCCTTCTCGGCGAGGTTGGTGACGAGCCGCTGCTGCGCGGCGGGCGTCGCGCGGAATTGCTTGAGGATGCCCAGCGCGTTTTCGGCGATGAAGCCGGGCGGGACGACGCCGATCGCGGCCTGCGAGCGGATCATCTCTGACTCCTGCGCGATCTGGCGGGCGAACGCTGAGACGCGCGCGAGATAGGCATCGGCGTCGGCCTTGTTCGCGATCGTATGTTCCGAGACGAGAAATTCGGGCACGCCGCTCACCGCGCCGCTCTGCTGGGTCAGCACATAGGGGCTGGTACCGCCCGAGAAGCCCGCGCTCGCACCGCCGCCGTAGCGAAAGGTGGTGCCGTCGATGCCGCGCTCGGTGGCGTAGCGCACCGTATCGTAGCGAAGCTGGTCGGCGGGCGGCAGCGCGGCGCGATCGATCTTGAGCAGCTGCGCGTGGATCGTGCGGATCGTTCCGTTGCCCTTGTCGATGCCCGCCTGCGAGGCGTCCGACAACTGGCCGCGCAGGCCGGCGAGCTTGCCGTGATCGAGCCCGAGCCCCGTCGCACCTTCGGGCGAGAGCATCAGCAGTTCGTCGGCAAAGCCCGCGAGCGTGGCATGGAACGGCTCGCTGATCGCCGCCTGGGCGAGCGCGCGGGCCGGAAGCAGCGCGAGCGCGCCACCGGCGGCGGCGGCGCCCAGAAGCTGACGACGATGGAGATGGTTGAGATCGAACATACGCGAAATACCTCGGCCTGATGCGCCGGCGTGCGCCCCGGCTGATCTCCGGAGGCTAGAGACAGCGGGCCGGCCGGGCAATGGCGCCCGCGGACCCGATCGTCGATTCGCGCGAGACCGTCGCGCTCTCACCGAGGAAGGTCGGATCGCCGCGTCCGTCGCTACCGCGCCTGCGCCACGATCTCCTCGACCCAGGCAGGCACCAGCGCGCCCGCCGCGCCGATCCGCGTCTGGTGGAAGAAGCGGCTTCCCGCCGACGGCTCGAGATTGAGCTCGAGCGTCTCGGCCCCCGCCTGTCGCGCGCCCTCGACGAAGCCGGCGGCGGGATAGACCGCGCCCGAGGTGCCGATCGAGACGAACAGATCGGCTGCCATCAACGCCGCCTCGATCCGCTCCATGGCGTAGGGCATCTCGCCGAAGAAGACGATGTCGGGGCGCATCGCGTCCCGACCGCAGCCGGCGCAGCGCGGGCCGCCGATCATGTCGCCGTCGAACCGCGCGCGCGTCCCGCAGGCACCGCACAGCGCGGACAACAGCTCGCCGTGCATGTGCAGAAGCCGCGTCGCGCCCGCGCGCTCGTGCAGATCGTCGACATTCTGCGTGACGATCAGCAGCTCTCCTCCCCAATGCGCATCGAGCCAGGCAAGCGCGACATGCGCCGCATTAGGTACGACCGTCGCCAGCGCACGACGGCGCTGATCGTAGAAGTCGAGCACCAGCGCGCGATCGCGCGACAGGGCCTCAGGCGTGCAGATATCCTCGACCCGATGGAAAACCGGATCCCCGTCGCTGCCCGTGACCTCCCAATAGGTCGAGCCCGACAGCGAGCGAAATGTGGGAACGCCAGACTCTGCGGAAACGCCTGCACCCGTCAGTATGACGATGTTCTGGATGTCGCGAGCCATGCCGTGGGGTTACCTCATCCGGAGGGCGGCAAGAAGCGGGCGTCCGCGGCTTTCTTCCTTTCGGTCATGCCAGCGAAGGCTGACATCTCAGTTGGTGAGCGCTGCGCATCCTTCAGCGAGATCCCAGCCTTCGCTGGGATGACGGAGGATGGTGGAAAGCGTCGCTCGCTCTCCTCCCTTTCAGGAAGACGGCGTAAAACGGCAACCTGATAGGGCGTCATCGTTCCACAATCCGCCCTTCATAGATTATCAACGCGTTAAGCCTAATCCCGGGGCATGTCCTCGCTTGAAACCCGCCGCTACGACACGACACTCTCCACACCGGTGCAGGACGACCGTCGACGCGCCGCGCGCTACGACGTCAGCGTGCCCGTCGACGTGCTGACCACCGACGGCGTGCCGCTGTCCGCCGAGGTGACCAACATATCGGGCTCGGGCTTTCGCGCGCACTCGCCGATCCAGCTCGCCAAGGGCAGCAAGGTGATCGTGCGTTTCGGCAAGGGGACGCGGCGCCGCGCCTATGTCGCGTGGCAGATCGGCGAGGAGATCGGGTGCCGGCTGCTGCGCCCGTTGAGCGTCGCCGAACTTGCCGCGGTGATGGCGACCTCGCGCTAGCGCCGCGACTTGCCGCGCCGGCACGCTGCGCCTAGCCACGGGTCTTTCGATCGATCGAAGGCCCGTCCATGCGTCATCGCCTCTACGCCGTCTCGCTGCTCTCCCTCGCCGCCACCGCCGTGCGCGCCGATCCGCCCTCGCCGATCCTGACCACGCCCGAGGCGCATGACGCGCTGAGCTATGCCGAGCCGCAGGTCGCGCGCGTCGTCCATGTCGATCTCGATCTCACCGCCGATTTTTCCACGCACACGATGGCCGGCACCGCCGCGCTCGATATCCTCGCGGCCCCCGGCGCGACGCTGATCGTGCTCGACGACAACAAGCTGGCGATCGCAAGCATCGCCGATGCGGCGGGGCGTCCGCTGCGCTGGTCGGTGGGCGCGAGCGACGCCTACAAGGGCGCGCCGCTGACCGTCGAGATCGGGGCCGCGCGGCGGATCGTCATCCGCTACCGCTCGAGCCCCGATGCCGGTGCGCTACAATGGCTGACCCCGGCGCTGACCGCGGGCAAGGTGAAACCCTATCTGTTCAGCCAGGGCGAATCGATCAACAACCGCAGCTGGATCCCGACGCAGGACAGCCCGGGAATCCGCCAGAGCTGGACCGCGAAGATCACCGTTCCCGCGGACCTGACCGCGGTGATGAGCGCCGAGCGGCTCACCCCCAAGGGCGAACCCGCCGCTTATGGCCAGCACAGCTACCGTTTCCGGATGGACCACAACGTCCCGCCCTATCTGATCGCGCTCGCGGTCGGCGATCTCGCCTTCCGTCCGCTCGGCGCGCGCACCGGCGTCTATACCGAGCCGGCGATGCTCGATCGTTCGGCGCGCGAGCTGTCGGATACCGGGAAGATGGTCGATGCCGCCGAGACGCTCTACGGCCCCTATCGCTGGGGCCGCTACGACGTCCTCGTGCTCCCGCCCTCCTTCCCGTTCGGCGGGATGGAGAATCCGACGCTCACCTTCGCGACGCCGACGATCATCACCGGCGATAAGTCCAACGTCGACGTGATCGCGCACGAGCTCGCGCACAGCTGGTCGGGCAATCTCGTCACCAACGCGACCTGGTCCGATTCGTGGCTCAACGAGGGCTTCACCGTCTATTTCGAGAACCGCATCGACGAGGCCGTCTACGGCAAGGAACGCGCGGCCACGCTCGCCGATCTCTCGTGGGACAATCTCCAGCGGGACATCAAGGCCGCGGGCGGCCCGGACGCGCCCGGCACGCGGCTGCACGGCGATCCCGAGGGCGCCTATGGCGAGATGGACTATAACAAGGGATCGACCTTCCTGCGCACGATCGAACAGGCCGTCGGGCGGCCGCGCTGGGATGCGTATCTGAAGGGCTATTTCGATCGCCATGCCTTCCAGCCGCAGACGACCGCGGGCTTCCTCGCCGACCTGCGCGCCAATCTGATCAAGGGCGATGCCGCGCTCGAGACCAGCCTGCAGCTCGATCGCTGGGCGTATCAGCCGGGCCTGCCCGACAATGCCGTGCATGTCCGGTCCGCGACGCTGGAGAAAATCGACGTCGATGTCGCCGCCTTCGACAAGGGCGCGCCGGTCGCATCGATCGATGCGACGCACTGGTCGACGCAGGAGTGGCTGCGCTTCCTCAATCGCCTGCCCCGCGCGCAGACGGCCGCCAGGCTCGCCGAGATGGACAAGGGATTCGGCCTCTCGACCTCGCCCAATGCCTATGTCCGCTCGGCGTGGTTCGAGCTGGCGATCGCCAATCGCTACGCCGCGATCGTGCCCGCGCTCGACCAATATCTGAACGGCGTCGGCCGGATGCTGTTGATCGTGCCGCTTTACCGCGATCTCAAGGCACAAGGCGAGTGGGGCCTGCCGATCGCGCGGCGGATCTACGCCGGCGCGCGCGCGAGCTATCATCCGGTCGCGGCGAGTGCGATCGACAAGATTCTGGGCTGAAGGGAACCGTAGGCGCCGACGGTCGCTGATCGCGTCATCACTTCGGGGAGACGTTAGCGATGCATGCAACAATCGGAGGCGAGAGCCTGCTGGTCGCGTTCCTGATCTGGATCGTCGTCGGCGCGATCATCGGATGGCTGGCCGGCCTGCTGATCCAGGGCGGCGGCTTCGGTTTCTTCGCCGATGCACTGATCGGCATATTGGGGTCGGTCGTCGCGGGCTGGCTGTTTCCGCGGATCGGCGTGCCGCTCGGCGGCGGACTGATCGGTTCGATCCTCGCCTCCGTCGTGGGCGCGGTGATCGTGATCGTGGTGATCCGGCTGATCCGGCGGCTCTAGGGCTATCCCTGCGGTACGCCGAAGCTCAGTTCGCCGGGCCCGCCTCGTCCGCTGACCGCCAGCACCTTGCGGCTGCCGCACCACAGCTCGATGCGGCGGCTGCCCGCCTGCGGGAGTGCCGCGTCGATCGCCTGATCGTCCGAGAATGCCTCGAACTCGTCATAGTCGAGGATAGCGCCGGTGAGCGCGTTCATGCGGTACAGTCGGTAGGTGTTGGTCACGCGTCGTCCGTCTTGGATGGAATATCCGGATCGCGCCTTAGTCGGTGCCGTCAAGCGCGCCAACCGGGGCGTCTTCAATCCACGCCCAGGCGATCAGCGGAACACGTCGTAGCGAGCGCGCCATGCCGCGACTTCCGATCGAAGCGCCGCAGCCGGCGCCTCTCCCGAGATCACGGGGCCGGCGATCGCGCTGCGGGGATGGACGAGCGTCTTCGCCGCGCCGTCGCTCGTCCAGACGGGGACGAGCTGCGACGACAGCAGATCGACGAGTCGTCGCGCCATCGGCTCGTCGAGCGCCGCGCCACCGCGCAGCGATCGGACGACGATCGCGACACCCTCAAGGCAGTTCCTCGGCTGGCGGTTGAAGTCGAGCGAGACGAGCAGCCCCGACAGATCGGGCCGCGCCGCGTGCGGCATCGACGCGTTGCGCCGCCATGCGCAGAACCAGCTCCGGCAGACGTCCGGGCGCGTCGCGTGGATCGCGCAGCCTTGCCCGTCATTGTGCCGGCACAGCGTGTCCGCCGGCTTGCTGAGCGCAGGCGTTTCGATCTTGAGGACCTTGCAGCAGGCGACGCAGTCGCCGCATTCGCGCCCGACCACCAACGGCCCCAGCAACGCCTGTTCGAGATCGGCGGTGGACGACATCGCGTCAGTCGGTGAGCGCGGCCACCAACGCGCGCACCTTCTTCTGCCGCCACTGCGGCAACGGCGCGATCAGCCAATAGGCGTGCGACGACGGCGTCTCGGCAAAGCGCGCGACGCGGCCTGCGGCGAGATCGCCCGCGGCGAGCAACGCCGGCACCGTCGCGCGTCCAAACCCTGCGGCCGCCGCATCGAGCGCGAGCCCGGCGTCGGCTACCGACAGCCCCGCAGTCTTGACGTCGGCCGCCGGGCAGCCGGGCCACGAGATCGGCGTATCCGCGCCATCCGGCGTGCCCACCGTCGCATAGCCTTCGGTGGCGAGCATGACGCCCTCATGCTCGCCCTTGGCGGTCGCGAAGCACAGCGCGAGATCGAGATTGGCCTGCGTGAAATCGAGGCCGTCGTCCGACGACAGCAGCACGAAACGCAGCTCGGAGTCGGTCCGCGCATAGGTCGCCAGCCGCGGCGCGAGCCATTTGGCGGTGAGGTCGCGCGGCGCCGCGATGGTCAGCGTCTTGGACGACTGCCCCGATTGCATCGCGCGCACCGCCTCCTCGAACTCGAGGAAGCCCGAGCGCAGCGCATCGAGACCGGCCTCGCCCTCGGGCGTCAGCTCGAGCCCGCGCGTGGTGCGGCGGAACAGCACGACGCCGAGCGTATCCTCGAGCGCGCGGATCTGCTGGCCAACCGCGGCAGGCGTCACCGCGAGTTCGTCGGCGGCGCGGGTGAAGCTGAGGTGGCGCGCGGCGGCGTCGAGCACGCGCAGGCCGTTGAGGGGAAGATGCGTGCGCTTCACGACGCCTACCGTGCCGTCGCCGGCGCGAGCAGGGGGAAGCGCGGGATCGCGACGTCGAACTCGTCGCCATCGGCATCGATCATGCCGTAGCTGCCCTCCATCGATCCCGTCGGCGTCTGGAGCGGGCAGCCCGAGACATAGTCGTAGCTCTCGCCCGGATCGATCACGGGCTGGTCGCCGACGACGCCCTCGCCCTCGACCTCGTGGCGACTGCCGCGCCCGTCGAGGATGATCCAGCGCCGGCTCAGCAGCTGTACCGGCGTCTCGCCGTCATTCTCGATCCGGATATGATAGGACCAGAACCAGCGGCCGTGCGCGGGCTGCGACTGTTCGGGCAGATAGCTGACCGCGACACGCACGGTGACGCCGTCGGTGATCGCCTCATAGGGGAAGAGGGCCTTCACAGCCCCACCGCTTTGAGCGCACGGTCGAAATCCTCGATGACGTCGTCGGGGTCTTCGAGGCCGACCGAGAGGCGCAGCATCCCTTCGGTGATCCCCATGTCGGTCCGCACGTCCTCGGCGAGGCCGCTGTGCGTCGTCGACGCCGGATGCGTCATCAGACTGCGCGAATCGCCGATGTTGTTAGAGATATCGACGAGTTCGAGCGCATCGAGCAGGCCGTGCGCCTGCGTGCGGCCGCCATCGAGGAACAGAGCGATGATCGTGCCGCCCGCGCTCATCTGCCGCATCGCCAGATCATGCTTGGGATGCGAGGCGAGCCCCGGATAGAGCAGCTTGGGAACGCGCGTTTCCAGAAAGCCCGCCACCTTGAGCGCGTTCTCGCTCTGGCGGCGGATGCGCAGGTCGAGCGTCTCGATCCCCTTGAGCACCACCCAGGCGTTGAACGCGCTCAGCACCGGCCCGGTGTTGCGCGTGAACGGCAGCAACGTGTTGAGAATGAACTCCTCGCTCCCCGCCACCGCGCCCGCGAGCACGCGCCCCTGCCCGTCCATCATCTTGGTCGCCGAATGGGCTATGACATCGGCACCGAATTCGATCGGCCGCTGCAGCGCGGGCGACGCGAAGGCATTGTCGACGACGCTGGTGATGCCGTGCGCGCGGGCGATGTCGCACACGCCGCGAATGTCGACGATATCGAGCGTCGGGTTGGCGGGCGTCTCGAAGAAGAACACCTTGGTCTCGGGCCGGATCGCGGCTTCCCACGCGGCGGTGTCGGTGCCGTCGACGATCGTCGTCGCGATCCCGAACTTGGGAAGCAGCGTGTCGGTCAGCCAGCGGCACGATCCGAACGCCGCCTTGCCACCGACGAGATGGTCGCCGGCCTGCAACTGGCAGAGCAGCGCCGCGGTCATCGCCGCCATGCCCGAGGCCATACACCGCGCCGCCTCGGCGCCTTCGAGCAGCGCGATCCGCTGCTCGAGCATCTCGACCGTCGGGTTCTGCAGCCGCGAATAGGTCATGCCCTGCTGATCGCCGGCGAAGCGCGCGGCGGCGTCGGCGGCGCAGTCATAGGCGTAGCCCGAGGTCAGGAAGATCGCCTCCGACGTCTCGCCATATTCCGAGCGCGCGGTGCCGCCGCGTACGGCCTGCGTTGCGGGGCGCCATGTCGTGGTGACGCTGCGGTCTTGTCCCGTATATCTTTTCATCGTCGTCCGCTTTGCCGCGCGGCGCGGGTTCCCGTCAATGCGTGGTTGAACCGCGTCGGATATCTCCGATATTATCCGCGCAACGAACCGGGAGGATGACCATGACCGAGCTCCAGCAGATTCCACTCCAGACGATCGACGGCCACAACAGCAATCTCGCCGCCTATGCGGGCCAGGTGCTGCTGCTGGTCAACACCGCCTCGAAATGCGGGCTGACGCCGCAATATGAGGGGCTCGAGGCGCTCTATACCAAATATAAGGACGAGGGCTTTTCGGTGCTCGGCTTCCCCGCCAACGATTTCGCGGGGCAGGAACCGGGCAGCGACGACGAGATCGCCGATTTCTGCACGACCAAGTTCGCGGTCGATTTCCCTATGTTTTCCAAGATCACGGTCGTCGGCGAGGCCAAGCACCCGCTCTACGCCGCGCTGACCGCGGCCGAGCCGAAGGCGGCGAACAGCGAGGGCTTTCGCGAGAAGCTCGCGGGCTATGGCAAGACGCCGAACCCCGAGCCGGAAGTGCTGTGGAACTTCGAGAAATTCCTGATCGGCCGCGACGGCGCAGTAGTCGGCCGGTTCTCGCCCGACATGGCGCCGACCGACGACCTGCTGGTCGGCGCGATCGAGCGGGAATTGTTCGCGAGCGAGTGACCATCATTCATCCTCCCCGGCCAAGGGGAGGGGGACCGCCGGCGAAGCCGGTGGTGGAGGGTGTCTGCCACGAGTGGCTCGCCTGCAGCCCACCCCTCCACCAGCCTGCGGCTGGTCCCCCTCCCCTTGCAGGGGAGGACTTTTTTTTCTTCTACAGCCCAGCCAGCACCGCGTCGCCCATCGCGCCGGTCGACGTCTCGCCACCCAGATCCGCCGTGCGGTGCCCCGCCGCCAGCGCAGCGGCCACCGCCGCCTCGATCCGGGCCGCCTGCGCGGCCATGCCGAGCGAGTAGCGCAGCATCATCGCCGCCGACAGGATCGTCGCGAGCGGATTGGCCTTGCCCTGCCCCGCGATGTCGGGCGCGGAGCCGTGGATCGGCTCGTACAGTCCCTTATTGGCGGCATCGAGCGTAGCCGAGGGAAGCATCCCGATCGAACCCGCGCACATGCTCGCCTGGTCGGAGAGGATGTCGCCGAACAGATTGCCCGTCACGATCACGTCGAACTGGCCGGGATTGCGCACGAGCTGCATCGCGGCGTTGTCGACATACATGTGGCTGAGTTCGACGTCGGGATAGTCGGCGGCGACCTCGATCACCACGTCGCGCCACAGCTGCGAGGTCTCGAGCACATTAGCCTTGTCGACCGAGCACAGCTTGCCGTTTCGCGCGCGCGCCGTCTCGAAGCCGACGCGCGCAATGCGGGTCACCTCGTCCTCGTCGTAGCTCATGACATCATAGCCCTGGCGCCGCCCGGTCGATGTGGTGCGCATGCCCTTTTCGCCGAAATAGACGTCGCCATTGGTTTCGCGGACGATCACCAGATCGATCGCGCGCGCGACCTCGGGCCGTAGCGCGGAGGCATCGGCGAGTTCGGGGAACAGCTTGGCGGGGCGCAGATTGGCGAACAGCGAGAGCGCCTTGCGCAATCCGAGAATCGCCTGCTCGGGGCGCAGATGGCGATCGAGCCCGTCGCACGCCGGATCGCCGACCGCACCGAACAGGATCGCATCGGCGCGCTTGGCCAGATCGAGCGTCGCGGGCGGCAGCGGATGACCCTCGGCGCGATAGGCGGCCGCACCGACGGGCGCCTCCTCGTAGGACAGGACGTCACCGCACACGACGTCGAGCACGCGCCGCGCCTCGCGGATCACTTCGGGTCCGATCCCGTCCCCGGGCAGCAGCGCGATCAGCATGGTCGTCTCCCTATCGTTCGCGCGCGGCCATGCCATCGGCGTTATTCCCCGGCAAGCCGCCCGACGCGCGTCACCAGCCGCTCGCGCGCATCGAGCACACCCGCGCGGTGGCCCGAGAGCAGGTCACGTTCGAGAAAGAAGCCGGTGAGTCGAAGCGCGGCGCGCACGTCGCCCCAGCCCGCCTCGCCGCCCGCGAGCAGGAAGGCGGGTAGCGGCAGCAAGCGGTCGGCGTAGGGCGCGCCGGCGATGCGCGAGACCGCCTGCCCGCTCTTGGGGCTGACCCAGGCGAGATCGGCGGTATCGCCCGACGCCGCGCACGACGCGAGATCGAGGCCGAAGCCGAGCTCGGACAGCAGCAGCAATTCATAGCGGACCAATGCCCCCGCCCACCCGCGCGCCGAGGGCGCCGCCTCGATCGCGCCGAGCACGCCGTCGAGCGCCGCATGCAACCGAGGATAGGCCAGCCCCTCGGGCAGCGCGGTGGCGGTGAGCGCGGTCAGCCATTCGATCGCGGCAGCAGGCAGCGGCTCGGCGAACAGCCCCGCGCGGCTGTGCACCAGCTCGACGGTGAGCGCCGCCAGCTGCTCCTCGCTGCGCGCGCGATACTCGGCGGCGACCAGATTGCCCGCCATCAGCACCGGCCGCAGCCGCCGCGAACGGCCGCCGCGGACATAGCCCGGCTGCAACCCGTCGGCAGGCGTCAGCAGCCGCGCGACCGCGCCATGCTCGCCGTGGGCGCGCACCGAGCAGACGATGGCGGTGGCGCGGATCAGCATCGCCGATCCGCCCTAGCCGCGCGGGTGGAAATGATCGTGGATCGCCTGCGCCATCGCCTTCGAGATGCCCGGCGCGCGCTCGAGATCCTGCAGCGCCGCGCCGCGCACCGCCTTGGCCGAGCCGAAGTGCATCAGCAGCGCTTTTTTTCGCGCCGGGCCGATGCCGGCGACATCGTCGAGCGGATTGGCGACGAAGCTCTTCGCGCGCTTCGCCCGGTGCGTGCCGATCGCGAAGCGGTGCGCCTCGTCGCGCAGCCGCTGGAGGTAGAAGAGCAAGGGCGAGTTGAGCGGCAGCATCGATTCGCGCCCGTCGGGCAGGTGGAAATGCTCACGCCCCGCATTGCGATCTGGGCCTTTCGAGATGCCCACGATCGGCACGTCCTCGACGCCCGCTTCCTGCAGCACCGCGCACACCGCGGAAACCTGCCCCTTGCCGCCGTCGATCAGCAGCAGGTCGGGCCATTCGCCCGACTTGCGATCGGGATCCTCCTTCTCGAGCCGCGCGAAGCGGCGTTCGAGCACCTCGCGCATCATCGCGAAATCGTCGCCCGGCGCGGTCTCGGGCCGCTTGATGTTGAACTTGCGATAGGCGCCGGGCCGCATCCCCTCCGGCCCCGCCACGACCATCGCACCGACCATGTTGGTGCCCATGATGTGGCTGTTGTCGTATATCTCGATCCGGCGCGGCGGATCGCCCAGTTCGAAGAGATCGGCGAGCTCGCGCAATATCTTGCCCTGCGTCGTCGACTCGGCCTGGTGGCGTTCGAGCGCCTCGACGGCGTTGCGGCTCGCCTGCTCGAGCAACCGCCGCTGCTCGCCGCGTTGCGGGCGCTTCAATTCGACCTTGCGCTCGGCACGCTCGGTCAGCGCCTGCGCGAGCAGTTCGGCCTCCTCGAGATCGCGGTCGACGAGCACCAGCCTTGCTGGCGGCACCTCCTCGTAGAATTGCGCGAGGAAGCTCGTCAGCACCTCGTCCTCGGGCACCTCGGCGGTATGCTGAGGGAAGAAGCTGCGATGCCCCCAATTCTGCCCGCCGCGGATGAAGAAGGCTTGCAGACACATCGTCCCGCTCTTGGCCGCCAGTGCCCATACGTCGGCATCCGAGACGCCCTCGGCATTGATCGCCTGCGTACCCTGGATCGCGGTCAGCGCGCGCAACCGGTCGCGCAGCACCGCGGCCTGCTCGAAATCCATATTTTCCGCTGCCGCGCTCATCTGGTCGGCGATCTTCTTCTGCACGCCGGTAGACTTGCCGCCGAGGAAGCTTTTCGCATCCTCAACCAGCTCGGCATAGGCCTCGGGCGTGATCCGATCGACGCACGGTGCCGAGCAGCGCTTGATCTGGTGCAGCAGGCACGGCCGCGAGCGATTGGCGAAGAAGCTGTCGGTGCAGCTCCGCAGCAGGAACAGTTTTTGCAGCGCGTTAAGCGTCCGCGTCACCGATCCGGCGGAGACGAACGGCCCGTAATATTGCCCCTTGGCACGCCGCGCCCCGCGATGCTTCTGGACGCGCGGGAAGGCGTGGTCCTCGCGCAGGAGGATGAACGGAAAGCTCTTATCGTCGCGCAGCAGCACGTTGTAGGGCGGGCGGAAGCGCTTGATCAGCTGTGCCTCGAGCAGCAGCGCCTCGGCCTCGGTGTTGGTCGTGACGATCGTCATCGATCGCGTCTGCGCGACCATCCGCTGCAGCCGCCGCGTCAGCCGCGTCACCTGCGTATAGTTGGTGACGCGATTGCGCAGCGCGCGTGCCTTGCCGACGTACAGCACGTCGCCGCGCGCATCCTGCATGCGGTAGACCCCGGGCCGCACAGGCAGCGTCGCCAGCACGTTGCGGATCGCCGCGACGCCCGCCTCGAGATCGGGCTGCTCCGATCCGCCGCGGACGGTGTAGGTGGCTTTCTCTTCGTGGAAGCGGTTGGAGCTGTTTGGGTCGTCGGTCACGGGGGCGATGTAGGGCGTCGCGGTGCGAGGGGGAAGATCGTCGCTACCGCATACTCGCCGTCACCCCGACGCCACGGCAGCCGTCAATCCCGCCGGCCGACCGGCCATGGTCACGCCGCGCTCTCCCGGGTGGGCGGCAGATTGCCGCAATAGCGGAAGTCCCGCAGCCGGACCTCGCCTTCGCCAGCCGCGTAAAGCCCGACGCGCAGGCTGAGGAATCCGCCGAACACATTATGATTGAGGCCCGAGACCTCCATGCGCGTGTCGTGCCGCGTCCAGGTCCGGCCCTCGTCATAGGAATAATGATAGGTGACGACCTGATCCTCGTTGCGCAGGCGAAGCCGCATCGTCCGCGTCTTGTGCGGTTTGCGCGCCCATACCAGTTCGTCGGAATATTCGAAGGTCTTGAGCGCATCAGGCGTGAACCCTATCCCGACGAACGCCTTGTCGTTGTAAAACAGGAGCACCCCGGCCTCGCTGTTTCCGACGAGGTCGAACGAAATCTCGACCTCATAGGATCGATCGCCAACGATACAGGTAAGCGGAGGAGAATCGGCTGGCGAACTGCCGTGCGCGCGCAGGAGCAGGCCGCCCTTCTCATAGTGCGCGCGAGCCGGATCGTCCGCGTGCGATGCCGCGATGCTCCACTGGATACCCATGCGATCCGACGAGAAATCGTCGCTCAGCGACGGCCTCGGCGCGCTGGGCAAACCGCCGCGCGGTTTCCGCATCGGTGCCGACAGATCGCCGCCGAGCACGCGGAACCAGCCGTCGCTGGTCCACTCGACCGGCGCCAGCAGCGTCTGCCGCCCGAGCGTGCGGAACCCGTTCTCATAGCCATGATAGACGATCCACCAATCGCCGGCCGGCCCTTCGACGAGGCTCGCATGGCCGCGCGACCACCACGGCTCCGCCGCCGAGCGCGTCCGCACCAGGGGATTGTGCGGGCAATGCTCCCACGGCCCTTGAATGGAGCGCGAGCGCGCCGCGATGACCATGTGCCCTGTCGGCGGCCCGGCCGTACCCCCGACCGCGGTGATCAGGTAGAACCAGCCGTTGCGGCGAAGCAGCTTGGGGCCTTCGGCGGCGAAATTCTCGACGACCCAATCGTCCGGATACCGCCACGGCGCATAGGCCTGTTCGAGCGGGCCGTCGGTCGCCAGACCATCGTCGGTCAGCCGGATCTTGCGGATGCCGTTGGTGAAGAGATAGCGCTTGCCGTCCTCGCCGACGACGTGGCCCGGATCGATGCAGCCGCGAATGCCGAGATCGATCGGATCGCTCCACGGGCCTTCGATATGGTCGGCCCAGATCACGTAGATCGACCAGCCCTGCCCGTCGGGTGCGGCGGGCAGATAGATGAAGTAGCGGCCGTCGTGCTTGGCCAGGTCGACCGCCCAAATCGCGCCGAGATGCTTGCGAAGCGCGGCGCCCATCGGCGCCCAGTTGACCAGATCGGTCGAGCGCCAGATCACCAGCCCGGGGTAGGAGGTGAAGGACGAGAAGGTCATGTAATAGACCCCGCCGTCCTTCAATATCGTCGGATCGGGATGATCGCCCGAGACGATCGGATTGATGAAATAGCCATTGCCGAGATCGGCGCGGCGCGGACTGCACGGTGCGCGATCCGCGTCGGGCGCGGTCCCGGCACGCGGAATGGTGCCTGCGGCCCATGCCGGTGCGGTGGTGCCTGCAAGCAGGCCCTGCATGATGATACGACGCGAAAACGACATTCGGCACCTCGATGATTTAGCAAACCCTATGCGTGTCGACGCCGGTCAGCCGTCGCCGGCGCCCGGATCGCCGTAGAAGATCCCGCGCCCGTCCGTGCCGATGTAGACGCGGCCGAAGCGGCGGGGATCGCCGGAGATGGTACGGAAGCGCAGGCCCCATTGATGACGATCGTCGTTGATCCGCTGCCAGCCGGCACCGCCATCGACCGAGCGCCAGACCGCCATCGGTCCCCCGCTACGCCCGATCGCGTAGAGCGCCGGCCAGGGCTGGCCCGGCGCCCCCTTACCGAGGCTGTAATAGGTGACGGACAGCGTCTGCGCCGTACGCGTCCAGTGTGCGCCGGCATCGCTGGATCGGTAGAGATCGCCGCCTACGTTGAGCCACAGCGCTCCCGCCATCCCCGGCGTCGCGAGCAACGGGTCCTGCGCCTCACGCCAAGTGACATGCGCGCGGGGTAGGTCGCGCGGCAGGCCGAGGCTTTCGACCGCATGGAAATGCCCCCCGCCGTCGTCGCTGCGAACGATCCGGTTGGCGGCGAAATCGATCGCGTAGAAGCGACGCGGGTCGACCTTGTCGGCGGTGACGCGAACCCGCGACGGCAGGCCTCGCACCGTCTGCCAGCTCCGGCCGCGATCGCGTGTCAGCTTCGGTTGATCGGTCTCGACGAGGAAGGTCGCGCCGTCCGCCGATACGGTGATCGCGGCGTCGCCGGTCTGCTCCGGGGTCGGGCTGCCATCGTCATGCGGAAGCGACGACGGGACAGTGAGAGGCGTCCAGTTCTCCCCGCCATCCTGCGACCATGCGAGCGACGGGCCCGGCACGGTCGGCGTATGCGTGCTGCCGCTGCGGACCATCACCGCCGGTGCGAGACCCGCATAGTCGAGCGTGTTGGTGTTGGTGAGATAGGGATTGCGGTGCAGATGCGGCGGCGAGACCGTCAGATCGTCGTGGCGGAAGCCGGCGATGTCGCCCAGCCCCGACACTAGCGGAGCGCCGCCCGTCGGGCTCGTCAGCGTGATGATCGCGGTTTGCTCGATCCCCTTGGTCCAGGGCTTCCAGACCATCGTTCCCGCGCGATCGAAGCCATCGGTCGCGTAGAGCGTAGCGCCCGTCACGTAGGCGGCATGCTGCGCGTCGAACGGGTCGATCGCGAGGCCGGCGATCCAGTGGCCGAAATTGGCATGGCCGTCGAGGTCGAGGAAGGGCGTCTCGCCGACGTCGCGCGCGCTGCGCCGCCACAGCTCGTCCCAATGCGCACCGGCATCGACCGAGCGCCAGACCGTATCGACCGGATGGTAGCGATCGACCGTGCTGACCGCGATGACGCGCGGATCCTGTGCCGAAACGGCGACCCCCATATAGCCGCCGGGCAAAGCGCTGCGTCCATGCAGGGGCGTAATGTCGGTCCAATGGTCGGCTGCAGGATCGTAGCGCCAGACCGCGCCTCTGGTGATTCCGTTGGGACCGATTCCGTCGCAATAGGTGATGGTGAGGACGCCGTCGCGTCCGACCACGCCCTTGACGGGAAGCATGTCCGCGGCCGGCCCACCGGCGACCGGCGACCACCGCGCGCCGCCGTCGTCGGACCGGAAAAGGTGCATGCCACCGGGATCGGCGCTGGCGACGAAAAGCCGGCCGGCGTGGCCCGGATCGAAGAGGACGAAGGAGAGCCCGGCGTGCGTCGTTCGTCGACCGACGGGACGCCCGAGCCCCGCACGTGGAAAACTCGCCACAGGCGCCCAATGCGCGGCAGCATCGTCGCTGCGCCAGAGGCCGTCGTGCCGCGATCCGAAGAACAGCGTCCGATGGTGGTGCGGATCGATCGCCAGCCGCTCGCCCAGCCCGCGCCCGTCCTCATTGCCGCCCATCGCGAAGCGCACCGGCACGATCTGCCAGTGCGCGCCGCGATCGGACGAGCGGAACATCGCGGCGGGCGAATCCTTGCCCATCCCGGCGGCCATGTAGACGGTGTCGGCATCGATCGGATCGGGCGCGATGCTCTCGACCCCCATGTAGCTTCCGATCGCCTGACCGTCCTCGAGCGGCACCCAGCGCGCGGGCGCGGCATCCCAACGATACGCGCCGCCCATGTCGGTCCGCAGATAGGCCAGCCCACGTTCGACCGGGCTGAAGACGATGCCGGGCGCAAAACCGCCACCGCCCACCGCCACGTTGCGCCACTGATAGACGAGCGGCGGAGCGGCCGCCGCAATCGGGGACAGCATCGTCGGCATGACGGTCGCAAGCGGCGCGAGCACGCTCAACCCAAGCATAAAGGCCAATCTCACCGCCCGTCCCCTCCCCGCGTCAACCGCATCGGTTTCGCCCCGTCGCCTTCTTGACGATCGCCGAACGGATCAACGATAACGCTAACAATTGTGGAGGGGAATAGGTGACACACACGAATCCGTCGCTGATCGACTCATTGCCCGTCGATTGGCGCGAGGCGCGGTTGCTGGGGCGGCTGGACCTGGGCGACGGCCCGACGCCTATTCTCGTCGAGGGCGGTGTCGTCCACGACATGTCCGCCGCGGCACCGACCGTGGCGGCGCTGATCGAAACCGGTCGGCTGCTCGCATCCGACGGTCGCGCGATCGGCGATCTCGCGGCGATGGCGATCGGCGTCGAGGATCGGGCGCCATCGCTGCTCAGCCCCATCGACCTGCAATGCGTCAAGGCCGCGGGGGTGACGTTCGCCGTCTCCGCGCTGGAGCGCGTGATCGAGGAGCGCGCACGCGGCGACTATACGCGCGCCGCCGAAATCCGCGGCCGTATCGAGCAGGCGCTGGGTGGCAGCATCCGTTCGGTCGTGCCCGGATCGCCCGAGGCCGCGCAACTCAAGCAGGTACTGATCGAAGACGGCCTATGGTCGCAATATCTGGAGGTCGCGATCGGTCCCGACGCCGAGATCTTCACCAAATCGCCCGTGCTTTCGACGGTGGGCTGGGGCGCGGCGATCGGCATCCGCTCGGATTCGACCTGGAACAATCCCGAACCCGAGATCGTGCTGCTCGCCGGTCGCGAAGGCCGGGCGGTCGGCGCTACGCTCGGCAACGACGTCAACCTGCGCGACTTCGAGGGACGGTCCGCGCTGCTGTTGAGCAAGGCCAAGGACAACAACGCGTCCTGCGCGCTGGGGCCATTCGTCAGGCTGTTCGACGCGCGCTTCACGATGGATCATGTGCGGGCCGCCGAGGTGGCGCTGCGGATCGAGGGCGTCGACGGCTATGTGCTCGACGGCGCGAGTTCGATGGGCGAGATCAGTCGCGACCCGGAGGATCTGCTCGCCCAGTCGCTCAGCGAGCATCAGTATCCAGACGGTTTCGCGCTCTTCCTCGGTACGTTGTTCGCACCCACGCAGGATCGCGACGAGCCCGGGCGCGGCTTCACGCACAAGATCGGCGACACGGTGACGATCGGCAGTCTGCTGCTCGGGACGCTCGTCAACACCGTCACCACCAGCGCGGCGGCCCCCGCCTGGGCGCTGGGCATCGGTGGCCTCATGCAGAACCTGGCGCGGCGGGGTCTGCTGTCGAGCTGACCGCCCCGCGACGGCGATCGGGGAGACGCTATTTCAGCTCGTTGAGCGCCAGCGCGCGGAGACGGTCCCGAACCTGTTCTCCATTGCGCCGCGCGAAGTCTGCCGGATCGCCGAGCTTGTAATATTGCGCCAGTGTGAGCAGCGAGCTTTGGTAATCGGCCTGTTTCGTCTCGCAGTCCTTGATCGCGAGATCCGCGACCGCGGCATGGTCCTTGATCGAGCGCGACTCATGATGCGCCGTCTTGAGCACGCAGTGACGCCATTCGCTGTAGACGATGACCTCCGATGCCATGAGCTTATCCTGCCCCGTCGGTTCGGCGGGAACGGCAGCCGGCACCGACGCGAGTTGGGCCGCCAGGAGAATCAGCACTGCAGCACCCCTACCCCATCCACTTTCGGCTCGCGCAACCCCGTGCCGAAGCAATCAGGCGTATGGGAGCGCTAACCGCGCGTCAATGCAACCGATCTCATGCGCGCGCCCTCGCGCGCGGACGTCGCCGCGGTGCGGCATCGGACTGGCGCCGGACGAGCGTATAGTCGAGTGTCAAATGCCGTATATCGCCCTCGCCCGCGCGCTTGCCTCGCAGGATGCCCATCAGCAGTTCGACCGCGGCGCGCGACATGTCCGCGATCGGCTGATGGATGGTGGTGAGTTCGGGCCAGATCGTCGTCGCGATCGCGGTGTCGTCGAACCCGCAGACCGACAGGTCGCCCGGCACGTCGAGCCCGCGACGGTGCGCGACGGCGACCGTCGCGGCCGCCATATCGTCGTTGCTGGCGAAGATCGCGGAGGGGGCATCCGCCAGCGACAGCAGTTCGTCCGCCGCATCGAGGCCCGAGCGGTAGGTGAACAGGCCGTCGGCGACGAGTGCCGCGTCGAACGCGATTCCCGCCTCCTCCAATGCAAGCCGATAGCCGCTTTGCCGCTCGGCGCTGGCAGTAAGGTTGGGGTTCCCGGCGATGAAACCGATGCGCGCGTGGCCAAGGCTCAGGAGATGCTGCGTCATCACGCGCGCGGCCTCGCAATCGTCTATCGAGACTGCAGCGACCTGCTGCGGTGGGCTGCCGGTCGCGACCACGACCGTCGGAACGGCGCGCTCGATCAGGAAATCTAGGATCGCCCGGGAATCGCATAGCGGCGGCGGCAGGATGATCCCGTCGACCCCGCCCGCCACCAGACGCTCGACCACTGCGATCTCATGATCACCGATCTCGCATTTCTCGACGACCAGCTGGATATGCAGGCGCGACGCCTGATCGAGACCGCCGAGAAGAAATTCGGACAGATAGGCGGCGCTCGGATTGCTGTAGAGCAGGCCGAACCGGATATCGCCCCCGCCGGCGAGATTGCGCGCGGCGCGATTGGGTGCGTAATTCAGGCTGTCGATGGCGACGTTGACCGCATCGCGCGTCTCGGCGCGAACATTCCGCTCGGCATTGATCACCCGCGAGACGGTCATCGCGGACACGCCGGCCAATTCCGCGACGTCCGCGATCGTCGGCGCGCCGCTCTGTCGTGAGCTGGTGGTCCGAGGTTTTCGCGTGCGGGTGGCCATGCAGCCGGTGTAGCATGCCGCAACAGCGCTTCAAAATTGGCGGGCCAGTGACTATGGTAGCGCTCGCATATCTCATCGCCGGATGCCCGCTTAACCGGCACCGCAATCCTGATCGACGGAGTATTTTGAATGGACGGCCACTTCCTGATCGGCGGACGCGCGGTGACCCGCGACGATATTTTCGAGGGCTATGATCCTGCGCGCGGCGAGACGATCGCGCCGGCGTTCGCGGTCTCGACCGCCGACGACGTGGCAGAGGCGTGCCGTCTTGCCGGCGAGGCTTTCGACGTCTTCCGTGAAACCGATCCGGCGGTGCGTGCGCACTTCCTCGAGACGATCGCCGAGCGGATCGAGGCGATCGGCGACGATCTTGTCGAGCGCGCGATGCTGGAAAGCGGGTTGCCGCGGGCACGGCTGACCGGCGAGCGCGGCCGCACCACGGGCCAGCTTCGCCTGTTCGCCGCGCATCTGCGGCTCGGGGCCTGGGCGGATGTCACCTTCGACGGTCCGCTGCCCGATCGCACGCCGCTGCCGCGCAGCGACCTTCGCCAGCGCCGGATCGCGGTGGGACCCGTCGCGGTGTTCGGCGCGTCCAACTTCCCGCTCGCCTTCTCGGTCGCCGGCGGCGACACCGCCTCCGCGCTGGCAGCCGGTTGTCCGGTGGTCGTAAAGGGGCATCCCGCGCATCCCGGCACGTCGCGCCTCGTCGCCGACGCGATCCGCGAGGCGGTCGTCGCCTGCGGACTGCCCGAGGGCGTGTTCTCTCTCGTCCAGGGACCGGCCAACGCCTTGGGTGCGGCGCTCGTCACCGATCCGCGCATCAAAGCCGTTGGCTTCACCGGCTCGCGCGGCGGTGGCCTCGCGCTGATGAAGCTCGCCGCCGATCGACCCGAGCCGATCCCGGTCTATGCCGAGATGTCGAGCATCAATCCGGTGATCCTCTTTCCTGCTGCGCTAGCGGCGCGCGGCGAGGCATTGGCCAAGGCCTATGTCGGCTCGCTGAGCCTGGGTGCCGGTCAATTCTGCACCAACCCCGGCCTGATCCTTGCGGTGGCCGGCCCCGATCTCGACGGTTTCGTCGCAGCCGCAGCCGAAGCGCTGCGCCAGGCCCAGCCGCAGGTGATGCTCACCGCGGGCATCCACGCCGCCTATGACAAGGGCGTCGCGGCGTTCGATTCGCATGCTGGCGTCGAGACGGTCGCCTTGGGGGCCGAGGGCACGGGCTGCAATCTCGGGCGCGCGGCGTTGTTCGTGACCGATGCCGATCGCTTCCTCGCCGATCCGCTGCTCGCCCACGAGGTGTTCGGGGCGGCATCGCTGATCGTCGTCGCCCGCGACATGGCGCAGATTGAGGCCGTGCTCGAGCGGCTGGAAGGCCAATTGACCGCGACGCTCCAGATCGACGAAGCCGATCATGCGGCGGCGGCGCGCCTACTTCCCGTGCTGGAACGCAAGGCGGGGCGCATCCTCGCCAATGGCTGGCCGACAGGGGTCGAGGTATCGACCGGGATGGTGCATGGCGGCCCCTTCCCCGCCACCTCCGATCCGCGTTCGACCTCGGTCGGCACCGCCGCGATCGAACGCTTCCTGCGCCCGGTCTGCTATCAGGATCTGCCCGACGCGTTGCTGCCGCGCGCGGTCCAGGCCGCCAATCCGCTCGGCCTGCCGCGGCGCATCGACGGTGTTTTGACGACGGAGTGACGCACCGCCTCCCGTCCATGCAGCAATCGCGAGTGGCGGGACGGCGGCCGGTGTCGCGCGTGTCGCGCACGCATGGCTTCGCCTGCGGTCCCGGTTTTTCTCGTGTCTTGGCACCGACACGCAGCCCGCGCATTGTGCAGCTTCATGGCTGACAATGATTCCGCGCTCGCCGCGTTCGCTAACTGGCAGGGCGCCCCGATGGCGCTCGCGACCGTCATCTCGACATGGGGTTCGGCACCGCGGCCGCGTGGAAGCCATATGCTGGTCCATGGCGACGGCCGGATGGAGGGCTCCATATCCGGCGGCTGCGTCGAAGGCGACGTTCTCGCGCTCGCGGCCGGGGTGATCACCAGCGGCCGCTCCGAACGCCGCCGATACGGCGTCGCCGATGGCGAGGCATGGGAGGTTGGGCTGCCGTGTGGCGGGACCATCGAGATTCTCGTCCAGCCAATCGCGGACGACGGCTTTCCGGCCGCCTTGTTCGAGACGATCGAGGCGGCACGGCGCGAGGGGCACGGCGTCACCATCCACACCGATCTCACGACAGGGCAGAGCGGCCTCACGCCGCTCGCGGAGGGCAGCGGGTTTGCCAACCATTATACCGCGCCACGCCAGCTGCTGATCGTCGGCGCCGTCCAGATCGCCCAGTCGCTCGCGAAGATCGCCGAAGCGCTTGGTATCGAAACCACCGTCATCGATCCTCGCGAGCGCTTCCTGACGCCGGAACGCTTTCCGGGGGTGACGCTCGACGATCGCTGGCCGGACGAGGCGGTCGCGGCGCGCCGGCCCGGACCGTCGACCGCGGTCGTCACACTCAGCCACGATCCGAAGATCGACGATCCCGCGCTGATCGCGGCGCTCGCGACATCGACCGGCTATATCGCCGCGCTCGGATCGCGGCGGAGCCACGCCGCGCGCCTCGAGCGGCTGACGATGTACGGGCTCGGCGCCGCCGACCTCGCGCGGATCGATGCCCCAGCCGGTATAGATATCGGGGCGCTTGGCGCCGCCGAGATCGCGCTCTCGGTCGCGGCCGGCATGATCAAGGCGCTGCATGATCGCGGCTGAGGCGGTCGCGGTCGTGCTGCTGGCGGCGGGCACGTCCACACGGTTCGGCCCGCGCGACAAGCTCGCCGAGCCGCTCGACGGGCTTGCGCTCGGTCTCCATGCCGCACGGACATTGGGCCAGATACCGTTCGGTGCCCATATCGTCGTCGGCCGGCGGGGCGGTCCCGACTTCCGACCCTATGGATTCGCGCCGGTGATCAATCCCGATCCGGCTGCCGGCCAGTCGGGCTCGATCAGTCTCGGCCTCGCCAAGGCGCGTCTCGCCGATCCCGAGGCGGTGCTGATCGCGCTTGCGGACATGCCGTTCGTGACACGCGGCCATATCGAGGCGCTGCTGGCGCGGTATGACGACGCGCATCCGGTGGTCGGATCGAGCGACCGGACCCGGGCCAGCCCGCCGGTGCTGTTCGGCGCCGCCCTGTTTTCGACGCTCGATCTGCTAACCGGAGACGTAGGCGCGCGAATGCTGCTCAAGACCGCGTCCCTGGTCATCGCGCCGTGCCGCGAACTGGCCGATATCGATACGCCCGCCGACCTGCCTTCAGGCGATGCGGCCACGGGCAGCCGATCGGCCTAGCGCACGTCATCGACGTGATCGGAAGGTCCGCTTACTCTGAACGGAAGCATGCGTTGGCGAACCGGACTCGGCGACGCTAGATCCGGCGGCAAGGAGACACGATGAAAACCGCCCAAATCCGCCCGATGTCCGTCACGCAAAGGGCCGGACTTCTTGCCGCCAATCTCGTTCTGTTGTCGACGGTCGGCTTCGGCGCCTGCATGGGCTTGGTATACGGCTGAGCGCGCGCGAATCAGCCGCCCAGATGCAGGAAAACGAGGAGCAGCGCGAACACGACGTAGAGCAGCCCCATGCAGGCGAGAAGCGCTCGTGAGACGATGCCGCGCTGAAACGCCGCGAACATGATGATCACTGCGACCGCCGTTGCACCGGCTGCGACGAGCAGCGGAGTGCTCAGCAGCCACGGCGTGAAGAAGAGACCGAGCGCGGTCGGGATCGTCGCCTGGATCATCATAGCGCCCGAGATGTTGGCCAACGCGAGCCGATACTTGCCCTGGCGGACCCAGATCACGGCGTTCATCGTCTCGGGAAGCTCGGTCGCGATCGGGCTGAGCAGCAGCGCGAGCAGCTGCGGCTTGAGCCCGAGCGCGGGCCCGAGATGCTCCATCTGCGTTACGAACAGTCGCGATGCGAGGAAGATGACGACCAGCGCCGCCAGCGTCTGCAGGCCCGCCATGAACGTCGTGGGCACCGCGCGTCCCGGCTGGAACCGCAGCGGCTCGAGCTCGCCCTCCTGCTCCCCGGCGTCGCCGCGCATCTCCTGCGCGACGTAGAGCGCATAGGCGGCGAGGAAAACGATGCCGAGCCAGGGCTTCCAGGCGAACGCCATCACGCCGAGCGCGATCTTGGCGACGAAGATCGCGAGGAACCAGCCCTGGTCGCGGCTGAGCCGGCGGAAGACGTCTCGGATCGCGGCGGTCTGCGGGAGACGCTGCGCGGTCAGGAGCAGAGTGATCCCGACGGTGGCATAGGCGATCGTCGACAGCGCGAGCGGACCACCCAGCGCCGCCCCCACGCCCAGCTCCTTCGACGCTGCACTCGCGCCGAACGCGACCGCTACGAAGGTCACGACGCTTTCCGGCAGCGCGGTGCCAAATGCCGCGAGCACTGTGCCCGTCGCCTTCTGGCCGAAATCCAGCTTGTGGCCCACCCACTCGACACCGTTCACGAAATATTCGCAGGCAAGATAGATGACGACGGCCGAGCCGAGCAGCAGCGCGATCGTAAGCCAGAGTGCAGACATTCGGAAAACCCCGGGGCCGGGATGCAGACGCATGAATCGATGCGTACGCCCGGCCCGGGCATCCGCCGATCCATGGTCTCGCCAAGCCGTAAGGCCGCACACGCCATGGCCGAAGCCAAGTTTGTTGACGTGCGCCCCGCTTTCGATGCGGGCGACTACTCCCCAAGGGTTGTCGGCCGTCTGACCCGATGCGGATCGCTGGTCAAGCGATGATTCCGCCTCGCCAATAGACGATGTGGATTAGAGTTTTGTTTCAGTGCGATGGACGGCAGCAGCCGATCAGGACAGCACCAGTCCCCTGACCGCGTGGCCCAGAACGATCGCGGTGAAAGCGATGCCCGCGAAGCCGATCCCGACCATCGCGCCGCGGCTGAACCAGTCGACGCCGCTCCCCAATTCTTCGATCATCTCGTTCAGACGCGAATCCATAGGACATCTCCTTGTGGGCGCGAACATGCAAAAAACGAAGACCGTCTGCCACATGATCGTTCCCGACGGCGAAGCGCCCGACACGGGTCGAGAGCGTTCGCCGCGGCGCATTCGATCAGACGACGTCTGCGAGTTGCAGCTTCAGGCGCGCGATGTCGTCACGACCCGCCTTCACCGTCGCATAGCAGCGCTCGATGATCGCGCGGGTTTCCGCCGAAACCGCATCGTCGCGAAGGGCGCGCTCATATTCTTCCGCGAGATAATCCTCGCCGCGCTCGATCTCCTTGACGATGACCTCGTCGCCGCCGCCCAGCACGAGCCGAAGGTCCTCGAAACGCCGATGCAAGGTCGCCGCGGCAGAACCGAAGTCGCTCGGGGTTCCGCCCAGCGTGCGGCTGTAGGCCTGAAGCGACGAGACCACCTGGCGTCGATCTCGCGCCAACCCCAGGAACAATTCCGAATAGCGTCCGCCGTCCGCCTTCTCGGCCGAATGATCGTAGCCCTTCACGCTGTCGATCGTGGTGACGATGAGATCGTCCAGCTTTGCGATGTCGGTGTTGGTGGACATGACTCGACTCCTTATCAAGATCGCGAACCGGTTAAGTCCAAGTCGCCGAGACCATCGGCACTACCGCCGAGTTCATGGCTTTCCGGCGACATGACGATCGATCAACCTGCAGCGGGCGACAGCTGTTCCTTCCCCCGATCACTTTGATAGTTAATGGATCGCTCACGATACTTAACGCGGTGTCCAGCGCGGCATCGTCACGCGCCGGTATGTAGCTTGGCCGAAACGAAGACGGTGCGCGGATCGCCCAGCAGCGCGCCGGCGCCGTTGGCGGCTACGAAATAGGTCTTGTCCGTCATGTTCTTGACGCCTGCCGACACCTCCCAGCCGGGCTGCGTATAGGACACCACCGCCTCTTCGGTGACATAGCCGGGCACCGACGTCGTGTTGGTGATGTTGCCGAACATCTTGCTGCGATATTCGGCGCCGCCGCCCAGCCGGATCCCGCCTTTGGCGTCACCGGTCAGCTGGTAGCTCGTCCACACATGCGCGATGCGCGCGGGCACGCCCTGCGGTCGTTTGCCGTTCGCCGCCGTATTGCCCGGATTGTCGGTGATCCGCGCGCTCTGCGCCGTGGCGTTGGCGGTCATGTGCCAGCGCCTGGTCGCCTGGATTTCGAGATCCGCCTCGCCGCCGCGGGTGCGCTGGTTGTTGAACACGGGCGTATCGCCGACAAGCTGGAAGACATGCGTACGGTTGGTGTCGAACCACGCGCCGGTCAGCACGACATGCCCCTGCAAGGCCGAGACCTTGAGCCCGGCCTCATATTGCAGGCCGGATTCGACCGGGGCGAGCCCGCTCTGCGTCGATTCCGAGCTAAACACGACGAGATGGCTCTTCGAGACGCCGAAATAGGGCGTGATGCCCGGCAGCAGCTTGTAGAGCACGCCCGCATTCCAACTGATCGGCGCCTCGCGCTGCGTTTCGGTGACGCCGGCCACGATGGGGTCGCCGTTGGGATCGAGCCGGCCCGGCACATTGACCAGCGGATCGAGCGAGGTCTTGAACCAGTCCTTGCGGCCGCCGAGACGCAGCTTGAGCTGGTCGGTCAGGTCGATCTGATCGGTCGCGTATAGGCTGATGTAGGTCGCCTGGAGCGCGTCGATCGCGCCGGCGTGCTTGGCGTCGCGCAGGAAATTGAGACCCTGCGTCGACGTTTCGGGCGGTACGGGCGCGAAGATGTTGGGAATCGACGGCAGGTCGGCGGTCGCGCGATTGGTATCCAGATCCTGCCGCTGCGCCTCGAAGCCGGTCAGCAGCGTATGGCCGATGCCCGCGGTACGGAAAGTCCACACCGGCTCGAACTGATAGTCGTAGGCGTCGAGATGATCGTCCTGATGGCGAAGCTGGCGGCCGGTGAAGCTGGTGCCGACCACGGTCCCGCCGTCGCCGTTGCGCAGCAGCGACAGCGCGCGATGCAGATAGGAGAAGCGGTTGGTGATCGTCACGAACGACGCGGGCGTCCAGGTGTCGATCGCCTGCACGCGGACGAGGCTCTGGTTGCCGTAGGAAAAGGGCGTCGAATATTTGGCGTTGCGGCCGACGCCCTGGATCGGGCGGCCGTTGACGTAGATGAGCCCCGCCGGATCGGGCGTCTCCGCGATCCAGCGCGCATCGAGACTGACGACGAGCGTGTTGGTCGGCGTGCGCCATGCGACCGAAGGCCGGATCTCGTCGTCGTGGCCCGGCAGATCGCGGAAGCCGCCCGAATATTGGGTCTGGCCGTCGACGCGGTAGGACAGTCCCTGCATGCCGAGCGAACCCGTCACATAGGCATTGGCGTTGATCGTATCGAAAGAGCCGATCTGCAGCCCGCCCCCCGCGCCGTCTTTCTCGGAGGGCAGATAGTGGACGATGTCGATCGAGCCGCCCGGCGGTCCGCTGCCGAACAGCGCCGAGCCGGGGCCCTTGAAGACCTCGACCTGTTCGACGCCGTTGAGCGAGTGCGGCAGGCCGTTGCGCTGGTCACCGTCCGAGAAGCCGTCCGAATAGATGCGCGCGTCGAGCCCGCGGATCAGGAAGCGGTCGTAGAAGCCGAAGCCGTCGCCGCCGCCCCGGCCGACGCCGCTCGCATTGCCGATCGCGTCTTGCAGCGAGACGCCGCCCTGCGCCTGGATCGTACTGCGATCGATGATCTGGACGCTGCCCGGCAGATCGGCGAGCGTCGTGCCCGTCTTTCCCGCGGCAGGCGCACGCTGCAGGCTGGCCGCCTGGCCCGTGACGATGATCTGCTCGTTGGCGGGCGCATCGTCAGCGATAGCCGGACCCGCCATTGCCAGCGCGATTGCCGCCGTCGCGCAAGAAGCCTGCAGCTTCCGCGCGCCCCACATCCTGTTCATGCCCGACCCCGCTTGAGAGTTTCTGCTACTGCGAATGGATTGCATCGCGGGGAGGCTGATTAGTGTGATGGTCGGACATGTCCACCCGCCAAGACCAAGCTTGCCGGATTGTATAAATACCGCCCGCCGGCCCCGTGATCGGGCGTGCCCACGCGCGTTGCGCGCGACGATCGCACGGCTGTTTGGCTATCGCCCCGGCGCGCGCTTGGCCGACCGCCGCCGGATCAGGCGAGCTGCGGATAGCCGAGCGCCACCGCCGCACGCTCGATCTCGAGCACCCGGTCATAGGCTCGCTCGGGAAGCACCGCGAAGCCGCGTAGCCCAAGGGTACGGCGGATAAGCGCGGCGGCGGGATCGTCGCTCAGGCGGGTCAGTGCCTCACGCAGCATCGCCAGTTCGCGATCATCCGCGGCGGCGCGCGTGACGAACGGCAAGCCGGGCGTCTTCGCCGTCTCGGCGAGGATGCGCGTGCCCGCCAATCGCTCCGGCGCGAAGCGCGCGAGATTACCGTGGGTGACGCAATCGATCGCGGCGACATCCGCATCGCCGGCCGCGATCAGCGCGAGGCTGGCGACATGGCTTCCGCTCTCGATCACACGACCGAAGAAGCGTCCGCCGATCGCATGCGGCGCGACGATGTGGCGCAGCAGGTTCATGCCGGAATTGCTGAGCGAATCGTTCACCGCGGCGGTACGGCCGCGCAGGTCGGCGACGGATGTGGCAGGAGACTGCGCTGACACGACGACGAAACTGCCGCCCAGCCCGTTCTCGCATCCGGGATGATCGTATAGCGGTGTCGCGACCAGCCGCACGACGTCACGCAACCGGCTGGCGAACGGGTAGCCACAGGTCTGCGCAAGGAGCAGTCTCGGATCGGTCCAGGCGGCGTCGAACGCGATCGTCTCATCGAGGAGCGCAGGCACGTCCGCCATGCCGCCTCCGCGCAGATATCCGGCCAGACATGCCCATAGCGCGCGTGTCGCGTCGGTGATCTCGGACAGATCGCGATACATGGCGAGGCTGGCGATCCGCCCTGCCCGCGCGCCGCCGTCAGCCGACATGCAGCGACCGCACGAAGTCCGCCGCCTGATGCGCGTGGACGCGGGTATGCCGGATCAATCCCTCGAACTGCATCTGCATCGTGCGGATCGTCTCGGCGCTGTTGAGCACGAGATACATCTGCCCGGCGAACACCGCGACGCGTGTCGACCCGAAGATCGTGTAGGGAATCGAGAAGCGCTCGCGCCCGTCGAACAGGAACAGGCGGAAAGACGGGTAGAGCTCGTCGATCAGCGTGGCCATGTGCGCGATCTGCGCGCGCCGCACCGGCTTCGACAGATCGCTCCATATCCCGTTGCCCGCCGCGAACTGCTCGAGCGTCTGGAGCGGCATGCAACATTCCATGTCGGTGCCGGCGGCGCGGTTGTAGTCGAGCCGGAACGCCGCGTCCTCGACCTGCGTGATCGCATCCTGGTGCGAGGCCGACGCCTCGTAGGCGATCACCTCGGTAGTGCGCAGCAGGTCCGGGATCCGCGCGGGCACGTAGCGGATCTTGCTGCCCGCGGCCTCGCCGTGCCAGCGCATGAGCAGGCTGGCGCCGTCCTCCTCGGTCGTCTCGATCTTGCCGCTCGACAGCATCGCGCCGGTGACGCCCTCGTCTTGCGATACGCCGAGCAACCAGTCGAGCGTCACCGAATGGCGCTCGGCGATGGTCAGCAGCGTCTCGACGCGCGGCAGGCGCGTGGTTTTCCCCGACAGCAGCAGCGACAATGCCGAGCGGTCGATCCCGATCAATCCCGCAAACGCGGATTGGCTCTGCCGCGACCGGTCGAACAGCGTTTCCAGCCGTTCGTGAAAGATATCAGCGACTTTGCGTTTATCCATTCGTCACCATCCGTGATCTTTATCACGAACTAATCGATATTGTGCGCACTATCAACGGCTCGTCACGATTGCCACGTTGAATTGTCTAGTCACTTGGAGGACTATCCCCGTTGGATAAAACGATCGGGCGACGAGCTGGCGATGAAGCACGGAATGCATCGGGATCATGAGCGGGCGCGCGTCGTAACGCGCAGCGGATCAATCGAGTGGCGTACGCTGGCACTCATCCTCTTCTGCTACGCGGCATGGATCGCGGCGGGGATGCTGTACCGTCATGCCGGTCCGGCATCGATCGGCCTGCTGACGCTCACCATCGTGCTCCACTCCTCGCTGCAGCACGAGGCGGTCCACCGCCATCCGACGCGGCATACCGGCCTCAACGAGGCGTTGGTCTTCCTGCCGATCGGGCTGCTCGTGCCCTTCCGTCGCTACCGGGAGCAGCATTTGCGGCACCATGCCGACAGCCGGTTGACCGATCCCTATGACGATCCGGAAAGCTTCTATCTCGCGCTCTACGATCACCAGCGCCTGCCCCGCGTGCTGCGAACGGTGCTCGTCTGGAACAACAGGCTCGCGGTGCGAATGCTGATCGGCCCCGCCATCTCCGCCACAGGATTCCTGCTAACCGAGATGCGCACGGCGATCCGCGTAAAGGGCGGCGACGCGCCCCGGTCGCGCGGCGCGTGGCGGCAGCACGCCGCCGGGCTGATCGCGGTGGCGGCGATCGTCCATTTCGGGTTCGGGATGCCCGCCTGGGCCTATCTGCTGGCCGCCTATCTCGGTCTGTCGCTGCTCGCGGTGCGGTCCTTCTGCGAGCATCAATGGGCCGAGGCGCCCGGCGGCAGGACAGTGATCGTCGAGCGGTCGCTACTCGGCCCGCTGTTCCTCAACAACAATATCCATCTCGTCCACCACACGCATCCCGGCCTGCCCTGGTATGCATTGCCCGCCGCCTATCGCGCGCGCCGCGATGAATGGCAGGCGATCAACGGCGGCTATGTTTTCCGCAGCTACGGCGCGGTGATGCGCAAGTTCGGACTGCGCGCGAAGGAACCCGTGGTCCATCCCGTCTGCGACCGCCGCTGATGTCGGCCAATTAGCCGCGAAAAGCACGAGATCGACGCGATCGGCTGCGCGCGCGCAAAGCGGGTGACCGACGGTCACCATCAGCCCATGATTGGAGCGCGCCATAGGCTTCGCTAATGGTCGCCATAATATTCGTTTGCGTTGCGACGCAGCATGGACCGCGGACCGGAGCCGATATAGCTCGGTTACTCGATACCAGCCGCACATGCGGCGAGCCGGCGGGGGCCGGCGAAGAATACGTCAGTGCTGGTCGGTCTATTCCGGGGGGAACAAGATGAAGTCGCAGTATCTCGCATCGTGCGCTGTTGCCGCGTTTCTCGGCAGCGGCAGTATCGCCGCTACTGCAGCCCCGGCCCCGACTGGCGCGGATGCGGCGACGACCAATCCCGGCGAGATCATCGTGACCGCCACGCGCCGGAACGAGAGCCTGCAGAAGGTTCCACTGACCATCCAGGCCTTCACCGGCAAGACGCTGTCGGATCTCAACGTCGTCAACTTCACCGACCTGCTCAAATACACGCCGAACGTCACCTACGGCAACAATGGCCCCGGCGCCGGCGCGATCTTCCTGCGCGGCCTCTCGACGGGCTTCTCCGGCAGCCAGTCCGCCGCAACCACCGGCTACTTCCCCAATGTGGCACTCTATCTCGACGATCAGTCGATGCAGTTCCCGGGCCGCAACGCCGATGTCTACATGGCCGACATGGAGCGCGTCGAAGTGCTCGAAGGCCCGCAGGGCACGCTGTTCGGCGGCGGCGCGGAGGCCGGCGCGGTGCGCTACATCACCAACAAGCCCAATCTCGAGAAGTTCGAGGGCCATTTCGAAGGCAGCGCGGGGGGCACCGTCGGCGGGGCGCCCAATGGGTCGTTCAACGCCACGATCAACATCCCGATCATCCAGGACAGGCTGGCGGTTCGCGCGGTGATCTACGACGACCATCAAGGCGGTTATATCGACAATGTGAAGGGCAGCTTCACCCGCTCCGACGTCGACCATTACAATTATTACTTCAACAACGGCGGGCACGCCCTGCCCGCCACCCAGCAGGCGAACGACGGCCAGTATAACAACGACGCGCTGGCGAAGAAGAATTTTAACCCGGTCGACTACACCGGTGGCCGCATCTCGGCCAAGCTGCAGATCGACGAGGATTGGGACCTGCTCGTCTCGGAAAGCTACCAGAAGCTCAATGCCGATGGCACATTCAATGCGTTACCCTTTAGCGATGATTTCCAGAAGCTCGGCGCGCTGCAGACCACCGTGTTCGAGCCTAGCTATAACAAGGATAAATACTGGAATACCGCCTGGACGCTCAACGGCAAGATCGGCGATTTCCTCAAAGTCGTCTACACTGGCGCCTACATGACCCGGCATCTCGAGACGCAGCAGGACTATACAAACTATTCGCGCGCGTTCGGCGAATATTATCAATGCACCGGGGGCGGTTTGCCGTGGGGCACCGGTACGACCCCCTTCTGCTTCTCGCCCGGTTCCTATTGGCACGACAAGGTGCGCAACACGCACATGACGCACGAAGCGCGCGTGTCTACGCCGGACGATAAACGCATCCGCGCGATCGCCGGTGCCTATTACGAGAAATTCCGCATCTACGATAATATGAACTTCGACTATAAGACGATCCCCGTCTGCACGACCGGGTTGATCGCGGACGATACGCCCTGCGCCGGCCTGGTTACGACCAATCCGGCCTCGACCGCGAACCATCCCGGCGTACAATCCGCCAACACTGCCTTCGGCGAAGATACGCTGCGCGGTTACGATCAATATGCCTTCTTCGGCTCGGTCGATTTCGACATCCTGCCCAATCTGACGCTGACCGCCGGCACCCGCTACTATCATTACAAGGAATTCGAGACAGGTTCGCAATACGAGACCTCCGGCGTCGCCTGCGCCGAGGTGCTGGTCTGCTCCTCGGACGGCCCCGGTGACGTCAACATCGACGGCAAGGGCGACAAGGTCGTCTATTCGGGCTTCAAGAGCCGCGCCTCGCTGACCTGGAAACCCTCGACCGCCACGACCGTCTATGCGACGTGGAGCCAGGGCTTCCGGCCGGGCGGCTTCAACCGCACCGACAAGCTGATCCTGCCGGATATCAATGGCGTTCCCCAGCTGAACCGCCCGAACGGCTACAAGCCCGACACGCTTACCAACTATGAGATCGGTCTCAAGACCGACTGGCTCAACCACAAGCTCCAGCTCAATCTCTCGGCCTATTATATGGACTGGGACAATGTTCAGATCGGCTTCTTCAATCCGGCCGGTGGCTTCGGCAACACTGCCTTCGTCACCAACGGCGCGAACTTCCACGTCAAGGGCATCGAGGCACAGCTGGTCGCACGGCCGTATCGCGGCCTGAGCGTTCAGGGCGGCGCGACGTACAACGACAGCAAGCAGGTCAACTCGCCGTGCCTGATCTCGGATCAGCCACTGGCGACGAGCTTCGGTCAGTGCATCACGACGCAGCTCAAGGGTGGCGCGCTGGTGCCGGTGACGGCGCCGTTCGGATCGAAGGGCTCCAGCCTGCCCTACGCCCCGCACTTCCAGGGCGACATCCGCCTTCGCTATGACTGGGCGGGCCCCGCCGAGCTCAATTACTGGGCGTCGGGGGGCGTTTCCTACACCGGGACGACCTTCAACCAGCCCTCGACCTATCCGTCGGGTGTCGGTGTGATCGTTCCGGGCACGACGTTGCTGCGGTATCGCATGCCGGGCTATGCGCAGGTCGATGCCCAGATTGGCGTCAAACGCGACCGCTGGAGCGCGTCGATCTTCGGTGAAAACCTCTTCGACAGCCACGCCAGCACCTTCACCTCCTCGGTGCAGTTCATCAAATCCGAGGTGGTGCTGCGGCCGACCACCTACGGCCTCAAGCTCACCTACGATTTCTGATTGGGGAAGGTTCGCACGATATCGACGTAGGCCGAAGGCACTAGATTGTTACGGGCGGCTCCTTCACGGTGCCGCCCGTTCTTTTCTCCGGCCCGGATGCTGAGCCATGACGACGCAGACCCTGCTCCGCCCGGCGATCTCCCTGGAACAGGAGATCGCGCGCATGCGCCAGATGGCCGGCAACGGCCGGCATATCGAGGTGCTGGCCCAACTGCGCGGCCCGCTGGACGACTTTCCCGAGAACCGCGATCTGCTGCTGCTCGCCGCGAGCAGCCAGCGCCATCTGGGATCAATCGACGACGCGCTGGCGACGTTGGAGAGGCTCGGCGCGCTCCAGCCGGGTTTCAGCCTGATGCACCAGGAGCGCGGTCTCTGCCATGTCGCGCGTAAGGATGCGCCGGCGGCGATCGACGCGCTGCTGCGCGCGGTCAACATCAATCCCGCGCTGCCGATGAGCTGGCGGATGCTCGAAGGCGTGTATCGGCTTTCCGGAGACGCGGACAATGCCGCGATGGCGGCGGGTCATCGCGCCGTGCTGGCCGGCCTCCCGCCCGAAGTGGTGACCGCGACGTCGCTCTTCTCCGACGGCGATCTGGCACCGGCCGAGCAGATCGTCCGCAGCTTCCTGCTCCGCCATGGCGACCATCCCGAGGCGATGCGGCTGCTCGCCAAGATCGGCATGGCGCACGATGTCCTGGACGATGCCGAGATCCTGCTCGAAGCGGTGGTGGCGCTCGTCCCCGATCATTCCGCAGCGCGCTATGATTATGCCCGCTGCCTGGTGTCGCGCCACAAATTCGCCGAGGCGCGCGACCAGCTCCGTCAGCTGCTCGCGCTCGACGCGCGGCACACGGATTATCGCTCGCTTGCCGCCACCACCGCGGTGGGGCTGGGCGAGCATGGCGAGGCGATCGCGCTGTACCGCGACATGCTTGCCGAGATCCCCGACGCGCCCGACGTGCATCTCTGGCTGGGCCATGCGCTCAAGACGATCGGGCAATTGCCCGACGCGATCGAGGCCTATCGGGCCGCCGCTGCCGCACGCCCCGATTTCGGCGACGCCTATTGGAGCCTCGCAAACCTCAAGACCTATCGCTTCACCGACGACGAAGTCGCGCGGATGCGCGCCGAGGAGGCCTCCCCGCCCGCTGTGCTGGACGATCGAATCCATCTCTGCTTCGCGCTGGCCAAGGCGCTCGAGGATCGCGGCGAAACCGCCGAATCCTGGCGCTATTACGAACGCGGCAACGGCCTGAAGCACGGGGAAAGCCGCTATCGCCCCGAGGTGATCGAAACCAATACCGCCAGGCAGATCGCGGTCTGCACGCCGGCGTTCTTCGCCCGCCGCGCCGGCTGGGGGAATCCCGCGGCCGACCCGATCTTCATCCTGGGCCTGCCACGATCGGGATCGACGCTGCTCGAACAGATCCTCGCCTCGCATTCGCAGGTCGAGGGCACGCAGGAATTGTCGGACATCCAGCGCATCGTGCAGGAGCTTCAGGGGCGCGATCCCGACCTCGACGATCCGCGCTACCCCGAAGTGCTGGCGGAGATGGCGCCGGCCGACTTCCGCGCGCTCGGCGAGCGCTACCTCGCGGAGACGCGCGTCTACCGGACGGACAAGCCGCGTTTCATCGACAAGATGCCGAACAATTTCCGCCATGTCGGGCTGATCCACCTGATGCTGCCCAATGCGCGGATCATCGATGCGCGGCGCGAGCCGATGTCCTGCTGCTTCAGCAATCTCAAGCAACTGTTCGCCAACGGCCAGGAATTCTCCTACGGCATCGAGGATATCGCCCGCTATTACCGGACCTATCTCGATGTCATGCGGCATTGGGACACAGCGCTGCCCGGCCGCGTGCTGCGCGTCCATCACGAGGACGTCGTCGCCGATCTGGAAGGCAGCGTGCGCCGGATGCTCGATCATGTCGGGCTCGCATTCGAGCCGGGCTGCGTCGCGTTCCACCAGAGCAAGCGCAGCGTGCGCACGCCGAGTTCGGAACAGGTCCGCCAGCCGATCTTCCGCGACGGGCTCGACCAGTGGCGGAAGTACGAGCCTTGGTTGAGCCCGCTACGCGAGGCGCTCGGCGATGCCGTGGATCGCTATCGCGACTAGCGCGCGCGCTTGTTCAGGGACGCTGGAACACGTACACAAATTGGTCGGTATGGCCCTTCACCGAGGGATCAAAGACCCGTACGGTGTGTGGGTCGGCGGGGTTGTGCAGCACATCGCTCTCGCCGACGAAGCGGAAGCCGGCGGCCGCCATGTCCGCCTTGACCACATCCGGATCGATGCGGTGGGTGGTGTTCGTCGCCGCGAGCTTCGATCCCTCCGGCGCGACATGATCGATGACCACGAAGCGACCGCCCGGCTTCAACGCGGCGAACACCGCCCTGTTGAACGCCGGAACATCCGCCGGACCCATGAATGGATCATAGAGGTCGTGATAATTCTGCCGGATCCAGATCAGGTCCGCTTTGGTCGGCAGGCTGAAAATGTTGGTGGGCGTCACGGCCGCGATCACATTGGCGTGCCCCGGCATCGGCATCGAGCCGGGCGCGGGCGTCGCGATCTTGTCGTCCTTGTCGCCTTCGACCAGATGGACCGCATAGACCGTGCCGGCCGGCCCGACCACATCGGCGAACAGCCGGTCCCAATAATCGCCGGGCCAGATGTCGGCGACGGTCGCGCCGCGACGAATGTGCAGGAAGGAGAGCAGCTCGGCGGGGTGACGCGCCTGGTCGAGCGCGCGGTCGGCATCCGACCGGCTCGGATCGGCCAGCGCGGCGGTAATCTGCGCTTCGACCGGCGGTGTCGCGCTCGCGGAGGCGGCGATCAGCAGGACGGCGGTAGCGGCTATCCCGATATGTCTTCTCATCATCGTCTCAGCTCCTAGATGTCGCCGCCTACTATGCGAGGCCCCGCGCGCTGTCAGCCAGCGACAGTACGGCAGCCGTCGAAAGTTACGCCGCAGAGTTCTGTTCGATCACGTCGGTCGGCCAGATCAACGCGGCATCGAGCCAGGGCAGCAGGCGTGTCAGGTCCGTCAGCCGACTGCGGCGCAGGCTTTGCGCAGTGAAGGTGGCGATGTCGCGCGGCAACAGGCCGAATTCACCTCGCCTGGCGACGACCTGGATCGTGCGGCGGAATTGCGCGCGCAGGATCGGCGCGACGCGCAGCTTCGGCAGCAGGTCGAGGTGGCTCGCGAGGCAGAGTGGCGTGGTGATGCTCCACCCGATACCGGCGGCGACCGACGACATCTGCTGTCCGGTCGAGTCGAGCTCGACGGTGTTGGGCAGGTTGAGCCGCATCCGTGCCACCTGCCGATCTATCCGCTGCCCCATCGCGGAGAGCAGCGAGAATCGGATGAACGGCAGCCCAGCCAGCGATTCGAGCGGATCGAGCGGACCGGTGTAGTTCGCAGGCGCGATCAGAATGAACGCTTCGGTCATGATCGGGAAGTGATCGACGTCGTCTGAATTTTCGAGCTGGCTGCTGCCCGTGATCAGCATGTCGATCTTGCGGCTGAGGAACTCGTGATGTTGGAGCAGCGAGATGCCCGATCGCAGCTGCCAGCGCAGCGCGCGGTCGCCGAGGCCGAGCAGCAGCGGGGCGGTCAGATGATTGGCGAGGCTTTCGGCCATCGCGATCGTGATGCAGTCGACCGGCCGCTGGCTGCCCTCGCGCACCTCGATCGCCAGGCTCTTGGCGGCGGCGAGCAGCCGCGTCCCTTCCTGCAGCAACAATTTGCCGCTGGGGGTGAGCGCAAGCGGGCGCATCGTGCGATCGAACAGCTTGGTGCCCAGCGCCGTCTCGAGCTTGGAGATCGTCTGCGATACCGCCGACTGCGTCATGCCGAGATGCAGCCCGCTCTGCGTCATGCCGCCACGCTCGGCGGTCAGCATGAAGACTTCGATTGAACTCAGGTCGAAACCGGGCGGCAGCTTCATGGTCGGGCAAAGACCTTTCGAACGTGCCTTGCGCATCCCCGTCCCGACGGCCCGCACTTTGGCGGATCCGATCGCGATGGGCCATGCTAGCCCAACCTCGGGGGTTGTCCAGCCCGCGCCGATCAGAGCCGAAATACCACGCGGTGATGATAAGCAAGACTAATCTCGCCAATCGACGCCCCGGCTTCGACAAGGCGGGTGGCGCGACAGTCATGGTCGGGTCTGACAATGACGGTGGACCGGTCCTTGAAAACGCCCCTGAAATCAAGCGCGCGCGTGGTGGTGATCGGTGGCGGCGTGGTGGGCGTGGGGACGCTCTATCATCTCGCCAAGCTCGGCTGGACCGACGTCATGCTGATCGAGCGCAAGGAGCTGACGTCGGGCTCGACCTGGCACGCCGCGGGCCTGCTGCCGCTTTTCAACATGAGCTATTCGGTCGGCAAGATGCACCAATATTCGGTGGGTCTCTATCCGTCGCTGGAGGCCGAGACGGGTTTGAACGTCGGCTTCTCCAACGTCTCGAACATCCGCATCGCCTGCACGCAGGACCGGCTCGACGAGTATAGATACTATATGGGCGTCGCACGCACGATCGGCGTCGAGGTCGAGATGCTGACCCCCGACGAATTGAAGGCGATCTGGCCGCTGTGCGACACGACGGGCGTGCTCGGCGCGATCCGCCACCCCGCCGACGGCTATATCCAGCCCGCCGATCTGACGCAGGCGCTCGCGCGCGGCGCGCGGCAGATGGGCGCCGCGATCCATCGCAACACCACCGTCACCGCGATCACGCAGCAGCCGAGCGGCGAATGGCTGGTCTCGACCGACCAGGGCGACATCCTGTGCGAGCATGTCGTCTCGGCGACGGGCAGCTTCGCGCGGCAGACGGGCGCGATGGTCGGGCTCGACATCCCCGTCATCCCCGTCGAGCACCAGTATATCGTCACCGAACAGCATCCCGCAATCATAGCGCGCAAGAAGCAGGGCCTGCCGGAGATGGGCGTGCTGCGTGAGAGCGACGCCAGCTATTACATGCGCGAGGAGGCTGGCGGCCTGCTGCTCGGGCCGTACGAGATCGGCGCGCCGATCTGCTATCCCAAGGGGCCGTCGGCGGATTCGGAATATGAGCTCTTCCCCGAGGATCTCGATCGGCTGATGCCGTACATCGAGGCCGCGATCGCGCGCGTCCCCGCCTTCGCCGAGGTCGGCATCAAGCGCGTCTACAATGGCGCGATCGCCTATACGCCCGATGGCAGCCCGATCGTCGGGCCGGCGGCGGGCCTCAAGAATTTCTGGCTCAACGAGGGCCACAGCTTCGGCATCACCGCGGCGGGCGGCGCGGGCTGGCAGCTCGCGCACTGGATCGTCGACGGCGAGCCGACGATCGACATGACCGGCGTCGATCCGCGCCGCTTCGGCGACTATGCGGGCGCCGGTTTCCTCAAGGCGAAGAACGAGGAAGCCTATGCCAAGGTGTTCACCGTCCACTATCCCGACGAGGAGCGCGAAGGCGCGCGCGGGCTGCGCCGCACGCCCTGCTACGATCGGATGAAGGCCAAGGGCGCGGTGTTCGGCACCGTGTTCGGCTGGGAGCGCCCCAATTGGTTCGCCCCCGAGGGCTATCAACTCACCGAGGGCGAGAAGAACAGCCCCGACGTGCTGCTCCACCACAATTACCCCGCGCCCGATGGCGACGATCCCGTGCTGGAGAAATGGTCGTTCCGCCGCTCCAACTATTTCGAGCATGTCGGCGCCGAATGCCGTCACGTCACCGAAAAGGCCGGGCTGCTCGACATGAGCGCCTTCGCCAAGTGCGAGATTTCGGGACCGGGCG